>OASQ01000004.1_pt1 | contig 371750 bp, 333 predicted proteins | sample 1475771 | NCBI WGS metagenome assembly OASQ01 (sample SAMEA2579910, study PRJEB22360) | human gut metagenome | reverse complement strand
ACGCCTATGGAGAGTACAAGAACTTGTGAGTAGATAGATATTTATATCATCAAAAGCATACTCGTTGAAGTAGGAATGAAACATAGAAGTTTGTAACTTTTTATAAGTTTTCAGTAACGGTTTATGATATGGAAAAGATCAAGATATTAGTTGTAGATGATGAGAGCAGAATGCGTAAGCTTGTGAAGGATTTTCTTGGAAGAGAAGGATATCAGGTGCTGGAGGCAGGAGACGGTCTTGAGGCTATGGAGGCGTTTTACGCAGAGAAAGATATTGCGCTGATCATATTAGATGTCATGATGCCGAAGATGGACGGCTGGCAGACTTGCCGTGAGATCCGTCAGTCTTCTAAAGTACCGATTATTATGCTGACGGCACGCGGCGATGAGCGGGATGAACTTCAGGGATTTAATCTTGGCGTGGACGAATATATTTCTAAGCCATTTAGTCCGAAGATTCTTGTTGCGAGAGTGAATGCACTTCTGAGACGTTCGAATGTGTTGGATGCAGATGAGCATGTGGAAGCAGGTGGTATCGTTGTAGATAAGGCAGCTCACCAGGTGCAGGTAGACGGAAAAGATGTGGAACTTAGTTATAAAGAATTTGAATTATTGTCTTATTTCCTTGAGAATCAGGGAATTGCACTTTCCAGGGAGAAGATATTGAATAATGTATGGAATTATGATTATTTTGGAGATGCAAGAACTATCGACACTCATGTTAAGAAGCTTCGCAGCAAGCTTGGAGAAAAGGGTGAATACATTAAGACAATCTGGGGAATGGGCTACAAATTCGAGGTAAATTAAGATGAAGCATTTTAAACAAAAAGAAAAAAGAAAGCATTCTATTAAGAGACAGATGATCGCAGTTTTTGCAGGCATGGTCATCTGTCTGCTTGCTATTTTGCTTGTTGTTAATGTAAAGTTCTTAGAGCCGTATTATATCAGAGACAAGGAAATGCAGTTCATTCATGTATATGAAGAACTACAGAATGCTGTGAAAAAGGGGACGATCAGTAATGATGAAGTACAAGATGAATTACATGTCCTTTGTGAGAAGAGCAACATTTCCTATATTGTATTGGATATGGATAATGAAAAACTGATTACAAATGTGCACGATACGAATATGCTCAAGCAGCAGTTATCGGGATATCTTCTGAACCAGGCACAAAAAGGTGGGAAGGTGCTGGATAGCACAGACAATTACCAGTTGATGAGAAGTCAGGATCCATGGAATCAGAGCGAATATATTGAGATGTGGGGACAACTTGACGATAATGTGAATTTCCTCATTCGAAGTCCTGTAGAAAGTATCCGTGAAAGTGTTGCATTATCCAATCGTTTCCTGATATATGTAGGTATGGGAACACTGATCATCTGCATGGGACTTGTATGGTATTTCTCCAGAAGAATTACAAAGCCGATCCAGGAACTGGCAGAGCTGTCTGACCGTATGGCAAATCTGGATTTTGAGGCGAAGTATACAAGCGGTGGTAACAATGAGATTGGTGAACTGGGTGATAACTTTAATCGTATGTCGCAGAAGCTGGAAAAGGCAATTTCTGAATTGAAGCAGGCAAATAACAGTCTGCAGCAGGATATTGAGCAGAAAGAGAAGATGGAGCAGATGCGTACGGAGTTTATGGGAAATGTATCTCACGAGTTGAAAACTCCGATTGCTCTGATCCAGGGATATGCAGAAGGACTGAAAGAAGGAGTTAATGATGACCCGGAGAGCCGTGACTTCTATTGTGATGTTATTATGGACGAAGCAGGTAAGATGAATCGGATGGTCAAGAATCTGATGACACTGAATCAGTTGGAGTTCGGGAATGATAAAGTAGAATTTGAGCGTTTTAATCTGACAGAGCTGATTGGCGGAGTACTTCAGAGTATGGACATTCTGTCACAACAAAAGGATGTTAAACTTATTTTCAGGGAAGAAAATCCAGTTTACGTCTGGGGGGATGAGTTTAAGATTGAACAGGTCGTGCGTAATTATGTAAGTAATGCCTATAATCATGTCAATGAAGAAAAGATTATTGAAGTGAAGATTTTGCGGGAAGACGGACTTGCAAAAGTGACTGTATTTAATACCGGAAAGCCAATACCGGAGGAAGATGTTCCGCGTATCTGGGATAAATTTTTCAAAGTGGACAAGGCTCATACACGCGAGTATGGAGGCAATGGAATCGGACTTTCTATCGTAAAAGCTATTATGGAATCCATGCATCAGCAATATGGTGTGAAAAATTACGATAATGGTGTTGAATTCTGGTTCACACTTGATGTACGATAGAAGAAACCACAACAAAAGAGAAAGATGTGCGTTAACAGGCATAAAGGAATGAGAAGAAAGGGACACGAGCACATGATAGCAATTATTGACTACGATGCAGGGAATATAAAGAGCGTGGAAAAGGCCATGCACCTTTTAGGACAGGAAGTTGTTGTAACAAGAGACAGAGAGTCGATTTTAAAGGCAGACAAAGTAATTCTTCCGGGAGTCGGAGCATTTGGAGATGCTATGAGCAAGATCAGACAATATAATCTGGAAGAAGTGATCCATGAAGTCGTGGAAAAAGGGACTCCATTTCTTGGAATTTGTCTGGGACTTCAGCTTTTATTTGAACGAAGTGACGAGACACCGGGAGTAGAAGGACTTGGTATTTTAAAAGGAGAGATTCTTCGGATTCCGGATCAGCCGGGACTTAAGATTCCTCATATGGGCTGGAATTCTCTGAAGTATCCGAATGAAGGCAGATTATTCCGTGGAATACCGGAAGATTCTTATGTATACTTTGTACATTCTTATTATCTGAAGGCAGAAGATGAGAGTATTGTAACAGCCACAACAGAATACAGCACATTGATCCATGCATCTGTAGAAAGTGGAAATGTATTTGCATGCCAGTTCCATCCGGAAAAGAGCAGTGATGTTGGGATACAGATTTTGAAGAATTTTGTTGAGTTATAGACAGGAGGAACGGTATATGCATACAAAGAGAATCATCCCATGCCTGGATGTAAATAACGGACGAGTTGTAAAAGGTGTGAACTTTGTAGATTTGAAGGATGCTGGCAATCCAGTGGAAATTGCTAAGGCTTATAATAAAGCAGGAGCGGATGAACTTGTTTTTTTGGATATTACAGCTTCATCCGATCGAAGAAACACAGTTGTAGATATGGTCAGAAAAGTAGCTGAGACAGTATTTATTCCATTTACTGTTGGTGGAGGAATCCGTACGGTAGACGATTTTCGGGCACTGTTGCGAGAAGGAGCAGACAAGATCTCGATTAATTCATCAGCCATTGATACTCCGAATCTGATTTCGGATGCGGCAGACAAGTTTGGAAGCCAATGTGTGGTTGTAGCAATCGATGCAAAGAAACGTGCAGATGGCAGTGGTTGGAACATTTACAAACATGGTGGAAGAATTGATGTAGGAATTGATGCACTGGAGTGGGCTCATAAGGTGGAAAAACTGGGAGCAGGAGAGATACTCTTGACCAGTATGGATTGTGACGGAACAAAGGCAGGGTATGATCTGGAACTGACTCGTGCAGTTGCAGAAGCAGTTAATATTCCGGCCATAGCCTCCGGCGGTGCAGGCAATCTGGAACATTTTTACGATGCGCTGACAGACGGAAAGGCAGATGCAGCATTGGCAGCATCTCTGTTCCATTATAAAGAGTTAGAGATTAAGGAAGTAAAAGAATATCTTCGTGGCAGAGGTGTTTCTGTGCGATTATAACAGATAAAAGGTATGGGTAATTGTAACTTAAAGTTGCAATTACCTATATCTCTATCTAGGAAGTAAAAAGGAGAAAAGAAAATGGCAGCAATTAATAATGACTGGCTTGAGGCTTTGCAGGGGGAATTTAAAAAGCCGTATTATAAAAAACTATTTGAGACAGTAAATGAAGAATATCGAACAAGACAGATATTTCCACCGGCGGATGACATTTTCAATGCCTTTCATTTGACACCATTACATAAAGTAAAGGTTGTGATTCTTGGACAGGATCCATATCATAATGTAGGACAGGCTCATGGACTCTGTTTTTCTGTAAAGAAAGGTGTGGATATTCCACCATCACTGGTAAATATCTATAAAGAACTTCACGATGATCTGGGCTGTACCATCCCGAATCATGGCTGTCTGACAAAATGGGCAGAGCAAGGTGTTCTGATGCTCAACACAGTATTGACTGTACGGGCACATCAGGCGAACTCACACAGAGGCATTGGCTGGGAGGAGTTCACGGATGCAGCAATTATGGCACTTAATAGCCAGAATCGTCCGATTGTATTTATTCTTTGGGGAGCTCCGGCACAGAGAAAAGCCAGCATGTTGAATAATCCGAACCATCTGATTCTGAAAGCACCACATCCAAGTCCGCTTTCCGCTTACCGTGGTTTCTTTGGGAGTAAACCATTTAGCAAGACGAATAAATTCCTGGAAGCAGGCGGTGTGGAACCAATCGACTGGCAGATTGATTAGTAATAATTAAGAGAAAATAAAGGAAGACTATTGACAAACGGACATATCAGGAATATATTTAAAACAAACATATGAACAAATGCTCAATTATTAATACGATGTGTAGGAGGATAAAATATATGAAAGATATGGAGAAAGAATTACACGAGCACCATCACCATGATGAAGCGTGTGAATGTGGTTGCGGCTGTGGACATCATCACCATGACGAAGAGCATGAACACCACCATGAGGAAGAATGCGGCTGCGGCTGTGAACATCACCATCATGAACATGAAGCTCATGAGCATCATCATCACCATGAGGAAGAATGTGGCTGTGGCTGTGAACATCACCATCATGAACATGAAGCTCATGAGCATCATCATCACCATGAGGAAGAATGTGGCTGTGGTTGTGGACATCATTACCACCATGACGAAGAGCATGAACACCATCATGACCATAAGCAGGAGCACGAGCACCATCACCATGATGAAGCGTGTGAATGTGGTTGCGGCTGTGGACATCATCACCACCATGATGAAGAGCATGAACATCATCATGAAGCAGTGGAGCATGAGCCTTGTGTTATGCCGGCAGGTGTAGCGCAGAAGACATACATTTTGGAGAATCTGGGATGTGCGAACTGTGCAGCTAAGATGGAGAGAAAGATTCAGGCGTTACCGGAAGTTGAAGGTGCAACATTGACTTATGCAACAAAAAAACTAGTTGTCGCATCAGATCATCAAGAGCATCTCCTTTCCAAGATTCAGGAAATCTGTTCCTCTATCGAGTCAGAAGTACAGGTTGTTGCAATGCCGGATGATCAGCCGATCAAAAGAGAGAAGAAGAACCCGTTTGAAGAGAATAAAAAGGATATAGTACTTGTCGGAGCTGGAGCGATTCTTTTTGCAGCAGGTATTATTGCAGAAAAAACACTTCCGAATTCGATGATCAGTGCATGTATTTTCATTATTGCGTACTTACTTCTTGGACTTGAGATTGTAATGAAAGCGCTAAAGAATATGGCGGGAGGACATTTGTTTGATGAAAACTTTCTGATGGCAGTTGCGACAATTGCAGCGTTTGTGATTGGTGATTTTGCAGAGGCAGTCGGAGTTATGCTGTTCTACCGTATTGGAGAGTTGTTCGAAGATATTGCCGTGGAAAAGAGCCGTGGACAGATTATGGATGCCGTAGATATGCGCCCGGAAGTTGTTAATCTTGTCGTTGGTTCCGAAGTAAAAGAGATTCCATCACAGGATGCAAGGGCAAAAGATATTATTATGATTCGTCCTGGTGACAGAATTCCGCTGGATGCAAAGGTTATCGAGGGTGAGAGCCGGGTAGATACTTCACCGGTCACAGGAGAGCCGGTACCGGTAAGAGTTGTTCCGGGAGACGAATTGATTTCCGGTTGTATCAATGAACAAGGTGTATTAAAGGCTGAGGTTACAAAACCACTGAGCGAATCCATGGTCACAAAGATTCTTGATTCGGTGGAAAATGCAGCGGCAAGTAAGCCGAAGATCGATCGTTTTATCACAAGATTTGCGAGAGTTTATACGCCAGTTGTTGTTGTGGCAGCAGTTCTTACTGCAATTATCCCTTCCATTGTAACGGGAGACTGGAACCACTGGATTTACACAGCGATTACATTTCTTGTAATCAGTTGTCCGTGTGCACTTGTATTGAGTGTACCATTGGCTTTTTTCTCGGGAATTGGAGCAGGATCTAAGAGAGGAATCCTCTTTAAAGGCGGTTTGGCTATGGAGGCATTGAAAGATGTTAAAGCAGTCATTATGGATAAGACAGGAACCATCACAAAGGGGAATTTTGCTGTACAGAAAGTCACGGCAACAAGAAAACTGACAGAAAAACAGGTGCTGACTATGGCGGCGGACTGTGAGCTTGGTTCAACACACCCAATTGCGGTCAGCATTGTTCAGGAAGCAAGAAGACAGAATCTGACGCTTACAAGACCGAAAGAAGTGGAAGAGATTTCCGGTAAAGGTATCCGTGCAACATTCCCGGAAGGAACCGTTCTCCTTGGAAATTATACACTGATGGAAATGTTTCAGGTAGATACGACAGGATACGAAAAAGGTGGTTATGGATCAGAAGTCTTACTGGCAATTGATGGTGTGTTAGAAGGATTTGTAATTGTAGCAGATGAAATTAAGACTGATGCGGCTGCTTCTGTAAGTAAGATGAAAGCTCTTGGAATTGCAACAGTTATGCTAACTGGTGATGAGAAGAACAGCGCGCAGGCAGTTGCAAAAGAGACAGGAATTGATGAAGTTTATGCACAGCTTCTTCCACAGGAAAAACTGGAGCATCTAAAGAACGTTCGTAAGAATCACGGTGCTGTCATGTTCGTTGGAGACGGAATTAATGATGCACCGGTACTGGCTGGTGCAGATGTGGGAGCGGCAATGGGAAGCGGAGCAGATGCCGCAATAGAGGCGGCCGATGTGGTATTTATGAATTCTTCAGTAGAAGCAATCCCACAGTCTATCGCGATTGCGAAGAAGACAGGAAGTATTGCAATTCAGAATGTAGTATTTGCGCTGGTGATCAAAGCAATTGTTATGATTCTTGGTTTTCTTGGATTTGCGAATATGTGGCTTGCAGTATTTGCTGATACAGGTGTAGCAATGCTATGTGTATTGAATTCCATCCGCACAATGCATGTGAAAACAAAATAATGATAACATAACATTACAAAAGTGTTAAATTATGCCAAATGGTTGAAATAGTTTTCTCCATTTGGCATAATTAATATAAACAGGCATTTGTACAGGCATAGTCTGGCTTTGAAAATTGTAATTTTTAAGATTTAAGCCTTACAAAAAGCATGACAGTTGGGTCATGATAGTCTGTAGTTTGAAAGGATGAAATATATGGGAAAGACAGAAGTTGAATGCTGCGATGTGACATGTATTCATAATGAAAACGTAAAACTGGCTTTGGAGCAGATGCCGGATGAAGAACTGCTTAATAGTCTGGCTGATTTTTATAAAGCATTTGCAGATGGAACAAGAGTGAAAATTCTGTATGTATTGCAAAAATCAGAGATGTGTGTGTGTGATCTGGCGGAGATACTGGGAGTTACACAGTCAGCAGTCTCCCATCAGCTTCGTATGTTAAAGCAGATGAAACTTGTGAAGAACCGAAGAGACGGGAAGACTGTTTATTATTCGCTTGCAGATGGACATATCCAGTCTATTATCAGTCAGGGCATGGAGCATATTACAGAATAAAAAGATATATTAAGATGACTGACCAAAGCGTTTTCCTGCATCTGGGCGAAGCAAAGATGCAAGTCTCAAAATAAGAAAGAGAATGTGGGAATAGAGTTATGAAAAAGCAGTTAAAGAGAAAATGTATAGTCTATGGATTGGGGATAATCGTATATGCAGGTGCTGTCTGGGGGGCAGCCCGATTTATGCTGTCCGATCAAGAAAAATTCGCAATATTTCTGGGAATCTATTTACTGACAGGATATGGGGCATTTCAGAAATTGAGTGAAGAGATTATGGAAAAGAGATTCCCGGTAGAATATATATTAGTTATCTTTGCAACAATCGGAGCATTTGGCATAGGGAAATATATGGAAGCTGTGATAGTTATGCTTATGTTTGAACTTGGAATGCTTGCGGAACAGATTGCAACAGACCGGACAAAGAGATCTATTGCAAAGATGATCGATCTGAGACCGACATATGCTATTCGTAAAGTAAAAGGGCAGGAAGTACAGGTAGATCCTTCGGAATTAAAGATGAGTCATATTATTGTGATCAAACCAGGAGAACGAATTCCAGTCGATGCGGTTGTTCTGGCTGGAAGCTCAACTATAGATACAAAGGCAATTACAGGAGAGGCAATGCCGGTGGAAGTGTATAAAGGAGATAAGATTTACAGTGGCTGCATTAATCAAAGCGGTGTGCTGGAAGCGCGAGTGACAAGAATTTACAAGGATTCAATCGTCTCAAGAATTATGGAAACTGTGGAGGAGGCGCAGAACCGTAAATCCCAAAAAGAAGCATTTGTGACGAGATTTTCCAAAGTATATGCACCGATCATGGTATTGCTGTCTGTGTTGATCATGGTTATTCCGCCGTCTACATTTTCTTATGGAAACTGGGAGACATGGATATATAAAGGACTTATTTTTATAATCGTGGCATGTCCATGTGCGCTTGCAGTGGCAGCACCACTTGCATTTTTAGGTGGAATTGCTTCAGCAGCCAGACAGGGAATCGTGGTCAAAGGCGGTAATTTTCTGGAAAGTCTGGTGAAAGCAGATACATTTATCTTTGATAAAACAGGAACTTTGACACAAGGAGAGTTCCGGGTGGCAAGAATAAAAGCAGTGGGTATGACAGAAGAAGAACTTTTAAAGCTGGTCGCTCATGTGGAGAGTTATTCCAATCACCCGCTGGCAAAATCACTGGCAGATGCATATGGAAAAGAGCTGGATACTGACAGTGTCAGAAGCGTAAAAGAAAAGCCTGGATTTGGAATCAGTGCGACCTATGAAGGACAGAGAGTGCATGTTGGAAGCCGTCGTATGATGGATGCAAAAAAGCTGCTGGTAGATGAAATTGATGAACCGGGAACAGTCGTCTATGTATGTGTGGGCAGAGAGTATGCAGGATATGTACTCGTTCAGGATCAGGTGAAAGAAGAGGCGAAAGCGACGCTTACATGGCTGAAGGAAAAGTATCGGGCAATTTTGGTGATGCTGACGGGAGACACAGAAAAGACGGGACGGGCGGTTGGACGCGAACTTCATATGGACTATGTTTATACGGACTTACTTCCGCAGGATAAACTGGAACAGTTAGAAGATTTCATGTCTATTCAGGGAGAGGCAGAGAAGCTGGTCTGTGTCGGTGATGGAATTAACGATGCGCCGATGCTGGCAAGAGCAGATGTAGGAATTGCCATGGGAAATCTCGGGTCAGAAGCAGCAATTGAGGCAGCAGATGTGATTCTTGTAAAAGATGACCTTCATGGAATAGTAGCTTTGATGAAAATTGCAAAAGAGACACTGCGCAGTGTATCACAGAATATTACATTTGCAGTATTTATAAAGATACTTGTGTTGTTTATGGCAGTTATTGGATACTTTGGTATGTGGGAAGCAATTTTAGTAGAGATGGTCGTGGTGATACTGGCAGTGATTAATTCAGCAGGAGTTGCAGGATATACTGCTTAGACAGGAGGAAAAAAGACAAGAATTATGAAATGTTATAAAAGAATTATACCACTGATACTGGCGTGCATGATGCTTGCCGGATGTGGTCAGAATGTGTATAAAAAGGGTGTGGAAAGTCTGGAAAATAAAGACTACGAAGCAGCACAGGAGAATTTCCGAAAAGCAGTAGAAGAAAAGAAAAATGTGGCCGATTCCTATCGTGGACTGGGAATTGCATATTATGAACAGGAAAAATACAAAGATGCGCTTGCTGCATTTGAAAATGCAGTTTCAGCCGGAACGAAGGAGACGGGAACAATCTGTAATATGATGGCAGTGTGTAAGATGCAGACAGAAAACTATGAAGATGCTATTTCTTATTATGAAAAAGCATTGGATCATTCAGATTGTTCTGACGATATGAAGCAGGAAATTCAGTTTAATGTAATAGTCTGCTATGAAAAACTGGAAGACTGGGACAATGCAAAAGCAAAACTGGAAGATTATGTGACTGCATATCCAGATGATGAGAAAGCTGCTAAAGAAGCAGAATTTTTAAAAACCAGATAAGGGAAGTTTAAATGATAGAATTAAAGAAAGAGACAGAACGTGTTATATTGGTAGGGGTATGTCTTCCGGGGCAGGAGGATATCGATGCTTCACTGGAAGAACTAAGTGAGCTTGCGAAGACAGCCGGTGCTGTTACAGTAGGAAAAGTTGTGCAGAGCCGGGATCAGATACACCCGGGAACTTATGTCGGAAAGGGAAAGATTGATGAGATCAAAAGCCTTTTGTGGGAGTTGGATGCAACAGGAATTATCTGTGATGATGAATTGTCGCCGGCACAGATGAAGAATCTCCAGGATGAACTAGATGCAAAGGTTATGGATCGGACTCTGGTTATTTTGGATATATTTGCTGCAAGAGCATCTACCAGTGAAGGAAAGATTCAGGTTGAGCTGGCGCAGCTTAAGTACCGACAGACGAGACTTGCCGGATTTGGAATTGCCATGTCAAGGCTTGGCGGTGGTATCGGTACGAGAGGTCCGGGAGAAAAGAAGCTGGAGATGGACAGACGTCTTATTAAAAATCGGATCGCACTTCTGAATCGGGAGCTAAAGAGTGTAAAGCAACACCGTGAAGTGACAAGAGAAAAAAGAGCAAAGAGCCGGATTCCGGTCGCAGCAATCGTGGGATATACGAATGCCGGAAAGTCAACACTTCTCAACGCTTTGACTGGTGCAGATATTCTGGCGGAAGATAAGTTGTTTGCAACACTGGACCCGACGACAAGAAGTCTGAAGCTTCCAAGCGGTCAGGAGATACTTCTGACAGATACCGTAGGTTTTATCCGGAAGCTGCCACATCATCTGATCGATGCATTCAAAAGTACACTGGAGGAAGCAAAGTATGCAGATATGATTCTGCATGTGGTTGATGCCTCGAATCCTCAGGCGGATGAGCAGATGTTTACTGTTTATGAGACACTTCAGGGATTAAAAGTCCAGGACAAACCGATTATTACCGTATTTAATAAACAGGACCGACTGGAAGGAATACCAGTTATTCGAGATTTTAAAGCAGACTATACGGTTTCAATATCTGCAAAGACTAAAGCAGGACTCGGGGATCTGCTGGAGACGATTGAAGCGCTTCTTCGCCAGCAGAAGGTTTATATAGAGGAAGTATATCCGTACAGTGAAGCCGGGAAGATCCAGCTTATTCGAAAATATGGAGAATTACTGGAAGAGAATTATACAGAAGAAGGTATCCAGGTTACGGCATATGTACCTGCTGATATTTACCCGCAAATTGTTGTCAACAGGTAATTTTTATTATGTTTTATAGTGTATCATTTTTTCATACATTTAAACGACAGAAAAATCATTATATACATTGAAAAAGAAATTGATGCCTGTTATGATAAGGATAGTGAAAATTGTCTGAAGATTTAAAACGGAGGTATGTTATGAAAGTGGTATTAGAGCGTTATCATGGATTAAGCAATGATTATGTAGTATTTGATCCAAATAAAAATGAACTGGAACTGACACCGGGAAATGTTAAGATGATTTGTGACCGTAATGCAGGACTTGGAGCAGATGGAGTCCTGGAAGGTCCGGTTATAAAAGAAGACGGCATGCATGTCAAAGTATGGAATCCGGATGGAAGTGAATCTGAAACAAGTGGAAATGGTGTCCGTATTTTTGCAAAATATTTAAAAGATGCAGGCTATATCCAAAAGAAGAATTTCAAATTATATACCAGATATGGGGAGGCAGCAGTTACATTTTTAAATGAAGACGGAAGCAGACTCCGCGTTTCTATGGGAAAGATTTCTTTCTGGAGTGATGAAATTCCGGTGACAGGAGAGAAGAGAGAAGTGATCAATGAAGATATGGTATTCGGAAGGACATTGTATCCGGTTACTTGTGTAAGTGTCGGTAATCCGCACTGCGTGATTCCGATGAGAGAAATCTCTAAGAATATTGTATGTAAGATTGGTGATTACTCCGAGTGTGCGAAGTATTTTCCACACAGAATCAATACACAGATTATGAAAGTCATCGACAAAGAGAATATTGCTATTGAGATTTATGAACGTGGTGCAGGCTATACTCTGGCATCTGGAACAGGTGCATGTGCAGCCGCAGCCGTGGCACATAAGCTTGGTATGACGAATAACAAAGTAATCGTACATATGCCGGGAGGAGATCTTCAGGTGGAAGTGGAAGATGACGGAACGGTCTTTATGACAGGAGATGTATTCTACGTGGCAAAGATTACGCTCAGCAGTGAATTTACGGAGAATTTAAGAAGCCTGTAAGAAGGAGAGATATGTCTTTAAAATTCGTATTTGGGCCGTCTGGCTCAGGAAAATCTTATCAATTATATGATTATGTGATCCGGGAATCTGTAAAGTTCCCGGATCGTCAGTATATTGTCCTTGTACCGGAGCAGTTTACGATGCAGACGCAGAAGGATCTTGTCATGCAACATCCGAATCATGGAATTATGAATATCGATGTACTTAGTTTTGTGAGGCTTGCTTACCGCATCTTTGAGGAGACCGGTGGGCAGGCCCTTCCGGTGTTGGATGATGAGGGAAAGAATCTGATTCTGCGAAAGATTGCCGGTGATTATGAAAAGGATTTAAAAGTCTTAAAGGGAAATATGAAAAAGCTTGGCTATATCAGCGAAGTCAAATCAGTGCTTTCAGAATTTGATCAGTACGATATTGGGGAAGAGGAACTGAGGCAGATGAAAGCAGCAGCAGGGGAGAATTCAAGGCTTTATTATAAACTTCAGGATCTGGAAGTTCTGTATATTGGTTTTAAGAAATATCTGGAAGATAGATTTATTACGAAAGAAGAACTCCTGGACGCACTTTGCCGTGTAGTGAAAGGTTCGGATATTTTAAAAGAAAGTACGATTGTTCTGGACGGATTCACAGGATTTACACCAGTACAGAACCGGCTGCTTGGAGAACTTCTTGAAGTATGCCGGGAAGTGATCGTAACTGTAACGATGGATGATCGGGAAAATCCGTACGTTTATAAGCACCCATATCAGTTATTTGCACTCGGCAAGCATACCGTGACATCGTTAATACAGATTGCGGCAGAGAGAAAAGTGAGTGTGGAAGACCCATTGTGTCTGTACGAACGTCCACTCTATCGATTCTGTGACAATTCGGCTATGGAGTTTCTGGAGAGAAATATATTCCGCTATAGCAAAGAATGTTATAAGGAAAAACAGGGAGCAGTCCGGGTACATGTGACCAGAAATCCAAGAGAAGAAGCGATGAAAGCAGCAGGAAGAGTTCGGAACCTGGTTCGGACAAAAGGATATCGTTACCGGGATATCGGAGTTATTGTAAGCAATATGGAGGTGTATGGTGATGACCTGGGACAGGCATTTGACCTCTACGAAATTCCGGTGTTTATGGATCATAAGCGGAGTATTCTTTTGAATTCTTTTGTAGAATATATCCGGAGTCTTCTGAATATGGTGAAAGATAATTTCAGTTATGAGAGTGTATTTCGTTTCTTAAGAACAAATCTTAGTGGTTTTACTTATGGTGAAGTCGATGAACTGGAAAATTACGTAATTGCGCTTGGAATCCGTGGATATAAGAAATGGCAGGAGAGCTGGATCCGCCGCCCGAAATATCTGGAAGAAGAAAATCTGGAAATTCTGAATCATAACCGGGTTCGTCTTGTGGAAAAGGTGGACACGCTTGTGTATGTATTAAGACAAAGGAGCAAGACAGTCAAAGATGTGACGATGGCGCTTTATGAGTTTATGGTGAGAGAAGAACTTCAGTTAAAATTGCAGCGTCAGTCTGAAGCATTTCAAGAGGCAGGAGAACTTGCGCTTGCCAAGGAATACAGTCAGGTTTATCGTATTTTGATTGAACTATTTGATAAATTCGTAGAACTTCTTGGTGATGAGAAGGTGACCATGGATGAATATCTGAAGCTTTTAGACGCGGGTCTTGAAGAAGCAAGAGTCGGAGTCATTCCACCTGGAATTGATCAGGTCGTTGTTGGAGACATGCAACGTACAAGATTAAAAGATATGAAAGCACTTATTTTTGTCGGGGCAAATGATACATTTCTTCCGGGAGCATTAATAAGGAGTGGCCTTCTTACAGAGCGCGACAGGGATAAGTTTGCAACAGGAAAGATCCATCTGTCACCGGGAGGTAAAGAGAAAGCGTACGAGCAGAAATTTTATCTTTACATGAATCTGACAAAACCTTCTGAGACATTGGATATTTATTACAGCAAGGTTTCCGCGGACGGAAAAAGTATCCGCCCATCATATCTGATCCAGGAGATGCAGAGATTATTTTCAGGTCTGGAAATAGAAGACGAAGAAAAACAGGCATTTTCTGCCCAGGAGTGGACCCCCAAGCTTGGTATGCAAAAAGTTATCAGAGGATTTCAGGATGGGAACGCTATGGATCAGGAATGGCAGGAATTATATTCCTGGTACAAGAGACAGCCACAGTGGCAGTATCGTGTAGAAGAACTTATGAAATCAGGATTTTATACCCGGCCGGCAGATGGACTAACAAAAGAGGTGGCTAAGCAGCTTTATGGAGAACATTTTCAGGACAGTATCACGAGAATTGAACGGTTTTCAGCCTGCGCATTTGCTCATTTTCTTACTTATGGCCTGCGCCTTCGGGAGCGTCAGACATACGAATTCCAACCGCTGGATCTGGGAAATTTGTGTCACAGCGCCCTGGAGTATTATTCCAGAAAGCTAAAAGAAGAGCATTTGTCCTGGACAGAGATCGAGGAAGAAAAAAGACAAGAATACATTGATGATAGTGTGGAACATGCCATTTCCGACTATGGGAATTCGGTGCTTTACAGTTCGGCGCGCAACGAGTATATGATTGAGCGCATGAAGCGTCTTCTGACGAGAACCATATGGGCGCTTACAAAGCAGCTGGAAGCAGGAGATTTTGTGCCGGTGGCTTATGAAATGCGTTTTGAGAATGGTAAGATTGACCGTGTGGATCTGTGCAAAGACAAAGACAAGGTCTATGTCAAGGTTCTGGATTATAAGACCGGGAGCAAGGCCTTTGATGTGGTGGCTTTATATCACGGGCTCCAGCTTCAGCTTATGGTCTATATGGACGCAGCAGTAAAAATGACTCAAAAACATTACCCGGACAGTGAGGTGATTCCGGCAGGTGTCTTTTATTACCGTTTAAATGATCCTCTTGTGGAGAAGAAAGTGGTTGGAGAGGAAGAAGAAATCTGGCAGAAAGTACTAAAAGAGCTGAAAGTGGATGGTGTGATGAATTTGAAAGATGAGACACTGGAGCATCTGGATCATTGTCAGGCCGGAGAATCTGCTGTCATTCCTGTGAAATATAATAAAAATGGTAGTCTGTCAAAAAATTCAAAAGTTGCATCGGAGCAGGAATTTGAAGTGATGATGCGCCATGCCCTGGGGAAAGTTTTTAAGGTGCATCAAAAAATATTAAGTGGAGAAGTTGCAGCATTTCCATACCGGAGAAAACAGGAGAGTGGCTGTGATTATTGTGCATACCGGCATATCTGTGGCTTTGACCAGAAAATACCGGGATACAAATATCGGGATATTTTTGAGATGACACAGTCAGAGGTGATAGAAGCCATGGAAGCAGACGCAGTCAAAGAGAACATGAATCGGGACGATCATGAAAAGGAGCAGGAGAAAGGAACGGGCTCATGGGAGTAAAATGGACAAAACAGCAGCAACAGGTCATTGACCTTCGGGACCGCAATATTCTTGTGTCTGCAGCAGCAGGTTCGGGAAAGACAGCGGTGTTGGTAGAGCGTATTATTACAATGCTGACTGATGGGGAACACCCGGTCAATGTGGACGAACTTCTGATTGTAACATTTACAGAAGCAGCGGCAGGTGAGATGAAAGAACGAATCCGGGGTGCCATTGAAAAGGCATTAGAAGAGAATCCGGAAAATGAACATCTGAAAAGACAGGCGACTTTGATCCACAATGCGCAGATTACAACAATTCACAGTTTCTGTCTTTCTGTGATCCGTGATCATTTTCATGTAATTGACATTGATCCAGGTTTCCGTACTGCAGAAGAAGGAGAACTGAAACTTTTGCGGCATGATGTATTAGATGAACTGCTGGAAGAAAAGTACGCGCAAAAAGAAGAGCGGTTCTTGCGGTTTTCTAATGCCTATGGTGGAAGAAGAAATGATAAAAAGCTGGAAGAAATGATTGAGAAGGCTTACGATTACAGTCGGAGCTATCCAGACGGAGAAGGCTGGCTTGATTCTTGTGTTGATGCATATAGAGTCGACTGTGCAGAAGATCTGGAAAAAAGTGATTATGGAAACAAAATTGTAACCTGGGCGAAAGCCTACCTGGAAGAAGCAAAACTATTGAATGAACAGGCAACGCAAATTAGTCTGGAAATAGATGGTCCGGCTGTGTATGAAGAGGCTTTGAAGCTGGATGCTCAGACAATAAGAGAGCTCTTAAGTGCAAAAAATTATAATGAGCTGTCTGGGCGCATCCAGAATGTAGAGTGGAGCAGGTTTGTATCATGCAGAGATAAGACTGTATCGAAAGAAAAAATAGAAGCAGTTAAGGATCTTCGTGAGCAGGTGAAGGAAATTGTCAGTGGTCTGAAGAAAGATTATTTTTATCAGAAACCGGAAGAAATGGCAGCAGATATGCAGATATGTCTTCCTTATATGGAAGAATTGGTGGGCCTGGTAAAATGTTTTTCGCAAAGATTTGACGCAAAGAAGCGTCAGGAAAATGTTATTGATTTTTCAGATATGGAGCAGTTTGCACTTCAGATCCTGGCAAAAAAAACAGAAGAAGGGTTTGAACCTTCTGAGGTTGCAAAGGAATATCAGGATCAGTTCCGGGAGATTATGATTGACGAATATCAAGATAGTAATCTGATCCAGGAGACGATTCTGACCAGTATTTCCGGTGTTTCGAAAGGAAAATATAATATTTTTATGGTGGGAGATGTCAAGCAGAGTATTTATAGCTTCCGGCTGTCCAGACCAGAGCTTTTTATGGAAAAATTTGACACGTATGATTTGGAAAAAGGACCAAAACAAAGGATTGATCTTCATAAAAACTTCCGGAGTCGAAAAGAAGTACTGGACAGTGTGAATTACATTTTTCGGCAGATCATGATGCGAAATCTTGGAGAAATTGATTACGATGACAAGGCGGCATTGTATGTAGGTGCAGAATATCCTGAAAATCCGGGGTGTGAAACAGAAGTACTTGTATTAAATACAGAATTGAAAAAATATGACCGTTCCATAAAAGCCTCCAAACAGGAGATGGAAGCCCGGATGATTGCAAGCCGGATCCGCAGGCTGATTGCAGAGCAGAAGGTTCTGGATAAGAAGACAGGGAAGCTGCGTCCGGCAAGATATTCCGATATAGTCATTCTCACAAGAAGTGTGAAAGGGATTGCTGATATATTCGTACAGGAACTGAATCGGGAAGGGATTCCGGCATTTTCAGGTACAAAAGAAGGATATTTTGCAACGCAGGAAATCGGTGTTCTTCTAGATTATCTGAGAGTGCTGGATAATCGGAAACAGGATATTCCACTGGCGGCGGTTCTTATGTCGGCATTTTGTGGACTGAACGAACAAGAAATGGCAGTGATCCGAAGTTCGGAAGCTTTTGAAATTCCATTTTACCAGGCGGTAGAAAATTATCTGGAAAACGGAGAAAATACGGTAATATGTGAGAAACTCAAACATTGCTATGGAAAGATGAATGATTTCCGCGAAATTGTTCCGTATACACCAATCCATGAACTTCTACGGAGTATTCTGACACAAACCGGGTATGGTCAGTTTATTTCAGCAATGCCGGGAGGCGCGCAGCGTGCGGCAAATGTAGAAATGCTGATTACAAAAGCGCAGGCATTTCAGTCTTCCAGCTATAAAGGACTCTTTCATTTTGTGCGTTATATTGAGCAGCTTCAGAAATTTGAAGTGGATTATGGTGAGGCAAGTCTGGAAGATGAGCAGTCAGACACAGTCCGTGTCATGACAATCCATAAAAGTAAAGGACTGGAGTTTCCAATCGTGTTTGTAGCAGGAACTGGTAAAAAATTCAATGTGACGGATCTTGCCGGACAGGTGATCATTCATGCCAGACTGGGAGTCGGTATGGACGTGGTAGATTTAGATAGAAGAACGAAAATTCCAAGTCTGGTAAAAAAAGTGATTCAAAAAGAAGCGAAGCTTGATAATTTAGGAGAAGAACTTCGTGTGCTTTATGTTGCACTGACAAGAGCAAAGGAAAAGCTGATTATTACAGGAACCTGTGATAATCTAGAGACAAAAATGGCAAAGACACTGACCTTTGCACAGAGAAGTAGTGCTATTCAATATCTGGACTGGATCATACCGGCACTTGCATATATACCAGAAGAGATACCGGTCACTTTCGAAGAAGTGTTGCTGGAAGAGATTGTCCGTGATGAGGTGGAGACGGAAGTATCCGGAAAAATACAGGAAGAAATATTACGAAGATGGGACACTTCAGCAGAATATGATGCAAATGTAAGACAGACATTAGAAGAACAGTTTGCATATCAGTATCCTTATCCAAAAAGTCATGCCAGAAAGATGAAATTTACAGTATCCGAGCTAAAAAAAATGGCTTATCAGGCAGAACTTGACGATGAGGAAAATGCTTTGGGAGAAGTAGTTTTTGAAGAACCGGAAGTTGTACCGCTTCTTCCGAAATTTATGACAGAAGAAGAAACACTGACCGGAGCTCCGCGAGGAACTGCTTATCACCGCGTCATGGAACTTCTTGATTTTGAAAAAATGTATGATAGGCAGACGCTGGAGACAGAGATAAACACATTTGTAGAACAAGGGCGAATGACGCGAGAAATGGCAGATTCCGTCCAGACAGCCGATGTGTTGGGATTTCTTGATAGCTCTGTGGGAAAACGAACGAGAACAAGTGCAGATTGTGGAAAACTGTGGAAAGAACAGCCGTTTGTACTTGGGATACCAGAGCAGGAATTATATAAAGACGAGCCGGAAGGCGACTTTGCTCTTGTACAGGGAATCATAGATGTGTACTTTGAGGAAGAAGACGGACTGGTCGTACTGGATTACAAGACAGACAAAGTATATAAGATAGAAGAACTGGTGGAAAAATACCATGCCCAGCTAGATTACTATGGCAGGGCACTGGAACAGATTACCGGGAAGAAAGTGAAAGAAAAGGTGCTGTACTCTTTTACTTTGGGCGAAGCCTGCAGTTTGTCTTAACAAATATTAATTACGAAAAAGGATGCATCAAGTGCATATTCTAAGCTCCCCACACAGGGAATTACGATGAACCTCTAAAAACAAACATCATGTTCGGCAGAGGCCTCTATGATGTTAAGAGTTTCATCTCCATTGTGTGGAAGTCGCGTAGAATATGCACTTGATGCTGTTTTCATTGAAAATATCTGTTAAGACAAAATGCAGGTTGTTCAATTTTTGCAACTGTTTTCTCTTGACTTATAATATTATATGCCATATAATATACAAAAGCATATATTATACAGCATATAATATATGAAACAAAATAATATAGCGAATCTGTAAAGATAATTGCATGACAATTTTTGGTTAAATCCAGATTTTGCAGAAAGGGTGTGGTGAAATGGTCTTTAATACAGGTGCAGCTCTTTTGGATGCGATTGTTCTGGCAGTTGTGTCACGGACAGAGGAAGGCACTTATGGTTATAAGATTACACAGGATGTGCGTGAGACGATAGAAGTGTCTGAATCAACCCTCTATCCAGTTCTTCGAAGACTACAAAAAGATGGGTGTCTTGAAGTGTACGACAGACAATATGATGGGCGCAATCGAAGATATTATAAGGTGACTTTGGCAGGAAGGGAAAAGCTTGATATGTATCGGACAGAATGGACACAATATATGAACAAGATCAATCAGTTATTTGCAGGGGGTGAGAAGTAATGAACCGAATCGAATATATGACAAAACTGGCATCGCTTTTACAGGACATCCCGGAAGTAGAACGAAGAGATGCTATGAAGTATTACAATGATTATTTTGATGAGGCCGGCGAAGAGAATGAAGAACAGGTTATCCGGGAATTTGGCGCTCCGGAGGAAGTGGCAGAGAATATAAAAGCAGATTTAAAAGGCAAGACGGAAAATACAACGCATGGTCAGCAGGAAGAATATCAGTCAGCAGGACAGCAATATCAGATGAATCATCAGGAGAATAAGCAGTCATCGGAATATCAGTATGGGACATCAGATGATCAGAAAAAGAAAAATGCCCGTATTGGAAAAATTGTTTTAATTGTGGCTCTTGCGATAATTATAGGACCGGTCTTGATTCCAATTATCGGAGGCATTCTGGCTGCAGGACTGGCAATGGTGTTAACTATCATTGTTGGAGTATTTGCATTGGTTATTGCCGGGGCTGCCATTGCAATTGTAGGAATTTCGCTGGTAATATCCGGTTCCGTTATACTTCTGCCACAGACAGCCGCAGGATTGGCATTGATTGGCAGCGGTCTGATCATAATGGTTCTTGGTGTGATTGCAACAGTAGGATTTGGAAAACTCTGTGAAGTAGTACTTCGTGGACTGGCAAAGGGAATGAAGTACCTCTGGGGAAAGATTTCTCATAGAAAGGTGGTAGCGTGAAGATGAAAAAAGGATGGAAAATATTCTGGCTGACCTGTGGTATTACGTTGGTAGTCGGTATTGCACTTTTAGGCATTGGACTGGGAATGGGCGCAACGATGGAAATAGTGAAAGAACGTGCTCCAATAAAAGAGACTTATAGTCCGAATATTCAGGAAAGCTATCAGGGCATCCGAGAATTGGATCTTGACATAGCAACAGGCGAGATAAAAATATTAAAAGCACCAAAAGAACAGCAGGAGATTACTGTAGAAACACAAAAAATATCCAAAAGTCTTAAGTTTAAGTGTTATGAAGAAGAGGGAGTATTAAATATTACAACAAATAAAAAAGTCTGGAACTGGATTTACGCGCGAAATCATGCACAAGATGCAAAAATATATATTTATATTCCAGAAGGCTATAAGCTGGAAGAAGTAGATATGAATCTGAGTGCAGGCAGCATTTATATAGAAGATATCCATACAGAAGATTTAGATATAGATGTAGATGCCGGTGAGGTTCAAGTGGAGTCTTTTCTGACAAATGATCTGACAATGAATTGTGATATGGGGCTGATCGAAGCGCTCGGAAAGACACTGGGAGATGCAGATCTTGAAAGTGGCGTCGGAGAGATTAACTTTACTGCCATCGGTAATGAGAAAGATTATAATTATGATCTGAATTGCGACATAGGAAGTATTGTGTGTGGTGAAAGAGAATTTACGGAGATTGGAAGTGAATATCAGATTGAAAATCAGTCCGATAAGACAATGTCAATTGAATGTGGAGTTGGGGAGGTAAATGTTCAATTTCAGGCAGAACAATCATAGGGAATGTGAAAAAATAAGCCGAAGGTAAATGCTTTGGCGAATAAGAAATACAGATGTGTTAACAATACTGGTGTAGAAAAATATGTTTCGGGCATATGAAGGAAAGGAGTTTGCCATGGCAAAAAAGAAAGATACACCAGTTCGTCTGGATCAGCTTACAGAAGAAGAGAAGATGAAATATGAGATAGCCGATGAGTTAGGACTTTTAGATAGGGTTATGAAAGACGGTTGGAAATCGTTGTCATCAAAAGAAACCGGGAGAATTGGTGGAATACTTGCCAGAAAAAGGAAAAATCGAAGTAAGAAGTAACAAAAATATTACAAAAAATATTACGAATATTAACAAATGTGAACATTTTACAAGAAACCTTGAAAAACAAAGGATCGTTTGCTATAATCGAACAGCTACAAGATGTTGACAAATATGAGTGAGATTATGAGCAAAAAGATAAGTGTTTTAGATATATCCATTGATAATTTTACAGCAAAAGAAGCTATGCAGGAAGCGCTTGCTTATATGGAATCGGATCTGGTGAGTGTAATCGAACTTGTGACGATAGAAAGTCTTATGGAACTGGGAACAGAGGCTGAGTTAAAAGAAGAGATCGAGAATTTCGATCTTATACTGGCTGGTAACAAGACAATTCTGGAAGCAGCAGAGATTACAGATCACAAGTGTTTGCGAGAGACGCAAGATAAGACATTTTTAAAGATGTTTTTAAGATATCTGGCAAGAAAGCATAAGCGGGTATATCTTTTGGTGGAATCGGAAGAAGAAGGGCAGAAGATGTTCGGACATTTTGAAGAGTATTACAGAGGGACCCAGATTGTAGGTATGGCGAAGGTATCTGCAAAGAATCGGGCAGATGATATGCTGATCAATGCGATTAATGGCGAGGAAGTAGATTGTGTCTTGTCGGCACTTTCTTCACCGCTGCAGGAAGAACTGATTTCCAAGAATCGTAATGTAATGAATGCAAGAGTATGGCTTGGACTTGGAAAAGATGGAATTCCAGTGGCAGCGAAAGGTATTGGTGGGGGCAGAATCGGTCAGTTTTTTATGAAACAGATTTTTAAGAAGGAAATTGAAAAGAGCAAAAAAAGAGGAAACTAACAAAAAAACTGTAGTTTTCTCTTTATTTTTTTGTTAAAATATATTAATATAGAATTTGAGAATATGCTCTTTTACTAAAAAGCGGGGCACTTTGTTGTGAAAAATGCATATTGATATGAGTGGAGGAGATGGATATGATATCTAATCAGATACTTCAAAACACAATTGAAGGATTGAAAGGAATTACAAGAATTGACTTCTGTGTGATGGACACAGATGGAAAACCGCTTGCAAGTACGATGACAGAACAGGAGAATTATGAAGAAGAAGTGCTGGCCTTTGTGGATTCTCCGGCAGATAGCCAGGTTGTGCGTGGATATCAGTTTTTTAAGATCTTTGAAGAACATCAGTTGGAATATGTGCTGTTGGCGAATGGTGGCAGTGATGATGTGTACATGGTTGGAAAGATTGCAGCATTTCAGATCCAGAATCTGTTAGTTGCATATAAGGAGCGTTTTGACAAGGATAATTTCATTAAGAATCTGCTTTTGGATAACCTGCTTCTTGTAGATATTTACAATCGTGCCAAAAAATTACATATTGACACAGAAGTGCGTCGTGTTGTATTTATAATTGAGACGGATCATGAGAAGGACAGCAATGCTCTTGATAACGTACGTAATCTTCTGGGAAACAAATCAAAAGATTTTGTGACAGCAGTAGATGAGAAGAATATTATCATTGTGAAGGAACTTGAGCTTGAAGACGGGCACAAGGAACTTGAAAAGATGGCGAACGGTTATCTGACACTGTTGAAAGATAATGGGGAAGAAGACGCCCTGATCGCATATGGTACCGTCGTACATGATATCAAAGAGGTATCTAAGTCTTATAAAGAGGCGAAATTGGCGCTTGATGTAGGTAAGATATTCTTCAGTGAGAGAAATGTTATTGCTTACAGTGCGCTTGGAATCGGAAGATTGATTTATCAGTTGCCGATTCCACTCTGTAAGATGTTCATCCGTGAGATTTTTGAGGGGAAATCGCCAGATGACTTCGACGAAGAGACATTAGCAACCATTAATAAGTTCTTTGAGAACAACCTGAATGTATCAGAAACATCCAGACAACTGTATATTCATCGTAATACGCTTGTATACAGACTGGATAAACTTCAGAAGAGCACAGGACTTGATCTTCGTGTGTTTGAGGATGCCATTACTTTTAAAATCGCTCTTATGGTAGTGAAATATATGAAGTATATGGAATCGATGGAGTATTAAATAATTAGGAGGAAACTATGATCGAATTAAAGGACGTAACCAAAGAGTACTCGAAGGGAATCTCTGCGCTAAATGGCATCAACCTTAAGATCGAGCAGGGCGAATTCGTATTTATCGTAGGTGACAGTGGATCAGGTAAGTCAACACTTATCAAATTGATCATGAAGGAGCTGGAGCCTACATCAGGTACTATTATTGTGAACGGACATAATCTGGGTCGCATGCGCCATAGAAAAGTCCCGATGTACCGAAGAAATATTGGAGTAGTGTTCCAGGATTTCAGACTTTTAAAGGATCGTAATATCTATGAGAATATTGCTTTTGCACAGAGAGTTACAGAGACCTCTGCAAGAGTGATCAAGAAAAAAGTACCGGCAGCATTGTCACTGGTGGGACTTGCACAGAAGTACAAAGCATTTCCAAAGGAGTTATCCGGTGGAGAGCAGCAAAGAGTAGCGATTGCAAGAGCAATCGTGAATGAACCGGCGATTCTTCTCGCTGACGAGCCTACAGGAAATCTGGATCCGACAAATTCATGGGAGATCATGAAGCTTTTGGAGGAGGCGAATGACAGAGGAACTACCGTTTTGGTCGTAACTCATAATCAGGAAATTGTAAACGAGATGAAGAAGCGGGTTGTTACGATGAAAAAGGGAGTCATTGTAAGCGACGAGAAAAAAGGTGGGTATAATAATGAAAATTAGTACTTTTGGATATTCTATGAAGCAGGGTGTCAAGAACATAGGGAGAAATAAGATGTTTTCCATTGCATCTATTGCGACTATGTCAGCTTGTATTTTCCTGTTTGGCCTGTTTTATTCTATTGTTATGAATTTTAATTATATCGTACAGAAGGCAGAAGAGGGAGTTGCCATTACGGTATTTTTTGATCAAGAAGCAACACAGGAACAAAAAGATAACATTGGAGCTCAGCTTAAGAATGAAGACGGAGTATTAAGCGTCACTTATGTGAGTCCTGATGAAGCATGGGCAAAGTTCCAGAAGCAATATTTCCAGGGATCAGAAGAAGCAGCAGAAGGATTTAAAGATGATAATCCGCTTGCAAATTCTGATAACTATGAAGTATATATGTCTGATGTTTCCAAACAGAAAGATGTAGTAAGTTTTGCAGAAAGCCTGGATGGAGTCCGTAAAGTCAATAAATCAGATGTCGTTGCGAAGACGCTGACCAGTGTAAATAAACTGGTAGGTTATGTATCAGTTGCCATTATTGGAATTCTGTTAGCGGTATCTATTTTCCTGATCAGTAATACAGTTACCATGGGTATTACTGTCAGAAGAGAAGAGATAGCTATTATGAAATATATCGGAGCGAAGGATGGATTTGTCCGAGCACCGTTCGTGTTTGAAGGATTGCTCATCGGAGCAATCGGAGCTGTGATTCCACTTGGAATTCTGTACTTAGTATATGAGAAGGCAATTCACTATATTCTTGAGAAGTTCCATCTTCTTCAGAATATCATTAATTTCCTTCCGGTCACACAAGTATATAGAACACTTTTGCCAGTAGGAATTCTTTTGGGAGTGGGAATCGGCTTTGTAGGAAGTTTCTTTACAATCAGAAAACATCTGAAAGTATAATAACATACGTACTGAATTGATAAGGGGGTACATATGATAAAGGGGAAGAAAATTATCAGTGCTTTACTGATCGGTACATTATGCCTGGGGATGTCGACACAAGTAGGAGCTGCCGAGATTGATGACACGAAGCAAAAGGCTGAAGAACTTCAAAAACAGAAGGAAGCGGCAGAATCGGAACAGAAGTCACTGGAAACGCAGCTTATGGCAATTGTTTCGGAGATGGAAGATACGAAAAATCAGATTTCTCAGAAGGAAGAAGAGCTGGGGCAGAAAGAAGAGGAGCTTTTTGAGGCTCAGGCTCAGGAAAATGATCAATATGAGAGTATGAAAAAGCGTATCAAATATATGTATGAGAATGGAAATACTAAATTTGTTGATATTTTATGTCAGTCAAAAGATATTAGCGAATTTTTAAATAATGCAGAATATATTTCCACTATATCATCATATGACAGAGAACAATTGGTGGCATATCAGCAGATTCGCAAGAAAGTTCAGGAACAGCAGGCTGCACTGGAAGAGGAGTATGCAAAACTAGAAGACTTGCAGAATGATCTGATTGCAAAGCAAACGAATGTCGAGAGCTTGAAAGCAAGCAAGGAAAGCGAGATTTCAAGTATCAGCGGAGAGCTGGAGCAGACGAATCAAAAGCTTGCAGAACTGCAGGCGGCCGCAGAAGAGGCGGCAAGAAAACAGAAAGAAAAAGAAGCCGCAGCTGCAGCAGCAAAGAAGAACAATAATAGTGGAAGTGCGGGAGGAGCTGTAGTCAGCGGAAATGGAATGTTTACGCATCCTTGTCCGGGATATAGTCGTATTTCCAGCACATTTGGATATCGTAATGCGCCACTTGCCGGGGCCAGTACAAATCACAAAGGAGTTGATTTTGCAGCATCAACTGGAACACCGATTTATGCGGCAGCAGCCGGAACTGTAACTTCAGCAGGTTACAGTGGTAAGGCTGGAAATTTGATTATTATTAACCATGGAAATGGACTTCTGACTTATTATATGCACTGCAATACAATTTTTGTATCAGCAGGACAGAAGGTCAGTAAAGGACAGAATATCGGGCAAGTAGGAACAACAGGAAACTCTACGGGACCGCATCTGCATTTTCAGGTGATGAACAATGGAACACCGGTAAATCCGATGAATTACTTGTAGAAAAATAAGCCTCTGGCAGGATTGCAGAGGCGTTCTTGAATCAAATTGAATTTAAGACAGACGGGACTAAAAATATGAAAAATAAAAAAGGATTTTTACAGGGGGCGCTTTGTGGCGCCCTTGCCATGTTATTGGCAGCAGGACTGGTATCATGTGGATTAAAAGCAAAAGACAGCAACAGTGGAGAGAAATATACAACAGAAGCAATCAGTTCAGAGACCGATAAAAAGCTGGAAAAACTGGAATCTTTGATTAACCAGTATTATCTGAAAGATGTAGATCAAGATGAACTTCAGCAGGGAATTTACGAAGGATACATTGCTGGATTGAATGATCCGTATTCCGTATATTATGATGAAGAAGCTACGAAGAGTTTTCAGGAATCTACAGATGGAGAATATGACGGTATTGGTGCGGTGATGTCGCAGAATAAGGAGACTGGAATCATTACCATCAGTCAGGTATATGAAGGGTCACCTGCAGAACAGGCTGGAATGAAGGATAATGATATTCTCTATAAAGTAGAAGATGAGGAAGTGACAGGAAAAGATCTGACAGAAGTCGTCAGTAAGATAAAAGGAGAAAAGGGAACGGATGTTAATTTGACAGTTCTTAGAGGTGACGACAGAGAAGAGGTTGCAGTAACAGCAACCCGCGATACGATTGAGTATCCAACAGTAAGCTCTAAGATGCTGGATAATGGAATTGGGTATCTTAGAATTACAGAATTTGATTCCGTGACATACGACCAATATAAGAATGCCTATAATGACCTGAAAAGCCAGGGAATGAAAGGAATGGTCGTAGATTTGAGAAGTAATCCAGGCGGAAGTCTGAGTATTGTGTGTAAAATATTAGATGAGATTCTTCCAGAAGGAAAGATTGTATATACTCAAGACAAAAGCGGAAAAGAAGAAGACTTTACATCAGATGAAGAGCATCAAATCGATATTCCAATGACTGTTCTTGTAAATCAATATAGCGCCAGTGCTTCTGAGATTTTTGCAGGTGCGATTCAGGATTATGATCTGGGTGCAATTGTGGGAACGCAAACTTATGGAAAAGGTGTTGTACAGCAGATCTTTGATTTGAAAGACGGAACTTGTGTGAAACTTACAATTGCCAAATACTTTACGGCAAAAGGTCAGGACATTGATGGAAAAGGAATTACACCGGATGTAGCAATTGATTATCAGGCAGATGAAAACAATCCGGAAGCAGATAATCAGTTGAATAAAGCAATTGAAACCCTACAGGGAGAGATGCAGTAAGCAGCTCAATTGGGGACATCGTTAATCGCAGATGGGGACGTAGTAAACTTTTAAAATGCTACGTCCCCAATTAAGTTAAAACTGTGAAAATTTTGATCCCATCCACGGCCGGATTCCGGCAATCATTTCTTCGTCAGGCTCAATCAGAATATTATACATCTGCTGATTTAGAAAAATAATGATGGAATAAATTGCCGCATTTCCCTCTCCGGAAGTATAATCGCAGGTTTTTACTGGCTTAAAAGAAGCAAGCTTACTGGATCCTTTTGGGGCAATCATTTCAGCTTCTTTGATATCAAAAGAGCAGAGTTCTTTTCTTTTTGACTTGCTGTAAATTGCGGTGATATCCAGTTCATGGTTGACCAGTGAATACTCATACTCAACACTAAGATTTGGGAAAATGTAAAAATAAGCAGTAACACCAAGTACTACAGCGATGATAATAGACAGAAATCCTAGAAACAGAGCACCGATCGTTAAAAATAAAATTATGAAAACTACAACGATGATGCGAATAACTAACGGATTTCCTTTTTGTTTTTTTGTTATAAGTTGTTCATGAAAATTATCATTCATGTGAAACATTCCTTTCTGATTGTAAGTAATTCAGTATCATAATCGCAATTTTAAAGGTCATAGCGTCCTCGAACTGACGAAGGTCAAGACCTGTTCTTTTTTCGACTTGTTCCAGTCGGTAAATAAGTGTATTGCGATGCATATGAAGCTGTCGTGCAGTTTCTGCAATGTTCAGGTTGTTCTGGAAGAATTTGTCGATGGCAGCTAAAGTGTCCTTATCTAAATGTTCGGAAGTTATATCACCGAATATCTCAAAAAGAAAATCTTCGCAAAGTTTTTCGGGCAACTCGTGAATCAATCGTCCAAGCCCTAACTTGTTAAAAGGAAATACAGATTGTTCTGAATAAAAAAGTTTACCAACTCTCAATGCAAGCGCAGTCTGTTTATAAGCAGAAGGCAGGGCGTGCAGATCGGGAATAAGATCGCTGTAGGCAATCTGTACATGAGTCAGCGCTTCCATACTCAGAGTATCGATCATGGTATGTGCCAGATCGTGAATATCTTTGAATGTGTAGCCATCTTTTACCGGATAAAGCATTGCAAGTTGAAATTCATTTACAGGAACGAGATATATTTTCTCTTGAAATGGAAACAACTGTTTCAATACTTCTGTAACTGTTTCATCCATTTTTTTTGAGGATTCGAGCAAAAAAAGATAACGAGGTTTTACAGCACGAATATGTAATCTGGCGGCACGTTCCCTAATCTCGCAATCCTGTGCAGTACCTGTCATGAGATTTAACAAAAAATAATTCTTGTTATACTTCTCTTTATAAGCAGCACAAAGAGAACGAATCTGCCGGATTGACTCGTCTATCTTCTCTTTGGAAGCTTCCGGTTGTATGTGAATATCCAAAGCGATGCCGGTTGCCCGTGTAAGTTCTTCTAATGCTTTGGAAAGTTCCTGAGATTGCTCCATAAAAATAACCCTCTTTTGCATAAATTAGAAAGAGCTGCACCTTCGTACAGCTCTTTCATTGTATCTTCCATAACAGTAGAACCGTTATTGTTATTTTATACGATTAGTTTGAAATCGTCAACTCTGTCTCTTTGTCGAAGATATGGATCTTGCTCATGTCAAATGTGAAGGAAGCTTTATCTCCGCTTCTGAGCTCGGTTCCGGAACCAACTCTTGCAGTTACCTGAGTTCCTGCAACATCGAAGTATAAGAATACTTCAGCTCCAAGAAGCTCATATACGTTAATTGTAGAGTGAACAGTACCTGCATTCTCACCTGTAAATGTAGCTGCAACATGTACATCCTCCGGACGGATTCCGAGGATAACTGTCTTTCCGGCATATCCTTTATCGATGAGAGCCTGTTTTTTATCAGCTGGCACTGGAAGCTCATGTCCACCAACAGAAAGTGTAACATCAGATCCATTAACCTTAACTTCAGCATCTAAGAAGTTCATCTGAGGTGATCCAATGAATCCAGCTACGAACAGATTGCATGGTTTTGTATAGAGATTTTGAGGTGTATCTACCTGCTGAACAACTCCGTCTTTCATAACAACAATTCTTGTACCAAGAGTCATAGCCTCTGTCTGGTCATGTGTTACATAGATAATTGTAGCACCTAAATTCTCATGCAGTTTTGCAATTTCAATACGCATCTGAACACGAAGTTTTGCATCCAGGTTTGAAAGAGGCTCGTCCATAAGGAATACCTTTGGTTTACGAACGATTGCACGTCCCATAGCAACACGCTGTCTCTGTCCACCGGAAAGAGCTTTTGGCTTACGGTCAAGAAGTTTCTCAAGGTCGAGGATTCTTGCTGCCTCGCGAACTTTTTTGTCGATTTCGTCTTTTGGTACTTTACGAAGCTTCAGTCCGAATGCCATGTTGTCATATACTGTCATATGTGGATAAAGAGCGTAGTTCTGGAATACCATAGCGATATCTCTGTCTTTTGGCTCTACATTATTCATTACTTTTCCGTCAATCTTCAGTGTACCGCCGGAAATATCCTCAAGACCTGCGATCATACGAAGTGTTGTTGATTTTCCACATCCGGAAGGTCCAACGAAGATGATGAACTCTTTGTCAGCGATTTCAAGATTGAAGTCTTTAACTGCCTGGAATCCATTAGAATATACTTTCTGGATTCCCTCTAATGATAAACTTGCCATTTTGTGTAATCCTCCTTAAAGAAAATAAATAGTTCTCTTGTAATCTGATATCAGTATAGAACAAACGGGAGGGAGGTACAATGTAAGCAGTGACTAAAAAATTGGTGAAATGATGTACATTTTGACTAGTTGAATCTAATATCTTATTAAATATTGTCAGAACCGTACTACATATCTCCCAGCATTCATCTGTTCTCCATACTCTGAGCATTCTAATGAGCCATTTAAAGCAAACATCATGTTCGCATGAGTGCTCCATGATGTTTATGTCTCATTTTCATAGAGTATAAGTCAAACAGATGAAAGACTGGGAGATTTTATATGCGGAAGGATTTGATATTTTGTTTTATGATAAAATATTAGATTAACTGTTTAAAATGCAAAATGCAAAGAGGGATTGATTTCTTGTCAAGTGAGCTACTAGTGTGGTAAAATAAATTAAATATGTAATTTCTAACAAAAGTAATAAAGATAGAAGCAGGAGGATGAGATTGTGATTAATCAGTTAATTGCGAATATTAAGAAGACGGGCGCGCCGATCGTGGTTGGTCTGGATCCAATGTTAAAATATATTCCGGAGCATATCCAGAAGAAGGCGTTTGCTGAGTTTGGTGAGACACTTGAGGGAGCTGCAGAGGCTATATGGCAGTTCAATAAGGAAATTGTGGACAAGACTTATGATCTGATTCCAGCTGTGAAACCTCAGATCGCTATGTATGAGCAGTTCGGTATTCCGGGACTTGTTGCATTTAAGAAAACAGTAGATTACTGTAAATCAAAAGGATTGGTTGTAATCGGAGATATCAAACGTGGAGATATCGGATCAACCTCTTCTGCTTATGCGGTTGGACATATTGGTAAGGTGCAGGTAGGAAGCAAGACTTACGCACCATTTGATGAGGACTTTGTGACAGTCAATCCATATCTTGGATCTGATGGTGTGAATCCGTTTATAGATGTATGCAAAGAGGAAAAGAAAGGTCTTTTTATCCTTGTTAAGACTTCTAACCCGTCAAGTGGAGAGTTCCAGGATCAGATGATCGACGGACGTCCGCTCTATGAGCTGGTCGGTGAAAAAGTTGCACAGTGGGGAGAAGACTGCATGGGTGACGAGTACAGCTACATTGGAGCAGTTGTCGGAGCTACTTATCCGGAGATGGGGAAAGTACTTCGTAAAGTGATGCCGAAATCTTACATCCTTGTGCCGGGATATGGTGCACAGGGAGGAAAAGGAAAAGACCTGGTACATTTCTTTAATGAAGATGGACTTGGAGCAATCGTAAACTCTTCTCGTGGAATCATTGCGGCATACAAGCAGGAAAAATACGCAAACTATGGTGAAGAAGCATTTGCAGATGCATCCAGAGCAGCAGTAGAGGACATGGTTGCTGATATTAGAGGCGCATTGGAGGCAAGATAAGATGGCGGATAAGAAAAAAGAACAGGCAATGGTTGTTTCTCAGGAGCAGATCGCTGATGGGATTTTCAGTATGTGGATTCATACAGAGGCAGCTCAGAGCGCCAGACCTGGACAGTTTATTTCTATGTATACAAAGGATGCGACAAAGTTATTGCCTCGTCCGATCAGTATCTGTGAGATTAACAAAGAAGACAGTCGCCTTCGTGTTGTATACAGAGTGACTGGAGAGAATACAGGAACAGAAGAATTTTCAAAGTTAAAAACAGGAGATGCAATCCCGATCATCGGACCTCTTGGAAATGGATTCCCGTTTGAAGCGGCTGAAGGAAAGAAAGTATTTCTTATGGGTGGAGGAATTGGTGTACCACCGATTCTGGAACTTGCAAAACAGATGAAATGCGACAAAAAACAGATTGTCGCAGGCTATCGTGATGCACAGACATTTTTAAAGGAAGAGTTCGAGCAGAACGGTGAGTTATACATTTCCACAGAGAATGGAAGTGTCGGAACAACGGGAAATGTTATGGACGCAATCCGTGAAAATGGACTGGAAGCGGATATGATCTATGCCTGTGGACCGACTCCTATGCTTCGTGCGATCAAGCAGTATGCCGAGGAACATAAGATTGTATGCTATATATCTCTGGAAGAGCGTATGGCATGTGGAATTGGTGCCTGTCTTGGCTGTGTGTGCAAGACAAAAGAGAAAGATGCCCACAGCAATGTGTGCAACAAGCGAATCTGTAAAGATGGTCCGGTATTCCTTGCTACGGAGGTGGAAATCTAATGAATATGAATGTAAACATCGCCGGAGTAGAATGGAAGAATCCGGTTACAGTAGCATCTGGAACATTTGGTTCCGGAGAAGAATTTTCTGAATTTGTGGATCTGAATAAACTGGGAGCTATCACGACAAAAGGTGTAGCTGATGTGCCATGGGCTGGTAATCCGACCCCGCGTGTGGCAGAAGTTTACGGCGGTATGATGAATGCAATCGGACTTCAGAATCCTGGAATTGATCTGTTCTGCGAAAGAGATATTCCTTATCTTCAGAAGTATGACACGAAGATTATTGTAAATGTATGCGGTCATGCACCGGAAGAATATTTCAGAGTTGTAGAACGTCTGGCAGATGAGCCGATTGATATGATGGAAATCAATATTTCATGTCCAAATGTTAACGCCGGATTTCTGGCATTTGGGCAGGATGCAAAGAATGTAGAGAAGCTTACCGCAGATATTAAGAAAATCGCAAAACAGCCGATCATTATGAAGCTGACACCGAACGTAACAGATATTACTGAGATAGCAAAAGCTGCAGAAGCGGGTGGAGCAGATGCAATTTCTTTAATTAATACATTGACAGGTATGAAGATTGACATCAACCGCAAGACATTTGCGTTGGCAAATAAGACAGGAGGAGTGTCAGGTCCAATCGTGAAACCGGTAGCTGTGCGCATGGTATATCAGGCAGCACATGCAGTCAATATTCCAATCATCGGAATGGGCGGAATCGCAAGTGCAGAAGATGCAATTGAGTTTATTTTAGCAGGAGCGAGCGCAGTATCTGTCGGAACAGCAAACTTCCATAATCCTGCAGTGACTATGGAAGTCATTGACGGAATCGAAGCTTATATGAAGAAAAACGGCTTTGAGAACGTGGCTGATATGGTTGGCATTGTGGAGTAGTTTGAAGTCGGACACAAGCGAGATTTGTGGATGATGTTAATTACATCAGATATCAAATGATGGGATATAAAATATAAAAAATGGTACAGTCCTTTCAAGCATTACATTTCTGGAAAGTTGAAGGTTTGTACCATTTTTGTTTTCAAAGAGTTTAATCAATATCCTGATTGGTATCTTGATCATTATCTAAAATGGTCAGGACGGTTCTTTTTTGAATTTGTCACGGATATGCATGCCTTTATTCCTCAAACCGGTATAATGCTTTCTGCTGTGCCCCGTAAATAGAACGATTTCCGTTGACCAGATAGGCAATGATGCATACCAGCACCAAAGGAATGATGTTCTGACTGCCGAAGACCTCAAGGCCAATCAGAATCGGGGCAAACAGGGTATTGGTTGCACTTCCGAAAACTGCGGCATACCCCAGGGTGGCACAGATTACAGGTGGAATACCAAGAAGTAATCCGAGGATAATTCCGAGGGAAGCACCGATGGAAAATAAAGGTGTGACTTCACCGCCCTGGAAACCAATTGCCAGTGTGAAAATCGTAAAAAGTAATTTTAAAATCCAGCCATATCCGTAGATCGTTTCTCCGGCAAATGAAGCGGAAATCAGATTGGTTCCCAGTCCGGTATAGCGTCCGCTGTGGATTGCAAAAAGGAGGATTGCAAGCGGAACTGCCAGGGTAGCGATTCGGATAAAGGGATTGGAAATCTTTTCGCCGAACAATTTCTTGGCTTTCTGTAAAAGAGCAGAAAAGAATCTTCCTGTAAGACCAAAAACTACTCCAAGAATAATCAAGATTAAAACATCTCTGCTGCCGGAAATGTTCCAGTTTTCCGTAATATTTACTGCAAATTTTTCAAGCCCAAGCATATGTGAGGTCGTAGAGGCAGTATATGCTGCAATCAGAGCCGGGAGAAGTGCGTCATACTCCATATATCCGGCAACAATCACTTCCATAGCAAAAAATACAGCCGCCAGCGGGGTTTGGAATAAGCCGCCGAATCCTGCTGCCATACCGGTGATGAGCATGACCGGTGTTTTTTCTTTTATATGAAGTCTGCGCCCTGCTTCATGTGAAATCGTAGCACCAATCTGTACGGCAACACCTTCGCGACCGGCACTGCCGCCAAAAAGATGTGTGATCCATGTGCAGATCATAACTAATGGAACAAGCGCCAGTGGAATTTCTTCTCTTTTTTTCTGTCCTGTTTCAAAAATCAGTGACATGCCTTTCAGGCTCAGACTGCTGAAATGCTGATATAACCAGATGATCAGAAGTCCCGTCAGTGGAAGAAATGGAAGCAGGAATTGATAATGGGCGGTGCGAAAGACAGAAATTGCTAACAGTCCCCGGCCAAATACAGTATCTACAATTCCTACGCATATACCTACAATTAATGCGAGAAATGCATATTTAATCTGTAAAATCAAATGTTCTTGTTTTTCCTTTGTCATTGTAAACTCCTTTTTTGATAAGAATAAAGAATGTGCCTTGGCACATTCTAGCGCCTGCGGTGGTTGCTTGCAACATCATCATTGTACGCCGCAGTGCACATCTTGCCGGAGGCTTTTATATAATCAGGAAATGAAATTTCCTAATTATATAAAAAAAGCTGGTAACTCTGTGTAAATCACAGAAGTCATCAGCCATTTGGCGGTTTCAATCGTAATTGAGGGAGAACCTCATTCCCTGTCTGAGAGTATAGCATTTAGAAAAGTAAGTTGTCAATGTGAGTTTCAGTTACAAATTGAAAACTCAAATAAATCTAAAATGAATTTTTAAGTTTATAGTGAGATTGAAAAAGTATTAGTGTACATGATATAATGCAAATTATTGACACGAGCGGTAGGTATTGTTGGGAAAATAAAAAGTGGAGCCCACGCACGGAACTCCACCGGCTACGGATATCGCAAGTTTCTGTAGCATAACTGTATGTACAATATCATCATTCAATTTATAAGTCAATGAACTGTTGATATAAGCATAGGTTAAATTATATTTTCCTGTATCGACTGATTTTCTCCCAGTTAGCAGGAAAACCCATATTATCAAGAAGTTGTTCCTCGGTAAGATGAGGACACTGTTTAAGTACAGATTTTATAAGTTTTGAAAGAGTAGCTTTGAAGTGTTTGAATTCATCATTGCTTATCAAGTAGCGTAAAGCAATTACGACTGCGAATAAATCCTGCTTACCACATACATAATGATTATTGACAACTTGTATTTTTAGTTTTTTATGTAAGAGAGTGTCTGGTATTGTCTCATTAATTTTAAAGGAAAAGAGGCGTTCTCCATGAGCGCATACATTTCTACAACGTGCAAGTACGTTAATAAACTGATGTAATTCACGTTCAGTAACATTATCAAATTTCTGGCTGATTTTATATTGTACATCATTGGTGATGTATTGGTACATTTTAGATACTTGTCCAAATGTAAATGCATTCATAGCAACCCATAGAGGTACATTTCCGTAAGTATTGGCATGATGTGCAATATATGTATACCTGCTTGGCAACGCAATTACCTTTTTCATGGAGTTGACCAGTCGGTTAACATTGGAATAATTCCTTTTGGTCAATGCGTAGTTGTGAATATCAAGATATTCAGTATCTTGTTCTCCATATTTTTCGCAAAAGTAATATGAGAGCAGAGATTTGATGTGTCTTTCAACATGCAGGATATATTTTAGAAAGAGAGAACGAAGTTCTTCATCAAAATAGTAAAAAGCAACTAATTCATCAAATGTTACTCCATACTTGTATTTCTGTGATGGTGTGTGCTTGAATAGCTGTTTATATCCACCAATAAGAGAGTAGTAGCTGAGATGTTCTAAAGTCTCAGTAGCTGTTGCAATATCAGAAACAATAAGACCTTTTTCCTGCTGAAGCTTATTTAATTGTTGTTCATATGTGAAAAATGTCTTAAGCATAGGGTGTTTCCTTTCTAAACAGGCATAAAAAAAGTGGAGCCCACGCATGGAACTCCACCGGCCACGCGCCTCGCAAGCTACGTAGCACAACCACTATAGATACTATACCATTGATATCCTGTGATGTCAAACAGTATTTTTTTCTAGTGGTATTAATAGTTTATGCGTTTCTGTGTGTAATATTCTTACTTTGTTTAATTCTTGCATTCAGTTGTAATTTGTATTAAAAAAATATAATATTTAAAATTAATATAATCATCATAACATAAAACAAACATATATTCTATAATTTTTTGCTGCTTTTTGAAAAACAAAGGAGTGTTATTGAATGCCAGTAGAATCTGCGAAGATGTTTCTAGTAGGAAACGGAGAGAGGTTGGTAATGCGAATATGTTGTTATGTGAGTTCATCAATGTGAGTTTCAGTTACAAATTGAAAATGTTTTGGTGTTATGGTAAGATAAAGAGAAGTAAAGGACAACTGCCGGTTGCAGTACATATGTAATAATATAAAGCAGTTTCCTGAAAAAGAACGTATCAGGTATATGCACCTGTAGAATATGGAGGAAGAATAACAATGGAAGCTTACAAACAGGAATTTATTGACTTTATGGTAGAGAGCGATGTGCTCAAATTTGGAGAGTTCACATTAAAGAGTGGAAGAAAGTCCCCATTCTTCATGAATGCGGGAGCATATGTGACTGGTTCACAGCTTAAGAAGCTCGGAGAGTATTATGCAAAAGCGATTCATGAGACATATGGAGATGACTTTGATGTACTGTTCGGACCTGCATACAAGGGAATCCCGCTTGGAGCTGTAACAGCAATCGCTTACAGTGAATTATATGGAAAAGAGGTTCGTTATTGTTCTGATCGTAAAGAAGAGAAAGATCACGGTGCAGATAAGGGAAGCTTTCTTGGAAGCAAGTTAAAAGATGGTGACCGTGTGATTATGATCGAGGACGTAACAACTTCCGGAAAATCTATGGAAGAGACTGTTCCGAAGGTAAAGGGAGCTGCTGATGTTACAATTGTAGGACTTATGGTATCTTTGAACCGTATGGAAGTTGGAAAAGGCGGAGAAAAATGTGCCCTTGATGAGATTAAAGACCTGTATGGATTTGAAACAGCAGCAATTGTAAGTATGGCAGATGTAGTAGAGCATCTGTATAACAAAGAGTGTCAGGGAAAAGTTGTCATCGACGATACATTGAAGGCAGCAATCGACGCATACTATGAGCAGTACGGTGCAAAATAAGGAGAAGCTATATGAACGAGAAGGCATATAAGACAATGAGCCTTGCAGGTGCGGCCGGAATCACAGTTGGGATCATTGTGATGGTCACAGGCGTGGCTGCAGGAATTATCTCCATTGTCAGCGGAGCAAAGTTATTAAAAGACAAAAAAGGACTTACGTTTTAAAATCTGATAAGATCAGAGAATAAGACATTTGATTGGACGGAAAGGAAGCAATATTTTTGAATTCCAGAAAAAGAAAGGCACTCAGAGGACTTGGAAAAGTATTATTTGTCCTTTACATCGGGTTCCTGATATATTTTCTTATATTTTCCGACTGGTATGGCAGAACGGGCGAGATGCAGGAATACCATTATAATCTCGTCCTGTTCAAAGAAATCAAGAGATTTTGGCAGTACCGGCATCAATTGGGATTTTTTGCCATGTTCACGAACCTGTTTGGAAATGTAATTATATTTATACCATTCGGGTTCTTTTTACCCATGGCAAGCAAATATCGTAGCTGTTTTGCTACACTGTTCTGGAGCTTTGGATTAAGCTTGTGTGTAGAAATATTTCAGCTTCTTACGAAAGTCGGAAGTTTCGACGTAGATGATATTCTACTCAACACGATCGGAGGAGTGGCAGGTCATATTATATTTGTGATCTGTGTAGCAATAAGGAGGAGACATGTTCGGAAAAGATAAGAAAAAACGAAGCAGACGTGTAAATACAAAATATGGCCAGAAGACTTTGAAACATGCGAGAAAGGGAATCCAATCCTGCATGATGGCTGTGCTTTGTGCAGTGATTTTAATTGTGATGATTCTTGTGTCATTTCTGATGAAGGGAAATGTAAATATAATCGTAGGATTTCTTTGTTTTGCACTGCTTGCACTGGCAGTTTATGGATTCAGACTCGGACTTCGGGGTCTGAATGAACGAGATAAGAAATACATAACCTGCAAAGTCGGAATCGGGGTCAATGGATTGGTTCTTGCAGGAGTTGCAGCAATATTTATCAGGGGGCTTGTGTAGATGACAGAGATGAGATATGAATTAGCAATCGAGAGAATTGAGAATATAAAGGGTGAAAATACAGTCAGTGAAAAATACCGGGATTATTTCCGGACACTGGCTGATTTTGCACTTTTAGTTGATAAATTAAAAGAAAAAATTGAAAATGGTGAGTATTATAAGTTTTCAATTGAAGAATTAGAGTGTTGGAATACACATTTGTATGATGACGTGCTTGGAGAGCATTATAAGACAAGTTATGCCAATCCGGCATTTGCAACAGAAAAATTCGGCATAGAATACGGCCGGCTTTTGAGTTTTCTATATACAGAACTTCGTGGTGTGATTCCATATGCATTTGAAAAGAAAACAGAATATCTAGATATTTTGTTTGAATTATTCATTGAAGTTTATAATCAGTTTGAGGAAGAAAACGAGCCGGAATATGAGCATGTGAGACAGACGATTTATTGGTATGCCAGCGATTATTGTGACGTATTTTTGGCAGACCGCATCAAAGAACAGATTGACCCGGAAGATAATTTTGCTGCGGACCTGATTATGAACAGTGATTTTAATGATGTGCGTTATCTCTATTATTACGGAGAGTATGTCAGTGAAAACGAGAAGCGCACTGCCATGCACCTGAATGAGCTGCCACTTGAGACAATACAGAAAATGGCAGATGTGTATACAGAAGGTTACCGGATTGGATTTGTAAATACAGGCAAGAATCTGTCAAAGAAAGCAACAGTCAATATTCGCTATACGCTTGGGTTCGAGCGGGTGATTCGGATTGCTATTGAGAATTTTCGGAAAATGGGACTAAAGCCGACGATTTACCGTGCCGGTGTCAGTGTCCTTACAAAGAGGCAACATTTGAAAATCGGATATTACGGAGGTATTGCAAATAAGCAGTACGAGTATGACCACAAGGACGATCAGGCACTGATCTTAGATCGTCAGTTCATGGAACGGAAGCTGGAAGTCATGCGCACAACTTACGAACAGTATAAAGACCTGGCAAGACGTCATGCAGGTCCGGCATGCATGGAGACATTTGGCGAGGAGCCATTTACACCAGTGTCAAAATCAGAGGCGGTAAAACTTAATGATAAGCAGAAGGAAATCTCGCTTGAATATGACAGTAAATCCAGTCAGATTGTAAATAGCTATATTCCAGGAGACGAGAGAAGTTTCACAATCGTAGCGTATCCTGTTCCGGAGATTGGAGATCAGTACGAAGAGATTTTTGATGAGATTATCAAGATCAATACATTAGATGCAAAAGTTTATGAGAAGGTTCAACAGACCATTATTGATGCATTAGATCAGGGAACAAGTGTGCACATTCTTGGAAACAACGGTAACCATACAGATCTTCGGGTGCAACTTTATAAATTGAAAGATACAAAGAAGGAGACGATTTTTGAAAACTGCGTGGCAGATGTTAACATCCCAGTGGGAGAAGTTTTTACATCACCGGTTCTGGAAGGAACGAACGGGGTTCTTCATGTAAGTCAGGTTTACCTGAATGAACTATTATACAAAGATCTGGAAGTAACGTTTTCAAATGGAATGGTGGCAGATTACAGCTGCAAGAACTTTGAACATGAACTGGAGAATAAAGAATACTTTTTAGATAATGTTCTTTATCGTCACCCAACATTGCCGCTTGGCGAATTTGCAATCGGTACGAACACGACTGCGTATGTAGCAGCGAAGAAATACAATATTGCCGATAAGATGCCAATTCTGATCGCCGAGAAAATGGGACCGCATTTTGCAGTTGGTGACACATGCTATAGCTGGGCAGAGGACATAAAAGTTTACAATCCAAATGGCAAAGAAATTGTGGCAAGAGATAATTCGGTATCCATTCAGAGAAAAGAAGACGTCTCAGCAGCATATTTCCATTGTCATACAGATATTACGATTCCTTATGAAGAATTGAAGAGTATTACCGTAGAATGCGCGGATGGAAAAGAGATAGAAATTATCCGTGACGGAATATTTGTGCTTCCAGGTACAGAGATTTTAAATGAACCATTGAAAAATTCTAATAAATAGAGTATGATTTATTTGTTGAACTTATAAGAAAGGGTGAATGCTATGCCAAGAGTAGGAATTATAATGGGAAGCGACTCAGACCTTAAGGTCATGAGCAAAGCAGCAGTCATGCTGGAAGAATTAGGAATTGATTATGAGATGACGATCATCTCCGCACACCGTGAGCCGGATGAACTGATTGATTGGACACGCAGTGCAGAAGGACGCGGAATGAAAGTTATGATCGCGGGAGCTGGAATGGCAGCAGCCCTTCCGGGAATGTGTGCAGCATTGTTTGCCCTTCCGGTTATCGGGGTTCCGCTTTCGGGAAAGAATCTGGACGGAATGGACGCAGTCTTTTCTATTATGCAGATGCCACCGGGAGTTCCGGTAGCAACAGTAGCAATTGACGGAGCAAAGAATGCAGCGATTCTTGCGGCAAAGATTCTTGCAGCTTCCGATGATGCATTACTTCAGAAGTTAAAAGATTATACAACCGGACAGAAAGAGGCAGTGAAAGCAAAAGCAGCAAAATTAGATGAAGTTGGGTATGAGGCATATCTGGCATCTAAGTAAAAAAATCAGTAAATAAAAATACAATAAACGTACATAAGGAGACGAGTTATGGATTATAAGAATGCAGGTGTGGATATCGAGGCTGGTTACAAATCAGTAGAACTTATGAAAGAGCATGTAAAGAAAACTATGCGCGAAGAAGTACTTGGCGGTCTTGGTGGATTTTCCGGTGCATTTTCTCTTGCAAAGATTAAAGAAATGGAAGAGCCGGTTCTTCTTTCAGGAACAGACGGATGTGGAACAAAAGTAAAACTGGCTATGATCATGGACAAGCATGATACTATCGGAATTGATGCAGTTGCAATGTGTGTAAATGATATCGCTTGTGCAGGTGGAGAACCATTATTCTTCCTGGATTATATTGCATGTGGAAAGAATTATCCAGAGAAAATTGCTTCTATCGTAAGTGGTGTGGCAGAAGGATGTATCCAGTCAGAAGCAGCACTGATTGGTGGCGAGACTGCGGAACATCCGGGACTGATGCCGGAGGATGAGTATGATCTTGCAGGATTTGCAGTTGGTGTATGTGATAAGAAGGATATGATCACAGGTGAGAATTTAAAAGACGGAGATGTTCTGATCGGTATGGCATCTACAGGAGTGCACAGCAATGGATTTTCTCTTGTAAGAAAAGTATTTGACATGACAAAAGAGTCTCTGGACACATATTATGATGATCTTGGAACAACACTTGGTGAGGCACTTCTTGCTCCGACAAGAATTTATGTGAAAGCATTAAAGAGCATTAAGAATGCCGGTGTGACTGTAAAGGCATGCAGTCATATTACTGGTGGTGGATTCTACGAGAATATTCCAAGAATGTTAATCGACGGTGTGAGAGCAGTGGTGAAAAAAGACAGCTATCCAATCCCGCCAATCTTCACAAAACTTGCAAAAGAAGGAAATGTTGATGAGCATGCGATGTATAATACATACAACATGGGTATCGGAATGATTGTTGCAGTTGATCCGGCTGATGTAGATAAGACTATGGAAGCGATTAAAGCAACAGGAGACAAACCGTATGTGATTGGTCATATTGAGGCCGGAGAAAAGGGAGTTACATTATGTTAAATGTAGTAGTTCTTGTATCTGGTGGCGGAACGAATCTTCAGGCTATTATTGATGCGGTGGAAAATGGGACAATTACGAATACGAAGATTGCAGGCGTGATCAGCAATAATAAAAATGCATATGCACTTGAGCGGGCTAAAAAACATGGAATTGCAAATTGCTGCATTTCCCCAAAAGATTATGCCAACAGAGCAACATTCAATCAGAAATTTCTGGAGAAGATGGATGAACTGAATCCAGATCTGATTGTGCTGGCAGGATTCCTTGTAGTGATTCCGCCAGAAATGATTGCAAAATACCGCAATCGCATCATTAATATCCATCCGTCTCTCATTCCGTCATTTTGCGGAACAGGCTATTATGGATTGAAAGTTCATGAGGCAGCACTCGCAAGAGGAGTCAAAGTTGTGGGCGCGACGGTTCATTTTGTAGATGAAGGAACAGACACCGGTCCGATTATTTTACAGAAGGCAGTGGAAGTTGAAGAAGGAGATACACCGGAAGTATTGCAGAGACGTGTCATGGAGCAGGCAGAGTGGAAGATACTTCCGAAAGCAATTGACTTGATCGCAAATGGAAAAGTAAAAGTAGAGGATGGAAGAACTCATATTGTATAGTAAGAATACGAACTGTGGGGAAACTTGCAGTTCGTTTTGATGCATGAAAACCTATATCGTAAAAGCAGCAGGAGGGAATAAAATGAAAGTATTAATCGTAGGTGGCGGCGGAAGAGAGCATGCAATTGCACAAAGTGTTGCAAAGAGTGAGAAGGTCGATAAGATTTACTGTACACCGGGAAATGCCGGAATTGCAGCACTGGCAGAATGTGCACCTATCGGAGCGATGGAGTTCGATAAGATTGTAGCCTTTGCTAAGGAAAAAGAAGTAGATCTTGTAATTGTAGGAATGGACGATCCGCTTGTAGGCGGCCTTGTAGATGAACTGGAAAAAGCAGGGATTCGTGCATTCGGTCCAAAGAAAAATGCAGCAATTCTGGAAGGCTCCAAAGCATTTTCAAAAGATTTAATGAAAAAATACAATATCCCAACTGCAGCATATGAGAATTTTACAGATCCGGATGCGGCAATTAAGTATCTGGAGACAGAGGCAAAATTTCCAATTGTATTAAAAGCAGATGGACTGGCTCTTGGGAAAGGAGTTTTGATCTGCAATACACTGGAGGAAGCAAAAGATGGTGTCAAAGAGATTATGATGGATAAGAAATTCGGTTCTGCAGGAAATGAGATGGTCATTGAAGAATTTATGACAGGTCGTGAAGTTTCCGTACTTTCTTTTGTAGATGGCAACACAATTAAGACCATGACAAGTGCTCAGGATCACAAGCGTGCCGGAGATGGAGATACTGGACTCAACACTGGAGGAATGGGAACATTTTCACCAAGTCCATTTTATACAAAGGAAGTTGAAGATTTCTGCAACAAATATGTATATCAGGCAACAGTCGATGCCATGAAAGCAGAAGGCCGCCCATTCAAAGGAATTATTTTCTTCGGACTCATGCTGACACCGGACGGACCGAAAGTACTGGAGTATAATGCCAGATTCGGAGATCCGGAGGCTCAGGTCGTACTTCCAAGAATGAAGAATGATATTATTGAAGTCATGGAAGCCTGCATTGATGGAACATTGGATCAGATTGACCTTCAGTTCGAAGACAATGCAGCAGTGTGTGTCGTGCTTGCAAGTGACGGATATCCGGTAAAATATGACAAAGGCCTGCCAATCACAGGATTGGAGGAATTTGATAAACACGATGGTTACTATTGCTTCCATGCCGGAACAAAATTTGACGGAGACCAGATCGTTACAAACGGAGGCCGTGTCCTTGGTGTGACAGCAAAAGGAAAGGACTTGAAAGAAGCGAGAGCTAATGCTTATGCAGCAACAGAATGGGTAAAATTTGACAATAAGTATATGAGACATGATATTGGAAAAGCTATTGATGAAGCTTAGTTTACTATTATCGGAAGTTTGACTGGAAGTAAAAACTTGACAAATCATTTCAAAAGGATAAGATAAAATAGACAAGATGTAAGTCTTGTCTATTTTCGTATAGGAAAAGGCATTTTGTTAAAAAGAACAAGTACAATAGAAGCAGGAGGGCGTCATATGGATTACATACACGAGATTGGGAAGCGTGCAAAATCAGTTTCTGCACAGGTTCAGCATCTTTCCCAAAATCAGAAAAATGAAGGACTTCGAAGAGTAGCGGAAGAACTGGAAAATCAGAAAAGCTATCTTATGGCAGAAAATGAAAAGGATATTGAAAAAGCTGAGAAAGACGGTATGAAAGCATCTCTGATTGACCGTCTTCGCCTGACGGAAGAAAGAATTGCCGGAATGGCTGAAGGTCTCAGACAGATTGCTGATTTGGAAGATCCAATTGGTGCAACATTGTGGGAAAAGGTCAGACCGAATGGCCTTCGTATTGGGAAAAGAGTGGTTCCACTTGGGGTAGTCGGAATCATTTATGAATCGCGCCCGAACGTAACGGCAGATGCTTTTGGACTTTGCTTTAAGACAGGAAATGTTGTAATCCTACGTGGAGGTTCTGATGCAATCCATTCCAATCTTGCCGTGACAAAGGTGATTCGGGAAGGTTTGAAAAAATGTAATCTTCCAGAGGATGCGATTCTTCTTGTTAAAAATACAGATCGTGCAGTTGTCAATCAAATGATGAAGCTAAATAAATATATTGATGTATTGATACCAAGAGGAGGAGCAGGACTCATTGCAAATGTAGTGCAGAACAGTACGGTCCCGGTTATTGAGACAGGAACCGGAAACTGTCACATTTTTGTGGACGAGACTGCAGACCTTGACATGGCAGTCCCGATTGTTGTCAATGCAAAGACACAGCGTCTCGGCGTATGCAATGCATGTGAATCACTTGTGGTTCATGAAAAAATCGCAGAACAGGCCATTCCGGTTATTTATAAAGCGCTTTGTGAAAAAGGCGTAGAAGTCCGGGGGGATGAGTGTGCTCGCGAGATTGTACCGGAGATTGTGACGGCAACAGAAGAAGACTGGGGCACAGAGTATCTGGATGCGATCATTTCCATGAAGATTGTTTCTTCCATAGAAGAGGCGATTGCACATATTAATAAGTATAACACCGGACATTCCGAGTCCATTATTACAAAAGATTATACAAATGCGCTGAAATTCCAGGATGAAATCGATGCGGCAGCAGTGTATGTCAACGCATCGACCAGATTTACAGATGGATTCGAATTCGGATTCGGAGCAGAGATAGGAATCAGCACACAGAAATTACACGCAAGAGGACCGATGGGATTAGAAGCACTCACTACGACAAAGTATGTGATTTTTGGAGATGGACAGATTCGCCCGTAAGAAACAGAAAAAACTATGAATTTGCTTACGAAAGTATTTGAGCCGTCACTCCGTTGCACAAAGCATTCCGACAAGCCTGACAGAACAAAAATCATGTCAGTAAAGACTACCATGATTTTTACAGTCTTGTCTCCATAATGCAAAGTCGGACGGTCATAATACTTTCGATAGCAAATATGGAGTTCTACGAATTTTGCAAGTTTCTTAGAGAGAATTAAGAGGTAGACTTGGGGACGAAAGTTTATCATATGTCGCACTTTTACAGGCAGAAGGATAAAGAGTAAAGATTAAAATATGCTGTGAAATTGTGCAAAAGTATTCATGAGATTGGATAATATGCATAATATTAAAAAGTTATGCATGAACACTTGAATATTATACATATAAGTTGTATAATCATGCACATAGCTTGAAGTGTATACAATGATAGTTTGACCAACAAAGTAAAGATGGAGCATAATGATACTTTGGTCAACAAAGCAACGGGGAAAGAACCAGCTCATTTTATCCGGTAAAGGTAAGGTGGAACGCCCCTGGTTTTGACGCCATATTTAAGTAGTAAAAGTATAATTGGTATGTGAGAGCTGATTTCAGACAGTCAATCAGTTTTTTGGTAAGCCCGTGAGCATAGCCTGACTTCTGAAGCGCTGTTTGAGCCGCCTTTTGGCGAGTTTGCGGAAGAAGTCAGAGATAAGCGGCACAACGGGCGAAAAAAACTGGTTGTGTCTGCAATTAGCTGTCACATACCTTAGATAGTTTTAGATTTTACAATATAAGGAAGGTACAAAAATGATAAAAGTAGGAATCATCGGAGCCACAGGCTATGCAGGTGGAGAACTCGTTCGTATTTTAATGGGACATAAGGAGGCAGAAATTGTGTGGTATGGCTCAAGAAGCTATATTGATCAGAAGTATGCAGATGTATATCGCAATATGTTTCAGATTGTAGATGCAAAATGCATGGATGACAATATCGAAGCATTGGCAGATCAGGTAGATGTGATTTTTACAGCGACTCCTCAGGGATTTCTGGCTTCTGTCATTAACGAGAATATTTTAGGCAAGACAAAAATTGTAGATTTAAGTGCAGATTTCCGTATCAAAGATGTTAAGGTATATGAAAAATGGTATGGTATCGAGCACAAGAGTCCGCAATTTATTGAAGAAGCTGTTTATGGACTTTGCGAAGTGAACCGTGATAAAGTAAAAGGCGCAAGACTGATCGCTAATCCGGGCTGCTATACAACTTGCTCTATTCTGACAGCATATCCGCTGGCAAAAGAAGGGATCATTGATATGAGGACACTCATTGTAGATGCGAAATCCGGTACTTCCGGAGCAGGAAGAGGAGCAAAGGTTCCAAATCTTTTCTGTGAAGTCAATGAGAACATGAAAGCTTACGGTGTAGCATCTCACAGACATACACCGGAGATTGAAGAACAGCTTGGATATGCGTCAGGTGAAAATGTGACCATCAGTTTCACACCACATCTTGTTCCGATGAATCGTGGAATACTGGCAACAGAGTATGCTACATTGAAAAAAGATGTAACAGGTGAAGAAGTAAAAGCAATTTATGATAAATATTATGCAGACGAGAAGTTTGTGCGTGTGCTTGGTGAAGGCGTATGTCCGGAGACAAAATGGGTAGAAGGCAGCAATTATGTAGATATCGGATTCAAATTGGATCCAAGAACGAACCGTATTGTTATGATGGGAGCCATCGATAACCTTGTAAAAGGTGCAGCTGGACAGGCGGTTCAGAATATGAACCTTCTTTTCGGACTTCCGGAAAGCGAAGGACTGGAACTTGTTCCGATGTTCCCATAGAACAAATCTGAGGGGAGAAATAAAATGATACGAACAATGACAATTGAAGATTATGAACAGGTGCATGATCTTTGGATGAAAATACATGGTTTTGGAATTCGAAGTGTGGATGATTCAAAAGAAGGTGTGGAGCGCTTCTTAAAGAGAAATCCAACAACGAGTGTGGTGGCAGTTGAAGATGATAAGATTGTTGGTGCTATTTTATGTGGACATGATGGAAGACGAGGGTGTCTCTATCATGTCTGTGTGGATGAAGCATACCGCATGCGCGGAATCGGAAAAGCAATGGTTGTATTTGCAATGGAAGCACTAAAAACAGAAGGAATCAACAACGTTTCTTTAATTGCATTTACAAAGAATGATATAGGAAATGCATTCTGGAAAGAGATTGGCTGGAAGAAGCGGGAAGATTTGAATTATTACGACTTTATATTAAATGAGGCGAATATCACTGCATTTATTCAGTAACTGAGAATGAGGCAAGTGCGAAGTGCAGAGCAATCTGCAGGCATCATAAGAATGTCGAGGCATTCTTGAATATGAAGAAAAAGCTTTGTAAAATAAGTGAATAAATAGAAGGAAACTTCAGGAGGAATATATGAAACAGATAAAAGGCGGCGTAACAGCTGCGAAGGGATATGAGGCTGCAAGTACAGCCGCAGGGATTAAATATCAGGGACGTACCGACATGGCATTGATCTATAGCCAGGTGCCTTGTGTATCTGCAGGAACCTTTACAACAAATGTTGTAAAGGCAGCCCCGGTTAAATGGGATCGCCAGATAGTAGACAGTGGCGCAGGCGTGCAGGCAGTTGTTGTAAACTCAGGAATTGCCAATGCATGTACCGGTGAAGAAGGCATGGGATATTGCAAAGAGACAGCCGAAGCAGCAGCGAAAGCGCTTAATATTGACGCAGCAGGTGTCCTGGTTGGTTCCACAGGAGTCATCGGAATGCAGCTTCCGATGCAGAAATTGGTGGACGGAATCCAGGTGCTGGCAGGAAAGAAAGCAGAAGGTCTACAGAGCGGACACGATGCAGCTCTTGCAATCATGACGACTGATACAGTAGAAAAAGAGATGGCAGTTGAGATAGAGATTGGCGGCAAGACAGTCACAATCGGAGGGATGTCCAAAGGTTCCGGTATGATCCACCCGAATATGTGCACGATGCTTGCATTTATCACAACAGATGCCGCAATTACAAAAGAGGCACTGCAGAAGGCGCTGAGTGAAGACGTAGAAGATACTTATAACATGATTTCTGTAGATGGAGATACATCTACCAATGATACAGCAATTCTTCTTGCAAATGGTCTGGCAGGCAATCAGGAGATCACTTACGCAAGTCCGGAGTATGAGACATTTAAAGAGGCACTTCACATGGTCAACGAGACACTTGCCAAGAAAATGGCAGGAGATGGAGAAGGAGCGACTGCTTTATTTGAGGTGAAAGTCGTAGGAGCAGAGAGTATAAAGCAGGCAAAGACACTTGCAAAATCAGTTGTATGCTCCAATCTTACAAAGGCTGCAATTGCCGGACATGATGCAAACTGGGGAAGAATTCTCTGTGCAATGGGATATTCCGGTGTACAGTTTGATCCGGAAAAGGTGGATCTGTTCTTTGAAAGTAAGGCTGGAAAGCTTCAGATTATTGAAAATGGTGTGGCAACAGATTATAGTGAAGAAGCAGCCACAAAGATTTTATCTGAGCCTGAGATCACAGCAACGGCAGATATCAAAATGGGCGATTACAGTGCGACCGCATGGGGCTGTGATCTGACACATGAATATATCAATATTAACGCAGATTACAGAAGTTAAAGTACAGATAATTGCTAGAAACTAGTAGTTGGACGACAGAAGGGAAGTTTTTGGACATGAATAAAGATATGCAGCAATATTTGGATAAAGCAGAAGTACTGATTGAGGCGCTTCCATATATCCAGCGTTTTAACCGTAAGATTATCGTAGTAAAATATGGTGGAAGTGCCATGGTTGACGAGGAACTCAAAGCAAGAGTCATTCAGGACGTCACACTTTTGAAACTGGTAGGCTTCAAACCGATCATTGTTCATGGCGGCGGTAAGGAAATCAGCCGCTGGGTTGGAAAAGTTGGTATGAAACCGGAATTTAAGAATGGACTTCGTGTGACCGATGAGGCAACTATGGAGCTGGCTGAGATGGTTCTGGGCAAGGTAAATAAAAGTCTTGTTCAGCTTGTAGAGAGCCTGGGAGTCCGCGCGATCGGCATCAGTGGAAAAGACGGAAGACTTCTCTCTGTAAAGAAAAAATATGCAAATGGTGAAGATATCGGATTTGTCGGTGATGTGACAAATGTAAATGCAGATATTCTTTACGATCTTCTGGAAAAAGATTTCCTTCCAATCATTTGCCCGGTAGGACTGGACGATGACAACAATACATACAATATTAATGCAGATGATGCAGCATGTGCGATTGCAAAAGCTATGAAAGCAGAGAAGCTTGCATTTCTGACAGATATTGAAGGAGTCTATAAGGATCCACAGGACCCATCCACATTGATTTCTGAACTGACAGTATCAGAGGCTCATAAGCTGGTGGGAGATGGATATATCGGCGGCGGAATGCTTCCGAAGATCAACAACTGTATCGAGGCTATTGAGAGTGGGGTATCCAGGGTTCATATTCTGGATGGAAGAATTCCACACTGCCTGCTGCTTGAAATCTTTACAAACAAAGGAATTGGTACAGCTATTTTAAATGACAGTGAGAGAAGGTATTATGATGGAGAATAATCAGACAAATACATATATGGAAGAGACAAGCTCAGAACTGGTCCATACATATAACCGTTTTCCGGTTGTCTTAGATCATGGTGAGGGTGTTTATCTTTATGATACAGAAGGAAAGAAGTATCTGGATTTTGCGGCAGGAATTGCGGTATGTGGACTTGGATACAGTAATGAAGAGTATAAGACGGCATTAAAAAATCAGATCGATCTTCTGACACATACTTCGAATTTATACTATAATACAACGTGCGGAAAAGCAGCAAAAGCACTTTTGAAAGCATGTGAGATGGATAAAGTATTTTTTACTAACAGTGGTACGGAGGCAATTGAAGGTGCATTAAAAGCTGCCAGAAAATATGCTTACAAAAAAGGTACCGGACGTTATGAGTTCATTGCTATGGAGGATTCTTTTCATGGAAGAAGTATGGGAGCATTGTCTGTTACCGGAACAGAGCATTACAGAACGCCATTTGAGCCATTGATACCGGGCGTGAAATTTGCAAAATACAATGACCTTGACAGTGTAAAAGCACTGGTAAGTGATAAGACATGCGCAATTATTCTGGAAGCTCTTCAGGGGGAAGGCGGAATCACTCCGGCTACTGATGAATTTATGAAAGGACTCCGCCAGATTTGTGATGAAGAAGGAATTCTTCTGATTTGTGACGAGATTCAGTGTGGTATGGGACGTACAGGTTCTATGTTTGCATGGCAGGGATATGGTGTAAAACCGGACATCATGACGATGGCAAAAGCAATTGGAAATGGAGTTCCGGTAGGAGCATTTGCCATGACAAAAGAAGTGGCAGAATATTCTCTTGAGCCGGGAGATCACGGAACAACTTACGGTGGAAATCCGCTGGCGTGTGCGGCAGTTGCCAAGACGCTGGAGTTATTTGAAAAATACGATCTCACAGCTCATGTGCGTGAGATTGGCGCGTATCTGACAGAAAAGCTGGATGAACTTGTTGCAGCAAATGACGCAGTTCTGGAGAGACGAGGAATTGGACTTATCCAGGGGATTAAGGTTAAGAAGCCGGTAGGAGAGATTAGCTCGGAGGCACTGAAAGAAGGACTTCTTATTATCAGTGCAAAGGGAAATGTACTTCGCCTGGTTCCGCCACTTGTGATTGAAAAAGAGCATGTAGATGAGATGCTGGAGATTTTGAAAAAGGTTCTGTAATAATAGCAGAGTGAAAAAATGTGGAGCAATCCGCAGGCATCATGAAATGTATCTGGCATTTATAAAAAGGAATATAAAAACCGACGCACGGATATACTAATTACGACAGGTAAGGAGGTATCACAATGGTTGGTTTTTTTATTGCTCTTTTATCAGGGGCATTGATGAGTATACAAGGTGTTTTTAATACAGAAGTTACCAAGACGACAGGTATGTGGGTTGGCAATGCATGGGTGCAGCTTACTGCATTTGCCGTCTGTCTGATTGCCTGGCTGATTGCAGGTAGAGATAATCCGATGGTACTTATGAAAGTAGAGCCCAGATATCTGCTTTTGGGAGGAGTGATCGGAGCTGGAATTACACTTACAGTAATTCGGGCAATGAACCAGCTTGGCCCGGCAAAAGCAGCATTACTGATCGTTATCGCACAGTTGATCGTAGCTTATGGGATTGAACTTCTCGGATTGTTTGGGGTTGATAAAGAACCTCTGGAATGGAGAAAAGTAATCGGCATGGGGATAGCACTGATTGGAATTGCAATTTTTCAGTGGAAATAATAGAAGTGATTTTACGTCTCTTTGGCGGATCGCAGTTGCAATTTTGGAATGGAGATAGTACAATAAAACTGTCTTACATTTTGAGGGTACAAGCCACTTTGTATGAGAATTACAAAGGAGGACATATGAGTAGGACAAGGTGGAATTACAGGTATTTTATCAGAAGCGTAGTTGTAATTATGTGCGTGGTATTTTGTGTGGGCTGCCAGAAAAAGTCACAGGAGACAGATCTTAAGACAGTGTCTGTCAGGGAAGAAGAACCGGAAAGTACACCGGAAGACTCAAGAGAAGATACCACAGAAGATGTCGGAAAAGTGAAGGAAGAAGACACTGCTAAGAAGAAAGATGATGCGGTGCCTGACACAGAAGATAGACCAGAGAAGCTGTATGTACATGTGTGCGGCAATGTAAATCAGCCAGGAGTCTATGAATTACAACAGGATAGCAGAGTTTTTGAAGCGATAGAGGCAGCAGGAGGTATGACTACAACTGCCGCTTTTTCTTATCTGAATCAGGCTGAGCTTCTAAAGGACGGGCAGCAGATTTATGTTCCGTCACAGGAAGAGGTAGATTCCGGAAAAGTTACGTCAACCAGAAATGCATCTGAGAGTGATGAGACATTCAGTGTGCAGGCTGCGGAAAATGTATCCGGGCAGGATGACGGAAAAGTTAATTTGAATACAGCTTCAAAAGAAGAATTGCTGACATTAAATGGAATTGGTGATGTGCGTGCACAGGCAATTTTAAAATACCGGGAAGAACATGGCGAATTCCGCTCGATAGAAGAGCTTATGGAAGTAGAAGGAATCAAAAAGGGGACCTTTCAGAAATTAAAAGATCAGATTAAGATTTGACAGGGGAGACTGGCAATGAGCAGAAAAGTATTAGTAGTAGACGATGAAAAACTGATTGTGAAGGGAATAAGGTTCAGTCTGGAACAAGATGGTATGGATGTGGACTGTGCCTATGACGGTGAGGAAGCATTGAAACTGATCCGTGAGAATAAGTATAACATTATACTTTTGGATGTGATGCTGCCTAAACTGGATGGATTTCAGGTGTGTCAGCAGGTACGTGAATTTTCTGATGTGCCAATTGTGATGCTGACAGCAAAAGGCGAGGATATGGACAAGATCCTCGGACTGGAATATGGTGCAGATGATTATATCACGAAGCCATTTAACATTCTGGAAGTGAAGGCAAGAATCAAGGCAATCATGAGAAGAACCGAAAGACAGACAGAGGAACGGCCGGAAGGAAGACAGATCGTCAAAGGCGATATGAAGATCGACTGCGAAGGAAGAAGAGTTGTGATCGGAGAACGGGAAGTGAATCTGACAGCAAAGGAATTTGATCTTCTGGAGCTTCTTGCAATGAATCAGGATAAAGTCTACAGCAGAGAGAATCTTCTGAATATCGTATGGGGATATGAGTATCCCGGTGACGCAAGAACTGTCGATGTACATATCCGGAGACTTCGGGAGAAGATAGAAAAGAATCCGAGTGATCCGAAGTATGTACATACGAAGTGGGGAGTTGGTTATTATTTTAGGGGTTAAGAAGTATTTGAAAAGAAGCAGACTAGGGAGTCTCAGGTTTCAGATTGGATTCCTGATCATTCTGGCAGGGATCATTCCGGTGCTGATCATTGAAGGGGTACTCCTTAGTACTTATGAAAAAAGGGCAGTGAATGTACGCACTGCCGAGATTCAGAGTCAATGTACAATTCTATGCAATCAATTGGGTGACAGCAGTGACCTGAAGGGAAAAAATTCAGAATTTATAAAGACAGAACTCGACCAGTTGACAAATATTTACAATGGCCGGGTGATGTTGATCGATGATAATTTTCAGATTATGGAAGATACATATGGAATGGACGATGGAAAGACCATTGTTTCAGGTGATGTGATTCAGTGTTTAAAAGGGCAGGGAACCAGCCATTATGATTCAGGGAACCGCTATATTGAAGTGACTTCACCGATTGCTGATTCACAGACCAATGAAGTAAAGGGCGTTATGTTAGTCAGTGTGTCCACAGATACGATCGTAGATACACTTCATGAACTTCGGTCAAGTGTCAGAACAGTAGGAGGCGTAATCCTGATCATCTGGGTGCTTATAGCACTGGTATTCAGTAAGCTTATGGTCCGGCCATTCATCAGAATTACCAGATCACTGGAAAATGCAACGGCAGGCTATGATGAGAGTATGCTCCATGAAAATGCATATACAGAGACGAGACAGATGACAGAAGCATTTAATAAAATGCTGGGAAGACTCCGGGTGTTGGATGATTCAAGGACAGAATTTGTGTCAAATGTGTCTCATGAATTGAAAACACCACTTACGTCTATGAAGGTATTATCAGATTCATTGCTGACACAGGAAGATGTTCCGGTGGAGTTGTACAAGGAGTTTATGGGGGATCTGTCAGAAGAAATAGAGCGTGAGAACAAGATTATTAATGATCTTCTATCTCTCGTTAAAATGGACAAAACAGCGGATACGATGAATATTTCTTCCGTGAACATTAATACTCTTGTGGAAAGAATATTAAAACAGCTTCGTCCAATTGCGGCAAAAAATAATATAGAGGTGGTGTTTGAAAGTTTCCGACCGGTGACTGCGGAGGTAGATGAAGTGAAATTATCGCTTGCAATCACAAACCTGGTGGAAAATGCGATTAAATATAATCAGGAAAATGGCTGGGTGCATGTGGCGTTAAATGCAGATCACAAGTTGTTTTATATTGAAGTGGCTGATTCCGGCATTGGAATCGCACCGGAGGAGACAGATCATATTTTTGAGAGATTCTACCGGGTAGATAAGTCTCACTCCAGAGAAATCGGAGGAACCGGACTTGGACTTGCGATTGCAAGAAGTGCAATTGTTATGCACAGAGGTGCGATTAAGGTTTACAGTCAGCCGGGAAAAGGAACAACATTTACAGTGAAAATTCCATTGACTTACGTGTCATAGAAAGGAGAGGCAGTATGAATAAACGAAGGAAATTTACAGCTTTGTTAGGGATTCTTATATGCGTGGTTCTCCTTATGTCCTGTAAGAAAAATGATACGGGTGAGGAAACTTATGAACTGTATTATGTAAATGTACAGACCCAGGCACTGGAACAGGAAAAAGTTCAAATAGAAGGGGATACTACGGAAGAGAAGATTGAATCTATGCTAAAAGAACTGAAGAAAAATCCAGAAGATGTAGAAGTAAAGAGTACATTCCCCAAAAAGATAAAAGTGGAAAAATGGGAACTTACAAATGGACGACTGGGGATATCTTTTAATCAGGAATATAAAAATGTGAAAAAAGTGCCGGAACTTCTTTTTCGTGCGTCACTGGTTCAGTCACTGATACAGATTGATGGGGTTGATTCTGTAAAATTATATATTGGTGGGGATCCATTGTGTGATGTGAATGGTAACGAAATCGGAGCTATGAATGACGAATATTTTGTTCAGAATATAGGTTCCACACTTCATACATATCAAAGTGTAGATCTTGAATTGTATTTTGCAAACAGTGAGGGAGATAAGCTTGTGACTGAGACAGAACATGTCCGGTACAACAGCAATACATTGAAAGAGAAGTTGATTGTAGAAGAACTGATGAAAGGACCTTTTGCAGAAACTCATAAAAAGGTCATTCCTATGGATACGGTACTTTTGGGTGTGTCTGTGAAAGATGATATATGTTATGTGAATTTTGATAATGGATTTTTGAATATGACAGATATACAGCCGGAAGTTACTATTTATTCTATCGTAAATTCTATAATTCGAGGAGGAAGTGCATCAAAAGTACAGATTCTGGTTAATGGAGATTCAAATCTTAAGTATCAGGATCAGGTGGATCTTAGCCAGCCGCTTACAGAGCGGGAAGATATTGTGGAGGACTAATCATTTGAAGAACAGACCACTATGCAGTTTATGCCTGGTGATCGCAATTTTAATCGGAATCCTGACAGCCGGGGCAGGTGCGAAGTTCGTGTCAGAGCTTCGCCCCTCTCCTGTTGAACAATATGGAGAAAAAGATGATTGGCTGATTGTCAGAGGCCAGGTATATAAAAAAGAAGAAAAAGAAAAGTATCAGATATTATATCTGAAAAAATGTTCTGTCTATTTTCAGAAAGATCAACAGAGTCAACAAAATCAACAAAGTCAGCAATCGTTAATAAAAGAATCCAGAATGCTCATTTATGATGAGAAGAAAAATAAGATACAGATAGGAAATGAGGTGGAGGCGGAAGGGAAGCTTAGTTTTTTTGAAACTGCGCGTAATCCGGGGAATTTTGATCAGAAAGCCTATTATCAAAGGCAGAATATTCACGGAAAGGTATGGAGTGAAACTTTAAGAATAACAGACCACACAGTAAAACGGATACAAAATGTATTGGAGAATATACGAGTACATTGTAGAAATACATTACTGAGTGAAGCGGGAGAGAAAAACGGCAGTATTTTAAGCGCCATACTTCTTGGAGAAAAATCCCAGATGGACCCAGAGATAAAAAAACTATATCAGGTGAACGGAATCGGACATATTTTGGCGATTTCCGGTTTGCACCTGTCGGTAATCGGGATCGGAATTTATCAGTTACTTAGAAAACTGACAGGAAGTTATACGATAGGAGGAATCGGAGGCATATTCTTTTTCTTTCTTTATGTATTGATGATTGGGGTTACAGTATCTGTGATCCGTGCCGGTATTATGTATTTGTTCCGGGTAGGGGCAGAAATCGCGGGGAGACATTATGACAGTGTGACGGCACTTTCTGTGGCAGCGGCAGTAGTACTCATCTGGCGGCCGCTCAGTATTTACGACGGGGCGTTCTGGCTGTCATTTTTTGCAGTATTTGCAGTGGTGGTTATAATGCCAGCCGGACAGATGGAGAAAGCAAAAACAAGAACAGAGATAGACATTCAGAAAAACAGAGAAAATAAGGCTTGGATAATACAAATAAAAAGCATGATAATAAGCAACATAGAAATGCAATTATTTCTTTTACCTGTTGTTCTGTATTTTTTTTATGAATTTCCACTCTATGCAACATTTTTAAATCTGCTTGTAATTCCGCTCATGACAATTTTGCTGAGCCTGGGAATTACTGGAAGTTTTATATGTATGTTGTGCTCTGGTATGTTCAAGATTCCAGGAAAGTGTATGCTGGGAATCTGTGGCTTTATTCTGACGATTTATGAAAGATGCTGTGAGTTTTTTTTGGAACTTCCTGGGGCAAGAGTCGTTATTGGAAGAATTAAGATCTGGCAGATATTGTTCTACTACGGCTGCGTAGTGGTCATATGTGTTATATACTACTATAAAAAGAAACATCCTCAGAAAAAAGAGTATGCGAAAGGGCAGGAACGCAATGAAGCACAGGAATGTGAAAAACAAAGAAAACGTGGAAATATATTGACAGGAATGTTATGTGCTTTGGGATTATTTGTTCTGCTTCACCGTTTTGATAGTTTGTCGCAGATGCAAGTGACGGTGTTGGATGTGGGTCAAGGTGATGGAATATTTTTAAAGAGTCCCGGAGGTATGACCTGTATGATTGACGGAGGGAGCAGTGATGTGAAGAATGTCGGGCAGTACAGAATCGAGCCATATCTGTTATCGAAAGGAGTCGGGACACTGGATTATGTGTTCATTTCCCATGGTGACATTGACCACACGAACGGGATTGAAGAAATGATATCGAGGCAGAAAATCGGTGTGAAGATTAAAACGCTTGTATTTCCAAAAGAAAGTGTCTGGGACGAAAGCCTGAAGAAATTAGCAATATATGCAATAGAAAATGGAGTGCAGGTAGCGGTTATGGAGCAAGGACAGGAGATTGAAAAACAGGGAATGAAAATCCTCTGTCTTTGTCCGGGGAGTGATTATTCCGGAGAAACTGGTAATGGAGCTTCCATGGTTTTATCTGTCAGTTACCGGGAATTTGATTTCTTATTTACCGGGGATGTGGAAGGTATAGGGGAAGAAAAACTTTGTGAATCTATAGAAAAATATTGTCCTGAAAAAGCATTTGAGGTATTGAAGGCGGCACATCATGGTTCCAGAAATTCCTCTTCTGAAATATTTCTTCAGAAAGTCAGACCAAAGTACACAATCATATCGGCTGGGATAGAGAATTCATATGGGCATCCGCACAGAGAAACTATTGAAAGATTAGAAAAAACCGGCAGCCGGATCTTAGCTACGGCAAATTGTGGAGGAATTGAAATCACGGTTGAATTCGGTGGGAAAATTCAGTATACTCTTAAGGAAGGGAGCGAAACGACAGCTTATGAAGAATCTGAATGAAGATTTGAAAACAGGGAATATCAAGCAGGCATATCTTTTGTATGGAGAAGAGGCTTATCTGAAAAAGCAGTACCGTGACAGATTGACAAAAGCTGTGCTTCCGGAAGGTGATACAGTGAACTATGCGCATTATGAAGGCAAGGGGATCAATGTACCAGAGATTATAGATCTGGCAGAGACAATGCCATTTTTTGCAGAAAAGCGTCTCATTGTGATGGAAGATTCTGGCTTATTTAAGAATGCAGATGCAAAGTTTGCAGATTATATTAAGAGCATGCCGGAAACGGTCTGCTTTGTATTTGTGGAGAGTGAAGTTGACAAGCGGAGTAAGATGTATAAGGCCGTAAAGGATACCGGAAGAGTGGTCGAGCTTGGAAGACAGGATGAGAAGACATTGCTTTTGTGGCTTGCTGGTAATATAAAGCGTGAAGGCAGGCAGATTAAGCAGTCCACTGCAGAATACATGTTGTCCCGAACTGGAACCGACATGGAGAATCTGGAGCGGGAGATGGAAAAGCTGTTTTCTTATACGCTTGGAAGAAATGAGATTACGGTGGCGGATATTGATGCAATCTGTACGACGCAGATCACGAATAAGATTTTTGATATGATTGAAGCAGTTGCAACAAGGCAGCAAAGGAAAGCTTTGGATTATTATTATGATCTGTTGGCGTTAAAAGAACCTCCGATGAGGATTTTATATTTGCTGGCGAGACAATTCCGTCTGCTTTTGCAGGTGAAAGATCTGATGAACCAGGGAGCAGACAAAAGCACCATCGCAAAAAAAGCGGGACTCCATCCATTTGTGGCAGGAAAATACATGCAACAGAGCAGAAGCTTTACAATGAGAGAACTAAAAGGTATCATGGAAGAAGCGGCAGATACAGAAGAAGCTGTAAAGACCGGACGGCTCAGTGATACAATGAGTGTAGAGTTGTTCATTGTAAAGTATAGTGCACCAAAGAAGTAGCGCATTAGCATTGTGGGAGTGCATCGCACGAAACAATCTGCAGGTATCATAGTTGGGGCTTTTGACTCCAACATCATTATAATAGAAAAAAGTTTAAGATAAAGAGATAAAGAGGTAGAAGATAAGTGGCAGGAATAGATCAAAGTAAAATTCGCAATTTTTGTATTGTGGCTCATATTGACCATGGTAAATCAACATTGGCAGACCGTATCATTGAACAGACAGGGCTTCTGACGAGCCGCGAGATGCAGGCACAGGTGCTTGACAATATGGATCTGGAACGCGAGCGCGGAATCACGATCAAGGCTCAGGCAGTCCGTACAGTATATAAGGCAAAAGACGGAGAAGAGTATATCTTTAACCTGATCGACACACCGGGACATGTAGATTTTAACTATGAAGTATCAAGAAGTCTGGCAGCGTGTGACGGTGCGATTCTGGTCGTAGACGCAGCTCAGGGAGTAGAGGCTCAGACACTGGCCAATGTATATCTGGCGTTGGATCATGATCTGGATGTAATGCCTGTTATTAATAAGATTGATCTTCCAAGTGCAGAGCCGGACCGTGTCATTGAAGAGATTGAAGATATCATTGGAATCGAGGCACATGATGCGCCACTTATTTCTGCAAAGACAGGGCTGAATGTAGATCAGGTTCTGGAGCAGATCGTGGAAAAGATCCCGGCACCGGGCGGAGATCCGAAAGCACCATTGAAGGCATTGATTTTTGATTCCCTATATGATTCTTATAAAGGGGTTATCGTATTTTGCAGACTCCGTGAAGGCACCGTGAAAAAAGGTACGAAGATCCGTATGATGGCGACAGGAGCAGAGGCAGATGTCGTTGAAGTCGGATATTTTGGAGCCGGACAATTCATTCCATGTGATGAGCTGGAAGCGGGTATGGTAGGTTATATTACGGCCAGCTTGAAGAATGTCGGAGATACCCGTGTAGGAGATACGATCACAGATGCAGCGAATCCTTGCGAGGAGCCGTTGCCGGGATATAAGAAAGTGAATCCGATGGTTTACTGTGGACTGTATCCTGCGGATGGGGCAAAGTATCCGGATCTTCGGGATGCTCTTGAGAAGCTTCAATTAAATGATGCGTCCCTGCAGTTTGAGCCGGAGACTTCCATTGCTCTTGGATTTGGATTTCGCTGTGGCTTTTTGGGACTTCTCCATCTGGAGATTATTCAGGAGCGTCTGGAGAGAGAGTATAATCTTGATCTTGTTACAACAGCACCGGGAGTTATTTATAAAGTATACAAGACGAACGGAGATGTCATAGAACTGACAAACCCGTCTAATCTTCCGGATCCTTCTGAGATTGAATATATGGAAGAGCCGATGGTAAAGGCTGAGATTATGGTAACATCCGAATTTATCGGTACGATTATGGATCTATGTCAGGAGAGACGAGGAGAGTATCTTGGCATGGAATATATTGAAGAGACCCGTGCAGTTCTGCATTACAGACTGCCGCTCAACGAGATTATCTACGATTTCTTTGATGCATTGAAGTCCAGATCCAGAGGATACGCTTCCTTTGATTATGAGATGGACGGATACCAGAGATCTGAACTTGTGAAACTGGATATTCTGGTCAATAAAGAAGAAGTAGACGCTCTTTCCTTTATCGTCCATGCAGATACTGCATATGAACGTGGAAGAAAGATGTGCGAGAAGCTTAAAGAAGAGATTCCAAGACAGCTCTTTGAAATCCCGATTCAGGCGGCTATTGGTGGAAAGATTATTGCCCGTGAGACTGTAAGAGCAATGCGAAAAGATGTGCTTGCAAAATGTTACGGTGGTGATATCAGCCGTAAGAGAAAGCTTCTTGAAAAACAGAAAGAAGGAAAGAAGCGTATGCGTCAGGTTGGTAACGTAGAGATTCCTCAGAAAGCATTTATGAGTGTACTGAAGTTGGATGACAAATAATGAGATTATTAGAATTATATATTCATATACCATTTTGTAAAAAAAAATGTAAATATTGCGATTTCCTCTCAGGTCCGTCAACGGCGGATGAGAGGGAATCTTATGTGAAAAGCCTTTGTCAGGATATTCGCTCATACGCGCACCTGGCGGAGGCTTGTCGTGTTATCAGTATCTTTGTCGGTGGGGGAACGCCTTCTACTTTGACAGCTTTTCAGATGCAGCAGATATTTTCAGCAGTCCGTGATACATTTGTTGTAGAAGAAAATGCAGAGATCACAGTTGAGATGAATCCAGGAACTGTAGACAGGGAAAAGCTTTTCGGTTATAAAAAATGTGGAATTAACCGATTAAGCATTGGCCTGCAATCTACAAAAAATAGAGAACTTCAGATACTGGGTCGTATTCATACATATGAAGAATTTCTTGAAACATATCGTATGGCAAGAGCAGAAGGATTTGAGAATATTAATGTTGATCTGATGTCAGCAATTCCGGGACAAAATCTTGCTGACTGGGAGGAAAACTTAAAAACAGTGGCAGAGCTTGCCCCGGAACACATTTCTGCATATAGTCTGATCGTGGAGGAAGGTACTCCATTTTATGAGGAGTATGGGGAAGGGCGTCATGCAGACGAATTACCTGATGAAGAGACAGAGCGTAAGATGTATTGGAAAACGAAAGAAATACTTTCGAAATACGGATATGAAAGATATGAGATTTCTAATTATGCAAAGCCTGGATATGCTTGCAGACATAATATCGGATACTGGGAGCGAACAGAATATCTGGGGATTGGAACCGGAGCTGCATCACTGATCAATAACAGTAGATTTAATTATGGAGAAGAGCCGGAAAAGTTAACTGTATCTGCACAGATGGAAGAGACGATGTTCCTTGGCCTGCGTATGATGAAAGGTGTATCAAAAATAAAATTTCTTAAGATGTATGGTGAGAGCATGGAGAACGTTTATGGAAATGTGATAAGAGACATGGAACAGAAAGGACTTCTGGAAGATGGCGAAGACTTTGTGAAACTTACAGATCGTGGAATCGATGTCAGCAACTATGTTATGAGTGAGTTTTTGTTGTAAAGATTATTCTTGGATTTATTGATTTGATAACATAAAAATGACAAAAGAAAGTTTTAGGATTATATAGCGATAAAAAAGTTTACAGTAAACAGCAACGACACAGGGGAAAAGATGGAGACTAAGAAAAAGAAAATAGGTTTTATTCTAAATCCATATGCTGGAATTGGTGGAAAAGCCGGTCTAAAAGGAAGTGACAATTACAAAAAAATAGAAAAGCTTTTGCTGGAAGGCTGTGAAAGAACAGCCCCCAAGAGAGCAGAAAGCTGTATGAGCAAAATTGCAGATCTTACTGCAAGTTTAGTTGCAGGAGATAAAGGATTGGTGGGAGAGAAAAATTTCTCAACCCTAAGCGCACCAGGGGATATGGGAGAAGCTTTGCTTGAGAAACTTAAAATCCCATGTGATGTGGTGTTATGTCCAAAAGCCCATACAAGCAGCGCAAAAGATACGAAGCTTTGTGCACAAATTATGAAAGAACAGGGTGTGGATCTTCTCGTGTTTTGTGGAGGAGATGGGACTGCAAGGGACATTTGTGAAGCTGTTGGTACGGATGTGACGGTTCTTGGAATCCCGGCAGGAGTGAAGATGTATTCTGCGTGTTATGCCTGTAATCCATATCAGGCAGGTGAGATGTTGGCAGGGTGGCTTGAAGGAAAAGAGATGTCTTATGAAATGAGGGAAGTTCTTGATATTGAAGAGAAGGATTTAGATTCCAGAAACGTAAGCCCCCAATTGTACGGATTTTTGGAAGTATTAAGTGATGGAAAACATTTACAAAAGGCAAAAGAATTGGATTTGGGGTCAGGCGAGTCCGCAACTATAATAGCGAGGGCAGCAATCTTGCGAATGGAAAAGGACTGGGTTTATATTATCGGCCCGGGAGGAACGACCTGGAAGATAAAAGAGTTATTGTGTGAAAATGACGAGCAGGAGGATGCTGGGAAAAAGAAAGTACATGGAACTGTCCGTGGAGTGGACGTAATCAGAAATGGTAAAATCATACTTCGAGATGCGAATGAAAGAGAATTGTGGAACTGTGTCAATTCATACAGTCATATAAAAATTCTGATGACCTGTATTGGTGGAAATGGTTTTTTGTTAGGAAGAGGAAATCAGCAGATTAGTCCACGGGTAATCAGAAAAGTAGGAAAAGAACAGATTGAAATTGTAGCAACAAAAGAAAAACTGGCAGGACTTGGCGGGCAGCCGATGCATGTAGATACTGGCGATGCAGATGCAGATGAGTATTTAAAGGGGTATTATAAAATTATATTCAAAAATTCTGATTCTGCTATTTACAAGGTTGTATAAAGAAAAAGTCTGCAAATAACATTTTGGGGAAGATAAATATTATGGAATATTTAAAGAAGTCGATAAATAATCGACTTCTTATTTAATTTTTGCGAAATATTGCAAAAATATCAAAAAATTAACAAAATAACTTGACGAAACCACTGATTGAAGATTAATGTATGTGTTGTAGGTGGAATAAATGAAAATATTTAGATAATCAATAAGTGAACTGCCATGAAAGGAGTGATTCTTGTGGAAAACAGTTTTGTACATCCATATATGCCTAATAGTGTACCAGAGAATAAAAAGGCAATGTTGGATGAATTGGGGATCAACAGCGTAGAAGACATTTACAAAAGTATAATTCCAGATGAATTGTTGTATAAAGAACGATTAGATATTCCGGAACCGATCAGAAGTGAATATGAACTGAAAAGACATGTGATGGGAATTTTGAATCGTGATATTACAACGGAAGAATATACGAGCTTTCTTGGAGCCGGGTGTTACAAACATCAGGTGCCGGCAATTTGCGATGAGATAAATTCCAGAGGTGAGTTTCTGACTGCTTACTGTGGAGATACATATTCTGATCATGGTAAGATGCAGGCAATCTTTGAATACACAAGCATGATGGGAGAACTTCTAGACACAGATGTTGTAAGTTATACAACTTATGACGGCGGTCAGGCAGTGGCATCTTCGCTTCGTATGGCAGTCAGAGCAGTCAGAGAAAAGGGAATGGCTGGAAAAGTGATTCTTGTTCCGAAGACTATGAATCCGGAAATATATTCACAGGTCGTACAGTATTGTAGAAATGTGGCAGAAGTAAGAAAAATAGCTTATGAACCAGAGACAGGACTTATGGATCTGGAAGAGTTGAAAGAACAGTTGGCAAAGAAAAATGTTGCGGCTGTATTTTTTGAAAATCCAACTTATCTTGGTAACTTTGAGACAAGAGGAGAAGAAATTGCAAAACTGGCACATGATGCAGGAGCTTATTGTGTTGTACAGACAGAGGTGGCAGCGCTTGGAATTATGGAGAGCCCGGTAAATCAGGGTGCTGATATTGTATGTGGAGATATACAGCCTCTTGGAATGCACATTCAGTTCGGCGGTGGTCAGGCAGGATTTATTGCATGTAATCAGAATATGGATCTGGTAGAACAATTTCCAACTTATATGTATGGAATTACAGAGACAGAGAAAGAAGATACCTATGGATGGGGAAGAGCGATGAATTATCGAAGCTCTCATGGAAGCCGTGAGAATGCAAAAGAGTATTTTGGAACAGAAACAGGTCTCTGGGCAATTACGGCAGGTGTGTACCTGGCAAGTATGGGACCGCAGGGCATGTACGAACTCGGTGAGACGATTATTCAGAACGCAGCATATCTGGAGGATATTTTAGATGAGATTCCGAAAGTTCGGGCAAAGAGATTTGAAAATGCGAAGTTTCAGGAGTTTGTAATAGATTTTAACCGGACTGGAAAGACGGTTGAAGAAATTAATAAAGAATTGTTAAAAGAGAACATATTTGGCGGAAAAGACTTAAGTCATGATTTCCCAGAGCTTGGGCAATGTGCACTTTATTGTGTATCAGAGATTACGACATTAGAAGAGATGGAGCATCTTCGTGATGCCCTCAAGCGGATTGTAAAGGGGGAATAGTGATGGGATATTATAAGACAAATCGGGATTTCCACGAAGCAAGATGGGACGAACCTATAATTATGAAACTTGGTAATCCAGGTGAACGAGGAATATTAGTTCCCAAAGCAGATGAAAAAGTTACAAAAGCAACAGGAACCGTAGAAACGCTGCTTCCGAAAAATCTGATTCGAAAAAAAGCACCGAAGCTTCCGGAAATGTCTCAGATGCAGGTACTCAGACATTATATGAGATTATCTCAGGAGACGATTGGAACAGATTTTAATATTGATATCGGGCTTGGAACCTGTACTATGAAGTATAGTCCGAAGATACATGAACAATTGGTGAGATCTGAAAAATTAAGAGAAGTTCATCCATATCAGGACGAGTCAACTATTCAGGGGATCCTGGAAATTATGTATCGAGATGAGCAGTACATCAAGGCAATTTCTGGTATGGATAAAGTAAGCTTACAGCCAGGAGGCGGTACTCAGGCAATCTTCGCAAATGTAGAGACAATTCGTGCTTATCATGAATCCAGAGGTGAGGGTGAACAGCGAAATGAGATTATTACGACCATTTTATCGCATCCGGGCAATCCAGGTGCCGCTGCAACGCTTGGATATAAGGTAATCACTTTATATCCAGATGAAAACGGTGTGCCAGATATAGATGCTCTAAAAGCAGCCGTTTCTGAACATACAGCCGCACTTATGATCACCAATCCGGAAGATACCGGAATCTACAATGAGAAAATTAAAGAATTTGTAGATATTGTTCATGCAGCTGGAGGCTTATGCGTATATGACCAGGCAAACTTAAATGGACTGTTCGGAATTACAAGAGCGCGAGATGCAGGATTTGATATGTGTCATTATAATCTGCACAAATCCTTTTCTTCACCGCACGGATGTCAGGGACCGGCAGCCGGAGCACAATGCGTATGTGAGAAGCTTGCAAAGTTTGTTGCAGCACCGACAGTAGAATTTGACGGAGAAAAATATTATCTGGATTACAATCGTCCGGATAGCATTGGAAAGTTAAGAAAATTTTATGGAGTGCCTGCAGTTCTTGTGAGAACCTATGCATATATTCGAACTCTCGGTCCGGATGGAATGAAACAGATTGCAGAAATGTCGATTTTAAATAATAATTATATGTTGAAAAAACTTTTGGAGATAAAAGGAATTTCCTTGCCATATGCGAAAGGGAAATACAGATTAGAGCAGGCAAGACTGAGCTGGAAAGAATTGACGGACGAGACAGGTGTAACGACAGATGATATCTGCAGACGAATCGTGGATTATGGTTTTCAAGATTATTTTACAAGTCATCATCCAAGAATCATTCCAGAACCTTTTACACCAGAGCCTGTAGAATCTTACTCAAAGGATGACATTGATGAATTTGTAGATGCATATCGTCAGATTGCAGAAGAAGCATATACTACGCCACAAGTTGTAAAAGAAGCACCGCATCATGCGGCACTCGGATCCAGAATCCAGGAAGATGGTCTTATCGAGTGGAAAAAATTTGCAACAACATGGCGTGCATATATAAAAATGAAAAAAGACTCTTAATCCGATGAAACAGGAGGGTGGTGAAAAAATAATCGGTATGTGAGATGTCTTGAAAATGTCAGAAGGGAGAAGATAGAATGATTTTTGATGGCCATGGAGATGTGTGGACAGATGTAACTTGCCGTGCAGTAGATCACGGAGAAAGAGATATTTTTCGTAAGCATCATCTGCATAAGTTCCAGGAAGGTGGTGTTACAGGAGGAATTTTCGTAATCTGGATCGATCCACCATATGATAGTGATCCAGTGAAACGATCCAAACAGATTGTAAAGAGTATTAAGCAGGAAATGGAAGATTCTGCAGATATTCTGAATTTTGTGAAGAAGTACGATGATTTTGAAAAAGGTACAAAAGAAGGAAAATTAAATATCGTAACCGGAATGGAAGGGTTAAGCCAGATTGGGGAAGACATTGATATGATCAACTATTTTTATGATGAAGTAGGTGTCAGACATGCAATGCTTACCTGGAATGAATTAAACGCATTGGCAACCGGATGGCCGGTGGATGTAACAAGGGGACTTACAGAAGCCGGAAAGAAAGCCGTAAAGAGGATTCAGGATCTTGGAATGGTGATGGATGTATCACATCTAAATGACAAATGTTTCTGGGGCGTCATTGATCTGGCGCAGGGACCGATTATTGCATCACATTCCAATGCACGTAGTGTATGTCCGGCAATGCGCAACCTGACAGATGACATGTTGAAGGCGATTGCTAAGACTGGTGGTCTGGTGGGAATGAACAGTATGAGAGAGTTTATTTCTGAAAAGCACGATGAACAAAATGTCGAGCATTTGGCAGACCATGTCGAGTATATTGCTGATCTGATCGGAATCGATCATATTGGTCTTGGATTTGACTTTGATGACTACCTTGGAGGAGAGGCGCTTAAGACATTCAGTGATCATGTCGATTCACCGAGTGGCGACGGTATTTCTAATGAGGCAGAAGCAAAGAATATCCTGGCAGTATTAAAGAAGAGGGGATACAGTCAGGAAGAGCTTGACAAGATTGGTTATAAGAATTTTTATCGAGTATTCAAAGAAGTATGGAAATAAAGAATACGAAAAAGTAACTTGTTTATAGGATTGAGAAAGGCAGGGATTCATATGAGAACATTAATTAGTGCGGATAATACGTGGGCGTTGTTTGCAATATTAGTAGTCATCGCAGCATTAGCTATCTGGATGGAGCAGAAGTACAAATGGGCAGGAAAAGTAACAGGTTGTGTTATTGCTTTGATTGGAGCTATGATTCTTTCTAACATCCGGGTAATCCCGACAGATGCACCGGCATATGATTTTGTATGGTCATATGTTGTACCACTTGCAGTACCACTTCTTTTGTTTAATGCAAATGTGAAGAAAATATGGAAAGAAAGTGGACGTGTGCTTGTAATTTATCTGATCAGCGGTATTGGTACACTGGTCGGTGGTATTGTAGCATTTTATCTGTTACATAACCAGATTGCAGATCTGAATAAGATAGCGGCTATGATGGTTGGTACATACACAGGAGGAAGTGTAAACCTGGTAGCAATGTCTGATGCATTTGGAGCAAGCGGAGATATGGTATCTTCTTCAGTGGTAGCAGATAACCTTTTGATGGCACTTTATTTCTTCGTACTGATTGCAATTCCAACAATTAAATTCTTCTTGAAGAAATTTAAACATCCATATATTGATGAAGTAGAAGCAAGAAAAGCAAGTGGTGAAGGTGAAAACCAGGCAGCAAGTTACTGGAAAGCAAAACCGGTCGCACTGATCGATATCGCAGAGGCACTTGCGATTGCATTTGCAATCGTAGCAATTTCTACAGCAATTGCAGATTTCTTTGCAGGATTGATTCCAACAAGTAATTTTGGACTGGCATTATTAAACGGTCTTCTTGGAAACAAATATTTGATCATGCCTACATTGACCATGTTATTGGCAACAATTAAACCAGAATTTATGGGAAATATTGGTGGCGCACAGGAAATTGGTACATTCCTGATTCATATCTTCTTTGCAGTAATCGGTGTTCCGGCATCTATCTACCTGATCATGACACAGGCACCATTACTCCTTGTATTCTGTGCAATCATCGTTGGTATGAACATGATCTTCTCCTTTGTATTTGGTAAGATTTTCAAATTCAACCTGGAAGAGATCTGTATTGCATCGAATGCAAATGTAGGTGGACCTACAACAGCCGCAGCGCTTGCAATTGCGAAAGGATGGCAGGCAATGGTAGTTCCGGCACTTCTGGTCGGTACTCTTGGATATGTCATTGGTAACTACTATGGAATCTTTGTAGGAACATTCCTTGGAAGATAATGATAATACAAATCCGGGCTAAATAAAAAGAGAATGAACTGTATTTACAATGAAAATTAAAATACAGTTCATTCTTTTTTTGGGGGATATACCTATAATAATTCGGCCATTAGATTGGCGTATATCTTTTCATTCTTTTGTGTCCAGTTTGCTGCAATTGCCATTGCTTCAGATTCCGTTGGAACAGTGAGCGTCAGGTCGATTAAAGGAGCATCACGTTCCAGTATCTGACAGCGGACACAATATTCCATGTTGGGATTTCGATAATAGTCAGCTTTTATGGCAACTTCATTTTTCAGTTCATATTGTTTATTACTGAGAAAACTGTTAATATCTTCCTGGATTGCAGGTGAAATATCATTTTTAAAGTAATGAATTGTTTCCTCGCCTTCTTCTGTCAGGTGATAAAATGTTCTTGTGTGCGTGGACTCTTCACGAATAAATCCAGAATCCAAAAGCTCTGAAAGAGCCTGTTGCAATTTAAAATATGTCGTGTAGCCTTCGTTTAAAATGAATTCTGAAATCTGGGAATTAGTCAGTGGGAAATCCACCTTATCCAGCATATACAGAATGATCAGTTTATAAAGTTTAAATGCTTCTGCCATAATTTACAACTCCTTTCCCTGCCAGATGTTGTGAATCTTGAACCAGGACTGCATCTGGTTTAAGACATGTCGTTTGTTTGTGCTCCAGGTAGGAGCAATCAGAAGATCTTTTGGACCGTCCCCGGTGAGCCGGTGAATGACGATATCCGGACTCAGATTGCAGATACAGGAACTTAAGACTTCAAAATATTCTTCCATGGAATAAACAGAAAATCTGCCTGTCAGGTAATCGTCCGCGAGATCTGTGTATTTCAGAACATGTAAAAGCTGTAGCTTGATTCCCTGAATGTGGTGTTCATTCAGATAATGCATAGTCTCAAGATTCCGCTTGCTATCTTCTCCTGGAAGTCCGAGAATCGTGTGTACGATTACCGGAATACCCAGTTGACGAAGTCTCTTTAATGCATGTTCAAATACCGGAAGATCATAGCCGCGCCGGATATAAGATACCGTATCTTCATGAATTGTCTGAAGTCCAAGCTCAATCCAGACAGGTTTGATCTGATTTAATTCATGAAGAAGATTTAAAATATCTTCACCGAGACAGTCCGGTCTTGTTGCAACAGAAAGAATTCTGATATCCGGGTGCATGATTGCCTCAGTAAATATTTTACGAAGGTAGTCTACAGGTGCATAAGTGTTCGTATATGCTTGAAAGTATGCAATATAAGAACCGCCTCCATATTTGGCGGCGACTTTAGATTTTCCATGTTCAATCTGTTCACGAATCGTCTCGGAAGGTGATTCGGCAAAATCACCAGAACCACCGTGGCTGCAGAAAATGCAGCCACGGGTTCCGCATGTTCCATCCCGGTTCGGACAAGTCATGCCTCCGTTCAGTGATAGTTTATATAATTTGCTGCCATAGGTGTTTTTGAGATAATAGTCCAGAGAATGGTATCTCTTTTCGCCCCAGTAAACAGCCATTAAATCAATTCCTTCACAGCTTCGCTTACAACGTCTGCAACGCGAGGGTCGAAAGCCTCCGGAAGAATATTGTTTTCGTTCAGTTCTTCATCCGGAACAAGGCTTGCGATTGCTTTTGCAGTTGCAAGTTTCATCTCTTCTGTAATCTTAGTTGCGCGTCCTTCCAGAGCGCCTTTGAAGATTCCAGGGAAAGCAACGACATTGTTGACCTGGTTCGGAAAGTCTGAACGTCCGGTCCCAACAACTTTTGCTCCGGCTTCTTTTGCAAGGTCTGGCATGATCTCTGGTACAGGGTTGGCCATCGCAAAGAGGATAGCATCTTTGTTCATGGAAGCGACCATTTCTTTTGTGACAATATTTGGAGCAGATACACCGACAAAAATGTCTGCACCATTCAATGCATCAGCAAGGGTTCCTTTTTTGCCTTCCAGATTTGTTACTTCGACCATCTTTTTCTGCATCCAATTCAGATTCTGAGAATCTTTTCCGAGGATTCCACTGATATCGCACATTGTAATATGAGAAAATCCGTATGTGAGAAGCAGTTTTGTGATTGCAACACCGGCACTTCCGGCACCATTTACAACGACTTTACAGGTCTCTTTGCCTTTTCCTGTTACTTTTAATGCATTAATGATTCCGGCAAGAACTACAATGGCAGTTCCGTGCTGATCGTCGTGGAAAACAGGAATGTTAAGAAGCTCTTTCAGACGTTCCTCGATTTCAAAGCATCTTGGAGCACTGATGTCTTCTAAGTTAATGCCTCCGAAAGCAGGAGCAATATTTACAACAGTTTTGATGATCTCTTCAGTATCCTGAGTGTCCAGGCAGATCGGCACAGCATTGACACCACCGAATTCTTTGAAAAGGACAGCTTTTCCTTCCATAACAGGCATGGCAGCCAATGGTCCTATATTGCCAAGTCCAAGCACGGCACTTCCGTCAGATACAACAGCAATTGTGTTGGATTTGATTGTATATTTATATGCGGCTTCTTTATCTTCAGCGATAACTTTGCATGGCTCAGCAACACCCGGTGTGTAAGCAATTGCCAGATCTTCGCGAGTCTTTACATGAGACTTTGCGATGGTTTCAAGTTTGCCGTTCCATTCTTCGTGCATTTTCAGAGCTTTTTCTTGATTTGTCACGTTAAATACCACCTTTTTCTACTATATTTTGTATATGGGGATTTGAACAAGGTCACCCCTTGTATACCATCATATCATTTTAAGATTACCAAATCAAGAAATGTCTTTGAAAAAAGGCTTTTAAAAGCGAAACATTTGTAGTATAATAAACTTTAGTTTCAGATGAAGTCTATTCTGACAAAGAATCCCGTGATGACAAATAAGCCTATAATTGAAAGGAATATAAAGCGATGATGAAAGAAAAATATGAAACATTACCGTTGACGACGTTAAAAGAACTTGCAAAAGCAAGAGGCCTGAAAGGTATTTCTACAATGAAAAAGGCCCAGGTAATCGAATTGATGTTACAGGAAGATGAAAAAGAACAGGAAAAAGAAAAACAGGAAAAGCGTGAGACAGTAAAAGAGATGTCTGCGAATACCGGAGATAAAGAAATCCATGATATTGACCGCCTGGACAGTGGAATTGTTGCACGCGGAATTCTGGAGGTTATGCCAGATGGGTTCGGATTTATCCGAAGTGATAATTATCTTCCAGGAGATAATGATATCTATATTTCGCCGTCTCAGATCCGTAGGTTCAATCTGAAGACTGGAGATATTTTGGAGGGACATACTCGTATTAAGACACAGCAGGAGAAGTTCAGCGCACTGTTATATTTGACTAAAGTGAATGATACAGATCCAATGGAACTTCTCACACGTAGCAGTTTCGAGAAGATGACACCGATTTTCCCAAATGAGAGAATGCGTCTGGAGTGTGGCAAGACAAGCACGTCTATGAGAATTATGGACTTGCTTTCTCCAATTGGTAAAGGTCAGAGAGGAATGATCGTATCACCTCCGAAAGCCGGTAAGACAACACTTTTAAAAGAAGTTGCATTGTCTGTTCTTAAGAATAATCCGGAAGTGCATCTTCTGATCCTTCTGATTGATGAACGTCCGGAGGAAGTTACGGATATTAAAGAGACCATTCAAGGAGACAATGTAGAGATTATTTACTCTACATTTGATGAGCTTCCAGAGCATCATAAGAGAGTATCTGAAATGGTCATTGAACGTGCAAAGCGTCTTGTAGAACATAAGAAAGATGTTATGATCTTGCTTGACAGCATCACACGTCTTGCAAGAGCGTATAACCTGACTGTTTCACCATCCGGAAGAACACTTTCCGGTGGCCTTGATCCTGCAGCGCTTCATATGCCAAAGCGTTTCTTTGGTGCTGCAAGAAATATGCGTGAGGGTGGAAGCCTTACAATTCTCGCTACAGCACTGGTAGATACAGGAAGCAAGATGGACGATGTTGTATATGAGGAGTTTAAAGGAACAGGTAACATGGAACTGGTACTTGACCGTAAGCTTTCTGAAAAAAGAATGTTTCCTGCTATTGATATACCGAAGTCAAGCACTCGTAGAGAAGATCTGCTTCTTAACAAAGATGAGCAGGAAGCTGTGGAGATCATGCGCCGTGCACTCAATGGAATGCGTGCGGAAGAGGCGGTGGAGAGTATCCTGAATATGTTCTCCAATACAAAGAACAACAATGAGTTGATTGAAATGGTAAAAAAGAAAAAAATATTATAGACAAGCTGGCAATCGTGTGGTACAATAAGAAAGCTGTTTAGAAAATATTCGCGTTTGACGCAACTAAAATAAACGCAACAATAATAAAGAAGAGGTGAAAATCATGAAAGAAGGAATACATCCAGCATACTATCAGGCAACTGTAACTTGCAACTGTGGTAACACATTCGTAACAGGATCTACAAAAGAAGATATCCACGTAGAAATCTGTTCTAAGTGTCATCCGTTCTACACAGGACAGCAGAAAGCAACACAGGCTCGTGGTCGTGTTGATAAGTTCAACAAGAAGTACGGAATGAAATAAGTTCGAAGGTTATCGGGGTTGAGGTTTTTTGAATCTCAACCCTTTCTTCTATTTATATCAGATATGAGGAGAGCAATTATATGAAGTCATCCAATATTGGGGGACAGGCAGTCCTTGAAGGAATTATGATGAGACATGGAGACGACTATGCGGTTGCAGTGAGAAAACCGGATGGAGAGATTTTTGTACAGAAGGAAGAATATCACAGTGTGATCAAATGGAAAGCTTTAACGAAGATTCCGTTTATCAGAGGGGTGTTCAATTTTATAGATTCTATGGTTCTGGGAATTAAGACGTTGATGTTTTCAGCTGAATTTTATGAGGACGAAGAGGAAGTAAAAGGCGAAAAAGAACTGACAGAGGAAGAAATCGCAAAGAAGGAAAAACAGGAAAAACGGATGATGAATGCGACAGTTGCAATATCTGTAGTAATTGCAGTAGCAGTATTTATGGTTCTGCCGTATTTTCTGTCTTCATTATTAAAACCGCTGATGCCATCGTATCATTTGAGAACATTAGTGGAAGGATTTGTGAGGATTGGTATATTTATTCTCTATATTGCATTGATTTCAAGAATGGATGATATCCAGAGAACATTTATGTACCATGGCGCGGAGCACAAATGCATCAATTGCATTGAGCATGGACTTCCGCTTACCGTTGATAATGTCAGAATCAGTTCCAGACAGCATAAGCGCTGTGGAACAAGCTTCTTATTCTTCGTACTGGCAATCAGTATTATTTTGTTGATGTTGATCCAGGTGGAATCACCGCTGATGCGTGTGATCGTGAGAATTGCCCTGATTCCGGTCATTGCAGGAATTTCTTATGAAGTACTGAAACTTGCAGGAAGAAGTGAGAATCCGATTATCAATCTTTTAAGCAGACCAGGACTTGCAATCCAGAAGCTGACAACGAAAGAACCGGACGACTCAATGATTGAAGTGGCAATACAGGCAGTAGAAGCAGTATTTGATTGGAGAGCATATGAAGCAGAGAACTTTAAAACTGCAGAGGATTTATAAAGAAGGATCTGCGTATCTGGAAAGCAGACAGATACCAGATGCTCAAATCGATGCATGGTATTTACTGGAATATGTGACTGGAATCAGTCGTGCTTCCTACTATGGAAATCCGGAAAAAAATATTTCGGAAGAGGAAGCAAAACGGTATTGGGAATATCTGGAAAAGCGTGCACGAAGAATTCCACTTCAGCATATTACGGGAAGTCAGGAGTTTATGGGATATGAATTTCTTGTTAATGAGCATGTGCTTATACCAAGACAGGATACAGAGAATCTGGTGGAAGAAGCATTGAAAGTGATAAGACCGGATATGTATGTGCTGGATATGTGTACTGGTTCTGGCTGTATATTGATCAGTCTTTTAAAGTATGCGGCAGAAAGAAAGCACATTACAGGGGGGAAAGCGGTTGGCGCAGATATATCAGCAGATGCGCTTGAAGTAGCAAAAAAGAACGCTCAGAGACTTAAGGTTCCTGTTATATGGGTACAGAGTGACATTTTTGAAAATGTATCTGAAAGTTTTGACCTTATTGTGTCAAACCCACCATATATTAGAACGGAAGTGATCCAGGGACTGGAGGACGAAGTAAAGCTTCATGATCCGTGGATCGCGCTTGACGGATATGAAGACGGACTTTACTTTTACAGAAGAATTGTAAGCGAAAGCATTTCACATCTGAATGATGGTGCATGGCTCATGTTCGAGATCGGTCATGACCAGGCAGAAGATGTATCAAAGCTTATGAAAAATGCAGGATTTTGCAATATATATGTGAAAAAGGATCTGGCAGGACTTGACCGTGTAGTGTGTGGCATGTACAATAAAAGAGTTGCATAAAATTCAAGTCGAACAAAAATGTGAGACATTGGTCAGGATAGAGAATACCGAAGTGAGGATTATGTTTAATGTTTGCGCCGGTATATGGCAGTTATAGTAATATTGCAGGTAAACAGGAGGAGATAGAGATGTTTGATAAATTAGAAGATCTGCTAATTCGATTAGAAGAAATCTTGAGCGAACTTCAGGAACCGGATGTGGCAAGTGACCCAAACCGTTTCCGTAAGCTCATGAAAGAACAAAGTGAGCTTACACCAATCGTAGAAGCATACAAAGAATATAAAGCATGCAAGCAGAACATTGAAGAAAGTCTGGAACTTCTGAATGAAGAGTCTGACGAAGATATGCGAGAACTTGCAAAAGAGGAGTTGAATGAGTCGAAAGCAAGAGTAGAAGAGCTTGAGCATGAGCTTAAGATCCTGTTGCTTCCAAAAGACCCTAATGATGACAAGAACGTAGTAGTTGAGATCCGTGCTGGTGCCGGTGGAGATGAAGCAGCACTTTTTGCTGCAGAAATTTATCGTATGTATCTGCATTATGCAGAGAGTAAACGCTGGAAAGTGGAACTGGTAGAGTGCGAAGAAATTGGAATCGGTGGTATGAAGAATGTTACATTTATGATTGATGGACAGGGCGCATATTCTATGATGAAATACGAATCCGGAGTACACCGCGTGCAGCGTGTGCCGGAGACAGAAAGTGGCGGACGTATCCACACATCAACAATCACAGTAGCAGTTATGCCGGAGGCAGAAGATGTGGATGTTCATATCGATGAGAAAGATATTCGTATCGATGTTATGAGAGCATCAGGAAACGGTGGACAGTGTGTCAATACAACAGACTCCGCTGTACGTCTGACTCACTATCCAACTGGAATTGTAATCTACAGCCAGACAGAGAAATCACAGCTGCAGAATAAAGAAAAAGCATTTGCACTTCTGCGTGCAAAACTCTACGATTTGGAATGTCAGAAGCAGCATGATGCAGAGGCAGAAGCAAGAAAGAGCCAGATCGGAACAGGAGACCGCTCTGAGAAAATCCGTACTTATAACTTTCCACAGGGACGTGTCACAGATCACCGTATAGGTCTGACATTATACAAACTAGACAAGATCATGAACGGCGATATCCAGGAAATCATCGATGCCTGCATCGCTGCCGATCAAGCCAAAAAACTCGCAAACATGGACGAATAGCACGAACGCAGATTAAATATAAGAGCGCAAGGGACAATTTATTGTCCAGGGCGCTCTTATTTTAATCTATGTGAGTCAAACGAACACTGAGATGAAGTGAAACGGAATCGAAGTGGGCGTTCGTGCTATTCGGAAGTGGTGGGAGGCTGCTTGCAGGGAGAATCGTCCTTTTGTTATATTGTGTGAGAATGCAAACGAGCACCGAGAAGAAGCAAAGCGGAATCGAGGTGGGCGGGTGCATGCCCTCATAGCGAAGCACGAGAGTCAGAGTACTCTTATTTTAATCTATGTGAGTCAAACGAACACTGAGATGAAGTGAAACGGAATCGAAGTGGGCGTTCGTGCTATTCGGAAGTGGTGGGAGGCTGCTTGCAGGGAGAATCGTCCTTTTGTTATATTGTGTGAGAATGCAAACGAGCACCGAGAAGAAGCAAAGTGGAATCGAGGTGGGCGTTCGTGCTATGAAAAAGAAAAGAGGAGCCAGATGCTTGCAGCAAACTGACTCCTCTTTTTACCCTACGATTGATTTTAAAGATTTCCCGTTATACACACATGTAGTTTCCTTGCCGGGAACGATTGTCACCATATAACCGTCTTTGCCAAAGTTAATTGCAACAACTTTTCCGTCTGTTGTATGGAAAATCTGAAGCAGTACAGCATTAGAATCATATTTTTCTCCAAAATAATCATTAAATGTAGTATCCCATGTATTTTTTTCAGAAGGCGCAGTGAAAAGGTACTGTGCATTAGATTTATCAGCACTATCCAGATAAGATAATACCTGTCGGGCAATTCTTCTGCTGGATGTATTGATTTCTGTTTTGTCATTGGGATTTCTCTGTACAGCATTCAGAGCAGCGTTCGTAATTCTGCCCAGATTATTTATTCTTTTGCCTTTCGTATGTATCCGGTTAAAGCCGGAATCAAAAGTGCGGCAAGAATTGCAAGGATTGTCAGAACCACAATGAGTTCTACTAATGTGAAACCCTGTTTTTTCTTTTCTGATTTTATAATTACCGTCTTCTCTCTATAATATAATGTTGTTGAGTTTTTGGTATCATATAATAAAAATGATTACACATAATATAATTAATGATACCGTATATATAGGAAAACATCAAGAAAAACAAAACTCAATTCAATCAATTCAGATATTGCTATAATTATATCCTATAGCAAACTATAAAAATCTAAACATAGACAAACTAAAATCTTACAATTATAATAGGAAAAGTCAAGAACATAAAAACTAATGAAAAAAACTTGTAAGGAGTGATCAGTTATGAAGAAGAAAAAAGTATTAAGTACATTATTGATAGCGGGAATGGCAGCAAGTATGATGGTTGGTTGTGGAAAATCAGCAGATGATAAAAAAGAATCTGACAATTCCGGAGTTACCACTTATACAGTTGGAACAGAAGGAGCATATCCTCCGTTCAACCTTGTAAATGAAAAAGGCGAACCGGACGGATATGATATTGCAGTTATGAAGGCAATTGATGATCTGAATCCAGATGTTGAATTTAAATATGAAGCAACAGGCTGGGATGGAATCTTTACAGCTCTCGAGTCTGGCAAGATTGATGTGATTGCCAGTCAGTGTGGTAAGAATGAAGAACGTGAGCAGAAATATCTTTTCCCGGATATTCCATATACAGAGACTCAGGCAGCAATTGTATTTAAAAAAGACCGTATAGATATTTCCAGTGATGTAAACAGTATTGCAGGAAAAACGATTGTATCTGCAACCTCAGGAGCACAGACAAACTGGCTTGAGAATTATAACAAAGAGCATCCGGACAAAGCAGCCAATATTATGTATGCAGATGGAGATATGAGCAAGATGCTTCAGGAAGTTATTAACGGAAGAGCAGATGCACATATTGCTTCTATTAAAGTAACTGCTGATTATGTTCTCAAAGAGCAGGGACTTGACAGTGAACTAGAGTGTCTTCCATTTGAGACTGGTGATGAGACAACTACATACATGCTTCTGAGACAGGACGAGTCAGGAGAGAAGCTGAAAAAGATTATTGATGACAGTCTGAAGACGTTGATTGAAAATGGTACATTAAAAGAATTATCCGAGAAGTATCTTGATGGAGATTATGCACCACAATTATAATCGAGAAAGTGTCTTATATCTTTAAAGAAATAAGGAAAAATGTAAGATGCACGCCGTATGAGATGCGACGTGCATTTTGTGCAATACGCCGTTATACAGAAATCGTTCTTGCACGAATTTCTATAGGGCGATTCATAAGTTGTACCGGAAACCACAAGAGTTCCGAATAAAAGAGAAAGATTGGTGTAAAAGAGATGGGGAAAATATTTAGTGTTGAATTTCTGATACAGTCCATTCCGCAGATAGCAGTATATCTGCCGATCACACTTCTGATTACAATTGCCAGTTGTGTAGCAGGACTGATTGTAGGGTTCTTTATTGCGTTGGCCCGTTATTTTGAAGTACGGGTACTTAAGACAGTTGCGAAAGTATACATATCATTTATCCGTGGTACGCCGACTATGGTACAGTTGGTGCTTGTGTATTACGGAATCCCGATACTGCTTCGTGTGATGAACGAAGCATGGGGAACAAGTTTTGATATTAACGGAATCCACCCGGTCGTATTCGCAATTATTACACTGGGACTTAATGCAGCGGCATATATGTCAGAGATTATCCGCAGTGCATTGATGTCCGTAGATGAAGGACAGGTAGAAGCTTGTTATAGCTTGAATATGACGAAGTGGCAGGCGCTTATAAGTGTTGTAATCCCGCAGGCATTTGTCGTAGCACTTCCAAGTCTGGGCAATAACTTTATATCATTATTAAAAGAGACTTCTCTTGTATTTAACATTGCAGTTGTAGATATTATGGCACAGGCAAGAATCGTTGGAGCGAGATCTTATCGTTACTTTGAGGTATATATTGCAGTATCTTTGATTTACTGGGTATGCTGTATGCTTTTGGAACGTCTGCTTGCAAAGATAGAGACCTATGTGCGTAGAAAAGAGAGGAGAAGTTAAGATGTCGATAGTAGAAGTAAGAGGACTTTGTAAAGCTTTTGGTGATAATCAGGTTTTGAAAAATCTGGATTTTCAGATAGAAAAAGGTGAAGTTGTAACACTGATCGGACCAAGCGGAGGCGGTAAGACAACGCTTCTGCGTTCTCTCAACTGGTTAAATGTACCAGATGCAGGGAGAGTTACCATTGATGGAGTTACAATTGAAGCCGGAAAAGAGAATAAACAACAAATCCGGGCACTCAGAGAAAAGACGAGCATGGTATTTCAGCATTATAATCTCTGGAAGAACAAGACTGCTCTGGAGAATATTACGGAAGGACTGATTCGGGTTCAGAAGATGCCGAAAGTCCAGGCAGTGGAGAAAGCAGAACATTTGCTGGAACGTGTCGGACTGATCGAGAAGAGAGATGAATACCCGGTACGTCTTTCCGGAGGGCAGCAGCAGAGAGTAGGAATAGCGAGAGCACTTGCAGCAGAACCGCAGGTTATGCTGTTTGATGAGCCAACAAGTGCTCTTGATCCGGAGTGGATCGGGGGAGTTCTTGATGTTATGAAAGAAATTGCAGCAGATGGAATGACGATGATCGTAGTATCCCATGAGATGCGCTTTGTAAAAAATGTTGCCTCCAGAATTTTATTCCTGGAAGGGGGACAGATTGTAGAAGACAATACACCGGAGAAATTGTTTAATAATCCGGAGAATGAACGTACAAAAGCATTTTTGGAGATGGCAGAATTGTAAGAAACAATAAAAAGTTTTATTATAAAATGAAGACAGATTAGAAAGCTGAAATAAGAAAATTAAATCTGGGACAGGTACTTTTAAAAGAAGTCCCTGTCCTAAAATATTTGAAGACAACAGGCAATTGCGAAAATGAAGGAGAAAATAAATATGGCAACAGATTTTAATAAAGTAATCAATCGAAAAGGAACACATTCTTTAAAATATGATTTTGCGACAGTAAGAGGAAAGAAAGCGGATATACTTCCACTTTGGGTGGCAGATATGGATTTTCAGGCACCAAAAGCAGTCAGAGAGCGCTTATTTGAGATTGTAGAGCATGGTATATTTGTGTACAGTGATACCCTGGAGGATTATTTCAGAGCAGTGAAATCCTGGTATAAGAGAAGATTTGACTGGGAAATCAAGAGTAACTGGATCATCAAAACACCAGGAATTGTATTTGCACTTGCAATGGCAGTAAAAGCCTACACAGAGCCGGGAGAAAGTGTTCTGATGCTGCAGCCGGTTTACTACCCGTTCAGAGAGGTCATTGAAGACAATGGAAGAAAGCTGATTGGAAGTCCATTAAAATTAGAAGAGGGGCACTACACCATTGACTTTGAGGATATGGAGAAGAAAATCCGGGAAAATGATGTAAAATCATTACTTTTCTGCAGTCCGCACAACCCGGTAGGACGTGTGTGGAAAAGAGAAGAGTTGGAAAAAGCTGCAGCGCTCTGCTTGAAATATCACGTGACACTTGTCAGCGATGAGATCCACAGTGATATTGTATACAAAGGACATAAACATCAGATGATGGCATCTATTTCAGAAGAGATTGCAGATATTACTGTCACATGTACCGCGCCATCAAAAACATTTAATGTGGCAGGGCTTCAACTTTCCAACATTATCATTTCCAATCCAAAGCTGCGTGAGAAATTTAAACACGAAGTGATGCAAGCGGGCTACAGCCAGCCGAATCTGATGGGAATGGAAGCGTGTCAGGCTGCTTATGAAAACGGCGAAGAATGGTTGGAAGAGTTACTTGTATATCTTCAGGGAAATGTGGACTTTGTCCGGGATTATCTGAAACAGGAGATTCCGAAAATCAATCTTATTGAGCCGGAAGGAACTTATCTGCTTTGGCTGGATTGCAGAGAACTGGAATTATCAGTAGAAGAACTGGAACATCTGGTTGTTGACAAGGCAAATCTCTGGCTGGATCCGGGATTTATTTTTGGGGCAGTAGGAGAAGGATTTGAACGAATCAATATCGCATGTCCGCGTCAGACGCTAAGGCAGGCAATGGATCAGCTTAGAGATGCTTTGAATGCTTAAGTAGAAGTATGTCATGCAATTGCATGACGCGCACCTCGCAGCAAGAATGCAGAGGCATTCTTAAACTAGGGATTTGTAAAGAATGGTAGATAAGACAGGAGGAAAATCGTGATGGCAGAAGAACTACAGACATACTTATTGGAACATTTTCAATGGCTGCACAGACATCCGGAACTTGCATTAAAGGAGCATGAGACAACCAACTATGTAAAAAATGTATTAAAACAGACAGAAGGTGTGGAGCTTTTGGATCTGGGACTTGATACAGGAGCACTTGCAAAGATCGAGGGAAAAGAGCCAGGGGGTGTTGTTGCAATCAGAGCGGATATTGATGCACTGCCGATCCTGGAAGAGAGTGGACTTTCTTACAGTTCAGAAAATGATGGCTGTATGCATGCTTGTGGACATGATTTCCACACGACAGCGCTTCTTGGAGTGGCAAAACTTCTTGGAGGAGAGAGAGAGCATATAAAAGGTACCGTCATTTTATTGTTTCAACCTGCCGAAGAAGCAGAACATGGTGGTGAAAAAGTTGTAAATACCGGAATGTTTGAAAAATATAAGATTGAAAAAATCTTTGGACTTCACACAAAACAAAACATGCCAGTCGGAACGATTGCAATTGCACCAGGTCCATTTTCAGCGGCGGTAGACCGGTTCTTATATACGGTAAAAGGAATGGGATGCCACGGAAGCGCCCCGCAGACGGGTCTGGATCCGATCCCGGCAGCAGCAAGACTGGTAGGAAGTCTTCAGGAAATTGTAAGTCGAAGAATCAGTCCGACGGAGACGGCAGTTATCAGTGTGACTCGTTTTACATCAGGCACAAGCTGGAACATTATCCCAGAGACCGCCAGGCTAGAAGGAACCGTTCGCACATTTAATCCCAAAGTGCGTGAGCAGATTGTGAAACTGATGCAGGCACAGGCTGAAGGTCTGGAGCGGGAAGGTTATCAGGTGGAATTTACATGGATCCCGGGCTGTCCGGCAACGAACAATGATGCAAATCTGGCAGAACTTGTGCGAAAAGAAGCAATGGAAGAAGGATTCCATGTAACCTTGCAGTATCCGGAGATGGGCGGAGAAGATTTTTCCTGTTATCAGGAGTTGGTTCCGGGAGCATTTTTTCATGTGGGGACCGGGGGAAAATATCCGGCGCATAATTCTAAATTCACAGTAGATCCGGCAGCACTTTTTGGAACTTCCAAACTGATGAGTGAGATTGTGAAGAAAGCGCTTAAAGCTTCATAGATATTGCAGCTATGAAGCTTTGTTTTTGGCAGAGCAGTAAAAAGCACATAGATGATATTAGGGGCATGCCTTGTAATGAGTATAGAAAATGTGCTATACTCGGAAGAGTAAAAATTACAGTTATCAGATGGACGAGAACTGCGATGAGTACAATGGCGGGGAATTCCTTCGTCGGATGTGCTCTTTACTAGTTTTGAATTGGAGCATAGAATGAAAGATATTATTTTTAAGAGAACAGAGCTGGAAGACAAGGAAATCATGACAAAGTATTTCGATGAGCATCCGAGCAGAAGTTGTGAACGTACATTTGTCAATGTGTTTTTATGGTCCAGGCAGTACCCGGTAAAATGGGCGATTGTTGAAGGAGCCATGGTGTTCAAAAGTGAAGATGAGGGACATGTTGCCTATGCATTTCCGGCAGGGACAGATGAACATGTGAAGCGTGCATTGGATAAGATGAAAACATATAGTGAGGAGCGAGGTTATCCGTTCCGTATGTATAATGTGACACCGGATGATTTTGCACGACTGGAAAGCTGGTATCCGGGAAGATTCGAGATTGAGTATGACCGGGACGAAGCGGATTATGTCTATGAAAGCGAGAAGTTAGCGACTTTGTCTGGTAAGAAGATGCATGGAAAGAAGAACCATGTGAATCGATTCCGAAAAGAATTTGAAGGACGCTGGAGCTACGAATCCATGAAAAAAGAGAATCTGGAGGAATGTTTCCAGATGGCTTTGAAGTGGAGAAAAGAGAATGGCTGTAATGATGATACAGATAAGAATGCAGAGATGTGTGTGACAATGAATGCACTCAGACTTTTTGAAGAACTTGACCTGAAGGGCGGTATCCTTCGAATTGATGGTAAAATCGTAGCATTTACCATCGGAGAACCAATCTGCCCGGATACATTTGTTGTTCACATAGAGAAAGCTTATGCAGATGTGCCCGGAGCATATACTATGATCAATCAGCAATTTGTAGAACATGAGTGTATGGATTACAAATATGTGAATCGGGAAGATGATGCCGGTTCTGAGGGACTCAGAAAAGCAAAGCTTTCCTATAAACCAGTATTTATGGTAGAAAAAGGGCATGTACATGAAAAGGAGGTAGAAAAATGATAGCAGATAAAATGAAAAATATGGTAGCGAACAGTTCCGCTATTCGTGCAATGTTTGAGGAAGGAACACGTCTGGCAGGAATTTACGGACGTGAGAATGTATTTGATTTCAGTCTTGGGAATCCGAATGTTCCGGCACCGCAGATTGTAAAAGATGCAATTGTCGAACTGGTCAATGACACAGATCCGGTTGTGCTTCATGGCTATACGAACAGTAACAGTGGATATCCGGAAGTAAGAAAGGCAATTGCAAAGTCTCTGAATGAAAGATTTGATACAAAATTTTCCGGCAAGAACATTGTCATGACTGTCGGAGCGGCAGGTGGATTGAATGTTATTTTAAAATCTCTGATCAATCCCGGAGATGAAGTGATTGCATTTGCACCATATTTTGGAGAATATCGTTCTTATACAAACAACTATGATGGAGTTCTGGTCGAGATTTCCCCGAATACAGTTGATTTTCAGCCAAAGCTTGATGAATTTGAGCAGAAGATCACACCAAAGACAAAAGCTGTCATTGTAAATACACCGAATAACCCGACAGGTGTTGTATATTCAGAGGAGAAAATCAAGAAGTTAGCGGCAATCATGGAGGCCAAACAGAAAGAATATGGAACAGAGATTTTCCTGATTTCTGACGAACCATATCGTGAACTTGCTTATGATGGAGTGGAAGTTCCATACCTGACGAAATATTATGATAATACGATTGTAGGATATTCTTTTAGTAAATCCCTGTCACTTCCGGGAGAACGTATAGGATATCTTGTTATTCCGGATGAGGTTGCAGACAGTGAAGATCTTCTTTCCGCTGCCAATGTGGCAACAAGAATCTTAGGTTTTGTAAATGCACCAACTCTGCAGCAGAAAGTAGTAGAAAAATGCCTGGATGCAAAGACAGACCTTTCTTTCTACAACAGAAACAGAGAAGATCTATATAACGGATTGAAAGAATGTGGATTTGAATGCATCAAACCACAGGGAGCATTCTATCTTTTTGTAAAATCGCCAGTTGCAGATGAAAAGGAATTCTGTAATGCAGGAAAGAAATATAATATCCTGATGGTACCGGGTAGTTCCTTTGCGTGCCCGGGATATGTAAGACTGGCATATTGTGTATCTCATGAGACAATCGTGAATTCGCTTCCAAAATTCAAAGAACTGGCAAAGGAATACATGTAATGTTCAGAGGCCGCGGCGATGAACAAATTTGGCAAAGATACAGGAGCATAGTATGAAAGCATTTGAGAAGAACATAAGAAAAGTAGAGCCATATGTACCAGGTGAACAGCCACAGCGCAAAGTCATCAAATTAAATACGAATGAGAATCCATATCCACCGGCACCGGGAGTCACAAAAGCGTTAGAAGAGATGGATACAGACCGTTTCCGCCTTTATCCGGATCCGACTGCAGCACCACTTGTAAATGCGCTTGCGGACTTTTATCATGTGAATCCGGACCAGGTATTTGTAGGTGTAGGATCCGATGATGTATTGTCTATGTGTTTCCTGACATTTTTTAATTCCGAAAAACCGATATTTTTCCCGGATATTACTTATTCTTTTTATAGTGTATGGGCGGATCTGTATCGGATTCCATATGAATGTCAGAAACTGGATGAGGATTTCAAACTTGTAAAAGAAGACTACTATAAGGAGAACGGGGGAGTGATTTTCCCAAACCCAAATGCACCGACAGGAATCTATGAGGATCTGTCAGTAGTAGAAGATATCATTGCACATAATCAGGATGTCATTGTGATCGTGGATGAAGCGTATATTGATTTTGCAGGACGTTCCGCACTGGAACTGATTGACAAATACGATAACCTGATCGTTGTCCAGACATTTTCCAAGGCAAGATCTATGGCGGGTATGCGAATCGGCTATGCTATCAGCAATCCGACATTGATCAAATACTTAAATGATGCGAAATATTCATTTAACTCTTACACTATGAACCAGACTTCAATTGTGTGTGGTGTGGAAGCTGTGAAAGACAGGGAATATTTCGAGAATGGCGTCAGAAAAATTGTTGAGACAAGGGAGTGGGCAAAAGAAGAACTTACAAAACTTGGATTTACATATCTGGATTCTGGTTCCAACTTTATATTTGCAAAGCACCCGGAATACGATGCGAAAGAGCTGTTTGAGGCATTAAAGGCACATGATATCTATGTGCGATTTTGGGGCAGCGAGAGAATCGAGCAATATATGCGTATTACCATCGGGACAAGAGAAGAGATGGAGCAGTTATTTGCGTTTTTGCGAATTTGTGTGGCGGGGTTCTGAACAGTTACAAAAATAAATGAAAAAATAAGGAGAGATGTATGACACAGTCATTAGTACAAGGAATTATTGATGCACTCAGTGGAAGTGTTGGGAAAGAGGCAATTGTATTTATTATTTCCATGATTCCGATTTTGGAACTTCGTGGAGCACTTCTTGTGGCAGGTCCGCTTCTTGGAGTGCCGGTCGCAAAAGCGATTCCATTATGTATTCTTGGGAATATTATACCGGTTCCGTTTATCCTGCTTCTGATCACACCGATTTTTAACTGGATGAAAGGAACAAAACATTTAAAACCGCTGGTAGATAAGCTGGAAGCAAAAGCAATGAAGAAAAAAGACCAGATTGAAAAATTTGAATTCTGGGGACTTGTATTATTTGTTGGTATTCCGCTTCCGGGAACCGGAGCCTGGACAGGTTCACTCATTGCCGCACTTCTCGGTGTGAAATTTAAGAAAGCATTTCCGGCAATCATCATTGGAATCTGCATGGCAACTGTAATTATGTGGTTCATATCTTATGTGCTTCTTGGTGGAGTACAGATTTTAGGATAGTTAAGTCTTGAATGAATAAGAGAGAAGAAACATAGAAGGAGAAAAAATATGTCTATGAAAATCAATACGACACTGCCTTCCCCGACAGAACTGAAGGAAGAATATCCTCTGTCAGAAAAGCTTGCAGAGTTAAAGAAAAAAAGAGATCAGGAGATTCGAGATATTTTTACGGGGAAATCGGATAAATTTGCAGTCATTATCGGACCGTGTTCTGCAGATAATGAAGATTCCGTGTGTGAGTATGTGAATCGTCTGGCAAAAGTCAATGAAAAAGTAAAAGATAAACTGATGATTATTCCAAGAATTTATACAAATAAACCAAGAACGACCGGCGAGGGATATAAAGGAATGCTCCATCAGCCGGATCCGGATAAGGCACCGGATCTTTATGCGGGAATTATTGCAATCCGTCATATGCATATCCGTGCTATGGAAGAAAGTGGACTGACCGGAGCAGATGAGATGTTATATCCGGAGAACAGAAGCTATCTGGATGATATTTTATCTTATGAGGCAATCGGTGCACGTTCTGTGGAAAATCAGCAGCATCGTCTGACAGCAAGTGGAATGGATATTCCTGTCGGAATGAAGAATCCGACCAGTGGAGATTTGTCGGTGATGCTGAATTCTGTAGTGGCAGCCCAGATGGGACATCGTTTCATTTACAGAGGTATGGATGTACAGACGTCAGGAAATGATCTGGCACATGTGATTTTGCGTGGAGGCGTAGACAAATATGGAACATGCCAGCCAAATTATCATTATGAAGATTGCCTGCGATTATTTGAACTTTATCAGAAGAAAGATCTGAAAAATCCAGCAGCAATTGTTGATGCGAACCATTCTAATTCAAATAAAAAATACAAAGAACAGCTTCGTATTGTCAGTGAAGTGCTTCATACACGAAGATATAATCCGGATCTGAAAAATATGATCAAGGGTGTTATGGTGGAAAGTTATCTGGAAGAAGGAAGACAGAATATCGGACCTGATATGGTATATGGAAAGTCCATTACGGATCCTTGTATTGGCTGGGAAGATACGGAGCATCTAATTTATAAAATTGCAGAAGAGTGCTAGAAAATAAAAAAGAAAAATAATAAGTGCAGATTAAGAGCTTTCTGAAGCATCTTTTTCTTTCAAAAGTTTCATATACTTTTTGAGATCACGTTTGCTGCTTCGGGAGAGGTTTCGGTATGCAAGCAAAAGATTCAGCTCATCATCAGAATTGGTTGTAAGCCGGGAAGGAGAGAGGGTGATAGTATCCTCTTCGTCATTCAGAAGATAATCAACAGGGACCTCGAATAAATCTGCGATTGCCGTCAGCTTTTCGTGAGAAGGCTGGCGGCCCTTTTTTTCGTAACCTGCAATAGCAGAGCGGGAGACATGGATACAGTCAGCAACATTTTCCTGAGTCATATTAAATTTTTTGCGTAATTTGCGTAGCTTCTGACCGAATGACACTTGCCAGGTCTCCTTTCTTTTGTATTTTTGGTATATTTTACCAAGTGTTATGTGAGAAAAAGATAAGTGTGGCAGATGTAAACAAAAAGTAGCGAAAAAGTTCCGTTCTGGAACATGATAATACCCGTTGACACTGTCTGGAAAAGAATCTATAATTTAGTTATATAAAAGATACCAAGGTCAAAAGGTCTGAAACCACCGGGAGTGCATCGCACGAAACAATCCGTAAGTATCATAGTTGTGGGCTTTTGACCCCAACGTCATTATAGAAAGAAGAGAAGTGAGAGGATTATAAGAGTATGATTATAGCAGGCAATGATGAGGCAAAAAGAAGTAAGATATGGCGAGTGGTTACCCTTGTATCCTCAGTGCTGATCATTTTAATCGCAGTATATCTGCTGACGAGAATGTTCACGACTAATCCAGTAGTAGGAACCTGGGAAAGTGAGGATGCAACGATTGCGCTAAAGATTGAGAAGAATGATACGATTCAGGTAGATATCACGGATATTGCGGAGAATACAGATGCAGCCGTAGAGATGAATTACAGCGTAGATATGAAGTCAAAGATTATTACCATCACAAAAGATGAGGAGCAGATTGACAAGGCAGTTGAGAAAGCGGACGGTGCATATACAAAAGAAGATCTGGAGAATGTACTGGATGATCTGGATTCATCTTTTTCATACAGCATAGATGGCAATCAGCTGACACTTACAGAACGAGAATATGGGGAACAGTTCACGTTCATCAGAAAGTAGGTATCAGACAAAAGAAACCTAAAACGAAAATATCAGAAAATCTGCCGTGTGGCAGGTTTTCTGCATGTGAAGGAGCAAAAATTATGTACAGAGATCACACGAAAGAAGTTCAGATTGGAAATGTTACGATCGGAGGAGGGAATCCGATCAGAATACAGTCAATGACAAATACGAAGACGGAAGATGTGGAGGCGACTGTTGCCCAGATTCTTGCTCTCGAGAAAGCCGGCTGTGAGATCATCCGCTGCGCTGTGCCGAATATGGATGCAGCGAAAGCAATTGGTGAGATCAAGAAGCAGATTCATATTCCACTTGTGGCAGATATTCATTTTGATTATAAGCTGGCGATTGCAGCGATTGAGAACGGGGCAGATAAGATTCGTATTAATCCGGGTAATATTGGAGATGAACAGAGAGTCCGTGCTGTTGTTGAAAAAGCAAAAGAGTACGGTGTTCCAATTCGTGTTGGTGTGAATAGTGGATCACTGGAAAAGCATCTGGTAGAGAAATATCATGGGGTGACTGCAGAGGGACTTGTAGAGAGTGCCTTGGACAAAATACAGCTTATCGAGGAGATGGGATATAATAATCTTGTAGTCAGTATCAAATCTTCTGATGTTATGATGTGTGTAAAGGCACATGAACTGATCGCCAAGAAATGCCCATACCCATTACACGTAGGAATTACAGAGGCAGGAACATTATTGGCAGGTAATATAAAATCCTCAGTAGGTCTTGGACTGATTCTTGGACAGGGAATCGGAGATACAATCCGTGTGTCACTGACTGGATCACCACTAGAAGAGATCAAGACAGCGAAGATTATTTTAAAGACACTGGGACTTCGCACAGGTGGAATTGAGGTTGTATCCTGTCCGACATGCGGAAGAACCCAGATTGATCTGATTGGACTTGCAAATCAGGTCGAAGAGATGGTTGCAGATATCCCACTGGACATTAAGGTCGCAGTTATGGGCTGTGTGGTCAATGGACCGGGAGAAGCAAAAGAAGCAGATATTGGAATTGCCGGAGGAAAGGGAGAAGGACTCCTGATTAAAAAAGGCGAGATTGTAAAAAAAGTAAAAGAAGAGGAACTATTAGAGACATTGAGACAGGAGCTGTTGCATTGGAATGAGTAAACCGTTCTTTGAAGTATTCCCTACGTTAAAGGCAGGGGAAGATATACGTAATATGTTCGAAGGAGCGCAGGTATTAAAAGTGACGACCAACTCTGACCGGACATTTTTAAGAGTACATATAGTAAGCCGTCATCTGATTCAGAAAACATTGGTATACGAGATGGAGCACCTGATCAAGAACCAGCTTTTCGGAAGAAGTGCCGTGCAGGTAGAGATTCGAGAAAAGTATGAGCTGTCCGGACAGTACACGCCAGAGAATGTGATGGCGGAGTATCTGGACAGCTTTCTTGCGGAGCTGGATACAAGAAGTGTTGTAGAACGCAACATGCTGCAGAATGCGAAATGTACCTTTGAAGAAGGAAATATTCTTTGCATGCAGTTAATCGACACTGTTATTGCGCAAGGAAAAAAAGATTCTCTGACAGATTATTTAAAAGGTGTGTATGCAGACCGTTTCGGATTGCCCATTGAGATTCGTGTCATGTATAAAGAACCAAAAGAAAGTACTTTGAAATACAATGATATGCGTCTGCAGCAGGAAGTAGACAGTATACTGGATCAGGTTGAGGCTGTACAGAAGCAAAAAGAGGAAAAAAAGCAGGAAAAAGAAGCAAAGTCTGGGGAAAAAGAAACATCTGGAAGCGGACAAGGTGGAAAAAATTCCGGAGACGGAAAAAATTCTGGCAGTCCTGCAAAAGGTGGATTTTCAAAAGGCAGTGGATTAAAGAAGGGTGGCTTTCGTGATAAGAAGGTGTTTGTGAAATCTGCGAAGATGGATCTTGATGAGTCAGGTTTGATTTACGGACGTCCATTTGACGATGAGCCGATTGAACTGTCAACCGTGATTGGTGAGATGGGAGAAATTACATTTCGAGGAAAAGTCATTAGCTTTGATACAAGAGAAATCCGCAATGAAAAGACCATTGTCATGTATGCAGTGACAGACTTTACTGATACGATCATGGTCAAGATGTTCGTGCGTAATGATCAACTTGCAGATGTACTGGCTGAAATTAAAATGGGTGCATTCCTGAAAATTAAAGGCGTGACCAATATTGATAAATTTGACGGCGAACTTGTCATTTCTTCTGTGTTTGGAATTAAGAAAATTTCTGATTTTACAGAATCCAGAAAAGACAATGCGGTAGAAAAGAGAGTGGAGCTCCACTGTCATACGAAAATGAGTGACATGGACGGAGTTTCCGAGGTCAAAGATCTTGTAAAGAGAGCACATGACTGGGGGCATAAGGCAATTGCGATTACAGATCATGGTGTGGTACAGGCGTTCCCGGACGCGAATCATTATATTGAGACACTGGATAAAGACGATCCATTTAAAGTTATTTATGGTGTGGAAGGATATCTGGTCGATGATTTGCAGGATGTGGCAGTCAATGAGAAAGGTCAGTCTTTAAAAGGAACCTATGTTGTATTCGATCTGGAGACGACGGGATTTAGTTCGGCAAAAGATAAGATTATCGAAATTGGTGCAGTTAAAGTTGAGAACGGAGAAATTACGGATAAGTATAGTACATTTGTGAATCCGAAGATTCCGATTCCATTTCGAATCACACAGCTTACAAGCATTACTGATGAGATGGTTATGGAATCACCGGAGATTGAGACAATTCTCCCACAGTTTCTAAAGTTCGTAGGAGATGCAGTGCTGGTAGCGCACAATGCCAGCTTTGATGTGAGCTTTATCGAAGAAAATTGCAGGCAGCAGGGCATAGAACCGGATTTTACTTCTGTAGATACGGTGGGACTTGCCCGTGTATTATTACCGACACTTTCAAAATTTAAGCTAAACGTTGTGGCAAAAGCACTGAATATTTCTCAGGAACATCACCATAGAGCAGTGGATGATGCCAGAGTTACCGCAGAGATTTATGTGAAATTTATTCAGATGCTGGAAGAACGTGGAATCGAGACACTGGATCAGATGAATCATTTTGGCGCGCACAACGCGGAAGCAATCCGTAAGATGCCGTCTTACCATGTCATTGTTCTGGCAAAGAATGATATTGGACGCGTGAACCTTTATACATTGATTTCCAAGTCACATCTGGAGTATTTTGGACGTCAGCCGAGAATGCCAAAGAGCGAAGTGTTAAAATACAGAGAGGGTCTGATTATTGGAAGTGCTTGTGAAGCAGGAGAATTGTATCAGGCAATACTGGGAGAAAAATCTGCAGAGCGGATTGCCAGAATTGTTAATTTTTATGATTATCTGGAAATACAGCCACTTGGAAATAACCGGTTCATGATTGATAGTGATCGTGTGGAGAAGGTTCAAAGTGAGGAAGATTTACGTGAGATCAACCGTGAGATCATCCGTCTTGGAGAACGGTTTGATAAGCCGGTCGTGGCGACCTGTGATGTGCACTTTATGGATCCGGAAGATGAAGTGTACCGCCGTATCATTATGGCAGGAAAAGGATTCAAAGATGCAGATCAGCAGGCACCGTTGTATTTGCATACGACAGATGAAATGCTGGAGGAGTTTGAATACCTTGGTTCAGCAAAAGCAAAAGAAATTGTCATTGACAATCCCAATATGATTGCGGATATGGTGGAAAAAATATCACCAGTCCGCCCGGATAAGTGTCCACCGGTCATTCCAGATTCAGATAAAACGCTTCGTGAAATATGTTATAACAAGGCACATTCTATGTACGGAGATCCGCTTCCGGAGATTGTTACAGAGCGTCTGGAACGTGAGCTTAATTCCATTATTTCCAACGGATTCGCCGTTATGTATATTATCGCACAGAAATTGGTGTGGAAATCTAACGAGGACGGATATCTTGTAGGATCCCGTGGTTCGGTAGGATCTTCTTTTGTTGCGACCATGGCTGGAATTACAGAGGTAAATCCATTAAGCCCACATTACTATTGCCCGAAGTGCCACTACAGTGATTTTGAATCCGAAGAAGTACGGGCTTACGCAGGGGGCTGTGGATGGGATATGCCGGATAAGGAGTGCCCGGTGTGCAAAACCAGGCTTGTAAAAGATGGATTTGATATTCCGTTCGAAACATTCCTTGGATTTAAAGGAAATAAAGAGCCAGATATTGATCTGAACTTCTCAGGAGATTATCAGAGTAATGCTCATAAATATACGGAAATTATTTTCGGAGCCGGACAGACGTTCCGTGCCGGAACGATTGGTACGTTGGCGGATAAGACAGCATTTGGGTATGTAAAGAACTATTTTGAAGAGCGGGGAACAAGAAAGAGAACTTGCGAAATTGACAGGATTGTTCAGGGATGTACCGGTATCCGCAGAAGTACCGGACAGCATCCGGGAGGAATCATTGTACTTCCTCACGGGGAAGATATCAACTCATTCACTCCGGTGCAGCATCCGGCAAATGATATGACGACTGATATTATTACGACACATTTTGACTATCATTCCATCGACCACAACTTGTTAAAATTGGATATTCTGGGTCATGATGATCCAACCATGATCAAGGCACTTGAGGCATATATCAGTTCGCCTGCTATGGAAAATGAGTACAATGAGACGGATCATCCATTTGTAGCAACAGATATCCCTCTGGATGATCAGGGGGTAATGTCTTTATTCCATGATACATCGGCACTTGGAATCACACCAGATGATATCGGAGGATGTCCGGTAGGATGTCTTGGAATTCCGGAGTTCGGAACGGATTTCGTAATCCAGATGGTAGTAGATACAAAACCACAGACACTTTCAGATCTGATCCGTATTTCCGGATTGTCCCATGGAACGGACGTATGGCTGAACAATGCGCAGGATCTGATTAAGAGCGGTAAGGCAACCATTTCTACAGCAATCTGTACCCGAGATGATATTATGACATATCTGATCAACAAAGGACTGGATAGTGAGGAATCCTTCACGATCATGGAGCGAGTGCGTAAAGGTACCGTTGCAAAAGGAAAATGTAAAGATTGGCCGGAGTATAAAAAAGATATGTTGGAACATGATGTGCCAGAGTGGTACATTGGCTCCTGTGAGAAAATTAAATATATGTTTCCGAAAGCCCATGCGGCAGCTTATGTCATGATGGCATATCGTATCGCCTATTGTAAGGTAAATTATCCGTTGGCATACTATGGAGCATATTTTGGAATCCGTGCAGATGCATTTTCTTATGAAATTATGTGTCAGGGCAAGGAAAAACTGCAATACTATATTGATGATTATACAAGACGGTCTGATTCTCTCAGCAAAAAAGAACAGGATACAATGAAGGACATGCATATTGTTCAGGAAATGTATGCGAGGGGATATGAATTTCTGCCAATTGACATTTATCGCGCAAAAGCAGCAAAATTCAGCATCATAGACGGAAAGCTGATGCCACCGTTTTCCAGCATTGACGGAATGGGAGAGAAGGCTGCAGAAGCGGTGGAGGAAGCGGCAAAAGATGGTCCATATCTGTCCAAAGATGATTTTAGAAACCGTACGAAAGCAAGTAAGGCGGTTGTAGATTACATGGCAGATTTAGGACTTTTAGGAGACCTTCCGGAGTCCAATCAGTTGTCATTATTTGATCTTTAACAGACAAAATGGGAAAAAATGGACAGAAAAAAGGTATACTTATAAAAATATGTTAAAATTAAAATAATGCTTTTCAAATGCCATATTTTGTAGTAATATAATGGAGCGGAACACAATATCTTGTGATTTTGAAGAAACTAAATAGTTTCTTACCGGAGTGAGTGTGAATTGTGGAACACAAGATGTTGTGGTGGATCCGAAAAGCAGAAGAACAAAGATATATAAGAAAGGCGTGAGACATGAAGATGTTAGTGAAGACGAAAGTAATAAAAAGAAATGGAGAGGAAGTCGGCTTTGATCTGGGAAAGATCGAGAATGCAATCCGCGCAGCTAATGAAGAAGTTGATAATATTTACAAACTGAATGAATTTCAGGTCCGGGCAATTGCAGATGATATTGCAGGACAGGTAAAAAAATCAACTCACGCTATACATGTAGAAGACATTCAGGATATGGTAGAGACTGGAATTATGGGAATGCGTGGCTATGAAGTGGCACAGAAGTATGTGCGCTACCGTTATAAACGTGAATTGGCAAGAAAGTCCAATACAACAGATAACGGGATCCTTGCACTGATTGATAACATTAATGAAGAAGTCAATCAGGAAAATTCCAATAAGAACCCAGTGATCAACTCCACGCAGAGAGATTATATGGCAGGAGAAGTAAGTAAAGACCTTTCCAAGCGTGTACTTCTTCCGGAAGAGGTTGTAGAAGCACATGAACAGGGAATCATTCATTTCCATGATTCAGATTATTTTGCACAGAAAGAGCACAACTGTGATCTGATCAATCTGGAAGATATGCTTCAGAATGGAACCGTCATCAGTGAGACAATGATCGAAAAACCACACAGCTTCTTTACAGCGTGTAATGTGACGACTCAGATTGTAGCACAGGTCGCAAGTAATCAATATGGAGGACAGTCTTTTACACTGGCACATCTTGCACCATTTGTGGATATCAGCCGTAAGAAAATCCGTAATATTGTTATCTCTGAACGTAAAGCATGTGGGGAGAGTCTGGATGAGGCAATCATTGACAAACTGACAGACTGCCGTCTGAGAGAAGAGGTAAAAAGCGGAATTCAGACAATCCAGTACCAGCTTATCACACTCATGACATGTAACGGACAGGCACCGTTTGTTACCGTATTCATGTATCTGGATGAGGTGGAAGACGGTCAGACAAGACAGGATCTTGCACTCATCATTGAAGAAGTATTAAAACAGAGAATGCAAGGCGTTAAGAATGAGAAGGGTGTTTGGATCACACCGGCATTCCCGAAACTGATCTATGTCCTGGATGAAGATAATATTACAGAAGATTCTAAGTACTGGTATCTGACAGAGCTTGCAGCAAAATGTACTGCAAAGCGTATGGTTCCGGATTACATTTCTGCAAAGATCATGAAGGAACTGAAAAAAGGTGAAGTTTATCCATGTATGGGATGCAGATCTTTCCTGACAGTAGAGGATTCTCAGATGCTTCCAAACGGAAAGCATAAATTCTACGGGCGTTTCAATCAGGGTGTTGTAACAATTAACCTGGTAGATGTAGCATGTTCCGCAGAAGGAGACATGGACAGATTTTGGCAGATTCTTGATGAGAGACTGGAGTTATGCCACAGAGCACTCCGTTGCCGTCATGAGAGACTTCTTGGAACTATTTCAGATGTGGCGCCGATTCTCTGGCAGTACGGCGCACTGGCAAGACTGAAAAAAGGTGAGACCATTGATAAGCTTCTATATGGCGGATATTCAACCATTTCTCTTGGATATGCAGGCCTTTATGAGATGTGCATGCGCATGCTTGGAAAGACGCATACAGATCCGGAAGCCAGACCATTTGCAATGGCAGTTATGCAGAGGTTGAATGACAAATGTGCCCAGTGGAAAGCTGCTGAGAATATCAGCTATTCTGTATATGGTACACCGATGGAGTCTACCACATACAAGTTTGCAAAATGTCTTCAGAAGAGATTCGGAATCATCAAAGGAGTTACAGATAAGAATTATATTACGAACAGTTATCATGTACATGTATCTGAGCCGATCAATGCATTTGACAAGCTGGAGTTCGAGGCAGAGTTCCAGAAACTGTCGCCAGGAGGAGCAATCAGCTATATTGAAGTCCCGGATATGCAGCAGAACATTCCGGCAGTCCTTTCTGTGATGCAGTTCATCTACGAGCATATTATGTATGCAGAATTGAATACAAAGAGTGACTACTGTGAAATCTGTGGTTATGATGGAGAGATTCAGATTAAAGAAGACGAAAGTGGAAAGCTTATCTGGGAGTGCCCGAACTGTGGGAACCATGATCAGGATAAGATGTCAGTAGCCAGAAGAACATGTGGATATATCGGAACACAGTTCTGGAATCAGGGAAGAACACAGGAGATTAAGGATAGAGTCTTACATCTGTAAAAGCAAATTGCGGAGTTAAAGTATGAAATTTTACGGTTCCTGGATTTTGCATTAAAATTTGAAGATTGGTTTTGAAAAAATAAAGGCTGGGAATTTTATATGAATTATGGAGAAATAAAAAAATATGATATAGCAGATGGTCCGGGAGTTCGAGTGACATTGTTTGTCTCGGGATGTCGTCATCACTGTAAAGGTTGTTTTAATGCAGAAACATGGGATTTTCATTATGGGAATCTGTATACTGAGAAGACTGAAAAAGAAATTTTGGATGCATTGAATCATCCATACATTGCAGGGCTTACACTTCTTGGCGGAGAACCATTTGAACCGGAGAATCAAAGAGAACTTGTAAAGCTCTTAAAAAAAGTCCGGGAAATGTATCCAAAGAAGAATATCTGGAGTTATTCCGGGTATGTATATGACAAAGATCTGATACCCGGTGGAAGAGCCTATACAGAAGTCACGGATGAGATGTTGTCTTATATAGATGTACTGGTAGATGGTCCGTTTGTAGAAGATTTGAAAGATATTACATTACAGTTTCGGGGAAGCAGTAATCAGAGAATTTTAAATCTTCGTGAAATGAAATTATAATACAAGAGCAGATGCGAATTATAGAATATATAGTTTGTGTCTGTTCTTTTTTTGAGAGAAGCTATGATATCAGATGAAAGATAAGAGGAGGAAATGTATATGTTAAAGAAAAAATTTGACTGGAAGGAATTAGGGATTGATCTTCTGGTGGATCTGGCAGCAGGAATGCTTGGTGCGGTTGGAATTTATAATTTTGCGCTGAATGCGAATTTTCCGGTAGCAGGATTTTCCGGAATTGCAATTATACTGTATCATCTGTTTAAGATTCCAGTTGGTGCAGGAATGATACTTCTGAATATCCCGGTCACCATTTTCTGTTACAAATATCTTGGAAAAACATTTTTCCTAAAGTCAGTAAAGACAACTCTGATCTGGTCTGTACTGACAGACTATGTGGCACCGATGCTTCCAGTGTATAATGGAAACAGACTTCTTGCTGCACTTTGCATGGGTGTATTATGCGGAATCGGATTTGCACTGATTTTTATGCGAGGTTCCTCTACCGGAGGACAGGATTTTATCAGTATGTCCATCAAGAAAGCAAAACCACATATGACACTCGGTATGATCACATTCGGTTTGGATATCTGTACGATTATCCTTGGAAGTGCACTGGTATTCAAAGAAGTTGACGGACTGATTTATGGAATCCTTGTGACATATCTTATGGCGACGGTTATGGATCGTATTATGTATGGAATTGATGAAGGTAAGATGACATTGATTGTAACAAAGCAAGGAAAAGAGGTGGCAGAACAGATTGATGAATATGCAGGCCGTGGTTCAACGATTCTGGAAGGTGTGGGAAGCTATAGTGGTGAAAAAAAAGACGTGGTCATGTGTGCATGCAATAACAAGCAGATGTATACGATAAAAAGAATGGTAAAAGAGATAGATCCGAAAGCATTTACGATCATTATGGAATCCAATGAAGTTGTCGGAGAAGGATTTAAGCAGGAATAGGAAAGAAATTTTTACGAAAACGGTATGGAGAGAGAACGAGAACAGAATGGAATAAGAAACGGTGACAATAAAAGCTCTGGCAGATGTCCAGAGCTTTTTATAATGGGCTATAAAAGAATGAAATTCAAGAATGCCTCGGCATTCTTGCTGCGAGGTGCGCGTCATGCAATAATTAGTACTTTCTTCTAAGCATTTTTATGATACAATAAATATGCTGATGGCAACAGAGAACTAATATTATTTACCAGTTTCTCAGAAAAATCAGCTATCGAATAATTACGAAATGAGGCTTTTACTATGTCATTTGAAAAAGCAAAAAAAATATTTACAAGAAAAAGGTTACGAAGACCATATCATTGAACTGGAAGATTCCAGTGCAACAGTACAGCTTGCGGCAGAGGCACTTGGAGTAGAACCTGGCATGATTGCGAAGACATTATCTTTTCTGGTTAGTGATACACCGATTCTGATCCTAGCAGAGGGTACTGCAAGGGTAGACAATCATAAGTATAAAGATACTTTTCATACAAAGGCAAAGATGATTCCGTTTGATGATGTGGAAGATTTTATCGGACATGCTCCGGGCGGTGTATGCCCATTTGGCATCAAAGAAGGAATTCCTGTTTATCTGGATGAATCTCTGAAAAAATTCGATACTGTCTATCCGGCAGCAGGCAATGATCACAGTGCAGTCAGACTTACGATTGCAGAACTTGAAGCGGTCGCAGGTGCAGAAAAATGGGTTGATGTCTGCAAAGAATAATACCGATAGGATTCGCGGGATAATCTACAGATATCATAAATAGAGATACCTCAATATTATATTGTTTTTAAGGAGTATATATATTATGAACGTATATGAACGATTATTGAAATATGTGGTGATCCGTACACCAAGCAATGAGGAAAGTGATACAACACCTTCCTCCCAGTGTCAATTTGACCTGGCAAATGTTTTAAAAAAGGAAATGGAAGATTTGGGGATCTGCAATGTAATATTGACAGATTCATGCTTCCTTTATGGGAAAATTCCGGCAACGCCAGGATATGAAAACGCCCCTGCAATTGGTTTTATTGCACATATGGACACGGTTTCTGATTATTGTGATCATGATATAAAACCAATGATTACAGAAAAGTATGACGGAGAAGCACTGGCTCTTGGAGAAAGTGGAGTTACCTTAAGTCCTGAAATGTTTCCGCATCTTAAGAACTTAAAAGGACGAACATTGATTACCAGTGATGGAACGACAATTCTTGGTGCCGATGATAAAGCAGGGATTGCAGAGATTCTTACATTGATTGAAAGATTAAATGAAGAAAATATTCCACACGGTTCACTTTGTGTTGCATTTACACCGGATGAAGAGACCGGAACCGGTGCTGCACATTTTGATATTGATAAGTTCGGTGCGGATTTTGCATACACACTTGACGGTGACACTGAAAATGAGATTCAGTATGAGAATTTTAATGCATGCAGTGCTTCTATAGAATTTCATGGTGTCAGTGTACACCCGGGATCATCCAAAGATACGATGGTTAACGCCAGTCTTGTTGCCATGGAATTCGATTCTATGCTTCCAAAGGGCGAGACTCCTCGTGATACAGAAGGCTATGAGGGATTTTATCATTTGCTGAGTATGGAAGGCGAATGTGCACTTGCAAAGCTTCATTACATCATCCGAGACCATGATGCAAAAAAGTTTGAGCAACGCAAGAAAGTAATGAAGCAGATTACAGATGACCTGAATCAAAAATGGGGAGACGGAACTGTTATTCTAACATTAAAAGATCAATACCGTAATATGAGTGAGATCATTGCACAGCATATGCATCTGATTGATAATGCAAAGAAAGCATGTGAGAAAGTCGGACTTACACCGCAGTGTCTGCCAATACGAGGCGGTACAGATGGATGCCAGCTTAGTTTCCGTGGACTTCCTTGCCCGAATCTTGGGACAGGTGGTCATGCATATCATGGACCTTATGAGCATATCACAGTTGAAGGTATGGAAAAAGCCGTTGACATGATAACAGAATTGGTGAAAATATATAGCACGCAATGTAAATAGAAGAATTTATTGCAATTCGTTGCTTTTCGCCAAAAGAATGTTATATAATAAAATATAAATATTTTTCTATTTATTTTCAAAAAATGTAAAGATGTAAAATATTGAAAATATGATCAGGAGGCATAGAGAATGAAATTAACAAAGTTATTGGAGCGTCTGGATTACAAGGTGGTCGCAGGCAGTGATAATATAGAGATTACAGAACTTGTCAATGATTCCAGAAAGGTCGTACCGGGCAGTGCGTTTGTGTGTATCAGCGGTGCTGTCTCGGATGGTCATCAGTATGTAAAAGATGTAGCAGAAAGAGGTGCTGCAGCGGTTATTGTGGAAAAAGATGTGGAAGTGCCAGAGGGATTGACAGTTATCAAAGTAGAAAATACAAGATACGCACTGGCACTTATGTCAGCAGCCTACTTCGGATATCCGGCTGAAAAGCTTAAGACCATTGGAATTACCGGTACCAAGGGTAAGACAACAACAACTTATATGGTAAAAGCTATTCTGGAGGAAGTAGGACACAAAGTCGGATTGATTGGTACGATTGAGGCAATTATCGGGGATAAGACCATTCCATCTAATAATACAACACCGGAGTCTTACACGATTCAGAAGTATTTTGCACAGATGGTGGAAGCAGGATGTGACTGTGTGGTTATGGAGGTTTCTTCACAGGGACTGATGCTTCACAGAACCGCAGGGATTATGTTTGATATCGGAATCTTCACAAATCTTGGAGAAGACCATATTGGACCGAATGAGCATAAAGATTTTGAGGACTATAAGCGCTGCAAAGGACTTCTGTTCAAACAGTGCAAAGTTGGAATTGGAAATGTAGATGACAAGTGGTTCGAAGATGTATTTAAAGGTGCAACCTGCGAAATTGAGACATTTGGATTTGGGGAGAAGGCAGATCTTCGTGCAATCGATGTGAAGCACATCTCAAGACCGGGATATCTTGGAGTTTGGTACCATGTGACAGGACTGATGGACTTTGATGTGGAAATCGACATTCCTGGAGAATTCAGTGTGTACAATTCACTGACAGCTATTGCAGTATGCAGACATTTTAATGTACCGATCGAGAAAATCAAAGATGCACTGAAAGTCGCAAAGGTCAAAGGCCGTATTGAGATGGTCAAGGTATCCGATGATTTTACACTTATGATTGACTATGCGCATAATGCTATGGCACTGGAAAGCTTGTTACACACACTTCGTGATTACAATCCGGGACGTATTGTGACGGTATTTGGCTGTGGCGGAAACCGTTCTAAAACAAGACGTTATGAGATGGGAGAGGTATCCGGAAAACTGTCTGATTTTACAATCATTACTTCAGATAACCCGAGATTCGAAGAGCCACAGGCAATTATTGATGATATCATCGTGGGTATGAAAAAGACAGATGGAAAATATATCGACATCTGTGACCGTAAAGAGGCAATCCGTTATGCCATCGAGCATGGACGTCCGGGTGATGTCATTGTGCTGGCTGGAAAGGGACATGAGACATATCAGGAAATCAAAGGCGTGAAATATGACATGGATGAGAGAGTTCTGATTAAAGAAGTATTGGAAGAACTTAAAGGAGAGTAATGTTCGCTGATATTATTATTGATATTACGCATGAAAAATTAGATAAAGTGTTTCAGTATCGCATCCCCCCAGAACTTGAGGGGGTGCTTCAAGTTGGAATGGAAGTTATAGTTCCATTTGGCAAAGGGAATAAAGAAACTCATGGATATGTGATAGGATTTTCTGAAAAAGCAGATTACGACCTCGCAAAAATTAAAGAAGTTCTTTGTATTGAAGAAAACCATCAGGAAATCGAGTCAAAACTTATTGCTCTAGCTGCATGGATCCGAGAATACTATGGTGGAACTATGATCCAGGCATTGAAGACGGTACTTCCTATTAAGAAAAAAGAGCGGATCCAGCACAAACGCAAGGTGAAGCTTCTTTTAAATGAAGAGGAAGGAAAGAAGCAGTTAGATATTTATCTGCATAAGAACCAAAAGGCAAGAGCAAGGCTTTTGGCAGGGCTGTTAGATCAGCCGCAGCAGGACTATGAGCTCATTACAAAGAAGTTAAATGTCACACTTTCGGTCATTCGTTCTCTGGAAGAGCAGGGAGTATTGGAGATTCAGGAAGAAGAGAATTTCCGTAATCCGATACACTACCAGAAAAAAGATTTCGGTCCACTTACACATACACCAGAACAACAGCAGGCAATCGACACATTCTGGAAAGATTACAGTCAGAGACATTACGGAACATATCTGCTTTATGGCGTAACCGGAAGTGGGAAGACGGAAGTTTATATTGAGATGATCAGTCGGGTGGTCAGTCAGGGAAAACAGGCAATTATGCTGATTCCGGAGATTGCGCTGACTTATCAGACGGTGATGCGCTTCTATGCCAGATTTGGGAACCGGGTGTCGATTTTGAATTCCAGACTTTCCCAGGGAGAGCGTTCTGATCAGATGGAGCGTGTCAGACGTGGAGAAGTGGATGTGATGATTGGACCTAGATCTGCGCTTTTTACACCATTTTCCAATCTGGGACTGATTGTGATTGATGAAGAGCATGAACCTACTTATAAAAGTGAGCAGGTGCCAAGATATCATGCAAGGGAGACTGCAATACACCGTGCACAGATGGAACAGGCAAGTGTCGTACTTGGTTCAGCAACACCTTCTGTGGAAGCATTTTCCTGGTGCCAGGGGGGGAGCTGCACGATGCTGGAATTAAAGAACCGTGCTACCAGGCAAGTGATGCCAAAGGTATACACGGTCGATATGCGGGAAGAATTAAAGAATGGAAACCGCAGTATTTTAAGTGACAGACTGACAGAACTTATGGAAAAGCGTTTAAGTGAGCACCACCAGATGATGCTTTTCCTCAATCGGCGTGGATATGCGGGGTTCGTCTCTTGCAGGTCCTGTGGATATGTAGTAAAATGTCCTCATTGTGATGTTTCGCTCTCAGAGCACAGAGGAGGCAGGCTCATCTGTCATTACTGTGGGCATGAGGAGAGGATGATCAAAACTTGTCCGTCCTGTGGTTCACCTTATATTGGTGGATTCCGCATGGGAACGCAGCAGGTAGAGGATCTGGTAAAGAAGCGCTTTCCACAGGCAAGAGTCCTGCGTATGGATCTGGATACGACAAAGAATAAAGACGGGCATGAGAAGATTCTGTCAGCGTTTGCAAACGAAGAAGCAGATATTCTGATTGGAACGCAGATGATCGTGAAAGGTCATGATTTTCCTGGGGTAACACTGGTTGGAATTCTGGCGGCAGATATGTCACTGTATGGGGACGATTACCGTTCCGGAGAACGTACATTTCAACTTCTTGTGCAGGCTGCAGGCCGTGCCGGGAGAGGGAATCTTCCGGGAGAGGTTGTGATTCAGACATACAGTCCAGAGCATTATAGTATTGTAAATGCCGCAAAGCAGGATTATGAAAGTTTTTATGAAGAAGAAATCAGTTACCGGAGACTTATGGGATATCCGCCGGCTGCCGGGCTGATGGCAATTTATGCCTCAGGGGCAGACGAGGCACTTCTTACGAAAGCTTCAGGATATCTGAAAGATTTTGCAGTGCGGGCAGCTGGAGAAGCACCGATGGCAGTCATTGGACCAGCAAGTCCAGGCATAGGGAAAATCAATGATATTTACCGTAAGGTCATCTATTTGAAAAGTGAAGATGAAAGAATCCTGATGGCGGTGAAGGATCGGATGGAAAAATACATTGAGATCAATCGGGGCTTTCAGTCATTGAAGATACAGTTTGATATGAATCCGTAATAATAAGATTATCAGAGTGAAGACATGATGCCGATGCAAAGCAGGCTACAATCCACAGGCGTCATAAGATAGAATGTAGCAGGTAAAGGAGAAAAAAGATTATGGCAATTAGAGAAATCAGAGTGCTTGGGGACGATGTTTTGACCAAACACTGTAAAGAAATAACAAAGATGAGTATCCGTACAAAGATTTTGATCGAGGATATGTTAGATACCATGTATGAGGCTATGGGAGTCGGACTTGCAGCTCCACAGGTCGGAGTGTTAAAAAGAATTGTAGTGATTGATGTAGGGGAAGGTCCGATCATACTGATCAATCCGGAGATTTTGGAAACTTCCGGAGAGCAGACAGGAGAAGAAGGATGCTTAAGTGTACCTGGAAAATGTGGACAGGTGACAAGACCGAACTATGTAAAAGTCAGAGCTTTGGATGAAGATATGAATGAGTTTGAGATGGAAGGCGAAGGACTTCTGGCGAGGGCGTTCTGCCATGAGATCGATCATCTGGATGGAAAAATGTATGTAGATCTTGTTGAAGGCGGTATTCACAATGTAGAAGAGGGAGAGGAATAGGAATAGATGAAAGTCATATTTATGGGGACACCGGATTTCTCTGTTGGCACATTAGAGGCGCTTGCAGAAGCCGGGCATGAGGTTGTTCTTGCAGTGACACAGCCGGATAAACCGAAAGGGCGTGGCGGCAAGATGCAGTATACGCCGGTCAAGGAAGCAGCTCTTGCCCGGGACATTCCGGTTTATCAGCCAAAAAAGATCCGGGAGCCGGAATGTATTGAAGAATTGAAAAAATATAACGCAGATATTATGGTTGTTATTGCATTTGGGCAGATTCTTCCAAAGGAAATTCTACAGATGACACCTTATGGCTGCATTAATGTCCATGCATCTTTACTTCCAAAGTATCGAGGAGCTGCACCGATTCAGTGGGCAGTCATTGATGGTGAGAAGGTTTCTGGTGTGACAACGATGCAGATGAACGAAGGCCTGGATACAGGAGATATGATCTTAAAGACAGAAATCCCGCTAGATCAAAAGGAGACTGGTGGAAGCCTGCACGATAAACTGGCAGAGGCAGGAGCAAAGCTTTGTGTAGAGACTTTGAAATGTCTGGAAGATAAGACAGCTACATGGGAGCCACAGGGAGAGAGCACGACTGCATATGCAAAGATGCTGGATAAGAATCTTGGTAATATTAACTGGAATGATCCGGCTGTTCAGATTGAGCGCCTGATCCGGGGTTTAAACCCATGGCCAAGTGCTTACACACACTGGAATGATAAAGTGATCAAGCTGTGGCAGGCAGATGTCGTGGAAGACAATACAGACCAGGAAGCCGGAACGATTGTAAAAGTGGAAAAAGACAGTTTTTATGTCCAGACTGGTGAAGGACTTCTGAAGATTGAGGAACTTCAGCTTCAAGGCAAAAAACGTATGGATGCAGGCGCATTTCTTAGAGGAAATCACCTGGAATATGGAGAAATTCTAAAAAAATGTTAAGAAAGTATGAAAAGACGTGTTTTTGCGTCTTTTTCATATATAATACCCCTAAAGGATAAAGGAGGTAGATAGTTATGTATTATCCAATGTATTTTGATCCGACCTATGTACTTGTTTTGATCGGTGTAGTCATCTGCATGATCGCATCTGCGAAGATGAATTCAACATTTAATAAATATTCCAGAGTGAGAAGTCATTCTGGTATGACAGGAAGAGAGGCTGCGGAGACAATCCTGAGGAGGGCTGGTATCTATGATGTCCGGGTTGAGAGGATATCCGGTAATCTGACAGACCATTATGACCCGAGAGGAAAAGTACTCCGGCTTTCTGATGCGACTTATGGACAGACATCGGTGGCAGCTGTCGGAGTAGCAGCACATGAGTGCGGACACGCAATCCAGCATCAGGTGGGATATGCACCGCTACAGATTCGTGGTGCACTTGTTCCAGCTGCCAATTTTGGAAGTACCATTGCGTGGCCGCTGATTCTTCTGGGATTGTTCTTTAATTCCCAGATGTCCCAAGCATTACTGAATCTTGGTATTCTGGCATTTTCACTGGCAGTGTTATTTCAGATTGTAACACTTCCGGTAGAATTCAATGCTTCCAGAAGAGCGATAAAGATTCTGGGTGAGAGCAATCTATTATATCCGGATGAACTTTCCGGAACCAAAAAGGTACTGACGGCAGCAGCACTTACTTATGTTGCAGGTGCAGCTTCTGCAATCCTTCAGCTTTTGCGAATCCTGATTCTGACAGGTGGCAGAAGAGACGACTAGACATTGAAGAGATTAGTTAAAATGAAGAAGAGTAGTCGTGAAGATGGTGTGATTGAGTGAAGATATAGTTTGATAAAAAGGAAATGAGGATAGACACATGGCAACGCAGGTAAATGTAAGGGAAATCATACTAGAGACGCTGCTCTTAATTACAAGAGACGGGGAGTACAGTCATATAGCCCTGAAAAATGTTCTTGATAAATATCAGTATTTGGAAAAACGAGAGCGTGCATTCATCACGAGAGTGGTGGAGGGAACGCTTGAGCATCAGATAGAGATTGATTATATCATCAATCAATTTTCAAAAGTAAAAGTGAACAAACAGAAACCAGTGATCCGCACGATTTTAAGAAGTTCGGTCTACCAGTTAAAATATATGGATCACGTACCGGATAGTGCGGTGTGTAATGAAGCGGTAAAACTTGCAGGGAAAAAAGGATTTGTGAATCTAAAAGGGTTTGTAAATGGAGTCCTTCGTAATATCAGCAGAAATCTGGACATGGTTTCATATCCGGATCCTTCCAATGAGATTGCCTGTCTTTCCGTGAGATATTCTCTGCCAATGTGGATGGTAGAAAAGTGGATCTCGGTATATGGAAAAGAGACAGTAGAGAAGATGGGAAAAGCATTTCTTGAAGAGCGCCCAGTGACAGTCAGACGTAACACAGCTGTTGTTTCAAAGGAAGAATTTGAAAAAGAACTGGAAAAAGATGGTGTGGTCTATCGCAGACACCCGGTACTTCCTTATGCATATGAACTGACCAATTATGATTATCTGGCAGGACTTCTGTCATTTCAGAAAGGATATTTCTATATCCAGGATATCAGTTCCATGCAGGTGGCCGAATGGGCAGAACCGAAAGAAGGAGATTATGTGATCGATGTCTGTGCAGCACCGGGAGGAAAAGCAATTCACCTTGCGGAAAAGTTGTCTGGAACCGGGTATGTGGAAGCAAGAGATCTGACAGAATACAAGGTTGCGTTGATTGAAGAGAATATTGAAAGAAGCGGACTTGATAACATAGAGGCTGTATGCCAGGATGCGACGATCAATGATGAGGCGTCTTATGAAAAAGCAGATATTCTAATTGCAGATCTTCCGTGTTCAGGACTTGGAATTCTTGGTAAAAAACCAGACTTGAAGAGTAAGATGACAGTAGAGATGGCGAAAGGACTTGCAGACTTACAGAGACAGATTTTGACAGTTGTCCATAATTATGTAAAACCAGGAGGAAAACTTCTGTACAGCACTTGTACAATTAATCGGGAAGAAAATGAGGATAACGCGGCATGGTTTGTGGAAAACTTTCCGGAATTTGAAAAAATCCGGGAAAAACAGATGCTGCCGGGAAGCGATATGGGGGATGGATTCTATATTGCCGAATTTAGAAAACAATAGATTGGAGCAAGGTCATGGAGAAAAAAGATATCGTATCTTATAACTATGATGAATTACAAGATGAGATAAAGAGCATCGGAGAAAAACCGTTCCGTGCAAAACAAATTTATGCATGGCTTCATGAAAAACTGACAGAAGAATTCGATGAGATGACAAACTTGTCGAAAGCACTTCGGGAAAAACTTGATCAGGCGTATGAAATCCGTAAAGTGAAAGTGGTCGCCCATCAGATCTCCAAGGTGGATCCGACAGAAAAATTTTTGTTTGAGCTGGAGGACGGGAACCGTATCGAAAGTGTTCTTATGAAATATAACTATGGCAATTCGGTATGCATTTCCTCACAGGTCGGATGCAGGATGGGGTGCAGATTCTGCGCGTCTACACTGGATGGGCTTGAGAGAAATCTGACAACTTCTGAGATGTTAAGACAGATTTATCAGATCCAGAAGATGACAGGCGAAAGAGTATCCAATGTTGTTGTTATGGGAACAGGAGAGCCTTTGGATAATTACGATAACTTTGTAAAATTTATACATATGCTTAGTGATGAACATGGGCTGAATATCAGCCAGAGAAGTATTACAGCCTCCACTTGTGGAATTGTACCCAATATTCACAGACTGGCAGGGGAAGGACTTCAGATTACTCTTGCATTGTCGCTGCATGGTTCCAGTCAGGAAAAGCGTAAAAAACTGATGCCGATCGCGAATAAATACGAACTTTCAGAAGTACTGGAAGCCTGTGATGATTATTACAAGCAGACCGGGCGCAGAGTGACCTTTGAATATAGTCTGGTGGCAGGCGTGAATGATGGACCGGACGATGTAAAAGAACTGACCGGGATATTGAAACACCGTAACTGTCATCTGAATTTGATTCCGGTAAATCCAATTAAGGAGAGGGATTTCAAAAAGCCAGATAGCAAAAAAGCTATGGAATTTCAAAATAAACTTGAAAAAAACGGAATAAATGTTACTATTAGAAGGGAAAGAGGCTCTGATATTGATGGAGCCTGTGGACAGCTTAGAAGACGATATGGTGCTGTAAAAGAGGAGAGACCAGATGAAGATATATGCGAAGACTGATGTGGGTCGAAAACGTGAGATGAATCAGGATTATGTCTATGTGACAGATAAGCCGGTAGGTCCTTTTCCGAATCTGCTTGTAGTAGCAGACGGAATGGGAGGACATAAAGCGGGTGATTTTGCGTCAAAATATACCGTGAAGGTTGTCCATGAAGAACTGGAAAAGACAGAACTTGATAAACCGGAAGAAATCTTGAAGAGTATTGTGTCTGTAGCAAATCATAAGCTGATACAGGCAGCACAGTCTGATGTGAAGTTAGAAGGTATGGGAACGACACTCGTAATAGCTACTGTAATAGGGAATACTTTATATTTTTCGAATGTCGGAGATAGTCGTCTTTATCTGATTGGTGATAAGATAAAACAGTTGTCCAAGGATCATTCTCTTGTTGAAGAGATGGTTCGTCTGGGAGGTATAAAAGCAGAAGAAGCTAAGAATCATCCGGATAAGAATATTATTACAAGAGCCATGGGGGTCAAGGAAGAAGTAGAGGCTGATATTTACGAATATCGGCTGAAAAAGGGGGATATGATCCTGATGTGTACCGATGGCCTCAGTAATATGGTTGAAGATGAGGATATGTTTGATATTGTAAAGGGAGCGAGAGACATCGTCGAGGCAGTACAGATGTTGATCGAAAAAGCAAACAGCAATGGCGGGAGAGATAACATAGGGGTTGTTTTAGCTGAGCCGCTTGCAGATGAGGTGAGTGCATGGTAAAAGATGGTATTGTATTAGGAAAGAGATACGAGGTACTGAGCAAAATTGGTGCCGGTGGTATGGCAGATGTCTATAAGGGAAAAGACACAATGCTGAACCGTTATGTCGCGATCAAAGTATTGAAAAAAGAATATCGTGAAGACGAGAATTTTGTCCGTAAATTCCATTCAGAAGCGCAGGCAGCCGCAGGACTTCTGAATCCGAATATCGTAAATGTGTATGATGTCGGAGAGGACCGGGGACTTTATTATATGGTGATGGAACTGGTAGAGGGCATCACTTTAAAAGAATATATTGAAAAGAAGGGAAAGCTTTCCCATAAAGAAGTCATTAGCATTGCAATTCAGATGTGCAATGGTATCGGGGCAGCACATGCGGCAGGTATCGTACATCGTGATATTAAACCTCAGAATGTTATGATATCCAGAGATGGTAAGGTCAAAGTGACTGATTTTGGGATTGCCAAGGCTGTTACTTCTAATACGATCAGTTCCAATGCAATGGGATCTGTTCATTATACATCTCCAGAACAGGCAAGAGGCGGCTATAGTGATGCGAAGAGTGACATTTATTCGATTGGTATCACACTATATGAGATGGTAACCGGAAGAGTACCATTTGACGGAGAGTCAACAGTGGAAGTTGCTATGAAGCATTTGCAGCAGGAAATCACACCTCCGTCAGAGTATGCACCGGATATTCCGTACAGTCTGGAGCAGATTATTTTAAAATGTACCCAGAAGAACAGTGAGAGACGTTATGCAAGTACAGCAGATCTGACAAGAGATCTGAAGAGATCTATGATGGATCCGGACGGGGATTTTGTTGAAATTCCGCCACTTCGTAATGCAGATACAGTGATTATCACAGATGATGAACTGGATGATATCAGAAGTTCTTATGACGACTATGATGATGATTACGGAGATGACGATGATTACGGAGATGACGATGATTATGGCGCCGATGACTATGACGATGATTATGGTGATGACCGTTATGATGATGACGACGAAGAGTACGATGATGACGATTATGATGGCAGAAAAGGCGCAGAAGAAGTTAATCCACGTATGAACAAGGTCATGAAGATTCTAATGATCGTAGTGGCACTGATCATTGCATTTATTTTGATTTTTGCAGTCGGAAAAGCAGCAGGAATTTTTAAATCTATTGGATCCGGAACAACAACAGAAGATTCATCAGACAAAGATACAGTAAAAGTACCTGATATTGTCGGAAAGACAGAAGAAGAAGCAACAAAAGCACTGAAAGATAAGAATCTTGGAATTAAAGTTGACTCTAGAGAAGATTCTGAGAAGTATGAGGAAGGAACAGTCAGTGAGCAGAAGACAAAAGCCGGAACAAAGGTAAAGAAACATTCAACCGTTCATGTAGTTGTAAGTTCCGCATTAATTGGAAAAGAGATTATTGTGCCGGATGTATCTGGCATGAGCGAGGATGAAGCTCAGGGAAAATTGACAGATGCAGGATTTAAACCTACTTCAGAATTTCAGTATGATGATAATGTAGCTGAAGGTAATGTAATCAGTACAACACCTGCAGCAAATTCCAAAGCAGCAAAAGGCACGCAGATTAAGATGATTGTAAGTAAGGGAGCTCAGAAGAAGACAGTACCGGATGTGCGTGGAAAATCTGAAGCAGATGCCAGAAGTGAGATTCAGGCAGCAGGACTTACTGTAGGATCTACCAGCACCCAGCATGATGACAGTGTAGCAAAGGGAAATGTTATTTCTCAGAGCGTGACACCTGGTAAAAAAGTATCAGCCGGAACAGCCGTCAATCTGGTACTTAGCAGTGGCAGCGATAAGGTAAGTATCCAGAACTTTGCAGGAAAAGATGAGGAAGAACTTCTGTCATGGGCATCTCAGAACGGTTTGAATGCAAGTAAGCAGAAAGATGAATACAGCAGTAACTATGAAGAAGGAACAATCATTTCTATGAGCCCGGCTTCAGGAAGTGTATCGAAAGGCAGCACGATCACTTATGTATTAAGCCGTGGACCGAAACCGTCTGATAACACGAATACTGGTGGAAATACGGACAATGGCAACAGCGGCAGTGGAAGTGGAAGTGACAGCGGTCAGCAATAGGATATAGAAAAAGATGCAGGGAAAGATAGTAAAAGGAATTGCCGGATTCTACTACGTTCATGTAGTAGAATCCGGTGTTTATGAATGTAAAGCGAAAGGAATCTTTCGCAAGGATAAGAAAAAACCACTGGTAGGCGATGACGTAGAAATCGAAGTTTTAAGTGAAGTGGAAAAGACTGGAAGTATTATAAACATTTTTGAGAGAAAGAATGAATTGATCCGACCAGCAGTTGCTAATATTGACCAGGCACTGGTCGTATTTGCAGCGGCAAAGCCAAGTCCGCATTTTAACCTGCTTGACAGATTTCTTGTTATGATGCAGACGAAAGAGATACCGGTGATTTTGTGCTTTAATAAAGAGGATATTGCTTCTGAAGAAAAATTATCGGAACTGGCGGAAATCTATGAAAAATGTGGGTGCCAGCTTATATTTGTCAGTGCAAAAGAAGAAAAGAATATGGAAACTTTGCGCAGGATGCTGGAAGGTAAGACTACAGCAATTGCTGGCCCTTCCGGGGTCGGAAAGTCGTCAATTATCAATTTTTTAAATCCAAAGGCCAATATGGAAACCGGCAGTATCAGTAGAAAGATTGAGCGAGGAAAGCATACGACAAGACATTCAGAACTATTTATGATTGGTGAAGATTCTTATATTATGGATACGCCTGGATTCAGTTCATTATATGTGAATGATTTTGAAAAAGAAGAGCTGAAATATTATTTCCCGGAGTTTGAACCTTATGAAGGTCAGTGCAGATTTAACGGGTGTGATCATATTCATGAACCAGGTTGTGCTGTGAAAGAAGCCGTCGAAAAAGGAAAAATCCATGCTGTCAGATATGAAGATTATAAAGAGTTATATGAGGAATTGAAAAATAAGAGGAGGTACTAGTTATGGATTACATTTTAGCGCCGTCAATATTGTCGGCAGATTTTAAAGTTCTTGGAGAGCAGATGAAATTTACAGAGGATAATGGTGCAAAATATCTGCATTTTGATGTCATGGATGGAATGTTCGTTCCAAGCATTTCTTTTGGAATGCCGGTATTAAAATCTATCCACAATGCAACAGACCAGGTTATGGATGCGCATCTTATGGTGCAGGAACCAATTCGTTACGTGGAGGCTTTTAAAGAAGCAGGAGCCGATATCGTGACGATTCATCTGGAAGCCTGTGAAGATGTGAACGCTACAATTGCGAAGATTCGTGATTGTGGAATGAAAGTAGGACTTTCTATCTGCCCGGAAACACCGGTTTCAAAAGTAGAGAATCTGTTAAAAGACATTGATATGTTACTGATCATGAGTGTACATCCGGGATTTGGAGGACAGAAGTTTATTCCGGAATCTCTGGATAAGATTCGTGAGGCGAGAAAAATGATCACAGATCAGGGACTTTTCGTAGATATCCAGGTCGATGGAGGAATCTACCAGACTAATGTCAAAGAAGTACTGGATGCAGGAGCGAATATTATTGTAGCCGGTTCAGCAGTATTTAAAGGAGACCCTGCAGAAAATACAAAAGCGATGATGGAGATTTTGAAGACTTATGAGTAAGAAAATTGTGATTGTAAGTGGTGGAGAGTTAGAGGAAGCTTTTGTATTATCAGAACTTGAAACACTGGACAGTCAGTTTATTATTGGTGTTGATAAGGGAATGGAATTTCTTTATCATCATAAGATACTTCCAAGTTATATTGTTGGAGATTTCGACAGTGTAGACCAGAAAATCGGAGACTATTACTGCAATGAGACGAAAGTTCCGATCCGCGAATTTAATCCGGTAAAAGATGCATCAGATACAGAAATCGCAATTCGCCTGGCAATGACACTTGGAGCCAGTGAAATCTATATCCTCGGAGCGACCGGTGGAAGAATCGACCATCTGTGGGCAAATGTACAGACACTCACAATTCCATTTAAAGCGGGAGTTGATGCGGTCATTCTGGATTCCCAGAATAAGATTCGCCTGATCGGCGGCGACACAGTAATCCGTCGCGAGGATGCATATGGACCGTATTTTTCAATATTCCCATTAGGACAGGAGATTTACAGCTTGAGCATCAAAGGTGCAAAATATCCGCTTCATGATCATAAGCTCACACCTTATGACAGTCTGTGTGTCAGCAACCAGTTCGAAGAAGATGAAGTAAAGATTACATTTGGTTCCGGGATTGTAATTCTGATGGAAACCCTGGATAAAAAGTAAACAGACAAAATGATGTTGGGGTCATAAAATATCAGGCAGGATATGTTCTCGAAAAAAGGATATATCCTGCTTTTTTACATAACGGTAAGAATGCAAGGACATTCTTAATATATAAGTTAGAAAAATCAGGAGGTGTGTATGGTAATAGGAATTATAGAAGATGACAATTTGTTAAGAAAAGCATTAGATACATCTATGAAAAATCAAGGTTATACAACGATTCTTGCCGCTTCAAGAAAAGAAGCAATTAAAAATATAGATAGATCTGTAGATTTGTTGATCGTAGATATTGGATTACCGGATGGAGATGGAATAAATCTATATCAAGAGCTTCAAAAAAATGGAAGAATCCCAGCAATTTTTTTAACTGCAAAAGATGATGAAAAAGATATGTTAAAAGCATTTGATATAGGAGCAGATGATTATGTGGTCAAACCATTTTCAATAAAGGTATTGTTAAAACGTATGGAAGTTGTTTTGAAGAGAAAATCAAATGAAAATGTTTTTATGTGCGGGCAGGTTATCTTGTATTCGGATAGAAAACAGGTTTTTGTAGGAAAAACAGAAATATCGTTAACACTCAAAGAGTATCAGCTTTTGGAATATTTTATTATGAACCAGAATCAGGTTCTTACAAAAGAGATGATCATGGAAAATATATGGGGAATCGATAGTGAATTCATTGATCCTAACACAATTAGCGTTATGATCAGCAGATTGAAAAAGAAATTAAATGAATCATCGAAAGTTATCAGTAATGTATTTGGAATGGGATATAGAATGGGAGATTAGCATGGCTGTAGCAATTTTCACAGTATTTTTAGTAGGTTTCATACTCGGAGGAAGCACTGTATATTTAGTTGAAAATCATTTTAGAACAAAGGAAATGAACAAAATATATAAACTGACCGAATCTTTAATAAATGGCAATGACCTAGATGATTCTGATATAGGGAAGGAAACGCTTTATTCTAAAACAGCCAATCAGTTAATCCGTTTACAGGAAATGTTAGAAGGAAGAAGAAAAGAGGCTGAAAAAAGTCAATATGAGATACAAAAATTGATTTCTGAGATAGCGCATCAACTAAGGACACCGCTGGCGAATATAAAAAATTATACAGAATTGCTGCAAGAGTCATTGGATGAAACGCAAGAAGTATTGAATACAGAATACATGAAAGACTTGCGAACGAGTGAAGAACAATTATGTTTTTTAGTGGAAAGCTTTATAAAAACTGCTCGATTAGAGCAGGGAATCATACAAGTTCACACTCAAAAAGAAAATCTTGTTGAAACGATTCTAAATGCGTTGGGGCAAATACAGAAAAAAGCAGAAGAGAAAGATATCTATTTTCAAGTAGAATTGTCGGAGAAAATCATTTGCGAACATGATAAAAACTGGATGTGTGAGGCATTTTATAATGTGTTTGATAATGCAGTCAAATATAGCAAAAGCAATAGTACGATCGATATCACAATGAAACAAACGGAAATGTTTTATAAAATTCAAGTAAGAGATTATGGAATCGGGATAAAAGACGGAGAAGAAAACAAAATTTTTCAAAGATTTTATCGAGGCGAGCAGACAAGAGGTCAGGAAGGATGCGGAATTGGTTTATATCTTTCCAGAGAGATTGTTTTATTACAAAAAGGGATGATAAAAGCAAAACAAATGAATCCAGGGATGCTTATAGAGGTGAATCTTCCGATATAGACAATTCATATGCACCTTGTAAGAAGTTTGTAAGATGCACCATGTAAAATAGAGTATGGCTGAAAAAAAGTAGTATTTGCGAAGGGAGTTTACAGAAAAGATGGACATAATTAAAGCCATAAATCTAAAAAAATATTATACATCTGATACATATGAAGTGCGTGCTTTAGATGGTGTGTCACTAACAGTAGAAGAGGGCGAATTTATAGCAGTTGTCGGTACGTCTGGGTGTGGAAAGACAACTCTTATGAACATTTTGGGAGGTCTTGATACTCCGGATTTTGGAGGTGTCTGGATCAGAAATACAAGTTTAAAAGATCTTAACAAGGAAGAAAGAACGATATTCAGAAGAAGAAATATCGGATTTGTATTTCAGCAATATAATTTGATACCTTCTCTTAGCATACGCGAAAATATAGTTCTTCCGATGCGCCTTGATGGCAAGGAAATTGATGTAGGTTTCTTTAATGAGATTGTAGAAACACTTGGATTAAAAGATAAATTAGAACGTTTTCCATCAACACTGTCCGGCGGGCAGCAACAGCGAGTTTCTATCGCGCGGGCATTATTAACGAAACCAGCAATTGTCCTGGCGGATGAACCGACCGGGAATCTGGATTCTGTTACAAGTATGGAAGTTGTGGGATTACTAAAATCCTGTGCCGCAAGATTCCATCAGACGACATTGATCGTGACGCATCAAGAGGAAGTAGCACAGATGGCAGACAGAGTAATACGTATGTCTGATGGGAAAATCTATACAAGAGATTGTAACGATTGTTAGGAGGTATCATTATGTTTCATAAGAACATTCCAAATAACAATAAAGACATAATCCGATTTCTGGCTAAAAATTTTGCAGGCACAAAAAAGGTGAGAAATACGATTCTGTTTTGCTCGATCATAATCGGCATTGTTGCGATTACCATGGTATTCGGAATCTCCGTTGGGAAAATACAGGCAGAAGAAATAAGGTTGATCAGAGAAAATGGAACAGCTTCTTCGGGCAGAATAGAAGACGGAACAGAAGAACAATATGCAAAATTAAAACAACTGGATTATATAAAACAGGTTGGGAAAAGCATTTTTGTAGGTGAAGCTACAGACGTTTCAGAAAATAATGAAAAAACGATATGTGATGTAGTATGGGCTGACTCAGAAAGCTGGAACAATTTTTTGAAGCCTGCATATACCAATGTGATTGGAAATTACCCACAGAAAAAGGATGAAATTCTATTATCTGAGAGGGCATTGAAAAAACTAGGTATTTCTGAACCAGAACAGGGAATGGAAATAAACTTAGATGTATACAAAGGTCTGTTCGAGCATTCGAAAGAAAAATTCAAGCTATGTGGCTGGTATACGGACTCTGGAAATAAATTAGCAACCGGATATATTTCACATGACAAAATTAAAGAGTTGAAACTGGAAAAGGGTCCCTATACTTTACTTTTCAGTCAGAGCAATCATTTAAGCAGAAGCAAAACAGAAGAAAAATTATATCAGGCATTGCCGATGAAGAGTGCAGATCAGAAGATATACGTTTCTGATACAGCACAATATACTGCCGTTTCTAAATTCGCAGGTGGATATGAGATGGTGATATTAGGAACGATAGGTATTTTGTGCGGAATTTATTTCCTTGTGCGCAATGTCCTTTGGATATCCATGAGTGAAGATATTCAAAATCTCGGATTGCTCCACACGATTGGAGCCACAGAAAGACAGATCACAAAAATATACCGGAAACAAATGCGGTTACTCATGTTAAAAGGTTCTGTCTTAGGGAGTTTGATTTCTGCACTGATTTTGATTTTATTGATACCGAAAATATTAGGCTTTCATTTTTATCAGGAAATGGGAGGAAATACGATACTTTCCTTTTTCAGACCATGGATTCTTTTTCTTTCTGTTGTATTTGTAAATGGAATTTTGTGGATGGCATCAGAAGGCGTTATTAGAAAAATAACGAAGCTGTCTTGTATCGAGAGTGCCACTTATGATGGAAATATGGGTGACAAAAAAATAAAACATCCTGGAAAACTGGTGTTGAAACGTTCTGAAATAGGAGAAATGTTTTATATTGCATGGGGAAATATAACACGACATAAAGCACGATTTATCATTACAAGTATTTCCATATTTTTAGGAGGCCTGTCTTTTATTTTAATGAATGTACTTACAAATGGATGCGATTATAAGCATCTTCTTGAGAAACGTCCTGATTTTTTGCTGGCAGGAGAGTTTAGCGAATTTGGGAAAAGCCAGGGGTGTGGGGAAGAATATAAAACCAGAGAAATCGATGTGGATCCTTTGCTGACACAGGGCGACGGTGTGGAACTGTTGTATGACAATGATTATGATGAATTTTCACCAATTTCTCAAGAGTTGGAGAAAAAATTACACAAGATAGATGGTATCGATTGGGAGAATTCTAATCTGATCGAAGGAGCTTATGTAACTACAGTTATATCCAGAAAGGGCATCCGCCCTTATGATGAAGGGCTTTCGAATCTTACAAATGACAATATGGTGGAAGGATTCAGTTGTGATACGGTGCAGATTTTAAATGACAATCAAATCTTGTCGCTTAAGAAATACGTTCAGGATAATCAACTCAATATTGATTTGAAATCTTTGGAAGAAGGAAATGGCGTGCTGATCATACATGATCATATGCTGACTCCGGAACAGCAAAAACTTGCAGATAAAGCAATTGGAGAACCGGTATATTTTGAAATGCTGTTTTCAAAAGAAGATGCGATTCGTAGAAAAGAACAAAGTAATTCTGAGAATAAAGAGAAACAACAGGAAGACGAATTCCCTCAAAAAGAATCTGAAACATTTACTCTATGTGGTTATTTAGACAGGCAAAGTGATGATTTCCCGGAAATTCATCAATCCTGGCATGGAGAGGGCAGCTTATATTATTTTATCAGTGAGAAAGGTTTTCAAAAGATACCGACTGAGAAAAAGATATTAACAATGGAATTAACTGCTGATCCAAAAAAAGAACCTTATGTGAAAACACAGATCAACGAACTGATATCCGAGGAAAATAAGAAACGATCCGAAATGACAGAAGTATCAATGGATGAAGGAACCGGCGAAGCAGGAGTTTTTGTTATCTGTAAATCAGATCTGATGCAGCAAAAAGAAACATATATGAGAGGAAATCGAATTCTCTTAGGTGCTATAAGCACCATATTATTCATTGCGGGATTGACCAATTATTGTAACGTCGTATTTACCGGGATGTACGCTCGGAGAAAAGAATTTGATATTATGAAAAGCATCGGGATGACCGATAAGCAAATGAAATTAATGCTCTTTGGAGAAGGCAGTTATTATTTTATGTGTGTGATGGGATTGTTGTTTACTGCGGGAATGGCAGTCTTGGTTGGTGTGAAAATTTATATGGAAAATAAATTGTCATATTTTACATTTCATTGGCCGATTCTTATTACTGTAGGTGTAATGTTTTCTTTCGTGCTTATTAATGTCATGGTTACACATTTTATATGTAAGAAGAGATAGAAAGCCAATAAACACCTTTGATGTTGCAACGAGGGTACAAAAAAGCTTGTAAAGCGAAAAAAATTTGAAAAATTCATTTCGGAAAGTGTGGAAATATAAAGAGAAAGAGTCGGGGATGAGATGAAAATGATTATTCACAAAGATAAGATGCTATGGTATAATACAGGGTATTGTATTAAGGTTATTAAGAAAGATAAAGAGGATTTATAGGAGGAATATAGAAAGATGAAATTAGGAATCGTGGGATTACCGAATGTAGGTAAGAGTACCCTTTTTAATTCACTGACAAAAGCAGGAGCGGAGTCTGCAAACTATCCGTTCTGTACCATTGACCCGAATGTCGGAGTTGTAACTGTGCCGGACGAGAGACTGAATGTCCTTGGCGAGATGTATCACACGAAGAAGATCATCCCGGCTGCAATTGAGTTCGTAGATATTGCAGGACTTGTAAAGGGAGCATCAAAAGGAGAAGGGCTTGGAAATCAGTTCCTTGCAAATATCCGTGAAGTAGATGCTATCGTGCATGTAGTACGTTGTTTTGAGAACAGTAATATTGTACATGTAGATGGAAGTATTGATCCGCTCAGAGATATTGAGACAATTAATCTGGAGCTTATCTTCTCAGACCTTGAGATCCTGGAAAGAAGAATTGCAAAGACAACTAAGGTTGCAAGAAATGACAAGGCAGCAGCAAAAGAGCTGGCTCTTCTTGAGAAGATCAAAGCACATCTGGAAGATGGAAGACTTGCCAAGACATTTGACGTAGTAGAAGATGAGGAAGAAGAGGAGTGGCTTAAGAGTTATAATCTTCTGACATATAAACCGGTCATCTACGCTGCAAATGTATCAGAAGATGATCTTGCAGATGACGGAGCTTCCAATGCAGGAGTTCAGGCAGTCAGAGAGTATGCTGCAAAAGAAGAAAGTGAAGTATTTGTAGTATGTGCAGAAATTGAAGCTGAGATTTCTGAATTAGATGATGATGAGAAAAAAATGTTCCTGGAAGATCTTGGTCTTACTGAGTCAGGACTTGAGAAACTGATCAAGGCAAGCTACAAGCTCCTCGGACTGATCAGTTATCTGACTGCAGGTGAACCGGAGGTCCGTGCATGGACAATTACAGAGGGAACAAAGGCACCGCAGGCAGCAGGAAAGATCCACTCTGATTTTGAACGTGGATTTATCCGAGCAGAGGTTGTTTCTTATGATGACTTGATTGCATGTGGAAGTCATGCAGCTGCAAAAGAAAAAGGTCTGATCCGTCTGGAAGGAAAAGAATATGTAGTAAAAGACGGCGATATTATGTTATTCCGATTTAATGTATAATCACAATGTGGAAGGAAGTATGAAAAATGACTAGAACGATTGATTTTCCACATCTGGGAATACATCTTTCTTCAGTAGGGAATCATATTACGGTATTTGGATTTGATATTGCTTATTACGGAATGATCATAGGTGCTGGGATTCTTGCCGGAATTTTTATGGCAGTATATGAAGCAAAAAGAACTGGACAGAAAGAAGAAGATTATTATGATCTGTCTATTTGTGCAGTAATCATTTCAATCATCGGTGCCAGGGCATATTACGTGATTTTTTCATGGGATATGTACAAAGATGACCTGCTTAGTATTTTTAACCTCAGACAGGGAGGGCTTGCAATTTACGGCGGTGTGATCGCAGCGGTTCTTACAGTAATTGTATTTGCAAAAGTGAAGAAATTATCAGCAGCACAGATCTTTGATACAGCAGGTCTTGGACTTGTACTTGGACAGGCAATCGGACGCTGGGGAAATTTCTTTAACAGGGAAGCATTTGGTGAGTATACAGATGGATTATTTGCTATGAAACTTCCGGTAGATGCAGTCAGATCTTCGGATATCACGGATTTAATGAGAAAACACATGGAAACAGTGGATGGGGTATCTTATATTCAAGTGAGCCCGACATATCTTTATGAGTCTATGTGGTGTTTCGCCTTGTTGATATTACTGTTGTTGTATCGCAGACATAAAAAATTCCAGGGAGAAGTATTCTTGATGTATCTGTTTGGATATGGTGCAGGAAGAGCATGGATCGAGGGATTAAGAACAGATCAGCTCTGGATTCCGGGTACAGAAATTCCGGTATCACAGGTTCTTGCCGGAACCATTGTAGTTGTATCATTTGTTTTGATTGTATATAATCGAATAAAGATTAAGAAAAAAGCTGCTTGTTAGGCAGCTTTTTTAGTGTTATTGCATTAGAAAGAGAAGCGTCGTTAATTTTGTATCAAAAAAGGAACAAAAAGAAACGGAGAATATCTAGACTTTTAAGAAGTGCCGGACTATAATATAAGATATATGTAAAGAATTAGTTTTCTTGAATAATGTCTAAGGAGGAACAACAAAATGGCAAGAAAAATGAAAACCATGGATGGTAATCAGGCCGCAGCACATGCTTCATATGCATATACTGAAGTAGCAGCTATTTACCCAATTACACCATCATCTGTTATGCCGGAGCATGTAGATGAGTGGGCTACAGAAGGCAGAAAGAATATATTTGGAGAGACTGTTCAGGTAACAGAGATGCAGTCAGAGGCTGGTGCAGCAGGAGCCGTTCATGGATCCCTGGCAGCAGGAGCACTTACAACAACATTTACAGCATCTCAGGGATTGCTGTTGATGATTCCTAACTTATATAAAGTTGCAGGTGAGCAGCTTCCTGGAGTATTCCATGTATCAGCTCGTGCACTTGCAAGTCATGCACTTTCAATTTTTGGAGATCACTCTGATGTTTACGCCTGTCGTCAGACTGGTGCAGCTATGCTGTGTGAGTCCAGTGTACAGGAAGTTATGGATCTGACACCAGTTGCACATTGTGCAGCATTGAAGGGAAAACTTCCATTTATCAACTTCTTTGATGGATTCCGTACATCACACGAGATTCAGAAGATTGAGACTTGGGATTATGAAGATCTGAAAGATCTGGTAGATATGAACGCAATTGATGAATTCAGAAAACATGCTCTGAATCCTAATCACCCATGCCAGAGAGGTTCCGCTCAGAACCCGGATATCTTCTTCCAGGCAAGAGAAGCATGTAACCCATACTACGATGCTATGCCGGCAATCGTTCAGGAGTACATGGACAAAGTTAATGCTAAGATTGGAACAGATTATAAACTGTTTAACTATTATGGAGCAGAGGATGCTGAGAAAGTCATCATCGCTATGGGATCTGTCTGCGATACTATTGAGGAGACAATCGATTACTTAAGAGCAGCCGGAGAGAAAGTCGGAGTTGTAAAGGTTCGTCTTTACAGACCGTTCTGTGCACAGGCACTTATCGACGCTATTCCGGACACTGTAAAATATATCAATGTTCTTGACAGAACAAAAGAGCCAGGAGCAGAAGGAGAGCCATTATATCTGGATGTCGTATCTGCACTGAAAGGATCTAAGTTTGATAGTATTCCAGTTAACTGTGGACGTTACGGATTAGGTTCTAAAGATACAACACCGGCTCAGATCGTTGCTGTATTTAACAATGTTGACAGAAAGAGATTTACAATTGGTATTGAGGATGATGTTACACATCTGTCACTGGAAGTTGGAGCTCCGCTGGTTACAACACCAGAGGGAACAATCAACTGTAAGTTCTGGGGACTCGGAGCAGATGGTACTGTTGGAGCTAACAAGAACTCTATCAAGATCATTGGTGACAACACAGATATGTATGCACAGGCTTACTTTGATTATGATTCTAAGAAGTCCGGTGGTGTTACAATGTCACACCTGCGTTTCGGTAAGAAGCCAATCAAATCTACTTACCTGATTCACAAAGCAAACTTTGTAGCATGTCATAATCCATCTTATGTAAATAAATATAACATGGTTCAGGAGTTAGTAGACGGAGGAACATTCCTTCTGAACTGCTCATGGGATATGGAAGGTCTTGAGAAACATTTACCGGGACAGGTAAAAGCTTACATTGCAGACCACAATATTAAATTCTACACAATCGATGGTATCAAGATCGGTAAAGAAATCGGACTTGGCGGACGTATCAATACAGTTCTTCAGTCAGCATTCTTCAAGCTTGCAGCAATCATTCCTGAGGAAGAGGCAATCGACCTTATGAAGAAAGCAGCAAAAGCTACTTACGGAAGAAAAGGTGACAAGATTGTACAGATGAACTATGATGCTATTGATGCCGGTGCAAAACAGGTTGTAGAGATTCAGGTTCCGGATTCATGGAAATCCTGTCCGGATGAGGGACTCTTTACTCCGGAAGTAAAAGACGGTCGCGCAGATGTAGTTGCATTTGTTAAAAATATTCAGTCAAAAGTTAACTCACAGGAAGGTAATAACCTGCCAGTATCCGCATTTGTTGATTATGCTGATGGTTCTACACCTTCAGGATCTGCTGAGTATGAGAAACGTGGTATTGCAGTAGATATTCCGGTATGGAAATCAGAAAATTGTGTACAGTGTAACCGTTGTGCATATGTATGTCCACATGCAGTTATCCGTCCGGTAGCACTTACAGAAGAAGAGCTTGCTAAAGCACCGGAAGGAACAGAAGCAATCGATATGATCGGTATGCCGGGACTGAAATTTACAATGACAGTATCTGCTTATGACTGTACAGGTTGCGGATCTTGTGTCAATGTATGTCCAGGTAAGAAGGGTGAAAAAGCTCTTGTTATGGAGAACATGGAAGCAAATGCAGGTTCTCAGAAAGCATTTGACTTTGGTCGTGAGATCGAGGTAAAACCAGAGGTTGTTGCGAAGTTCAAACCTGCAACAGTAAAAGGAAGTCAGTTCAAGCAGCCACTGTTAGAGTTCTCAGGAGCTTGTGCAGGATGTGGTGAGACACCATATGCAAAACTGGTAACTCAGTTATTTGGAGATAGAATGTATATCGCTAATGCTACAGGATGTTCTTCTATCTGGGGTAACTCTTCACCGTCTACGCCATATACAGTAAACGCTAAGGGACAGGGACCGGCATGGTCTAACTCACTGTTCGAGGATAATGCTGAATTTGGTTATGGTATGTTACTTGGCCAGAAGGCTATCAGAAAGAGATTAAAAGCAGAAGTTGAGACAATTGCTGCAAGCGATAAAGCATCTGCAGAAGTAAAAGCAGCTTGTCAGGAATATCTTGACACATTTAACTGTGGAGCATCTAATGGTGATGCTACAGATAAACTTGTTGCAGCATTAGATGGTTGTGATTGTGATACATGTAAGGACATCGTTAAGAACAAAGACTTCCTGGCTAAGAAATCCCAGTGGATCTTTGGTGGAGACGGATGGGCTTACGATATCGGATTTGGCGGTGTAGACCATGTTCTTGCAAGTGGCGAGGATATTAACATCATGGTATTCGATACAGAGGTTTATTCTAACACAGGTGGACAGGCTTCAAAGGCTACTAAGACAGGTGCTACAGCACAGTTCGCAGCTGGTGGTAAAGAGACAAAGAAGAAAGACCTTGCAGGAATCGCAATGAGTTACGGTTATGTATATGTAGCACAGATCGCTATGGGTGCTGATTATAACCAGACTGTAAAAGCAATTGCAGAGGCAGAGGCTTATCCGGGACCATCACTCATCATTGCTTACGCTCCATGTATCAACCATGGTATTAAGAAAGGTATGAGCAAAGCTCAGACTGAGGAGCAGTTAGCAGTAGAGTGTGGATACTGGAATAACTTCAGATTCAACCCTGCAGCAGAGGGCGCTAAGTTCACACTGGATAGCAAAGAGCCTAAGGAAGAAGGATATCAGGAATTCCTGGACGGAGAAGTACGTTACAACGCACTGAAGAGAGCTAATCCGGAGAAGGCAGCAAGACTGTTCAAGAAAAACGAGCAGGAAGCTATGGAGAGATACGAGTATCTGAAGAAACTTGTAACACTCTATGGAGCAGAAGAGTAGAATTGATTCTATAAAGGATACGAGAATTCAAGTGAACTTGAATTCTGATGTGTCATTCATGTAAATTAGAGGAGTGATATTGTATTTAGTACAATATCGCTCCTCTTTTTGGAGTTCTGCAATCCTGCCGAGGCATTCTTGAATGGATTGGAGGGGATGCAATGACGGTAGAAGAGATGAAGCAAAGAAAAAAGGAATTAGGATATTCGAATGAGAAACTTTCAGAGCTTTCGGGAGTACCGCTTGGAACGGTGCAGAAAGTTCTTGCGGGAGTTACCAGATTGCCAAGATACGAAACTTTAATTGCGCTTGAAAGGGTATTGAAAAAGCAGACAGACAGAATCGATGAGGCGTTACCAGAGACGTCTGAAAAGAGACAGGGTGATTATACGGTAGAGGATTATTACTTAATTCCGAAGGAAAGACGTGTTGAACTTATTGATGGCGTGATTTATGATATGGCTTCACCGACTGCCATCCATCAGATTCTGTCTACGGAATTGTGTAACATAGTCCGATCATATATCAGTCAGCAGAAAGGAAGATGCATTGTCATGGCTGCACCTATGGACGTACAGCTTGACTGTGACGATAAAACTATGGTGCAGCCAGATGTTATGGTCATCTGTGACAGGGACAAGATTACAAGAAAATGTATATATGGAGCCCCGGATCTGGCAGTGGAGATACTCTCGGATTCTACAAAGAAAAAAGATATGTATGTGAAACTGGGAAAATATATGGAGGCAGGAGTTCGGGAATACTGGCTGGTGGATCCGAAAGGGAAAAAGGTTATTGTGTATGATTTTGAAGCAGAGGTGACACCGTCTATTTATGGATTTAGCTCCAAAGTTCCAGTAGGTATATTCAAAGGAGAATGTGAAGTAGATTTTGCAAAGATTTATGAATACATTAGCTTTCTGTATGAAGAAGACGATGTGTAAAAAGAGACGCGGGGCATAAAGCTGTATGCGTGATCCAGAAGATCAAGGGTCATGTGTACAGCTTTTCTTTGCTTATATTTTGCCATTTTAGGAATAATCTGGAAACTTTCTTCATAGGATATATATAGGCAGGCTGAAAAAACAAAGTTTTGAAAAACAGAAAGGGAGTTACAGATATGAAAAAAAGAGGAAGAAGATGTTTGATTTCATTACTCCTCGGGCTCTGCCTTCTGATGCCGTCACAGATGAAGGTATTGGCGGCAGATGCACAGGAAGACAGTAGTTCTGTACAGGCTGTAGAGGAGGCGGTGCCAGATCAGGAAAATGCTACTACAATAGATGAAAATCAGATTGACAATACGATGCAGGATGACCAGGATATTGCAGTACTTGCAGATAATTATCCTGCTACAGGTAAGATTACTGCAAAAGTATATCTGAGATATAGTAATGCGATACCAGAAAAGATAAACCAAGCTTTTACTGCGGGTGAGTTTGGACCTTCGGGTAACAATACTCCATATTTTACGGTTACGGTGGATTTGGATCAGTTGAATAAAAAGCCGGTAAAAACTTATATAAAAGACTATGATCGGACATGGTACATCTACTATTCTATTGACAGTGATGAGTCTTGGAATCCGGGAGATAAGACAAAGGCGAACCGGGTGCAAAATGCCACGAATCTCTGGGAGCAGGCAATTTTTCAGGCCATGAGCAGTACGGATCAGAAGAAGTTTGAAAATGTATTTGGAAGCAATATGTTTGTCGGTTATGTCCTGAAACGGGAGAATGATGGCTGGCATATTGACGGAATTCTGAAGAAAGATCCACCGGTTTATGTAGTAGAGCTATATGATCAGAATGATCAGGCATTATTTGCAATTTCTTCCAATGAACAAAAGCTTCCAGGTGTTACTTATGCAGATTTTAAAACAAAAGTGGAAGAAGCACTTGGTGGAACGAATTATCAATATCTGACAGAGGAAAAAGACCGGATTGTTCTGAACTACGACAAAGATGGGCGGATATGGCGGGTGACTATCACGCCAAAGATAGATGGGGCAGATAAAGATTATGCAGGTATTTATCATGTGGATCCGACAAATAACAAGTTTTCTTACCGGACTGTTTCGAGGAATACCTATTATCTGAGCCGGATGAAGATGAAAGTAGAAGATGTGACACCGGTCAATTTGACCATTTCCAAAATTATAAAAGGCAGTGCAGCAAATCCAGCCGAACATTTTACATTTACACTGACTGCATCCAGATTGGCAGGAAAGACATTCGATGTAATTTATAATGGAACCCAGAATTGTTCACAGACACATGCCTCACAGATTATATTTGATCAGTCAGGAAATGCCAGCGTTGTTCTGAAAAATGGTGAGTCGGCTACGATACAACAGATCACATCTGGAGACGTTAGGATCAAAGAAGAAAGTGGAGATTACTGGGCTTCTGTTACTGTAAATGGTGCTGATGAGAGATATGACCAGGAGAATGGCATCCTGCTTAATATTGACAATACGAATGTTACAGCTGCATTTACAAATCAGATGGAGCAGCAGCCGGTGACAGGCATTGCCATGATGACTTTTCCATATGTGCTGATTCTTTGTATTGCAGTGCTGGCATTGGGATATGGATATGCCAGAAGAAAGAGAAATGTATGAGACAGAACAAAAAGGAGAATAAGAACAAGAGGAAAAATGAAGAATGGATTCAGAAAGCCAGGCATGCATCATCTGTAAAGGATATTGCACATGTTATTGAAACTATGCAATTTCACAGAATATTTGGACTGGTTGATGAACAGGAAGTGTGGGATAAGCTTCTGATTCTGGACGAAATGTATCGTAGAGTCTTTTTTATCCAGGAAGAAAAGTTTCGCATGCAATTAAAGGAGAAACATGGAGCAGAGTATACGATCTAACCGGGCAGGTAGTACGGAAGAGGTAATCCGGCAAAGAAGGCAGCGAACGATACTTCGGAAGCTTCGTGGCAGTGATCTTAGAAAAGCAGTATTTCTTGCGGTCTTTCTTGTGCTTCTGTTCCGGTGTGTGTTCGGAGTGACATTTGAGTATGGAAGTGATATGAAACCGGCAATCGGTGACAAAGATCTGTTATTATACTACCGCCTGCAGGACTCATATACGGGAGGTGATGTAGTCGTATATGAAAAGCGAGGAGTAGAGATGGTCGGAAGAATTGCGGCGATGCCTGGTGAGACAGTGGAAATTACGAAGGACGGGCAGCTTGTCATAAATGGTTATACACAGGCAGATATAAACCAGGAAGATATGTATAACCCGGGAAATAAAAATGGTACAGGAAAAGTAACACTTAAAAGTCAGCAATATTATATTTTAAGTGATGATCACAGTGTGTCCAGAGACAGCAGGACACTGGGAGCAGTATCGAAAAACGAGATCCGGGGGCTTGTTATCACTGTGATCCGAAGGAGAAATATATAATCAAAAAAGAAATAAAAAAGTTGCTTTAGAATATGGAAAGGAATGTAAGGTATGAAAAAGTTTACTAAAAAACTGGTAGCATCTATGCTGTCCACAGCAATGCTTATGGGTATGTCATTAACTGCATTTGCAGCGAATTCGCAAACACAGGGAATTAGTGTTAATGGATATTCTGGCCCTGGAAAGCAGATTACCAAGACCTGGTCAGTTGCAGAAAATGGATTACTCAATGATTCAGAAACATTTGATTTTGCATTAGAGTACACAGGTTCTGATGCAATCGGAACCAATGCCTCGAGCACACCGACATTTAATGGAAGTGAAATGACACAGAATAATGCCACAAAGACGGCGCAGATTACATCAGCATGGAAGACAAAGGCAGCAGGCGGAGCAAGCTCCAGTGAAACATTGTCTTATGATGAGTTATTCGACGGAATTAGATTTACAGCTCCGGGGTTATATCACTTCATGTTAAGCGAGAATCCGGGACACAATCCCAATATTGCATATTCTGATCAGTCTTATTTGTTAGATGTTCAGGTTGTATGGGAGACAGAAGATAACGGATCCCAGACAGGAAATTTAAAGGTATCAGGCATTGCAACAACGAGTGTGGCAACCAATCAGAAAAGTGAAGGGGCAGGATTTGAAAATACAGAAGCTGATGCAGAATCTTTAAAAATAACAAAAACTGTTTCCGGAAGTGCTGCAAATAAAAATGATGAATTCACTTTTACTGTTGTTGTAAATGGAATTGATGGAACTTATTCTACAAATAAAGCAGATGTTACCGTGACAAATGGAGAGGAAACTACATTTACACTGAAACACGGCGAGACATTTGAAATTAAAAATCTTCCGGCAGGGGCAGTCTATACTGTAAAGGAGACTGACTCAAAAGGGTATGATACAACAAATGTCAGCGTGAATGGTGGAAAAGCAGTTGAAAGTAAGAGTGCGAATGGAACAATTAATCTGGATGCAACAAACACAGTTGCTTACACCAATATTGACACAGTTACTCCACCGACAGGTGTGATCCTTCATTTTGCCCCAGTCCTTCTTGCATTTGCAGCAGCGTTCGGTGGATGCCTCGTATTTTTCCGTCGTAAGAGAATCTAAGGATGGAACGAACGCCGGAGTATTATCTGACTAAAGGGCTTGATATGGTTGTAAATGGTGTGGCGGCAGTTATTTTTTTATGCTGCCTCGCCTATGCCGGTTATGCGCTGTGGGACAACTGGAGCATCTTAGATGGCTCGGAAAATGCACTGAAAACGATGGTGGAATATAAACCAGACGAGGCAGAAGGACTTTCTTATAATTTCAGTCAGCTTGTGGCTATGAATCCGGATGTATGTGGATGGATTGTTATGGATCATACAGGAATCGACTATCCAATAGTTCAGGGAGAGGACAATTTTGAATATCTGGATAAGGATGCACTTGGAAATCCGGAGATATCCGGAAGTATCTTTTTGGACTGGCAGAATAATCGGAAGTTTACAGATCCATATATGGTACTTATGGGGCATCATATGCAGGCAGGAAAAATGTTCGGTGATCTGGATAAATATAGTGATGAAACATTTTTCCAGAAAAATACAACTGGGAAAATTTATCTGCCGGACCGGGTGCTATACCTGGAAACAGCTGCGTTTCTTACAGTAGATGCATATGACAAATATATTTATCGAACCCAGTGGGATAATGTATCGGAAAGGCAGGAGCTTTTGAAACGCATTTACGAACAGGCGCAGTATACAACAGGAGAAGAACTTACGACGGAAGATCAGATGGTAGCACTGTCGACCTGTTCTACAAGCGGAACAAATGCAAGACATGTTCTCATATGCAGGATTGTGCACAGCAGTGCTTCGGAGGAAGGAAGTGGAAAAGTATATGTGGAGATGGAAAATGAATGAGAAAATGCGGGGGATAAATATACAAGAGAAGGCAAGTATGTGTGGAAAATGTAAAATGTGGCTGGTAATGGTAGTTTTTGCACTGATATCTACAGCGATGTTATCTTCAGTGAAAATTCATGCGGCAAGTGCAGAAGAAAACCAAATGGCAGATATAGAAACAAATCATGTGACAACGGTAGAGAATACACAGGAGCAGATAACGGTCAATATTCCTGTGAAATTAAAAATTAATGGAAACTCGCAACAAAACGAAATATTTTCGTTTCTATTAAAACAAAATGATGAACAAAGTCCGATGCCGAAGATTTCAAAAGTTCAGATAACAGGAACAAAGAAAGATGCATTTCAAATTCAGTATGAAAAGCCGGGGGTGTACAGATATACGATCAGCCAGGTGGCCGGTGATGGAAAAAACTGGATATATGACCAGTCCGAGTATTCCCTGGAAGTCTATATTATGAGAAATGAACAGACAGATACGCTACAGTCACTTATTATCGCATACAATGCAAAAGGCGAGAAAGTTGATCCTGTTTTTATGAACAGATATCGGGCACCGGAGGCCAAACAAAAAAGTATGACGGTCAAGACCGGGGACAGCGCAGATATAAAAATTCTGGCAGGTCTGATGTTAATCTGTGGAGGAATTATGATCGGGACTTACGAATATAAAAAGAAAATAGAAAAAAAGTAATTGTTCATTAGTTGTTATATGCAAAAAGAAAATAACAGACAGAAGGTTTCACAGGAAAGCAGAGCGCATCACCTTATTATATGATTGTAAGGTGAGCGCTCTTTTAATCTATAACTGAAGTTTATATATAGAGATTAACAATTTGAGGACTATTGTAGGGAGTGTTAAACTATAAATAGTATGTATTTTACGGAAGAGAGGAGAAAGAAAATGAAGACATCAATGAAAGACAATGTAGTAGCAGCGGTGAATCTGCTGGCAGGATTTATTATGACAGCAGCACCGAAGATATGGGCAAAACCATGTGGAGGAATGATGATTCTTGAAAACGGGAATGAGACACATATGCGCTGCTTTTATTCTGGACAGGTACTTGTTATTCTGGGGATTATTCTGCTTGTGAATGCATTGGTCATGTTTTTAGCAAAGAATAAGTTACAGGGAGGCATTGTTGCGATTGTAATAAGTGTTCTGGCTGCACTCGTGACAACAGATACAGGACTTGGAATTGGTATATGTGCACATGCTAATATGGCTTGCCATGTGATGACTTCTTGGTCAAGATTTGCGGCAGGTGTAGCAATTATTACTGGAATAATTTTGATTGTTTTTAGTATAAAAGATAAGAAATAGAGAAAAACAATACTTTCTTTATATATCAGCGATAAAAAATATAGCATTCTTACCTATTTTTTGCAAAGTTGGTAAGAATGCTATATTTTTGCGCTAAAAAGAATGAAAAGTATGATGTTATATATACTGACTAATCTATATTAATATAGATAATATTAATAATTACATGTATTTATGAGAAAAAAAGATTTTACTTTTGTACAAAATGGATATATGATTGTAAAAAATAAATATGAAATTTGTTAGTTATGAAAAAGGAGACAGCGAAAGGAATGGAGAAAGAGAGACAACTGACGAGGGAACAGCTACTTGAAATGGAAAGTGCTCCGAAGACGAAGATGCAGCGTAGATTAGATGTACTGGTTTGCTTTTGTCCATTTATTGCGGCAATCATTATGTTTTTAGTTTACTATAATATGCCCAATATTGTAACAAATCCGAAACCACACATATTTACTATTTGCGTCTGCTTTTTTTTGGCACTTTATCTGATTACACTGATTCGAGGATTCATTAATAAAAGTTACTTTGGAAAAGTGAGATACAAAGCTCCGCTTTATACGGTAATTGTATTAGTGGTTATGTTGTATGATGTTTTGACCTTAAAAACAGGCATTTTAAAACAACCATTTTTCCCATGTGTGAATACTATTCTTGTAGCGATTATAGAAGACAGAAAATTGTTACTGGTAAGCACACTAGGTTCATTGAAACTGTTGTTTACAGGATATTTTATCGGAGGAATCCTTGGACTGATTACAGGAGTTGCCTGTGGATACAATAAAAAGATTAATTACTGGGTATCACCGATCATAAAATTACTCGGACCTATCCCGTCTACGACATGGATTCCAATTATTATGGTACTTGTATCTTCACTTTTCAAAGGAAGCGCATTTATCATCGGACTGGGTGTATGGTTCGCAATGACGATTGCATCTCAGAATGGTATCCAAAATGTGGACAAGGCATATCTGGAAGCAGCAAGGACACTTGGAGCAAAAGGATATCAGCTTGTATTCCGTGTGGCAATTCCACATGCGATGCCGAACATCCTTCAGGGAATGACTCAAGGAATGAGTTCTGCATGTACAGCACTTCTGGTTGCAGAGATGCTGGGAGCAAAAGCAGGACTTGGCTGGTACATACAGTGGCAGAAATCATGGGCAATTTATTCCAAGATGTATGCGGCGGTTGTACTGATTTGTGTAATCTTCACAGCTGTAGCCTTTGCATTAAATGTTTTGAAAAAGATATTGCTTCGCTGGCAGGAAGGAGTTGTGAAATAGATGGCATCATTGGAGGAGAAGCAGGGACATGGACGTGTCCTGGAATTTAAAGGTGTAACTAAAAGTTTCGCCAAGATTGACAGCGATGGTATTACACATGCGCTGGCAGAGATTGACCTGACGATTGAACCGGGTGAGTTCGTAAGTATAGTAGGAACCAGTGGATGTGGAAAATCTACGATTCTCCGTCTGATTGCAGGACTGATTCCACCGACAAGTGGGGAGATATTACTGGGCGGCAAGCCAATTACCGGAGCCGGACCGGACAGAGGAATGGTTTTCCAGAAAGCTACATTATTCCCGTGGCTTACAATTGAGAAGAATGTTTCTTTTAGTCTGCGCATGCAGAAAAAGTATAATAAAGAAAAAGTGGAAAAGATGCTTAAGATGGTAGGATTGGAGGAGTTCCGTAAGGATTATCCACATCAGCTGTCAGGAGGAATGGCACAGAGAGTAGCACTTGTACGTTCGCTGATTAATAATCCGGATATCTTACTTCTGGACGAGCCTCTTGGAGCATTGGATGCATTTACCCGTATGAATATGCAGGATGAGATTCTGAATATTTGGAGAGAGCAGAAACAGACAGTTGTTATGGTAACTCATGATGTAGAGGAAGCTATCTATATGGGAACCAGGGTACTTGTCATGGAGCCAAGACCTGGAAGAGTAAAAGCAGATATTCCGATTGAATTATCGGAGCCGAAGCAAAGAAACAGCGAAGAGTTCCAGGCTTATAGGAACAGGATCTTACAGATGCTTGATTTAAAACATCACGAGGATCATTAAAGGAGATATTTATTTTCGAATAAATATAAATAGCAGCAATGTAAATGCAAAAAAGAAAAAGGAGAAAAAAGTATGAAGAGAAAAGTTTTTGCAGCATTACTTGCATGTGTGATGACAGTTTCATTGGCAGCATGCGGAAATACATCTGATTCATCATCAGACAAATCAGATGCAAAAGAATCTACAAAACAGGAGGAATCTACTGATAAAGAGGTGACAGATATCAGTAAGATGACAGATGATGAGATTAAAGCCGCTATGGAAAAAGAACCAGCATGGGGAACAACCATCACAGCGGAGTATGATGGAGGAGATTGTACTTGTGGAACTCACATGGCAAAGGCACTGGGGTACTATGATAAATGGGGAATTAATGTAGATATCGCAGCAGGAACTGAGATTACAGAGGCTCTTGGATCTGGTAAGGCGCAGATGGGAGTACATCATATTGCGCATATGCTCGTGCCAATTACAAATGGAATGGATATTGTATTTACAGGAAGTGCTCAGACAGGATGTAAATCTTTATATGTACTTGCGAATTCCGGAATTGAATCAACAAAAGACTTAGAGGGAACTACAGTAGGTATGGATAGCCCAATCGGTGGATCATCTCATAATATGATTATTCGTTTCTTCCTTGCAGACGGATTAAAATCTGATGCAGCTACATGTGTACAGGTTGAGTCAAGTGCGGCGATTCAGTCTTTGCAGTCTGGTGAAATTAAAGCCTGCCTGTTAAGTGACCGTTTCGCTAAGAAATTCGTAGATGACGGAACATTAAAAGTTTTACGTTCAATCACATGGGACGATGATTTTAAAGATGAGACATGTTGTGTACTTGCTATGCAGGGTAAATTCGTAAAAGAGAATCCAGTCATGGCTCAGGTACTTACAAAATGCGTAATGGATGCGTATATGTACATTTATGACAACAAAGACGAAGCAGCACAGATTATGTTAGATGAAGGAATGGTATCTGGTGATCTTGAGCTTACAAAATACATGCTTGATCAGCAGAATTGGTCTGTATCCTATGATGATACTAAGAAGACAATTGAGAATGTTGCAGAAGACTATATTAAAGCTGGAATTATTAGTTCTGACTGGACAGTAGACAAAGTAGTAGAGACAGCATGGCAGCCACTTGCATCAAAAGAAAGTGCTAAATAATTAGATATATACGATAGAAAGTGGAGGAGCTTTGGACTTTGTATAAGGGCGAAAGCTTCTCCCTTTTCAGTTATGAAGGAGAAAAGAAAATGAAACAGAAACCATTGACTGTATATGGACTGGCGGGAAGAAATCTTCAGCATCGAAAAACGAGAACAATATTTTTGATCCTGCTTGTAATGATCCTGTCTGCTACACTTTTTGTCAGCCGGATCCTGACAGAGAGTATGAGACAGTGCATTGATAAGACTGTTGACCGGATTGGAGCAGATGTCATTGTAGCTCCGGCTGAGTATGAAGCTGATCTGAGCGACTCTTTGTTCTCAGGAGGGCAGTGCAGTTTTTATTTTGACCGTTCCCTGATGGATGATATCAAAACGATTGATGGTATCGAGAAAATGTCTCCACAATTATATATTACATCTCTGGACGCAGCTTGCTGCTCTGTTCCGGTACAGATTGTTGCATTTGACTCAGACAGTGATTTTATTGTGAAGTCATGGCTTGCAGAAAATCACATACAGAAACTGAAAAAAGGAGAAGTGGTAGTGGGAAGTAAGATTAATTCCGAAATCGGGGGAACCATTTCCTTTTTTAATGAACCATTTACGATTGCGGCAAAGTTGGAGGAGACTGGAACCAGTTATGACAATTGTACTTTTATGGATGTGAATACAGCCTATACATTATTTAATAGTTTCCAGATGAAATATGTGACAGATCTTACGGATCCGCAGAATTATGTATCATTGGTTATGATAAAAGTGAAAGATGGAACGACCTCTAAGAAAGTTGCAGATACAATCAATACAAAGATGCGTGCATCCGGACTAAAAGCTTATACAGCAAAAGCAATGTCTGGAAATGTTACAGACACTTTAAATCAGATGCAGTCCTATAGTTCTGTATTAATCATGCTCTTGTTTGTGATGGCGATTCTTGCATTGGTCTGCATTTTTAATATTACAGTAAATGAGAGACTGAAAGAATTTGGAGCCATGATTTCGGTCGGAGTACATAAGAGTCAGATTTTTAAAATGTTATTACTGGAAGCCGGTATCATTGGAGGAAGCGGTGGAGTACTCGGTGTCATGATTTCGGGTGGAGGGATATTACTTTTCAGCGATATTATTATAGAAAAGCTTCATCTTACTTATTTTAATATTGCCATCAAAGGATATGCAGTATTAGCATTGCAGAGTATTTTGCTTGCGGTTGTTGTCAGTTTACTTGCTACATTGTATGCTGCAATACGCGTCAGCAGAATGGAGACATATAAACTGATCCAGGAGGTAGAATCATGATCTTAAAGACAGAAAATTTAAGTAGAGAATTTGTCCGGGGTGACAGAAGATTCTATGCTGTAAATCAGGTGAATGTAAAAATTAATGAAAATGAACTTTCGGTTATCATGGGACAGTCAGGAAGCGGAAAATCTACTTTATTTCATATGTTGACGGGAATTTTGAAACCTACAGAGGGCAGTATTGAATTGATGGGTCAGAAAGTGGAAAGCATGACAGAAGTAGAACTTTCAGAATTGCGAAGAGGAGATCTGGGGTACATCATGCAGGGACAGAATCTGTTACCTAATTTGACTGTTACAGAAAATATTATGCTTCCAGTCTCTGTAGGGAAAAAGAAGAGACAGCCAAAAGAAGATATGGAAAATCTGGTAGAACTTTTGGGTATCCAGGATATGATGAGTGAATATCCGTACAATCTGTCAGGTGGAGAACAGCGGCGTGTGGCAATTGCAAGAGCATTTTATCAACAGCCGAAACTGGTGATTGCAGATGAGCCGACAAGCAGCTTGGATGCAGAAAATTCAGAGATTATTATGAAATATTTTAAAAAAATGGTTGCAGATGGCGTTGCCATATTAGTAAGCACTCATGATCGAGATTTTATGAATTATGCGGACAAATGTTATTGGATGAAAAAAGGAGAATTGACAAAAGAGCAGGAGCTTTAAGATGCAGGGGGAATTTATTAAACTGGCAATTATGCGAGCATTTTGATACAGTAGTACAATAAAACTAATGTAGCTGACAAAATAAATAGTAATTAAAAAAGGAGCGGAGCATCATGGTAAAAAAAGGAATCTGTGGTTTATGTCAGGGCGGCTGTGCAGTAGTTTATGCTATTGAAAATGGGAAAATTGTGAAAGCAGAACCAGATAAAGAATCTCCGAAAGGAAGATTATGTCCGAGAGGAGCATTGGTACCAGATATTCTTTATGGGGAGGAGCGTATCAAACGTCCATTGATCAGAGTTGGCGAGCGTGGAGAAGGAAAATTCCGCGAGTGCAGTTGGGAAGAAGCTGTTGACAAAGCTGCGGAATTACTGAAAAAAACCGCAGATACATATGGCGGCAGATCTCTGGCATCTTACTATGGACGAGGTATTTTAGGGCTTCCTGTAACAAGACTTTGTGGCAAAGGTGATGGAAGCGGCAAAGGAAAATTTCTTATAAATCTGGGTTCCGTCAATGATATGAATTGTGCATCCATCTGTAATCTGGCTTCCAGTACAGTGACGCCTGGAACACTTATGGGTCTGAATACGAGAATGATGGTGCAGGAGATTGAAGAAAGTGATTATATTATCTCATGGGGTAAAAACTCTGCCAGTGACGATGGCCCGCAGGTGATGTTGCATCGTATTAAGGAAGCTCAGAAGCGAGGAGCAAAATTGATCGTGATAGATCCAAGGCAGGAAGGACTTGGCAAGATTGCAGACTGGTGGATTTCGATTACGCCGGGTTCCGATGGAGCACTTGCCCTTGCGATGCTGAAACTGATTATAGACAGTGGACGTTATGACCATGAATTTATTGAGAAATATACAAGAGGATTTGAAGAGTTTAAAGCTTATCTGGATACACAGACAATGGAGCAGCTTTCAAAATGGTGTGGCATTTCCGTGACAGATATTGAAAAGCTGACAGATATTTTCTGCTCTACTGCAAAGATTCCGCTTGTTGCCTATACGGGTCTGGAATATCAGCTCAGTGCAATTCAAAATAACCGTGCAATCTTTGTATTGTGGGCAATTACCGGAAAGCTGGATGAGCCAGGTGCAATTTATCTGAATGCAAAAGGACTGGAGACTCCGAAGCTTTTTGAAATACCAGAAGATGACAAACCAATCGGAGTAGATGAATTTCCGTTATTTTATAAATTCAGTGGTCTGGGACAGTTTTCGCGTTTTCCGAAAGCAGTATTAGAAGACGAGCCATACCCGGTCCGTGGACTTATGATTTTAGGAGGATCGCCGGTATTGTCATTCCCGGATAGTAAAAGCTGGCGTGAAGCATATAAAAAATTAGATTGCCTGATCGTTCTGGATCGTTACTTTACAGAAGATGCCCGATATGCAGATGTAGTTTTTCCGGCCTGTTCGTTATTCGAAGTGCCAAAAGCTGTACCAGGACCAGAAGGACCACATATTGTGGAACCCCTGATTGAGCCAGTCGGAGAATCTAAAAACGATGTGTTAATTATGGGAGCAATTGCCAAAAAACTTGGATTTGGTGATAAACTTCCACAGACAGAAGAAGAACTTAGAAGCTGGCTTCTTAGTGGAACTGCGCCATATGCAGGAGATTTTGGGGCAAGTGCAGACCAGAAAAAAGAAAAGCATTATAAGAAATATGAGACAGGTGAGTTAAGAGCAGATGGAAAACCGGGATTCCCGACACCGTCCGGAAAGCTGGAAATTTGTTCTACAATTCTGGAGGAAAATGGATTTGTCCCATATCCAGAGTATAAGGATGTTCGTTCAATTCCGGAACTTGCTGGTAAAGAATATCCATTTACTATGACAAGTGGAGCAAGAAGCAATAACCGTATGGGTGTGTTTGGGGCAAATCTGGATAAAATTGCTGAGATTGAACCGTATCCGTTTGTAGATATCAATGCGGAAGATGCAAAAGAAATTGGTATCGAAGATGGCGACATGGTAAAAGTAATAACGCCATTCGCAGACGGAACATTTAAAGCGAAAATCCGTGGCATTGCAAGACATGCAATACATATTCCACATGGGGGTGGAAGCGCCTATATGGCAGAACCTTGGAAAAATGGAAATGTCAATGATTTGTGTAGTCTGGACTATGCAGATCCGATGACAGGATTTGTACTTATTAAATCTGTACCATGCCGGGTAGAAAAAGTATAGTAAACAGTAATAATAAAAAATGATAAAAAAGTAACGATAAAAGTATAAGAAAAAGGATTGACTTTTTTTAACATAGGTGATAAAAAGATACTATGTGAATAAAGAATTTGCTTGATAGAGGTGCGGGATTCATCAGTAATGATCGGCGACAGCTTGGGAAGCTGCCGGACATGAAAGGGGAGACCGCCGAAGAAAATGTAATATCCCAAGTACATTTTCTGGGGCGTGGCAGAATATGCTGCGAACTGTCACATCGGTGGAGCGCTATCAGAGTATAATAAAGAATAGACCGTAAGGAGAAAGAACGGGATATTTGGACTGATGAATTATACCGTGAGTGCACGACGCAGATGCATTCACGGTTTTTCTATTTAGATTTATAGTTGACATGAAAATGGGAAAATGTTTCATGACAGGTATGAAAAACAGGTATAAGATCTGTGGTAGAAAAGATGTAACCAGGCAGAGCTTTATTCCGAAAATATTAAATTACATAAGGAGTAGAGATTATGTTGAAAAAGAGAAAACTGGCAGCCTGGGGGGCTGTAGTTTGTCTTCTGATGCTGGCTATGAGTTCTGTCACAGTTTTTGCAGCAGAAGAGACAACAGAGTATGTGCCAAAAATGTATGCATCTTTTTGGGCGCTGGTGCCACCGGTTGTAGCGATCGTGCTGGCGCTGATCACAAAAGAAGTTTACAGTTCTTTATTTGTAGGAATTGTGATCGGAGGACTTTTCTGGTCAGGATTTTCATTTGAGAATACAGTACTTCATGTATTTCAGGATGGTATTGTAGGGGTTCTGACAGACAGTTATAATATGGGAATTTTAGTATTCCTTGTGATTCTCGGAATCATGGTGTGCATGATGAATAAAGCAGGAGGTTCCGCTGCATTTGGCCGTTGGGCGAGCGTACACATTAAGACAAGAATCGGAGCCCAGCTTGCGACAATCGTGCTTGGAGTTTTGATTTTTATTGATGATTACTTTAACTGCCTGACCGTTGGAAGTGTTATGAGACCAGTCACAGATAAGCATCAGGTATCAAGAGCGAAGTTAGCTTACCTGATTGATGCTACGGCAGCCCCGGTATGTATCATTGCACCGATTTCCTCATGGGCGGCGGCAGTTACCGGATTCGTAGAGGGAGAGGACGGATTTTCCATTTTTCTCCGTGCCATTCCATTTAACTATTACGCACTTCTGACAATCCTGACCATGGTTCTTCTTGTTGTGTTAAAGGTTGACTATGGCTCAATGCGTGTCCATGAAGATAATGCATTAAGAGGAGATATCTATACTACACCGGACAGACCGTACGCAGATGCACAGGATGATGTAGTTGAAGAAAAAGGCGGTGTGATCGATCTTGTATTTCCAATTCTTGTACTGATTGGCTGCTGTATTATCGGAATGCTTTACAGCGGAGGATTTTTCAGTGGCGTTAGTTTTGTAGAAGCATTTTCAGCCAGTGATGCGTCAGTCGGACTGATGCTTGGAAGCTTCTTCGCATTTGTGATCACGGTTATTTTCTATGCACTTAGAAGAGTTCTGAAGTTTACAGATTCTATGGCATGTATTCCAGACGGATTCAAGGCTATGGTGCCGGCAATCCTGATTCTGACATTTGCATGGACACTGAAAGCTATGACAGACAGTCTTGGTGCAGCAGAGTATGTGGCAGGAGTTATGGAGACGGCTGCGACAGGACTTGTGAATTTCCTCCCGGCAATTATTTTCCTGGTGGGTTGTTTCCTTGCATTTGCGACCGGAACTTCCTGGGGAACATTCGGAATTTTGATTCCAATCGTAGTTGCTGTATTCCAGGGAACAAATGAAACGATGATGATCATCTCTATCTCAGCCTGCATGGCAGGTGCGGTATGCGGCGACCACTGTTCGCCAATTTCTGATACGACGATCATGGCGTCAGCCGGAGCGCAGTGTAATCATGTAAATCACGTATCGACACAGCTTCCATATGCTATGACTGTGGCAGCAGTATCATTTGTGACTTATATCATTGCAGGATTTGTACAGAACGCATGGATCTGTCTGCCAATCGGTATTGTGCTGATGACAGGAACACTTTTGGTGATCCGTGCAATTACAGGAAAAGAAGAATAGATGAACGAAAAGAACATTTGCCTTAAGAAATGGATCCGGTTTTTGGGATATTTCTAAAGAGCAGATGTTCTTTTTTGGTTGCCAAGCATACGACAAAAAGGTCCGGTGGACCTTTTTTAGTTTTCAGCTTTGAAAATTCTGATGATTTGCAGATACATTTTACAAGCGGTATTTATCCAATGTGTCGTAAAACACCTTGACTTAGCTATGGGGGTATAAGACACTTCCATTGAATTTACGCAAGTAATTGAAGATGGAACAAAATATTCTTGTATTAGATTTTAAAATGGTATACAATATATATGAATACTATACATTGGACTAATAACAATATAATCTATTCTTGCAAATATCATGTTGTGTGGTGTCCTAAGTATAGACGCAAAATTTTAACAAATGGAATAGATACCCGATTAAAGGAACTTCTTCTTGAGTATGCTGCAAATATTTCTGTAGACATCATGGAAATCATGCCAGCCATACATAACAGGGATACCAATGCGAGCATAAATAATTTAAACAAAGGATTGCAAATGCAGTCGGCACAAGCATATATAAGACTGCACCGTAGGGCATACGAGAACAGTATAATCGAGCTTGTGGACACTGTGTAAGACCTTGCGACACCGCATGGTATCACACAATGCAGTAGTGGTTGAAGCAAGAATCCTCCTCCTTTAGCAGTGGGGAGTGTCAATGATGGATAAAAATACGCATGTATTCCAAAGGGCTTACAGTTTATTTTGTAGAAAAATGTGATATAATAGCCTCAGTGTATGAGAAAGGAGAAAAGTTAAGAAATTAAAATAATTGACGAAAGTGATTAAATGTGTTTAAAAATACTCAAAGGAGAGTGTTAAAATGAACACATCAAATATCACAAATTATAAGCCAAAAGATTTTGTCGAACTTTTAGGCGTATCTGTTAAGACATTACAATGTTGGGACGAAGAAGGAACTTTAAAGGCAAATCGAACTCCAACTAATAGGCGTTATTACACTTATGATCAATATCTACAATTCAAAGGTATAAATATTGAAAATGATAAACGTCAGGTAGTTATTTATGCTAGAGTGTCTACAAGAAATCAAAAAGATGATTTACTAAATCAAGTTGCATTTTTAAGACAATTTTGAATTCTTCATGTGTTTTCTTGTAGGTTGTATGGACTTCATAAGTATAAAAAGCAAATAGAAAAGGATGAGGAAATTGCTAAAGAGCTTCAAGACAGAAATAAATCCGACAGAGGAACAGAAAGTCAAAATTCGTAAAACAATAGGAACTTGTAGATATATTTACAATTTCTATCTCACTCATAACAAAGAACTTTACGATAAAGGTGAAAAGTTTATGAGTGGTAAAAGTTTTAGTATCTGGCTGAACAATGAGTATCTTCCGCGAAATCCAGACAAGTTATGGATTAAGGAAGTCAGTTCAAAATCTGTAAAGCGCTCAATCGAAAATGGTTGTATCGCATTTACCAGATTTTTTAAACATCAAAGTGCTTTTCCGAATTTTAAAAAGAAAGGTAAATCTGATGTAAAAATGTATTTTGTAAAGAATAATCCAAAAGATTGTCGTTGTGAAAGACACAGAATCAATATTCCGTCACTTGGTTGGATTCGCATCAAAGAAAAAGGATATATTCCCACAACAAAAGATGGATACGTAATTAAAAGCGGTCATGTTTCAATAAGAGCTGACAAATACTATGTTTCAGTTCTTATAGAAATCCTAAATAACAAGATAGTCAATAATTTCAATGAAGGAATTGGCATTGACCTTGGATTGAAGGATTTTGCCATTGTTTCTAATGGTAAAACTTATAAGAACATTAACAAATCTGCAAAATTAAAGAAACTTGAAAAACAGCTTATTCGAGAACAGAGAAGTCTTTCTCGAAAGTATGAAAATTTAAAGAAAGGATGGTCCACTCAAAAAACAAATATACAAAAGCAAAGGCTTAAGGTACAGAAACTTCATCATAGAATTGACAATATTCGTACTGATCACATCAATAAAACAATCGCAGAGATAGTGAAAACCAAACCATCTTATATAACGATTGAAGATTTAAACGTATCAGGAATGATGAAGAACAAACATCTTTCAAAGGCAGTTGCTTCGCAGAAGTTTTATGAATTTAGAATAAAACTTCAAGCTAAATGCAATGAAAACGGAATTGAACTTCGAGTTGTAGATAGATGGTTCCCATCATCTAAAACATGTCATTGTTGCAAAAATATCAAAAAAGATTTAAAGCTTTCAGATAGAATTTTCAAATGTGATTGTGGTTATATCGAAGACAGAGATTTCAATGCTGCACTTAATTTGAGAGATGCTACGACTTATGAAGTTGCATAAATAAACGCAAACGTAGGTATGTACCGAAGGCTATTTCGGGAATTCAAGACTATGGAGTGTACAAGAACTTGTGAGTAGATATGATTTCGGTCAATCCAAAGCATACACGATGAAATAGTAAGTAATGTTCGTGAGAACTTACAATATCTCGATGTGAGTATATTTAATTACATTTTGAGTGGCAGAACATCGGAAAGTTTATGAGTGTAAAAGACTTAACGACGTATGAAGTATTAAAAGACGAAGATTTAAAGGGTATTAAAGCGAAAGGAAAGCTTTTAAAGCATAAGAAAAGTGGCGCGAGAGTTCTGCTTGTTGAGAATGATGACAATAACAAAGTGTTCAGCATTGCATTTCGGACACCACCGTCAGACAGTACAGGAGTTCCGCATATTATGGAGCATTCCGTACTCTGCGGGTCAAAGAATTTCCCGGCAAAGGATCCATTTGTAGAGCTGGTGAAGGGATCTTTGAATACATTTTTAAATGCAATGACGTATCCGGATAAGACTGTTTATCCGGTGGCAAGCTGTAATGACAAGGATTTTCAGAATCTGATGCATGTATATATGGATGCGGTTTTGCATCCGAATATTTACAATCATGATAAGACATTCCGTCAGGAGGGCTGGAGCTACAAGCTGGATGAAAAAGATGGCGAGCTTTCCTACAATGGAGTTGTATACAATGAGATGAAGGGAGCATTTTCCTCACCGGAGGGAGTTCTGGATCGGGTTGTTCTGAATACCTTGTTCCCGGATAACTGCTATGCAAATGAGTCCGGTGGAGATCCGGAGGTGATTCCACAGCTTACTTACGAGCAGTTTCTTGATTTCCATAGAACATATTACCATCCGTCCAACAGTTATATTTATCTGTACGGAGATATGGATATGGAGGAAAAACTTCGCTGGCTTGACGAGGAATACCTGTGTCACTATGACAAAAAGGACGTAAACTCAGAGATTCATTTGCAGAAGCCATTTGATGAGGTACAGGAGAAGACTTTTGAATATTCTATAGCAAGCGATGAATCTACAGAAGAGAATACATTTCTTTCTTATAATAAGGTCATTGGAACAACATTGGACCGAGAACTCTATCAGGCATTTGAAATCCTGGATTACGCACTGTTATCTGCACCGGGAGCACCGCTTAAGAAGGCCCTTACCGATGCCGGAATCGGAAAAGACATTATGGGTTCTTATGACAATGGTGTGTATCAGCCTATTTTCTCTGTCGTTGCGAAAAATGCAGAGGAAAGTCAGAAAGATGAGTTTGTGAAGGTGATTGAAGACGTTCTTAGAGACCAGGTGAAGAATGGCATCAACCAGAAAGCGCTGCTGGCAGGAATCAACTACAACGAATTCCGATACAGAGAAGCTGATTTTGGAAATTATCCAAAAGGACTTATGTATGGACTCCAAGTTATGGATAGCTGGCTTTATGATGAAAACCAGCCGTTTATCCATATTGAGGCGTTAGAGACATTTGCATTTTTAAAGAACAAAGTTGGAACCGGATATTATGAAGAACTGATCCAGAAGTATCTGCTTGACAATACACACGGAGCAATCGTAGTGGTCCGCCCGGAGCAGGGACGTACAGCACGTCTGGATGCACAGCTCCAGGACAAGCTTCAGAAATATAAAGAGTCATTGAGCAATGCAGAGGTCGAAAAACTGGTGGCAGACACGAAGGCGCTGGAAGAGTACCAGTCTGAACCGGAAGCGATAGAAAATCTGGAAAAAATCCCGGTACTGCGCAGAGAAGACATTTCCAGAGAGATAGCTCCATTCTTTAATGAAGAAATGAAGCTGGCAGATGTGCCGGTTGTTTATCATGAGATTGAGACAAATGGAATCGGATATGTGAACGTTATGTTCGATCTGTCCGGTGTCAGTGCAGAAGAACTGGCGGATGTTGGAATCCTGCAGTCAGTACTTGGAATTATTGATACAGAGAACTATGAATACAGTGAGTTATTCAATGAGATAAATGTAAATACCGGAGGAATCGGTACATCACTGGAGCTGTATAATAATGTGACACGTGTGAAAGAAAAAGAATTCAAAGCGACATTTGAGATCAAAGGAAAAGCATTATACTCACAACTTGAGAAAACATTTGCCATGATGGCAGAGATTCTTACGGCATCAAAACTGGATGATACGAAACGAATCCGGGAGATCCTTGCTATGCTGAAATCAAGGCTGATTATGAAGTTCCAGTCTTCTGGGCATACGACCGCAGCACTTCGTGCACTGTCTTATGCATCACCGTCTGCTAAATTCAAAGATATGACAAGCGGAATTGACTTCTACAAACGAGTTGCCTATATAGAGGAACATTTTGACGAGGAAAAAGGGGCGTTATCGCAGAGATTGTACGCACTGACAAAGAAAATCTTCCGTCCGGACAATATGATGATCAGCTATACAGCGGCAAGAGAAGGTCTTGAGGGCATGGAGCCGAGAATCGCAGAACTAGCCGGAAGGCTCAATCATGAGAAAGTAACAGAGACACCGTGCATCATTCATTGCGAGAAAAAGAATGAAGGATTTAAGACTGCATCAAAAGTTCAGTATGTAGCACGCACTGGTAACTTCATAGATCGTGGCGTAGAATATACAGGAGCACTGCAGATTCTCAAAGTGATCTTAAGCTATGATTATCTGTGGCAGAATATCCGAGTCAAAGGCGGAGCTTACGGCTGCATGAGCAGTTTCAACCGCATCGGAGAAGGTTACTTTGTGTCTTACCGTGACCCGAATTTAAAACGTACCATTGATGTATATGAGGGCGTGGTAGATTACCTGGAGAACTTTACTGTCAGTGACCGTGATATGACAAAATACATCATTGGAACAATCAGTAACATGGATCAGCCAATGACACCGGCGACCAAGGGCGAACGTTCTATGAATCTCTACATGAACAAAGTAAGTGCCGAGATGATTAAGAAAGAACGCGCACAGATCCTGGATGCGGCACAGGAAGATATCCGGGCACTCGCCAAGGTGGCGAAAGCAGTACTGGCAGCAGACCAGTTGTGCGTCATTGGTGGAGAAGAGAAAATAGAAGAAGATAAAGAATTATTTGGCGATGTGACAAGCTTTTAATTAGGGACGTAGCATTTCGTTAAAATGATGTTGGGGCGGATTCCAAGGTCTTTCATCCACTTATGAGCAAGCTCACGTGGATTTAGACCTTTTGACCCTGGCATCATTAAAATATTACGTCCCCATCAGTGATTAGGGGTGTCCCTAATTGAGAGGAGAACATATGAAGAATGATTTTAAGTCTGGTTTTGTGACATTGATTGGACGTCCGAATGTGGGAAAATCTACATTAATGAATTACCTGATCGGGCAGAAGATTGCCATTACATCTAACAAACCGCAGACAACACGTAACCGTATCCAGACGGTTCTGACAACGGATGAAGGTCAGATTGTATTTGTTGATACACCAGGAATCCACAAGGCGAAAAACAAGCTCGGCGAGTACATGGTAAATGTGGCTGAGAAGACATTGAATGAAGTGGATGTCGTGCTTTGGCTTGTGGAGCCAACTACATTTATCGGAGCGGGCGAACAGCATATTGCAAAGCAGCTTCAGAGAGTCAAGACACCGGTCATTCTCGTCATCAATAAGGTGGATTCTGTGAAGAGAGAAGAGATTCTGCCGGCAATTGCTGCATACAAAGATATTTATGACTTTGCAGATATTGTTCCGGTATCTGCAAGAAGTGGTGACAATACGGATGAACTTCTACGCGTCATTATGAAATATCTTCCATATGGACCACAGTTTTATGATGAGGACACAGTGACGGATCAGCCGGAACGTCAGATTGTGGCAGAATTGATCCGTGAGAAAGCATTGCACAGCTTGCAAGATGAAATTCCGCATGGAATCGCGGTTGCGATTGACCGTATGAAAATGCAGAACAAAGTTATGCATATTGATGCAACGATCATCTGTGAGCGTGATTCACACAAGGGAATCATCATCGGAAAACAGGGGAGTATGCTGAAAAAAATTGGAAGTACTGCCCGTTATGAGATTGAGAGAATGTTGGATTGTAAGGTCAATCTGAAGCTTTGGGTGAAGGTAAAGAAGGACTGGAGAGACAGCGAATTTCTGATGAAAAATTTTGGATATCGGGAAGAAGAATAAAATGAGTGGTATTTGGGGGAATCTAATCATAAGGAAAAACATTTACATGAAAACAAGCTTATGATGAGGTGACCTTATGGAAGAAAAGTACTGGAAGCAATTTATGAAGACAGGAAGGATTGTGGACTATCTCTATTACCGTGGCATGAAGATCTGCTACAGAGTCATGGAGCGTTCACAGAAGAAGACCTATGAATCAGATTACCGTGACGGGCATGGTGCTTTCGGCAAATCCGGTGGGCGATTATGACAGACGTGTTGTACTGCTTACAAAAGAACGTGGGAAAATTGCAGCATTTGCAAGAGGAGCCAGAAGAACCAATAGTTCCCTCCTTGGGGTGACAAGCCCATTTTCATTTGGAGAATTTGTAGTCTATGAGGGGCGGACATCATATACATTGATGTCGGCCTCTATTTCCAATTATTTTTCTGAACTTCGGACAGACGTGGAAGGTGCTTACTATGGTTTTTATTTTCTGGATTTTGCAGGGTACTATGCAAGGGAAGCCAACGATGAGACAGAACTCTTAAAACTTTTGTATCAGACATTGCGCGCCCTTACAAATGTACATATACCAAATCGGCTGATTCGGTGCATTTATGAGTTAAAGGCGGTTTGTATCAATGGAGAAGGCCCACAGGTGTTTGAATGTGTCAGTTGTGGAAGCTGGGAAGAAAATATGAAGTTCAGCGTCAGAAAAGGCGGTCTGGTCTGTAGAAAATGTGAGATTCATGCGCCGGACGCGGTGATGGTAGGGACATCTACTTTATATACGCTTCAGTATATTATCAGCTCAAAAGTAGAGAAGTTATATACATTCGCAGTAAAAGAAGAAGTGCTTTTGGAACTGGAGAATCTGATCCGCAATTACCTGAATGTATACGTGGGAAGAAACTTTAAATCACTGGAAATATTAGAGACAATAGTTTGATTTATAGAAATACAAAGTAAATATATGGGAAATAGACTTGAAAATAGATAGTATTAACTGTATAATTATTAACAATATCAGAGGAGAAGGAGAAGGGAATATGGTAGAAAAAACAATGGACAAAATTGTAGCTTTAGCAAAATCCAGAGGATTCGTGTATCCGGGGTCTGAGATTTACGGAGGACTTGCAAATACATGGGATTATGGAAATCTCGGAGTTGAGCTTAAGAATAATGTTAAAAAAGCATGGTGGCAGAAGTTCATTCAGGAATCACCATATAATGTCGGCGTAGATTGTGCGATCCTTATGAATCCACAAACATGGATTGCAAGTGGTCATCTTGGCGGATTCAGCGACCCTCTTATGGATTGTAAAGAATGCCATGAGCGTTTCAGAGCTGATAAACTTATTGAAGATTACGCTCACGAGCATGGTATTGAGATTGGAGACAGCATCGACGGCTGGAGCCATGAGCAGATGGAGAATTTTATTAAAGAGAATAATGTTCCATGTCCGACTTGCGGTAAACATGATTTCACAGAGATCCGTGAGTTCAACCTAATGTTCAAGACATTCCAGGGAGTTACAGAAGATGCAAAGAATACAGTATATTTAAGACCAGAGACAGCACAGGGAATCTTTGTAAACTTTAAGAACGTACAGCGTACATCAAGAAAGAAGATTCCATTTGGAATCGGACAGATTGGTAAATCATTCAGAAATGAGATTACACCAGGTAACTTTACATTCCGCACAAGAGAGTTCGAACAGATGGAGTTAGAGTTCTTCTGTGAGCCTGATACAGATCTTGAGTGGTTCGCTTACTGGAAGAAGTTCTGTCTTGACTGGTTACACACACTGGGACTGAAAGACGAAGAAGTACGTTATCGTGACCATGATAAAGAGGAGCTTTCATTCTACAGTAAAGCAACTACGGATATCGAGTTCCTGTTCCCATTTGGCTGGGGAGAACTGTGGGGAATCGCAGATCGTACAGATTATGATCTGACACAGCATATGAATGTGTCAAAACAGGATCTTACTTATTTTGATGACGAGAAGAAAGAAAAATATACACCATATGTTATTGAGCCGTCACTTGGAGCAGACCGTGTAGTTCTTGCATTCCTGTGTGCAGCTTATGATGAAGAGAATATTGGAACAGAAGATAAGCCGGATACAAGAACTGTTCTTCACTTCCATCCGGCACTTGCACCAGTGAAGATTGGTATACTTCCACTTTCCAAGAAACTCAACGAAGGCGCAGAGAAAGTATATGCACAGCTTGCTAAGAAATACAACTGCGAGTTCGATGACCGTGGAAATATCGGGAAACGGTATCGCCGTCAGGACGAGATCGGAACACCATTCTGTGTAACATACGACTTCGATTCCGAAGAAGACGGAGCAGTTACAGTACGTGACCGTGACACAATGGAGCAGGAGAGAATCAAAATAGAAGATCTTGACGCTTACTTTGAAAAGAAATTTACATGGTAAAATAATAATTAGGGACGTAGTATTTTAAAGTTTTACTACGTCCCTAATTCATTATTTTCGTGTACGCATCTCTCCGATTGCCGTAAAGAGGACATCGGTAGATGAGTTCAGTGCGGTTTCGCAGGAATCCTGGATAACTCCAACGATGAATCCGACACCAACGACTTGCATAGCGACATCGTTCGGAATACCGAAGAGGCTGCAGGCAAGTGGAATCAGAAGGAGTGATCCACCGGCTACACCGGAAGCTCCGGCAGCGCTGGCTGCAGAGAGGACGCACAGAATCAGTGCAGTCGGGAAGTCTACGTGGATATTCAGTGTATGTGCTGCGGCAAGTGCCATAGTGGAGATTGTAATAGCAGCTCCTGCCATATTGATAGTTGCGCCAAGTGGAATGGAGATGGAGTAAGTATCCTCGTCCAAACCAAGATCCTGGCAGAGTTTCATGTTGACCGGAATGTTGGCAGCAGAGCTTCGGGTGAAGAATGCTGTCAGTCCGCTGTCTTTCAGGCAGCGAAGCACAAGTGGGTATGGGTTCTTACGAAGGCAGATAAATGTAATCAGTGGATTCATAATAAGTGCCACGAAGAGCATGGTTCCGACCAGTACGCAGATCAGACGTCCGTATCCGAGAAGAACGTCGAGTCCCTGCTCGGAGATTGTAGTGAAGATCAGTCCCATGATACCAAATGGTGCACAGTTAATGATCCATTTTACTGCAGTCGCGATAGCATCTGAAATATTCTCCAAAGCATTCTTTGTGCCATCACTTGCGCTCTTAAGAGCAATGCCAAGTATGATGGCCCATGCAAGGATTCCGATATAATTGGCGTTTACCAGTGAGTCGACTGGATTCGCAACGACATTCATCAGCAGATTTTTCAGCACTTCTGTGACACCGGTCGGGGGTGTGATATCCTGAGTATTCGTGCTCCGTGAAAATGTCAGAGTTACCGGGAACAAGTAGCTGGCAATAACTGCTGATAATGCAGAGAACAGATTGCCGAGCAGGTACAGTATCACGATAAAAGACATGTTCGTTTTCTGGCCTTTTGCCATGCGGCAAAGGGAACTCATAATCAGGAAGAATACAAGAAGCGGTGCGATTCCGCGAAGTGCTCCGACGAACAGATCTCCGAGAATGGAGATTGCGGTCGCCTGTGGGAAAATAAGTCCCAAAGCAATTCCGATGATCAGACCGCAGATAATGCGTTTGATCAGACTGATGTTGTTCCATTTTTGAATCAAAATTTTCATGTTCATTTCCCCTTTTGATAGTATAACAATTAAAATGCAATTAAAATTATAATGAACTTTAGGAAAAATGTAAATAATGTATTTATAATATGATATACTTATTATCAAATTGTGGCAGAAATTTAGCTGCGAAATATAAGAAAAAAGGAGTCTTGAGCATGGAACGTAGAAATGCATGGAAAGTATATGACCAGACAGAACTGGGAAAATTAGACAAGATCAATGAGACATATAAGAATTGTCTGGACGAAGGAAAGACAGAACGTGAGTGTATTACACTTGCGGTGAAAAAGGCAGAAGCTGCCGGATATAAGAATTTAAAAGAGCTTCAGAAGGAACATGTAAAATTAAAAGCCGGGGATAAAGTGTATGCAGTGTGCATGGATAAGAGTATTGTCCTGTTCATCATCGGTCAGGAGCCGTTGGAAAATGGAATGAATATCTTAGGTGCACACATTGACTCTCCGCGTATTGATGTGAAGCAGAACCCTTTATATGAAAATGAAGAGCTGGCTTATCTGGATACTCATTATTATGGAGGAATCAAGAAATATCAATGGGTAACACTTCCGCTTGCTGTTCACGGTGTGATCGCAAAAAAAGACGGAACAATTGTTCCAGTCAGCATTGGAGATGAGGAGGAAGATCCGGTATTTGTGATTACAGATCTTCTTGTACATCTTGCATCAAAGCAGCTTGAGAAAAAGGGAAGTGTAGTCGTAGAAGGCGAGAAGCTGGATCTTTTAATTGGAAGCCGGCCGCTTGAGCAGGATCCTTCTCTTGATCAGGAAGAAAAAGAAGCAGTTAAGGCAAATGTGATGGAACTTCTGAAGAAATATTATGATATGGAGGAAGAAGATTTCCTCTCTGCAGAACTTGAGATTGTTCCGGCAGGAAAAGCAAGAGACTGTGGTCTTGACAGAAGCATGGTGCTGGCATACGGTCAGGATGACCGTGTTTGTGCATTTACATCTTTATTTGCAATTCTGGATACGCCTCAGGTCACACGTACCGGATGCTGCATCCTTGTAGATAAGGAAGAGATCGGAAGCGTAGGAGCAACCGGTATGCATTCCAGATTCTTTGAAAATGTAGTGGCTGAACTGGTTGCTATGACTGACGGGGAGTCCGAGCTGCAAGTCAGAAGAGCTTTGCAGAATTCCAGAATGTTATCTTCCGATGTAAGTGCAGCATATGATCCGATGTACGCAGATGTGTTCGAAAAGAGAAGTTCTGCATTTTTCGGAAAAGGACTTGTATTTAATAAATTCACCGGGAGCCGTGGTAAGAGTGGTTCTAATGATGCCAATGCAGAGTACCTTGCAAAGATTCGTGGTGTCATGGATGATGCAGATGTATCTTATCAGTTCGCCGAACTTGGAAAAGTTGACGCAGGCGGTGGTGGAACAATTGCTTACATCATGGCAAATTACGGCATGGAAGTCATAGACAGCGGTGTGGCAGTGTTATCCATGCATGCACCTTGGGAAGTGACAAGCAAAGCCGATGTATACGAGGCATATAAAGGCTATGTTGCATTTTTGAAAAATATGTAGTATTTACGTGTATACGTTGCACGACGCGCATTTCTCAGTAAAGATGCCAAGAACATTTTTAAGGAACGAAATATGTCGAAAAGCATGCGAATTATTGTAGATCAGAGGGAGAATAATCCCTCTGTTTTATTGACAAAAATATAACAAAGTGCTATAATATAGTTGCAGCTTACAAAAAATATAATGTTGGGGTCTTTGCCTCATGACCATTTTCTACAAAAACAATGGTGTTTTTGGCTTTGACCCTTAACATGAGATGTATTAGGAGGTCATAGCTATGGCGAAATGGGTTTATATGTTTACAGAAGGTAACGCTACCATGAGAAATCTCCTTGGTGGCAAAGGCGCAAATCTTGCGGAGATGACGAATTTGGAACTGCCGGTACCACAAGGCTTTACCGTGACAACGGAAGCCTGCACACAGTACTATGAAGATGGCAGACAGATCAATGACGAGATTATGAAACAGATTCTTGAAGCCATTGATCAGATGGAAGTTATCACAGGCAAGAAATTTGGTGATAAGACAAATCCGCTGCTCGTTTCTGTTCGTTCTGGAGCAAGAGCTTCTATGCCTGGTATGATGGATACAATCCTGAACCTTGGATTAAATGAAGAAGTAGTTGAGACACTTGCTGAAGCTTCAGGAAATCCTCGCTGGGCTTGGGACTGCTACAGAAGATTCATCCAGATGTTCTCTGATGTAGTTATGGAAGTTGGAAAGAAATATTTCGAAGAGCTGATCGACAAGATGAAAGCCGAAAGAGGTGTTAAGCAGGACATTGAACTTACTGCAGAAGACCTGAAAGAGCTGGCTAACCAGTTCAAGGCTGAATACAAAGAGAAGATTGGTTCTGATTTCCCATCTGATCCGAAGGAACAGTTAATGGAAGCAGTAAAAGCAGTATTCCGTTCATGGGACAACCCAAGAGCTAACGTATATCGTCGTGACAATGATATCCCATATTCATGGGGAACAGCTGTTAACGTACAGATGATGGCATTTGGTAACATGGGAGATGACTGTGGTACAGGTGTTGCGTTTACTCGTGACCCAGCTACAGGAGAGAACGGTCTGTTCGGAGAATTCCTTACAAATGCACAGGGAGAAGACGTAGTTGCCGGTGTTCGTACACCAATGCACATTTCAGAAATGGAAGAGAAATTCCCAGAAGCATTCGTACAGTTCAAACAGGTTTGTGAAACTCTTGAAAAACACTATAGAGATATGCAGGACATGGAGTTTACTGTAGAGCATGGTAAACTGTACATGTTACAGACACGTAATGGTAAGAGAACAGCAAAAGCTGCTCTGAAGATCGCTTGTGATCTTGTTGATGAAGGAATGAGAACAGAGGAAGAGGCTGTTGCAATGATCGACCCTCGTAACCTTGACTCTCTGCTTCACCCACAGTTCGATGCTGCAGCACTGAAAGCTGCTACACCACTTGCTAAAGCACTTGGAGCATCTCCAGGAGCTGCTTGCGGTAAGATCGTATTCACAGCTGATGACGCTGTTGAATGGGCTGCAAGAGGAGAAAAAGTTGTTCTTGTACGTCTTGAGACATCACCGGAAGATATCACAGGTATGAAGTCTGCACAGGGTATCCTGACAGTTCGTGGTGGTATGACATCTCACGCAGCCGTAGTTGCTCGTGGTATGGGTACATGCTGTGTATCTGGTTGCGGTGACATCGCAATGAACGAAGCTAATAAGAAATTTACACTTGCCGGAAAAGAATATCATGAAGGAGACTGCATCTCACTTGATGGTTCTACAGGTAATATCTATGATGGTATCATCCCGACAGTTGATGCAACAATCGCTGGTGAATTCGGAAGAATTATGGGATGGGCTGACAAATACAGAACTATGAAAGTTCGTACAAATGCTGATACACCATCTGACGCTGTTAAAGCTCGTGAGCTCGGTGCAGAAGGTATCGGACTTTGCCGTACAGAGCATATGTTCTTCGAAGGAAACAGAATTGATGCATTCCGTGAAATGATCTGCTCTGAGACAGAAGAAGAAAGAGAAGCAGCACTTGCTAAGATCCTTCCGGAACAGCAGGGAGACTTCGAAAAACTGTATGAAGCACTGGAAGGTAACCCGGTTACTATCCGTTTCCTTGATCCACCGCTTCATGAGTTCGTTCCTACAGAAGAGGAAGACATTAAGAAACTTGCTGACGCTCAGGGTAAAACTGTTGAGCAGATCAAGACAATCATCGACAGCCTTCATGAGTTCAACCCAATGATGGGACACCGTGGATGCCGTCTTGCAGTAACATATCCAGAGATTGCTAAGATGCAGACAAGCGCTGTTATCCGTGCAGCAATCAATGTAAAGAAAGCTCACCCAGACTGGAACGTAAAACCAGAGATCATGATTCCACTCGTTGGAGACATCAAAGAGCTTAAATATGTTAAGAAATTTGTAGTAGAGACAGCAGACGCTGAGATCGCAGCAGCAGGCAGCGACCTTGAGTACGAAGTTGGAACAATGATCGAGATCCCAAGAGCAGCTCTTACTGCTGATCAGATCGCTTCAGAAGCTGACTTCTTCTGCTTCGGTACAAACGACTTAACACAGATGACATACGGATTCTCTCGTGACGATGCTGGTAAGTTCTTAGACGCTTACTATGATGCTAAGATCTTCGAGAACGATCCATTTGCTAAGCTTGACCAGACAGGTGTTGGTAAATTAATGGAAATGGCTATCGAATTAGGTAAGCCGGTTAACCCAAGCCTTCACGTTGGTATCTGTGGAGAGCACGGTGGAGATCCATCTTCAGTTGAATTCTGCAACAAGATCGGTCTTGACTATGTATCTTGCTCACCATTCCGTGTACCAATCGCTCGTCTTGCAGCAGCACAGGCAGCAATTAACCAGAAATAGTACACTGTAGGTGACTAACATAGAACGTTAATTAGCTTATATAGAAAACCCCTTACATCAATTATGGTGTGAGGGGTTTTTTACGTGAAAAATGTACAAAAGTTCTTGGGTGTGGTAGTATGATGATAAAGATAAATAGGAATTTGTCTGCGAAAAGTCCGTAAATAAGCGGATGTTAATATGTGTTGCTTGTGGCAATGGCTCTTTTGAATGTAGAGTTGAATTATCAAAATCAAGGAGGAAAAGATTATGTTAAGTAATAATCTCAAAAGAATTAGAAAGTCAAAAGGGCTATCACAAGAAGAACTTGCAATTAAACTGAACATAGTAAGACAGACTGTATCAAAATGGGAGAATGGTTTATCAGTTCCAGATTCGGATATGTTAATTACATTGGCAGATGAATTGGATACTTCTGTAAGCGTATTGCTTGGAGAAACTGTAATGGAGCCGATGACAGATGACCTAAAAGCAATCTCTGAAAAATTAGAGGTAATTAATTTACAGCTGGCAAAGAGAAATATGTTCAAAGTAAAAACGATTCGTTGGATACTTATCACGTTATGTGCGTTTATAGTGCTTGCTTTTATTGCTCTTGCAGTTATGCAAAGTTTTTATCTAAGGTGGGATTATAATAACCCAGAGTTTGCAGTTGCAGGAACCATATTACATGGATTTGAATTTGTCTTTGTGAGATTAGCACCACTTGCTTTCATTGCTTCTATTATTGGAATCGTAATTACCTATAAGAAAAGATAACTTCCAGTTTTCGGAGGTCGAAGTATGGGATTGCTTGATAGGTTAAAATCGAATAAAAACAACAAAGATTTCTTTGAATGGTTAGATTTACTTTTAAAGAATGAATTGAGTAGTGAAATAAAAGCGATTATCTTTAATTTATATGAAGATACAGATAATAAATGGTCTATTGAATTAGTTGGCACATTTTCATTCAATGTGAAAGACTGGCGGGAAGAACGAGGATATTACTAAAACAAAAAGAAAAACAGGAAGATTTTGTAAAGTATCTCCCTGTTTTTCTAAAGCAGACTATTGATTATATTTATATTAGGTTTTTAACAACAATGTAACCATTGAAATTACATCTGTTTTTTGATATGATTACTGTCGAAGAGAGGTGTTTATATAATGCAGATTTCAAGCAGATTTACAATGGCAATCCATATGTTTGCCTGTATAGATACATTTTCAGATCAGAAGATGACCAGTGATTTTATGGCAGCAAGCATTGGAACCAATCCGGTGATTGTCCGTAAAATATTGCAACAATTAAAGGCTGCTGGTCTTATTGAAGTTGCAAGAGGGACAGGCGGTGTGACAATTACCAGACCATTGGAGCAGATTACATTCCTTGATGTGTATAAAGCAGTGGAGTGTTCACCAGATGAAGAACTATTTCATTTTCATGAGAATCCCAATCAGAAATGTCCGGTAGGAAAGAATATTCACCATGTTCTTGATAAGAGGCTGTTAGAGGTACAGAGGGCGATGGAGGAAAAGCTTTCAGAAATGACACTTGCTGATGTGAAAAAAGATATTGCAATGTATACAGAGAAAGAGTAGCATACAGAAGGCTTCGGATGCGTGATTATATCATCACAATTTTCGGAGCCTTTTTCATTTGTTGTAATCAATGCAAAACCTTTAAAGGGAGTTGTAACAAAAAAAGTTACAAAAAGTTTGATGTAACTATTGACATTACATCAAACAAGTGCTACAGTACAAACATAAGATGTAACAAATAATGTTACAACAAATTAAGGAGGTAATTTAAAATGCAGAAAGTAGTAGAATTTTTACAGAAAAATCCAGTTCAGTATTTAGCAACAGTCGGAAGAGATGGAAAGGCAAAATGCCGTCCATTCATGTTCTGCTTTGAGCAGGATGGAAAGCTTTGGTTTTGTACAAACAACACAAAGGATGTTTACAAGGATATGTTAGCAAATCCTGAAGTAGAAGTTTCTGTTTCTTCGCCAGAATATGCATGGATTCGTATTCATGGTAAAGCAGTATTTGAGGACAACAAGAGTGTAAAGGAAGGATGCATGAATAATCCAATCGTTAAGGGACAGTACCAGACAGCAGATAATCCTATTTTTGAGGTATTCTATCTTGAAAATCCTCATGGTGTAATCGCAGATTTCTCTGGAAATCCACCTTATGAATTTTAATAACAGGTAATCAACAAAAAAATACAGTCTTCGGGGCAAGGTGCAATTCCTGACCGGCAGTATAGTCTGCGAGCAAAAAGCTGATATGGTGCAATTCCATAACCGACGGTAAAGTCCGGATGAGAGAAGATATGATAAAGCAAGTTCCGCAGGAAATCCCGTCCTGCGGGCTGTTTTAAATTCAGGCATATCTCACAAAAAGGAGATTTATGAGTAACAATACAGCAACTATTAAAACAAGAGAAAATCTGGTTTCTACAAGGACGATAACAATGACAGCTCTACTGGCAGCTATATCATATGTGTTGGCATTTTTTGAGTTTCCGGTTCCTTTGAGTCCATCATTTGCACGAATGGATCTGTCAGATTTACCTGCACTGATTGGGGCGTTTGCGTTTGGACCGGTTACAGGAGTGATGATAGAATTGATAAAGAATATATTACAGCTTCTGTCAACATCAACAGGAGGAATTGGTGAACTTGCCAATTTCCTGATAGGTACATCATATGTAATGGCTGCTGGTTTTATATACAAACATAAAAAGACTAAGAAAACGGCGATATGGGCATGTGTTATATCAAGTATTGTTATGGGAATAGCAGCGGCGATTGTGAATTATTTTATTCTTCTGCCACTGTTTGAAACATTTATGCCGCTTGATCATCTGATTGCATCCTTTGGTGAGTTCCTGCCATTTATTGAGACAAAGTTGGACGTTGTGTTATTCAATGCATTGCCGTTTAATATTTTAAAAGGCTTGGTAATTGGAGCAATTACCATGATGATATATAAAAAACTTACACCGATACTGAAAGGAGAGACTTTGAAATGACAAAAATGGATTACCTTAAACTTCTGGTGGACGATATTCACTCCACAACAGTCGCCACAATAGGTTCGGACGGACATCCTCAGACTAGGATCATAGATATGATGTACTATGATGAGGAAGGCGTGTATTTTCTTACAGCAAAAGGAAAAGCATTTTATGACCAGTTAATGGAGCAGCAGTATGTGGCAATATCTGCAACAAAAGACAAAATTGCAGTTTCTCTTCGTGGAAAAATAAAGAACATCGGGAAAAAGAATCTTGATATTATGTTTGAGAGAAATCTATACATGAAGAAAATCTATCCGGGAGATACGAAAGACGCAATCGAAGTGTTTCGACTGTATGAGGCACAGGGCGAGTATTTTGATATCAGCAATCCGTCAAATATTGTGAGGGATACTATAACAATCGGGAAAACCGAAGCTGTTCAGACAGGTTATTTTGTTGGAAAAGACTGTATCGGATGTAAGTTGTGTTATTCTGTATGTCCGCAAAAGTGTATTGATATATTTTCAGTTCCGGTTACTATCAACCAGAATCATTGTCTGCATTGCGGAAGATGTGCAGAAATTTGTCCGAAGCAGTGTATTGAGAAAAGAGGTTAATTATGATCTTTAAGAAAATCAGAAAAGGGCATGCTGACTGGAGAAACTTTTTATGTAGTACTCCGGCAATGGATTATGTATTCCAAAAGGATGCATATGAAGACCAGATTGACAGGGCAGCAGAGAATATAAGAAATGCAGACTGTGTTATAATCGGGGCAGGAGCCGGGGCATCGACAGCTGCGGGAATCCAGTATGGCGGTAAAAGGTTTACAGACAATTTTGCAGAATTTATAAAAAAATACGGTGGGCATTACATGACAGATATGTATGCAGCCGGATTTTATCCATATCCGTCTGAGGAGGAAAAGTGGGGATACTGGTCAAAACACGCATTGATGAACCGCTTTGATCCTCCGGCATTGCCGCTTTATACAGAGCTTTATGATATTGTAAAGAATAAAGAATATTTTGTGCTTACAACCAATGTGGATCATCAGTTTTATAAGGCAGGATTTGATGAACAAAGAATATTTGCAACACAGGGAGACTATGGAAAAATCCAGTGCCAGAAAGCCTGTCATCCAAAGACTTACGATGCAAAAGACCTGTTTCGTAAAATGGATAAAGCAAGAAGAGACTGCCTGATTCCATCAGAACTTGTACCAAAATGTCCGGTGTGTGGCGGCAATATGGCTATGAATCTCCGTTGTGATAATTATTTTGTGGAAGATGAAGCGTGGCATGAGGCAGCCGACAGGTATGCAGACTTCATGGAACAGAATAAGGGTAAAAAGGTTGTTCTTTTGGAACTTGGAGTTGGATTTAACACCCCGATAATTATAAGATTTCCTTTTGAAAAGATGGTGCGGGAGAATTCATCTTATAGTCTGATACGTCTGAATATGGACGAAGCGGTAGTGCCGGAAAGCTTCGGGAAGCGTGCAATCGGTATTGGCGGTGACATGGCAAAGGCAATTACGGATATAAGGGGGAAAGTATTATGACACAGGATGAACGAAGAGAATATCTGATCCATTATCTTTTAAAAGAAGAAATGAAATTTGTCAGACAGAGTATTCCTACGGATAAGCAGGGGCAGGAAAATCTGCTCCGCTCACTTATGAATGTCAGACCGCCAAGACCAATCAGTAATGATTTTTTGAAAATACAGGATGAGTATCTTACAGAAAGAAATATAGAGCGTGGAATCACAGATGTTGACACGCTTGCACCTGTAAAATTCGATTTGAGATTATATATCTGGCAGGGGGATATTACCACTTTGAAATGTGATGCGATCGTGAATGCGTGTAACTCACAGATGCTTGGTTGTTTTTCACCGATGCATGCCTGTATTGATAACTTTATTCATACTTATGCTGGAATGGAACTTCGTCTGAAAATGCATGAAATTATGGCAAAGCAGGGGCATGAAGAAGAGACCGGCAAAGCAAAGATAACATCGGGATACAATCTTCCGACAAAATATATTCTTCATACGGTAGGACCTATTATACAATGGAAAGTCACAAAAGAAGACGAAGACCTGTTGGCAAGCTGCTACACAGAGTGCCTAAAGCTTGCAGCTGATACTGGTGTGGAATCTATTGCATTCTGTTGTTTGTCTACAGGTGTATTCCGTTTTCCACAGCAACGAGCTGCCGAGATTGCAACGAACACTGTAAAGCAGTATCTTAACAAAGACAGCAGAATAAAAAAGGTAATCTTTAATGTGTTTAAGGATGAAGATTTAAAAATATACAGTGGATTGTTATAAGCGTCTGTTGAAATATTCTATATACCCTAATAAGCAAAAGGTACAGAATAAATTTATGATTAGACCTTGCTTCTGCCCTTTTGCTAATTTTTAAATTCTAATGAATTTTTTTATCTAACATTTTCTATATGGAAACTATCGTTGATGAATTTACATGGCAGAATCAGAATGGAAAATTCTAATAAATTTTAACAAAAGTTCTCCTTCAAAAATAGTAAGGGGGACTTTTATTATATGTTTTTAATAGGAAATATTAAAGTTCAAGTGAATCTTCCGCATCTACCCACATCTGCAAATTTCCATCAAGATATAACCTTGCATATTCTAATGGCTCATCAATTGCAAGAGATGTCAAAGCACATTCTGATCCAGGTGTAGTCTTTAAATTCTTTTCAGCTTCCCAGCAGTCAATGCGAAGCATATAGCCGGCACTGGTATAAACATCAATACTGTTGCACTGTGGATTGTATTCTGCAAATATTGTTCTCATCGTATCCCATCTCCTTATTATTCAATCAACCATTAATTGTAAAAATTAAGAAGCATTTCAATCAGTTCACCATGTCAATTTTATTTTGTGTTATACTGTTTTATAGATTTTTCTTGGTCTCCGCTGCCGCTTCGGTCGGCACAGAGCAGATGTCCACCGGACATCTTGTGCCCTTGTATTTTCCCTTATCAGAGTTCGTAAACTTATATGGGAAGATATAACACAAGGGAAACAATAAGGGAAAGCTCACCTGCGATAAATCCAGTGTTTTCAAGGATTTACAGTGAATTTAATAACAAAATATAACAGTTATTAAATCTCTTAAAACAGGTGAAATCTCAATCGGGATTTGTGGAGGATAACTATTGTGGATAAAGCAGTTATTTATATACATGGAAAAGGTGGTAATGCTGAAGAAGCTATTCATTACAAACCGCTCTTTAGTAATTGTGATGTGATTGGTCTCGACTATACTGCACAGTTTCCATGGGAAGCAAAAGAAGAATTTCCATTACTTTTTAATTCAATTTATAGAAACTACAAGACTGTCGAAGTAATTGCCAATAGCATTGGAGCGTATTTTGCTATCAATGCCTTATCAAATCAGCAAATAGAGAAAGCATATTTTATTTCGCCCGTTGTAGATATGGAAAGGCTTATTGCTGATATGATGATTTGGGCAAATGTTACAGAGGATGAACTCAAAGAGAAAAAAGAAATTCAGACAACCTTTGGAGAGACTCTTTCATGGGATTATCTTTGCTATGCAAGAGAAAATCCTATTATATGGGAAATCCCAACGCACATTTTGTATGGTGAAAAAGATAATCTTACCGCTTATGGAACGATATTTGAATTTGTACAGAGGACTAATTCAACACTTTCTATTATGAAAAATGGAGAGCATTGGTTTCATACGGATGAACAAATGAAATTTCTTGATGAATGGATAATAAAATCTTCCAAATAAATCCCAGTTTGCAGAACTGACCCAAAAGAGCTCGAAGGAGCTCTTTTTCCTTTTTTATAATAGTATCATTATGGTATAATAGAGACATTAAAATCGGAAGTTATGGAGGTGAAAAATGTATTTCACAGACGAAAAAGACTATATTATGCGAATGATAAAAGAAATGGTAAGAGTATTATTTTCTTTAATGTTTGGGAAAAAGTATGTTTCTGTTGAACTTGAAAAAGAAAATAAATATGAAGTATCAGGGAAAAATTTGAAAGATTTTCTTGATATGATTGATTCTGGGAAAATTAACGAAGCAGAGAATATACTTTTAGATAGCATTGATTATACAGACAGAAATGAGGTAATGGCAGCAGCTCTTTTCTACCAATACCTTAGTGAGAAGGATAGTGAGTTTTTGAAAAATAATAATTATACAAAAGAAGAAGTGATGTCTGGTTTTAAGCAATTACTTATGCAGTCAGGATATACTGATTTGCTATGTTTGGTCAAAGCTGAAGAGTAATGTAGAAAATTCAAAGAGATAAGAGTGATTGGCTGAAAGGAGAAATTGTATTATATGTTCTATATTGTTTTTGACTTTATGATGGCAGTGATTATGTTTTTGTTTGGAATGTGGTTTTATAAATCAGAAGGGAAAGCTACTAAATTCTTGTCGGGTTATAATATGAAATCAGCGGATGAACGAAAGAAATACGATGAGAATGCTATGTGTAAGGCATATGGAAAAAGAATGATGTTTATGTCAGTTCCTTTTATTATTGGAATAATCATAGATATCCAATATCAAGGAATAGGCTGTTGGATCGCATGGGGGATATGGCTTATTATGTTTGTTTTGTTGCTTATTGATAGACATAAAAGAGAACGTTAAATTCCGGTTTGGAGAATTGAGAAAATCAGAGTTTGTGATGGTAGATAATATGGAATGGTTTAATGTTTTTGGGCTGATTTTTATTGCAGTCATTATGATACCCAATGTTGTATTTGCGATTAAGTGTAAAGATGGATTTGATAATAAGTGGAACAATAAATATGTTGAGGTCACAGAACAAGTAGGGAGATTGGGTTGTTTCGGATTCATGATAATCAATATTCCGGGAACTTGGTTCGGATGGTGGTCTGACGAAGCATTTGCACTATATCTGATTGTAGATACCATATTGGTAATGCTTTATTGTGCTATTTGGATTATATGTTTTAAGAAAAACAGTGTTTTCAGAGCATTAGCACTTTCTATTATTCCTTCAATGTTGTTCTTATTTAGTGGGCTTATGAGTAGGTCAGTGCTATTGATTATTGCATCAGTATTATTTGCACCAAGTCATATTGTGATTTCATATAAAAATGTAAAATGATATTTACAACTTCCAGTTTGGAGAATTGAGAAAATCGGAATTTAACGCTTGAAAAAAGGAGAAATAAACATGGCAAAGAAAGAAGAAAGATTTGAAGTTACATTTAGAGACGGAAGTCAGCTTAAGGATGAAGGAGTTCGCCAAATCCTTGTAGATAAGGAGACTGGGGTTAACTATCTTTGTTGGAAATCTGGATATGGAGCGGCTATTACACCTCTTCTGGATTCAGAAGGAAAAGTCATAGTTACAAAGTAAAATCGGAATTTGGAGGAGATTCTTATTTATGAAAAAAGGGATAAACAAATCAATCTTATTTTACATTGCATCAGTTCTGTTTTTCATAGCGTCAGCTATTGGCTTTACGAGTGGAAATGAAAGTTCTATGGCTATAGTATGGTTATGTCTTGGTTCTTCATTTCTTTGCTTGGGTTCGACTCATAAGAAAAAGGAAAACAATACAGATGATAAATAATTTCCTGCTTGTATTGTTGGAAAATCGGAATGCATAGAGTTCTTTTGTGATTTGCAACTGCTGGTTGACAGATTTACAGCCTGAAATGGTGGAATGCAAACAGCAAAACTGTTATATTGAGCTCATAAAATCTGCAAAAGGAGAAAAAAATGATTTTAGCTGATAAGATTACAGAGGAAAGAAAAAAGAATGGATGGTCACAGGAAGAACTAGCCAATCAGTTGGGCGTATCCAGACAGGCAGTATCTAAGTGGGAAAGTGCAGGAGCTGTTCCAGATTTGCAAAGAATTTTACAGATGTCGGAGCTTTTTGGTGTTAGTACAGATTACCTATTAAAAGATGAAATGAAAGCAGAAAATATCACCTATCACGAAAGTACTGAAAGCTATGCAGAACCGTTGAAAAAAGTAACTATGGAGAATGCAAATAAATTTCTTGACATGAAAAGAAATGGATCCAAAGTAGTGGCAAACGCAACAAGTATGTGTATCTTAAGTCCAATATTATTGATTGTTCTTGTGACAATGGCAGAAGATAGCGTATTTCATGTTTCGGAATCTCTGGCAACAGTATTTGGATGTGTTTTTTTGCTTGGAATGGTTGCGGCAGCCGTCTTTTTGTTTATTACATATGGAATGAGTGAATCACATATGGAACATTTTGAAAAAGAATGCTTTGAAACAGAGTATGGTGTATCTGGAATGGTACGAGAAAAAAAAGATTCCTATGAACCAATTTTTATCAGAGGAACAGCTGTTGGGGTAGTGCTTTGTATACTGGCAGTGATTCCGACAATTATTGCCGGATCTATGGAAGCGTCCGACTATTACTGTGGTCTTTCCGTTGGATTACTGCTATTCATACTTGCAATAGGAGTGAATCTGTTGGTTCGTGTTGGGATGGTAAAAAGCAGTTACGATACCCTTCTTCAGGAAGGCGAATATACAAAAGAAGAAAAACTGTTTAAGAAAAAGACTGACACGTTTTCTGGTGTATATTGGTGCTTGACTACAGCGATTTACCTTGCATGGAGCTTCTGGACGATGAGCTGGGATATTACATGGATTGTATGGCCGGTTGCTGGTGTTTTGTTTGCAGCATTGCTCGGTGTGGTGAAAATGGTGTTAAAGAATGGCAGTGAAACTCAGCACTATATTTAAGATGAAGTTAAGTTTTTTTCGCATATTATACGCATCCAGAAATTCCAGTTTATAGAATTAAGAAAATGAAATGTAAGGAGGAGTATGTAAATGAAATTAGCAGATTTAGCAACAGGCTCTGATTGGATAGTGTGGATTGTCTTTGTGATATTTGCTGTACTTTCTATTATTTTACTTTCTGGACATGGAAGTTGGTTCATTTCTGGATATAATACAGCTTCAAGAGAAGAAAAGGAAAAATATGATGAAAAGAAGTTATGCAGAACAATGGGAATTGGAATGTCTATTATAGCAATTCTTGCATTAACTATGAGCTTGTTTGGAAATATTTTGCCTGCATTTTTTGTATATATTGCATTGGGGATTATTTTGGTTGATGTCGTGGTAATTATCATTTTAGGAAACACACTATGCAGAAAGTAATCATTTCCAGTTTTCGGAGGTCGAAGTATGGGATTGCTTGATAGGTTAAAATCGAATAAAAACAACAAAGATTTCTTTGAATGGTTAGATTTACTTTTAAAGAATGAATTGAGTAGTGAAATAAAAGCGATTATCTTTAATTTATATGAAGATACAGATAATAAATGGTCTATTGAATTAGTTGGCACATTTTCATTCAATAAGGATAATGACGATTGGGCTTAACCAGAAATAGTACACTGTAGGTGACTAACATAGAACGTTAATTAGCTTATATAGAAAACCCCTTACATCAATTATGGTGTGAGGGGTTTTTTCATATAAAAATTAACCAAATCTCAAGAAAGCCCATAAAATAAAGGAAAATCAAGGATTTACACAGGTAAAGACGGTGATTTTACTACCAATTTACTACTTTTCAAGAGCCTTGCCATTATGAACATGTAAAGAGATATTCGGTACTATGCGTATCGGGTATCTCTTATTTTTTTCATATGCAAGGGGCAAATTATAGCCCAATTTTAGCCCATTTTTCGCCCACTTACAACCCACAACGCGTATTTATATGTAATTATCATTTGTGGCAAAATGTGGGCGGTTTTTGGGCTGTTATTTGTACTAAAAATGGGCAAAAAATGCCCAGCCGATTAGACACGAAAAAAGAGATAGCTTTTTACGGCTATCTCTCTCAGAAAGGAAATATAATTTATGAATTACAATAGAATTATTGTTAATGGCTAAAACATCAAATCCATGTCACCGCTGTTGTTATCAATTAAAAGCGGTGAGTTGTCATAAGCTGATGTGTTAGCAGGGAACTGACCCTGTTCTCTCATGATTCTCTGTTTCTGATGTTCCCTCATAAGCTCTAAAGCCCAAGGGCTCATTGAATCTTTACGCTGTTTCATAAACATCTTATATAAACGTTCTACGAAACCACGGAAGTCTTTATTTCTCTTTGCTCCCTCTTTATCGAGGAACTCCAAAAACTTTGCATTCAGATGTTTTTCATCATCTAAAATCTGTCCGCATACTGCGGCTGTAGCAGATGCCTGTTCCATCATGTTCTCAGCATCTTTTTTCATCTTATTTACGTTCTCTTTTTCTTCGAGTAAAGCTTTTAACTGTTCCTGCACGTTCTGCCTGTCAGTAGCAAGAATAGACTGCTGTAATTCCAGTTTTTCACGTTCTGCATCCAGTTTTTCCTGCGTTTCCTTTGCTTTGCTCTGTACGTCACGCATGGTAGCTTCTAACTTATCCAGTTCTGATTTCCTAATGTTCATTTCAATTTCTCCTATCTTTAATTCTAATTGCCTATTTTCAAGTTCCTTTAACTGGTCTGGGGTTAATCCCTGCTGATGCCAGTTACCGTCTTTATCCGTGTACCCTGCGAGATGTTCCTCAATCGGCTTGTTTTCCATGTCAATGTCATATCCTTTTGATACTAATGCTTTACGCAAGCGGCGGTGCATTCCTGCAAGCGATTTCGGATTTCTGAAATAATGGGTTTGTGAGATTGCACATTTTACAGTTCCATTATCTGTCTGCTTTTCCACACACGGAATAAATGCAATGTGAAGATGTTCGTTCGTCTCATCCCTGTGTAAAGAGAATCCGACAATATTGTCTTTTCCGAACATTGCTTCGGTTTCTGAAATAACATCCCACATCCATGTTTTGGGATGTTTGCTGATATTTTCCTCGTCAAGCTGGACAACCAATGGGCGAACAATAACCGTGTCATTCTGACCTTTACAGGCGATTCTTGCACCGTGTTCACGCGCATAATCAATCCTGTGGTTAATTGCATCGAGCATATCTTGCGGCTTATCCGTACCGCACCAGTTACCGCCAGTATCTTTGTAATAAGATTCATTGAGCAACGTTAATTCGCTTCTTATGTTTGGATTGCTATGACTTACCTCACAATTATTAAGGCGGTCAGTCTCGCGGTCGATATGACGCAAATATCCAGCAACACCACCATGTCCAGATTTCTTAGTTTTTGTACTTGTAAATCATCCAGAACGATGAATTTTGATGCTTGCATCAAAGCTAAGTCTTGCCATACCTTTTTCCTCTCTTTCATAGATTTAAAAATACAAAAAAGAGCAACAAACGTATGAAATAATACACATAGTCTATGTGCAATTCCATACATCTGTTGCTCGTCTACTCTTTATGGTTTAGCATTTGCGGCTTCTGGTGGTAGGACACCGCTTGTCCCCATTCCCCCAAAATCAATACTCACTCAAGCGGGGGTACTCAGCGCGCTTGAGGTCATAGCTGAATGTATTTACAGATGTTCGTCTGTTATCAAGTTTTCATATCTTTATGATATTATTATACCAGATTGTTAAATATTTGTCAATGCCACCAGCGCAAATATTTCCTGTATTTTCCTGTAAATGTGTTAATTTTCTGGCTTTCCCGATAGGTCTATTTCTCCTTTTGGGTTGTGAAAATGGCATCACCGCGAACGTGCCGAAACTTTCCACTTCGCTGTAGCAAAATACAGCGAACACTAAAGTTTTTCGCCATATTTTGCCAAAGGGTGGTTAACACCCCTCTGGACTTCCTGCTTTTGCCACCGCCAGTGTTAAAGACAGCTGACGCTGTCCGGGAGCGTTCGCAAAAAAAAGGAGATTTACAGCTATGATGAAAAATTGTGTTTTCAGAGCGTATGTGACAAACTTAGGACTTTACAATGAGGGCTATCTGGTTGGCGAATGGGTCAGCTTTCCGCTTGAGCGCGAGGGTATGACATTTGATGAATCAATCAATGACATGCTGAAAAGAATCAAGGTTGATGGCAAGGTTTACGAGGAATACTTCATCACGGATTATGAAAGCAACGTTGCTGGATTAACAGAATCGTTCGGTGAATATGAGAATCTGTGGATGCTGAACCGTCTCGCTGAGATGATTGTCGAATCAGATATCAGCTTTCAACAGTTGGAATCCATGATAGAATATGGGGAATCAACAGGAAGTGTTGAGGAATTGATGAACCTTGTTTACAGTGCAGACTGCTTCTATTTCATGCCAGATGTTGCAAACGATTATGATTTAGGCTATGAGTATGCGGAAGAAAGCGGAATGTTTACAGAAGCATTTGCAACGCTTGGAGTGTTGCGTAATTATATCGACTATGAGAGCTATGGTCGAGACATCCGCTTGGAAGAGGGCGGCATCCATACAGAACATGGATATATCTCATTAACAGACAGCATCAAGGAGTACATTGAAGAGATTCCAGCGTAATAGGTAGATATGGTTTACAGGCAAGGTGAAACGGATATGTTGCATCGTTCGTTTTGCCTTGTCCGTTTGTCTGACTTGTTTCAAAGATTTTTTTATTTACAGGAATATATAGTTGTCTGGTTGTCTGACCTATTTACAGAAAATTTTTATTTATTTTTGTATTATTTCTATCTATGTGTTAACTATAATATATTTACCTACGATAGATAATAAGATATATATTACAATTAAATTATTTTTTTTAAATAAGTCAGACAGCCAGACAGAATTATGTGATATAATATAAAAAAGTTTTCTCCAAAAAGTCAGACAACCAGACAGAGGATAACCACATCCATGCAATTATCCTCTGTAAACGATTTCCTTTATTTGACTTTCTTCTCTTTGCGAAAGTGTTCCGCGAGGTCTGTGAGAATCCGTACCTGCTCCATGTCAAGCCCTGTGATATCAAGGCTTGTATTCTTATCAAGACCGAGCAGGTAATCCACCGATACGTGGAATATCTGGGATAACTCTACAAGATAGGTTGTCGATGGGGTTGATATTCCCATCTCCCATGCGTTAATACTGCTTCTCGTGATGCCTAATCGTTTGGATAAGGCAGTCTGGGACAGATGTTGATTCTCTCTTAACATTTTTATACGTTCAGCTATCATACAGTCTACATCCTTTCTTTTTTGATTGTATGATAATCAGGATGCAGGTGCATTATCCGGGAGATGGTATGATAATCACAATGATTACTGTATATTGACATTTTTAAACTGCACGTTTAAAATGAAAAGCATGGAATTTAATGATTGTAAATCATAAACAAGAAAGGGGTATGCAAATTGAAAAATCAAAAACTGAAAAGACTATTAAAGTCTGCACTTGCGGTTGCGGTAGCTGTTACAACTCTTGCACAGCCTGTATTTGCCGCGAACTGGGTACATAACAATACTGGCTGGTGGTGGAGAGAGGATAATGGTTCTTATCCGGCGAATCAGTGGAAAGCTATCAATGGCAAATGGTATTGGTTTGACAGCAATGGCTATATGGCTACAGGCTGGAGAAACATTGGTGGCACATGGTATTACATGGATGCATCTGGTGCGATGGCGACTGGATGGAGAAATATCAATGGCACATGGTATTACTTAGAAAGTTCTGGAGCAATGGCTTCTAATAAGTGGATTGGAAATTATTATGTAGAAGCTAGCGGAGCAATGGCTACCAACAAATGGATTGGAAATTATTATGTAAATGGTTCTGGTCTCTGGACGCAAACAAGAACAACTGGTCAATGGATATCCAGTGGTAATCGTTGGTGGTATCGTCATTCTGATGGAACATATACCCGAAATGGTTGGGAAACGATTGCTGGAACAGATTATCTGTTTGATGGTTCTGGATGGATGCTCACAGGCTGGCAGTCTGCAAATGGTACGTGGTATTACATGAACAGTTCTGGTGGCAAAGTTACAAATCAGTGGGTTGGAAATTATTATGTAGATGGTTCTGGTGCATGGGTTGAAACAAGAGGACAGCATCATGGGGATGAAGGTGTCGTTACAAAAGAACCTACTTGCACAGAAGCAGGCGTAAAGACATTCACATGTAAAACATGCGGTGACACTTACACAGAAGAAATCAAAGCACTTGGTCACTCTTACGACGACGGTGTCGTTACGAAAGAGCCTACTTGCTACGAAGAAGGTGTAAAGACATTTACATGTAAGACATGTGGCGATACGTATACCGAAAGCATTCCAACAACAGATGCTCATGTCTATGACAACGGTGTCGTAACGAAAGAACCTACTTGTACAGAAGCAGGTATCAAGACCTATACATGTACTATCTGTCATAAGACAAAGACCGAAGAAATCGCACCAACAGGTCATCATTATGATGATGGTGTAGTTACTACACCAGCTACTTGTACAACAGACGGTGTGAAGACATTCACTTGTAAAGACTGTGGTAACAGCTATACAGAAGTCATCAAAGCTACTGGTCATCACTATGATAACGGTGTAGTTACTAAACCAGCATCATGCACAGAAGAAGGTATCAAGACTTTCACTTGTCCAGACTGCGGTGACAGCTACACAAAGAGTATTCCAATGACTGACCATGATTGGCTTCATCACGATGCAGTAAAAGAAGCACAGACAATCGTTGTGAAAGATGCATACGATGAAACTGTATGGGAATCACGTTACATCTGCTGTGGTTGCGGTGCACAATTCAAAACTCAAGAAGAAGTTTGTGAACACATCATTGAACCAAATGACAACTGCAAGAACTACTATTCAGACTCTGTTGAAGTCAAAATTCACCATCCAGCTGAAACAAAGACAGTCTATGTCGTTACCAAAAAGGCTTATGATGAATGTAAACATTGTCACAAGACAGTAGAATCAAACTAAGTCATTATCTCAATCCTTTATAATAAGCCCGTCCCTGCATAGGGGCGGGACTTTTTTGTTTCAGCACGTTTTGCTTTTCTTAATAAAAAAATTATAAAAAACATGAGAAACACAGGCTGCGATAAACGCCGCCGGGTGGAAATGCGTATAATCGATTGCCTCTGCAAGCAGTTGTTCCTGACTGCAGATGGTGCTTACAAAAAAAAAGAAACAGCCATTGGTCACTTAGCGTAAGAAGAGATTGACGGCTGTTTCTTTTTTTAAAAATTTACACAAAAAATACACACATACAAGTGCATATATGAAAATTTGCACAGAAAGGATTGATATGATGCACCAATTTTTATTATACGATAAAGCATTCATCATGCCAGCATCCATTTTAAACCCATCGAACACATCATGGCTTGCATGTTCCTGTTGCCACCACTTATTATTTGAAAAACACAAACAATCCAATACCATTCACATTCGTCACACCATCATCCACACATGTCCTCACTGTAATACATCATTCCGTTATATTATTTTTTATTTACAGATTTTCATTTTTATATTTATTTAGGCTTTCCCATAATTTATCAATATCAACTTTTTTATATTTCTTATAATTGCCAATTATTTCTTCTTGAACCTCTGCTGTTTCTTTTGATATATCAATCCCCAGTACGCTATAATTGCCAAACTTTTCGATATATTGTTCTTTCAACGGATTATATATATATGGCTGTTGTATTTTTACATAGTATAGTGTAATTATCATTACAGCTAAAAAAGTATCATTTAGTTTCAAAACATCTGGTCTAGTCCACTGTATGCCATATTCGTCCGTATCATCATACATATCAGATAGAGATGTGAATGGTTCTGCTCCTGTTTCTTCCATATATTCTTTGATTCTTGGATTGACTGATTCTACTTGAAAGTTGGCTTTTACAATATTATCGTCATACCATTCTTCAATCTGCTCAATCATATCTTTATAGGTTAAACTTGTTTTAGATGATGAATCATTTGTTTTAGATGATGAATCATTTGTTTCAGATGATAAATCATTTGTTTTAGATGATGAATCATTTGTTTTAGAAAGTTCCATAATATCAGAATAGCCAAGTAACCAATCAAGAGAAATATTATAATAGTTTGCAATTTGAATGAGCGTATCAAGTCTTGGGGTTTTATGACTTGCTGCACTCATTAAATCATACATAGTACTTTTTGCGACACCACAAAGTTTTCCAAAGTTTTCTATATTTCCATCTGTTTTTTCTTTAACATATTGTGCCATTCTTGTATGAAGTATTTCTATTCTATCTATTTCATTTTTATTGTCTTTATCGTCCATTGTTGAAATCCTTTCTTTTTATAATAGTATTTTAAAATTTATCACATTGGAATTATTCCGTTACAATGGATTTTCTACACTTTAACGGAATAATTCCACGTTAACCATACAAAATTCCACTGTAGATAAGACCATTTTAGCATTTATAAAGTTAATCTACAAGATAAAGATGGAAACCGTCTGTTTTGGCGGAAAATGCGAAAAATCTGAAAGCAAAGATGGACAAACATTCCTTTGTAGAGGGGTTAATTATGTGTTTTGATGCGCTAAAATAGCATCATCAAGAAACCGAAAGGGGAAAGGAAAATGGAATCAGAAAAGCAATTAGAATTGTTAAAACAGATGTATTTAATAGACAGAAGTCATCATGACATAGTCAACCATATGGTGACACTGTTAATGAAATCACAGATGCAGGAAAAACCTGTTTCAAGCAAGGACATAGAACTTTGTAGGGAATGGATTGAAACAATGAATGATGACTTTTTATACATCTCAGACTTATTAAATACGCATCCAGATTTTGAAAACATAGTGGTATCTGATTATATGATACATAGAAGTAGGGATGACCCACTAAAAAATCACACTTCCATATAGATTATGAATTGGTAGTTCAAATCTGGAAGTGCGATTATTAAAAAATAATACATAAATAGTTTAAGTCATTCTCTTCTTGTTTACAAGTAGAAATGCTTAAATTGAACCTTGAAAATTAAATAAAGGAGTTAATAATATGTTCAATGATAATTTTTCATATCCTACTCTTCTTTCCGCTTCGAGGATACACGTAGAAGTAACACAGGAGTATATCGACAGTTGTTCAGCTCTTGAAAATGAGTATGTATGTTCTAATGACTTATTGGAACAGCTGAATGTAAGAATAGAGCTTGAAAATGCTATTAGAGAGAAGTCACACCATTTAGCAATATTAAAAGAATTACCCAATATTTGTGTGGTACGTCTTATGTCGGCACACCCTCATCTGGCAGTAGTTACCGGTGGAGATAAAAGCGGAAATGGCAATAAGCCATTTTTGACCTATGAAGAAAAAATGGAGTTGCCAGTAGTTTATTATAATACTGATGGTGATAATGCTGGGGTCTGGGAAAGTGCAAATAGACCATTGGGATTATTCGGAAGTATCGTAGAGCGTTATAAGCCCGGAGCAACGGACAAGGATAAAAAAGAAATCTTTAGTAGTGTAAAGGGAAAGCTCCGTACGATTTACAAATGCGTTATCCCGTATTATGCAGCCATGAACAATTGCATTTATGATGTCTTGCATAAAAAAGCAATTCCTTTTTCACCAGACCTTGTTTTTACAGCCAAAAGCCATATTAACTTTAACGCGGCGGCTGTTAATCCTTTTATTTATATTAAAGAGGATGGAACAACGTGGGATGTCATTAGTTGGCTTAATTCACTTGGTACACCAGAATTTGTAGAACAGATTAAAGATGTAATACAGGCAGTTTTACTTCCTCTTGCACCACGTGGCAAATCCGTATGGTTTTATTCTCCGACAGGAAACAACGGAAAAGGAACAATTGCCGCACTGCTTAGAAATCTTGTGACTGACAGCGTGACTGTAAATATTCCTCTTAGTCAGTTTGGAGAACCATTTGGTTTAGCGGAATTGCCAAAAGCAATGGCAATTATTACAGATGAAAATGAAGTTGATTCATTTAATAAAGCTGGTATGGAAAAGTTTAAAGCTGTTGTGACTGGTGATGCAGTTACCATCAATAAGAAGTACGAAAATCCTTATAAGTTTTATTTTAATGGACTTGTAGTGGAATGCATAAATATTTTAGTTGAAACGCCGGATAAGAGTAATTCATTTTACAGACGTTTACATATCATCAAATTCTCTGAATGCTTTACAGGAAAAGAACGCCGTTATATTAAACAGCGTTTGATTTATAGGACGGATGTTCTTGAATTTATTGCAAAAATGGTTTTACAGGATATGGAATACAAGGAAGCATTTACTGAAACACCTATGATTAAAGACGCATTGAGTGAATATATCAGTAGCACAAATTCGGTAGCTGAATATTTAGATACAATTCTTCCGAAAGCAAAATGGAATCTTTTGCCAGCTAAAGATTTTCTTTATGAAGGATATAAGACATATTGTAAAAAGACCAATCCCAATGGAAAAATCAAGAAATATCCTAAGTTTATTAATAGTGTAAAAGATTATATTTCTAAAAACCCTGACTGGGAATGGACAGACAGTTGCCGCTCAGATGGATATATTGACGGCAATGTAACTGAACCATTGCTTTTGGAATATGAAATGGAACCATTTAGAAATAGACTGTGTTATGTGCCTTACGACCCTACTAGTCAGTATTCTGTATCGGGCTGTCTTAAGGAAAAATATTCTGGTTTAAAAAGAAGAGGTTTCACAAAACAGCAGACTACTGTAACAAATAATCCATAAATTGATTAAGATGCACTTTCAGTGCAACGGGTGCGGCTGATAATGCACCAATCATTTGAAGTAACAAAAAAAACAGACGGTGTGGTATATTGCCGCACCGTCACACACAGAAAAGAAATAAATTATGTTAAAGATTTGTGATGAATTGAAAATTAATAAATCTAAAGTGATGAAAGAAGCACATGAATATGTAAAAACAGGACGTTATAAAAATATGTCAGAAGCATTAGAAATGGCGTGGTTTAATGCTAAATATGACCAAGCATTTCAATGCGCTGTCTGGGAAGCAGGAGGAAGTGTTTATTATGAGTAAGACAGTAAATATTGAAAATAAATTTTTGCTTACATTCGCAGAAGCAAGTCAGTATTTTGGAATCGGAGAAAATAAGTTAAGAAATATGGCAAATATTGCACACAATCCAGACTGGCTTCTTTACAACGGTTCTCGTCTGTTAATTAAACGGGTGAAATTGGAGAAAATTTTATTAGAATCTGAAACAATCTAAAGTTTGAATTGAGCCTTGTATGTGGTATAATTTATCGCATGGCAAGGCTCTTTTCATACCAGAAAGGAGCTACTATGAAACCAAGAAAAGATAATAAGAAAAGAGTGCTAAAAACAGGCGAAAGCCAACGAAAGGATGGTAGATACGTCTATAAGTACAGAGGTAAGGATGGAAAGGATAAATTCATTTATTCATGGAGATTAACAGATACTGACCCAATCCCAAAAGGAAAACGCTACTGTAGGTCGTTAAGAGAACTGGAAAGTGACCTGCAACGTGACCTCATGGATGGGATTGATACAAGCGGTAAAAAAATGACTTTGTGGCAACTGTATGAGAAGCACAATGCTTTAAAACCTAATGTTAGACAATCAACTGAAACAGGCAGAAAGTATCTTATGGATATTCTAAAATCTGATACACTTGGTAATATGTCTATTGAAGCAATCAAACCGTCAGATACAAAAGAATGGGCTATCCGAATGAAAAAGAATGGTTATTCTTATCAAACAATTAACAATTATAAAAGGTCATTAAAAGCCTGCTTTTATACAGCTCTTAATGATGATTTGGTAAGGAAGAATCCTTTTAATTGGAATCTTAGTGATGTATTAGAAGATGATACGGAGCATAAGACAGCTTTAACAGATGAAGAAGTTAATGCCTTGTTATCTTTTGTACAGATGGATGAGGTATATCAAAAGTATTACAATGCTATTGTAGTGCTGTTACATACAGGATTGAGAATCTCTGAACTTTGTGGATTAACGGTTTCTGATATTGACTTTGAACAAGGATTTATTCGAGTAAATCACCAGATTAACTATGATAAAGGTGAATATTCTATCAGTGAGCCAAAGACAGAAAGCGGAATCCGAAAAATACCTATGCTTAAACCTGTAAAGGAAGCATTACAGGACGAAATTAAAAGCAGAACAGGCGTAAAACAGATTTTGATTGATGGTTATTCTGATTTTGTATTTCTCAACCAAAAATCACTGCCCATGTATGCCCATTGCTATTCTAAGGCATTTTCCAGCTTGATAAAGAAATATAACAAATATCATAAAGAAAATGAACTTCCTGCTTTTACACCTCATACGTTACGCCATACGTTCTGTACGAATATGGCAAATAAAAAAATGACCCCGAATACTTTGCAGTATATCATGGGTCATAAGAATATTTTAATGACTTTAGGTTATTACACTCATGCAACATCTGAATCAGCTATGGCTGAAATGCTCTCTATCTCTGCATAGTTTACTACAAATTTTACTACATTTGAGAGGTAGAAAATGAGCTGTTTTAAGCTGATTCGTGAACTTGTATTCCAGCTATAGCTTCTCGAAACCCGCATAGAATAAGGATTTGTGAGGATTCGAGAAGTTATAAGCGGAATCGTGAAAAATTATTTAATGTTTTTGATGAAAAATGTACAAAAGTTCTTGGGTGTGGTAGTATGATGATAAAGATAAATCGGGAGTTGTAGTAAAGGAGGTTTACAATGGGGTTTTGGATTTTTATGTTGATTATGGATTTGCTTCTTCCATTTACGATGATTGGTTTTGGAAGATATTTTATGAAAAAGGCTCCAAAGGAAATAAATTCAGTATTTGGATATCGGACTTCGATGTCTATGAAGAACAAAGACACATGGGAATTTGCTCATAAATATTGTGGTAAAGTCTGGTATGTCTGTGGAATGGTTATGTTGCCGATAACAGTAATATTCATGCTTTTAGTGATTGGAAAAAATGAAGATTGTGTTGGAAGTATAGGAGGAATTATCTGTGGTGTTCAACTTATTCCTTTAATTGGGTCTATTCTCCCAACAGAAATAGCATTAAAAAAGAATTTTGATAAGAATGGAACAAGACGATAAATTCCAGTATGTAGAGAATAAGTAGTAATAAAAATCTGTAAACCCCTTACGCCACCCAAGAGCGTAAGGGGATACAGATTTTTTTTGATGGAAAGATAAGAAAGTTTATACAAAAATTGAATAATTTTTTATGGAAAATATTATTCGTTCAAACTACATTCCATACGTAATTTTGTGGTTTCAAAATTTGAATTTTTATATAGTGACTGTGCAATTTCGTTATTAGATAATACATATAAAGAGATTTTGGTATAACCTAATTGCTTAGCAGTATTTTTAGCTTCGGATAATAGGTGTTTTCCGATGCCCTTTTGCCGGTAATATTCGTCTACATATAAATAAATTAAACGACATTCATGTTTACTGATTCCTTTGATAACAATAAATCCTCTTTTTTTCTGATAATATAAACCAATTAAAATAAATCCGTTTATCTTATTAATCAGATTTTTCCAATACTTATTTGACAGAGGTTTAAATTGTTTGGGTTCGTCATCATTGTTAGTGATTGATGGGTAAAAAACTTCGTTGGATTTAGATAATTTTTCGTAATTTTCTATATAAAATTTAAGATCATAAGAAGTTGCAAATCGAATTGTTATCTCTTTTTCTTCCAAAATCTTATTTTGATCATTTATGATTAAACGAAGGGCTTTCTTTTTCTTTAAAATGTATTCAGCCATATCATTTCTTGTTTCTAAGGGAAGGTTTGATAAAAATGGAAGGTTATCGTTTACGGCTGTTATATTCCTTCTTATTTCGTTCACGACATGATATTCCTTATTATACTCATTTGCAGAATCTTTATTTTCGGATGTAATTTTTTTTAAGTTGTTTTCTAGTTTTTTTAACGTTTTGATAATAGTTTCTATGTTACGAAAAGTAATCAGGGAATAATTGGGGCAAGTCCACAAATCATCAGAATACTTATTAAATTCTTGCTTGAAATTTCCTTCTCTGACTAAAAAAACGATAGTGTAATCGCTAAATGGTTTACTTGGAATAGAAAAATCCGATAATCTGATTAAAGAGGAAAAAAATGATTCGTCATATCGGTGGCTTTTATGCGGACGTTTTTTATCAGTAGGAGAGATTTCGTAAGGTTTTTTTGTCATGAGTACAAAATAAAAATCCACAGGTTTTTTGATGTAATAGGAAAAGAGCCATTTGTATGAAAATTTAAATGGCGAGATGATGAAAATTTAAATCGTGGAATTACATTTTCACTGTACCATTGATTCACCGGGAGAATATGCGGAATCCAAGCATTTCAGCGTAGGACTGGTCTGCTTTTCCTTTGAGGCGGATGTGATCGCTATCGTACAGGCAGCCAATGAGCCATTTAACCTGTTCAGTGACGGCAGCAGAAATTTTCTCCTGCGGCCGCTGATCGGGATCATCACCAAGGTAGATTCCCCACATGCCAATATTCCAATGGTCAGACAGTGGATGGAGAACATGGGCTGTGAGAGGATCTTTATGGTAAATAACAAGACAAGGGAAGGTATCAGCGAGCTGATGGATTATCTGCAGAATGATCTCCCGAAGCTTACGCTTGAACAGGCGAAATTCAAGCAGAGCATTGGACTTAACGAATGAGATCCCATGCCGGAAGGGGTGGAGTATCCGGAGTCGATACGGTAAAATAGTAATATTCACGAAAAATGAATAAAAATACAAAGTTCAAACGGAAAAAGTAGCAATTCCTCCGGAACTGTGATATACTGTGATCGTTTGGAAAATTAGTGGACTGAAATGTAAGATCCCCAGAGCATGAAGTATAAAGAGGGCAGAAACGGGGCTCGCAGATATATGGCAGAAGAGCTGTATGTCGAGAACACCAGATATCCGTATCTGACTTCACGTTCTGGGGATTTTTTATATTCTGTACGCGGATTTTCCGAATGTATGCAAAAGAAAAACAATAAAAAGGATAGGAGAGGAAAAGATGTTTGAATTATTTGAAAATCTGACCAACTGGCTCTGGGGACTGCCGCTGCTGATCACGATTCTCGCTACAGGCGTATATCTGACAGTACGTTCCGGTTTCTTCCAGTTCCGCCATTTTGGTTACATTGTGAAAAACATGTTCAGTAAAGAACGCCGTCAGGAAGGCGGAGACGACGGAAAGAGCCTGACACCGTTCCAGGCTATTTCCATTGCGATCGGCGGTACCGTTGGAGTATCCAACATGTCCGGTGTTGCAACAGCCATTGCAACAGGAGGACCTGGTGCATTATTCTGGCTCTGGATCGCGGCGCTTCTTGCTATGGTCATCAAGATGGCAGAGGTAACACTTGCTGTGTACTACAGAGAAAAACAGCCAAACGGTGAGTACCAGGGAGGCCCGACCTACTACATGCAGAAGGGTCTTGGCGGAGAGAAAAAGCTTCCCTTCTGGAAACTTTTTGCAGTACTGTTCGGCGGCTGTATTTTTATGACATGGTTCATCACCTTACAGAATTATACAGTATCAGAGGCTGTCGGAAGTACCTTCCACCTGCCGTACATCGTGCCGTCACTTCTGTATGTGGCAGCGATCTACCTGATCATCATTGGCGGTGTAAAGAAAGTCGGTGTGATCTCTTCCTATATGACACCGATCATGTGCATGATTTACATTGTAGGATCTCTTGCAATACTGGTAGTGAATTTTGACAAGCTGCCGGAAACCTTTGGACTGATCTTCAAGGGTGCATTTACAACACAGGCAGCAGTCGGCGGATTTATGGGAGCCGGTGTTGCAACAGCTATGCGCCTTGGATTTGCCCGTTCTGTATACAGCAACGAGGCAGGCTGGGGAACCTCACCTATGATCCATGCTTCCGCAAAAACAGACCATCCTGTAAAACAGGGACTGATGGGAGCATTTGAAGTATTTGCAGACACCATCGTAGTCTGCTCCATGACAGGTCTTGTTGTTATCACCACAGGCTACTGGAATTCAGGACTTCAAGGATCAGAGCTGACACTGACAGCATTTGAGTCCGGAATGGGCTCTGTTGCGAGAGCACTGATCGCGATCAGTATTTTCCTTTTCGGACTGACAACATCAACCGGATGGTTTACCTATTACAGCGTGATCCTGAAGCACTGGCTGAAAAACAATCAGAAGGTTCTGAAGATCGCAGAGAAGGTTTTTATCCTTGGAACGCCATTATGGGGTCTTCTGGTCACAGTGCTTACTCTTTACGGAAACGGAACACCGGCACAGCTGTGGGTAATTGCAGACTTTACAACCGTATTCCCTACATTTGTAAATGTTGCCACATTATTTATCTTAAGTGGTACCTTCTTTAAGCTGCTGAAGGATTATAAGGCGCGTTACATGGGAATCGGAAAAGTAGACAAGGATATGGCACTTTTCTACGAGGATAAAAAAGAAAAAGAGGAAAAATAAACAGTGGATACGATTTTTTTTAACGGATGTATAAGAACACTGGATAACAGTGAAAAAGTGGCAGAGGCTGTGGGAATCGAAAATGGCCGGATCGTTTTTGTGGGAACTGATAAAGAAGCGGAAGCTTTTTCCTGCAAAAAACGGATTGACCTTAAGGGAAGGCTGATGCTGCCCGGTTTTGTGGATACACATATGCATATGCTGCATTATGCATTTGTGGAAAGATCTGTGAAACTGTTTGACTGCACAAGTGTTGAGGAAATGCTTGCTGCAGCAAAAAAAAGACTGGAGGAGAGTAAAGGTCAGAAGCTGACCTGGCTCTACTGCAGAGGCTGGAATGAGGAGCATTTTGATAAGCCGCGCTATCCGCATAAGGATGAGCTGGATGCACTCTCAACGGAAATCCCCATCATTATGGTGCGTGTCTGCGGGCATGTGGCTGTGTGCAACAGCTGTGGTCTGGAGCTTCTGAAAAAAATCCCGGAGTTTCCGGAGATTGAGAAGGAGGTTGATCTGGATACCGGACTTCTGAAGGAGAATGCAGTACAGTTTTATTTCTCCGTATTGGAAGCACCATCCCAGGAAGAAGTGGAAGGCTACATCAGATACAGTGCGAAGAAGCTGAATGAATGTGGATTTACAGGTGTACAGTCCGATGATCTTGCCTCCCTTCCGGGAAAAAACTGGCGTCGGATCATGGCCTCCTACAAGGCACTGGATGCCAGAGGAGAGCTGAGTATCCGCCATTATGAGCAGTGCCTTTTTGAGCGGGCGGAGGATGCGAAGGCTTTTATCGAGGAAGGATATCGTACCGGGCAGAGGGGAGATCACTTTACTGTTGGACCGATGAAGCTGATCCAGGATGGTTCCCTTGGTGCAAGAACAGCGGCCATGAATGAGCCTTACGAGGATTCGCCGAAAAATACCGGGATCATCACATTCAGTCAGGATGAGCTTGACGATCTGTTTGCTTTTTTTGACCGGCATCAGATGCAGGCGGCGGTACACTGTATAGGCGATCGTGCCATGGATATGGTCATTGAGGCAGCTGCGAAATCTCCTTACCGGAAGGATAACAAAAAGGGCAGACATGGTATCGTGCATTGCCAGATCACCAATCCGCGTATTTTGCAGGGGATGAAAGACCAGGATCTGCTGGCATATATCCAGCCGGTATTTATCGATCTGGATATGAACACAGTGGAACCTGCCATCGGCGCACAACGTATGAATAAGGTGTATGCATGGAAGAGTATGCTGGATATGGGAATCCATACGTCCGGCGGCTCGGATGCTCCTGTGGTAAGCTTTGATGCAATGGAGAATATTTATTTTGCAGTTACCCGCAAAAATATCAGCGGTCAGCCACAGGAAGGCTGGATCCCATCCGAAAAAATATCCGTAGACGAAGCGGTGAAGCTTTTTACAAAAAACGCAGCTTACGCTTCCTATACAGAAGACGAGAACGGAACCATCGAAGTGGGAAAAAATGCGGACTTCGTAGTTCTCGAGAAGAATATCTATGAGATCGACCCGGATGAGATCAAGGCCACGAAAGTGGATATGACAATTCTTGGCGGTGAGATCGTTTATGAGAGAGAAGTAGAAGAGTAGCGGCAGTATAAAAAGAAAAAAGTGAGAGGCAGAGTCTGAGTGGAGCAGGCTCTGCTTTTTTTGATTTCAGTAAAAATATAGAACAAGATGTATACCATAACGGTGAACAAAATTCGTCGAAGAAAGCAGTAACATTGTTACATGGAAAATATTGATTGAGAAACGAGGGTAAACTGGTTATAATAAAATCAAGAAATTTATAGTATTATCAGCAGAAAATGAGGTGATGATGTATGCCAAAGATTATGCAGGATTTAATTAAACAGTATGTGGAAGCGGTCAAGAAGATTTATGGTTCCCATGTACGCCAGATAATCCTTTATGGTTCTTATGCAAGGGGGGACTTCCGCCTGGATTCTGATGTAGACATTATGATCCTGGTGGATATATCAGATCTGGAATTAAAGGCATATGCACAACAGCTCTCGTACATGACCTATGACTTTAATATGGATCATGACACGGACATAAAGCCTATTGCAAAAAGTGAAGCACATTTTAACAAGTGGATTGTGAACTATCCATTTTATTCCAATATTCATAAAGAAGGGGTAGCTTTGTATGGAGCAGCATAATCAGGAATCGGTACTAGGCGGGATCTGGTGTTATATCGTCGGGAAACAGCCCGAAATGATCTGAAATCAGCAAGAGCATTCTTGCACACACTATAAATGTGCATTATAATGATTAAGACAGTAAGTGGAAATGCTTCTAAAAACAGTTTTTAAATGATAGATTTTGTGATTGATGATGAAGGAGATTACGAAAGCAGTATGACAGGTTCTGATAGAAGACAGGAGATATTGAAGAATATAAAAGAAAGTGACAGACCGGTTTCGGGTTCGAAACTCGCGAAGGATTATGATGTGAGCCGTCAGGTTATTGTTCAGGATATTGCCCTGTTACGGGCTTCGGGGTATGATATCATATCAACAAACCGGGGATATGTGCTGGAAGGGCAGACTTGCGCCGAGAGAGTTTTTAAAGTACGTCATACAGACGAGCAGCTTGAGACGGAACTTTGTACTATTGTCGATCTTGGCGGTCAAGTGAAAAATGTTATGGTAAACCATAAAGTTTATGGGCATATTGAGGCGGAACTTGGAATTACTTCCAGAAGAAAAGTAAAAGAATTTCTGGCAGATATCGAAAGTGGCAAGTCAACACCGCTTAAGAATATTACCTCCGATTATCACTATCATACTGTGACAGCGGACAGAGAAGAAACGCTGGGGATGATAGAAGAGGAACTGAGAAAATTAGGATTTTTGGTTGAAAATTAGTTATTAAAACATTCGGAATGTCATGCTGGCTCTGAAAAAGTAAGGTTTATAATCCGACTTTTCAGAGCCGGGTGTACATGGAAAGAATGTTTTTTTTATTATGAACAAATTTTTTTTATAGGTTACATTTCTGAAAAAGAAATAATTCCAGTGCGTATAGAATTCCGCACAAAGTATCTGTCCCGGAAGAATGCCCGATTGCCAGAAAATTTTCAGTAATTGCCGGGACATTTGCAATTCCAGGAGTAATTTGAGGGTTGCATTTAACATAAGAAGTATCTTGTGGAGATTCACAACCTGTATTTACGAGTAAATGATTCACAGCCAGGCTAAATTGTCCTTTTAATGCACAGTGGAGAAATGCAGCACTTACATCGACGGTATCATTCAGATGTTCTGCAATTGTTTTGCGAAGGCTCTTGGCAAATGTGGATTCTGTTTGCCCTGTAAGAATTAATCCGGCAAGCACACCGCACAGGAAATCATCACCGCTTGGAGTCAGCCCGATGCCAAGCCCGATCAGTCGGGCAAGTTCGATTCCGGTCTCTGTATATTCTTTATTTCTATATAGTCTGGTGCATTGTTCGATTTTTTTCTTTGCAGCAACAAGCATCATAGAAGTATCATCATTTACACGTTGGTTGAAGATCACTTCAAAGCCTCCGGTGGATATATTAGAAAGACATGTTCTGATATTGTTATGAAGCTGGTGAAACAAGGTATCTGACAGAGAGTTTGTACATTTTAATGAATGTAACAAATGTAAGTTGTGAATCGTTGCTTCTTCAAAAGAAAATCCAATTTCCTTTTTATTATCAAGAGAGTTCATATCTGTGGAAGCCTGAAGAGTGCGGTTACTTCTGTAAATAGTAATGATATTCTCTTTTAAAGTAACAAAATCTCCGGCAGATATTTCAAGACTCTCCATTTTTTCGGAAGTCAATGTTGTAATCAGACTGATTGGCGAGATGGGTGAACCCTTTGCCTGTAAGGCTGCCAGTGTTCCACCAATAGATAAGTTGATAGTTTTTCTATATACAGAGTGGACTGTCCCGCTTGTTTCTCCCGAAAGCAGTTCATTTAAATAGTCAGATGTATCTGTAATGGAAAATAATGTCATAATTATGCACTCCTGTGTATGTTTCTTTTGCCTGTCTGGCAGGTACTATCATAACAGATTTGCCGAAAAATCACAATGTACACAATATAAAATGCGGTTCTTGAAATTTTAAATAAAATTGCACAAATTTTAAATGAGAAAAAATGGATAAAAACCGAAGAAAATGTTAATAATATAACGAAAATCATGAAAAATTTTAAAATTAACCAATAAAACTGTATTGTTTATATAAAAATAAAATACATGACTGTGCATATTATACAAAAAAATGTGTCATATTTTGGAGGATAGGTCATTGTGAAAATTATCAAATTAGGATAAAATATATGTAAAAGAGACTGAAAAACGGTTGACCAATCATTTTTGATATAAATCAACAAAAATTAAAAAGTGGTTGAAATTTTCGCAAAGGAGCCTAGCCAAGACGGTGGTGTTACTTTGCGTATTTTTATACATATTGGATAAAAAAATAATATAAAATACGATAAAATTATCTAAAATAGATAAAAATATGGAGAAAAATGTAAGAAAATGGTGATTGTATTTTTGGGGGGAATCCAGTAATATATCGACTATAGAAAGAAATTGAGCTGGTTACGGCTGATTTGATTCAATTTTTAAGGAGGAACATGAATATGTATGATGTTTTAGTGAAGAACGGAAAACTTGTAACACCAGATCGTATCTACGAGGCAGACATTGCAATCCAGGACGGAAAGTATGCAGGATTTTTTGCAAAGGGAGCACCGGTAGATGCAAAAGAAGTGATTGATGCAAAAGGAAATTATGTATTTCCAGGTATCATCGACTGTCATGCACATCTGAATGAGCCAGGATTTGAGTATCGTGAGGATTTTGAGACAGGTTCAAGAGCAGCAGTTGTTGCAGGTTGTACAACACTGATTGATATGCCGCTTAATAATGATCCATCTCTTATGAATAAAGAGATTTTTGACCTGAAGCTTGGAAAAATTAGCAAACACTCATTAGTTGATTATGCGCTTTGGGGAGGAATCGTAGGAGATTATGATGACAAACCGGACTCAGTAAAGAATAATATGAATGATCTTGTAGATCTTCACAATTGTGGAGTTGCAGCGTTTAAAGGATTTACATGTCCAAACGGTGATTTGTTCCCGACAGTTAACATGGGAAATGTTCGTAAAGCTCTTGAAATTTTAAAACCGTATGGAGCACTTTGCGGATTCCATTGTGAGGAATATGGACAGGTTCTTGAGAGAGAAAAAGAAGCAAAAGCAAAAGAAGGAAGAACAAATGAAGAGAAGATTCGTGACTTCCTGGATTCTCATGACGTATGGACAGAATATGTTGCTACAAAGAATGTTATTGATATGGCTAGAGCAACTGGCGGACGCGTACACATTTGCCATGTCAGCCACCCGATGGTAGCTCAGGTTGTTAAGGATGCGATCCATGAGGGACTTCCGATTACTGCAGAGACATGTCCACATTACCTTGGATTTACAGAAGATTTTGTATTTGAAAAAGGTGCACCGGCAAAATGTACACCTCCGATGCGTAAGAAAGAAGATATGGAGAAGCTGTGGGATTACGTTTTAGATGGAACACTTTCCTGCGTGGGAAGCGACCATTCTCCAGCAGCAGATGAAGAAAAAGATAATGCAACAAAAGATATCTGGCATGCATGGGGAGGACTTAACGCAATCCAGTTCTTCTTACCAATGATGTTCGATATGGTTGTTCATAAAAAAGGTTTAAGCCCAAGTCTGATTGCAAAGGTTATGGATTATAATCCGGCGAAAGTATTCGGACTCTATGGACGTAAAGGAGCATTTGAATTAGGTTTTGACGGTGATATCGTAATCGTTGATCCAGAAAAGGCATGGAAATGTGAGCAGGAGAAACTGCTTACAAAAGGACATGTTTCCTGCTTCAATGGACTGGAAGGAAAAGGAACTCCAGTATGTACAATGATCAGAGGTAAAGTAGTTGCTCAGGATGGCATGTACAAAGATGAAGCAATCGGATACGGCGAATATGTAACACCGGTAAAATAAACGAATACACATAGGAACACGAATAGGAGAGAGAACATGAGTGATGTAAACAAAGAAGTGAAAAAAGAAGAAATAAACTCCCTTGCGCCAATTCCTGAGAAAGATCGAATCATGGGCTGGGGATCCAACACAATGCTCTGGCTCGGTGGATGTATTTCTATCGGAACATTGGCAATGGGATCTGCACAGATGGAAGCAGGACTGAACCTGTTGCAGTTATTCCTCGCAGTAGCAATTGGCTCTATGATCCTCGTTGTAGGTATCGCAATGAATGACCAGTTTAGTTACAAGACTGGTGCACCGTATGCAGTTCAGCTTAGAAGTGCATTTGGAACAAAAGGTAACAAAATTCCAAGTTTGATTCGAGGACTTCCGGCTATCGTATGGTACGGTTATCAGACATGGCTTGGAGGAGCAGCAATCAACAATATTTCAAAAGCATTATTTGGATATGATAATATCTGGTTATTCTTCATTTTATTCCAGATTATCCAGATCCTGTTATCAATCAAAGGATTCCAGGGTGCAAAATGGGTTGGAAATATCGGAGGAGTTGTTATTTCTCTGGCTATGATTTACCTCTTATTCCTTTGCATTACACAGTATGGCGATGTTGTAAGTGAGAAACTGATCAATAAGTCTGGAACATGGGGAATGCCATTTATCGCAGCAATCATTGCATTCTTTGGTAACAGTACTACAGTTATGCTGAATGCGGGTGACTATTCCCGTGAGATGAAAGGTGGATATTCTACACTGAAACGTGGAAGTTCTTACTTCTTATCTATGGTACCGGCTACAGTACTTCTTGGAGTAATCGGTGCTATGGCATCTACAGCAACTGGAAAAGCAAACCCGATCAATGCTTTTGCTGATATGGTAGACAACAAAGTCGTAATGATCGTAACGCTTGGATTTATCATCTTTGCACAGCTTACAACAAACCTTGCAAGTAACGTAATTCCACCGGCATATGCATTTATGGATGCGTTTAAGATGAAACATAAGACAGCCGTAATCTTGATTGGTATCCTGGCAGTATGTACTTGCCCATGGATCCTGACAAGTGACAGCTCAGCAGCAGGACTTGCATTATTCAGTAAGATTTACACTGCATTCTTCGGACCGATCTTTGCAGTATTGATTACAGATTTCTTCATTCTTCATAAGAGAAAAATCACACCAGAGTATCTGGATGATCTCTATGATGATAATGGAAATCATGCAGGTATCAACTGGGCAGCAATTCTTGCAATTGCAATCGGAGCTGTAATCGGACTTCTGAATGTAAATATTTCATTCTTTACAGCAACAATTCCTACAGGACTTGTTTACTATTTCGGAATGAAACATATGAAGAGTTGTGAGAATTTCAGAAAAGGAACAACATTAGAAAAATAGATCTAAAAAGTCAAAGGAGACTGGACATGAAAATGCCTGGTCTCTTTTTTATGATAAATTGATTTGTGAAAAATTTGTCCTAACATTAAATTATATATATTTTTCGAACATTTTACACAACTATGTCAATAATAGATAAAAAAGAAAAAACAAAAATATAGAATTTTATACATAATGGATAAAAATAAAAATGTTTTTCCGTAAAAATGTAGTTGTAATTTAAGAAAAAATTAAGTAATATTAGCTCGTACAATTAAAAAAAGATTTTGAAATTGGTCAATCGCTTATTTTAATACATCTTTTTTTTTAGGAGGAAAATAAATATGTATGATGTTTTAGTGAAAAACGGCAGAATTGTAACTGCAGACAGAGTTTCAGAAGGAAACATCGCAATCAGAGATGGAAAGATTGCAGCAGTACTGAATGCTGGAGAAGAGCCAGAAGCAGCAAAGGTTATCGATGCAAAAGGAAATTATGTATTTCCGGGTGCAATCGATACACATGCACATCTGAACGATCCGGGATATGAATGGCGTGAAGATTATGAGCATGGTACAGCAGCAGCAGCTCTTGGTGGATATACAACAATTGTTGATATGCCACTTCAGAATGAGCCTGCAATGGTCAATGCAGAAGCATTTGATTTTAAACTGAAAAAAGTTGATCCGAATGCATACTGTGATTACTGTTTTTGGGGCGGACTGATTCCAGATAATTTTGGAGATCTCAAAGATCTGGATGAGAAAGGATGCGTAGCATTCAAATCATTTATCGGACCAGTGTCACCAGACTACAGTTCATTAAATTATGGACAGGCTTATGAAGCAATGGAAATCATTAAGGAATTTGATGGACGTGCAGGATTCCATTGCGAAGATTTCTCAATGATCAAAAATCTTGAGAAGATCGAGAAAGCAAAAGATCCGAATTCATGGCAGTGTTTCCTGGATTCCAGACCGGTTGCAGCAGAGATGGTAGCAACTGTTGATATTATCGAGATTGCAAAAGCAACAGGATGTAAAGCACATATCTGTCATGTCAGCAGCCCGGATGTAGCTCAGAAGATAAAAGAAGCTCAGCAGGAAGGCTATGACATCACAGCAGAGACATGTTCTCACTACTTAAGTCTGACAGATCAGGATGTATTAGAGAACGGACCGTTATTCAAATGTGCACCTCCGCTTCGTTCACAGGAAGAGGTTGACAGACTGTGGTCTTATGTGGAAGATGGAACATTCAGTGGTATTGCAAGTGACCATTCACCATGTTCATATGATGAGAAATTTAATGAGATTCTTGGAAACAAGATTGAAAATGTATTTGATGTATGGGGCGGATGCAGCGGAATTCAGAGCGGTTTCCAGGTAACGTTTAACGAAGGATGTGTAAAACGTAATGTATGTCCGACGGTTCTTGCGAATGCAATGTCTGTACAGCCTGCAAAAGCATTTGGTATCTATGGAAGAAAAGGAGATATCAAACCGGGATTTGATGCTGACCTTCTGATTGTAGATCCAGAAAAAGAATGGGAGATTACAAGTGATTCCTTATTATATGTAAATAAGATTTCTGCATTTGTCGGAATGAAAGGAAAAGGACTGCCAATCATGACAATGATTCGTGGAAATGTTGTTGCAGAAGACGGAAAGATTGTTGCAGAAAAAGGCGTTGGAACATTTATTAAGAAAATCAAATAATGCCCAATTTAGGTGACGGATCAGGTGGCCTTGCCTAATGAAGGCAGGATCACCTGATTTTAATTAGACTTAAGAAAAAGGAGAGAGAAGATGAGTATTGTAGACAACAAAGTACTGGATCCAAAGCTCGTTGCCAATGTAGATGCGGATCTCCAACCAACAAAGAAACGTATCATGGGAAGCGTATCCTATGCAGCCAGCTTCATGGGAGGATGTGTATCTATCGGAACATTTTCCATGGGAGCAGCCCTCATTGGAACATTGACTGTAGCGCAGGCGATTATTGCGATGTGTATCGGATGCCTTGTTATTGCAGTAGCACTTGCAATTATCGGCGAGTGTGGACATGAGTATGGTATTCCATTTACAGTACAGTTAAGAAGTAGTTTTGGTACAACAGGTGTAAAGATTCCAGGAGTTCTCCGTGGACTTCCGGCTATCGTATGGTTTGGTTATCAGAGTTGGGTCGGAGCAGGAGCTATCAACAGCTGTCTGAAGATTTTATTTGGATTTGATAATCTTCCAATTATCTATGCGCTGTTCACAATTCTTCAGGTTGCACTTGCAATCAAAGGATTTGAAGGAATCAAATGGATGGAGAATATTTCCTGTATCTTTATCATTGGTATTCTGATTTACATGTTATATGTAGTAAACACAAAATTCTCATCAGAGATTGGAAATGTATTCTCTGGAATTAAAGGAACATGGGGTATGCCATTCTGGGCAGCTACAACATCATTCCTTGGAATTTATTCCACAATGATCATCAATGCATCTGACTATTCCAGAAATGCAACAGATGACATCAAACCTGTAAAAGCTGCAAGCATTTACACTGTTGCTATTCTTCCTGTAACATTGTTCATGGGTCTTATCGGACTTCTTGTAACAGCAGCAACAGGAAATAGTGATCCTGTAGAAGTATTCTCTACTACAATGGGAAGCAAATTCCTTACAATCCTGACATTGCTCTTTATCGCATTTGCTCAGGTAACAACAAACGTACTGAACAATATTGTTCCACCTGCATACGTTCTGATGGAGTCTTTCAAAGTTAAATGGACACATGCAACAATTCTTGTTGGTGTGCTGTCAGCATGCGTAATGCCATGGAAACTTGTTACAGCTGACTCTGCAGCAGGATTGTCATTATTTACACAGTTCTACTCAGCATTTTTAGGACCTATCTTCGCAGTAATGGCAGTTGACTTCTTCATACTGCGTAAGAAGAAACTGGATTTGAATGATATGTATGACAAAGGAGGCTGCTTCAAAGGAGTTAACTGGGCAGCAGTTATTGCAATTATCGTAGGATCTGTCTGCTCCGTATTCGTAATGCAGTTATCATGGTATGTCAGCCTGATTCCGACAGGAGTTGTATACTACTTCCTGATGAAGACTATGAAGTCAAGCAAAGGATTCCGAAAAGGAACTATTTTTGAAGACTAACATATTAAACAAATAAAAACCCCGCAAATTGTATATCAAAGCAATTTGCGGGGGATTTTTTTCCTGAAAGAAAGCTAAAAACTACTTATTTGAACACTTCTCAATAAATGCCACTGTCTCGTCCAGCACTTTCTGTGTGAATGGATTTTCTGTGTCTCTGTCAAAGTCGTGTTCTGTTCCGGACACGATGAATCTTTTTGCGTGATATTTGTTACTTAGTTCTGTGAATTCACTAAATGGTACGTCGGTGTCTCCGGTGCTGTGGGCACAGAACAGTGGGCAAGGAAGTTTATCACAGGCGCGAAGTGTATAATCCAGATAGAAAAACTTTTCGCGTCCCTCGTAAAAAAGATCTATCCAGTTTCCTTGCTGTCTTGCATAGACATAGACACTGTAGTGTGTGTCAAGATCGCCATCTGCGTGGATACCTTCTGAAATAACACAAAGAGCACTTTCTGGAACTTTCGGAAGCGTGCAGTAATGTCTGCTTGGTTCCTTGAACCAGTTGTCGCATAAAAATCCATATCCATAATAGGAAAGAATTCCGGCAGGTGCCTGTGTGTAAGTTCCTTTTGCTGCTGCAATCAGGCAAAGGTAAGCGCCGGCAGAACGTCCCCACAAAAAATATGGAAGAGATCCTTCGGAAGATTTAGGGTTTTTAATTAGTTCGTCACTGTGATCGATATAATATTGAATGGAACTTTCTACATCGTTCATGATCATTTCTAACTTTGCGGCAGGAGCCAGAGGATAGTCAAAAGCAATGATTGCATATCCGGCCTGAGTCAGAGTGTTCAAGTGAGGGCGTGGAAGATCTTTTCTTCTTCCATATAAAAGACCGCCTCCGTGAAAATAGATGATAGCCGCTTTTACCGGTGTGTCTGAATCAGTATACACGGTTGCTCCTTTTTTGAATTTTTCACTTGGAATCTCAAATTCTTTCTTTTCTAACATAAAAATCCTCCTTGGTATAAATTGTCAAAAAATTTGAAAATGAATTAAAATCCGGTCAAATTCCGACTATTTTATTTTTATATTTATTAAATCGATTATAGCTAAAATATATAGTCTCTTATCCAATAATTAACAGTATATCACAAAAAATGTCATTTTCAAGAGAAGTCATTAGACAAAACTTACCATAAAGTAGATAAAAAGTGGTTGAACCTTTTATCTAAAATTCCGATTGCAAATTTTAAGCTTTAATGACATAATAAGACCATAAAACATGGTAACAACAAAACCTGAATTTGATTTTGTGTTCCGCATTAAGAAAGAGAGGTATTTGGTAATGAGTTACTTAAACAATCAATTAGGATATCGTGATGCACTTTTGGACACACGTTCCATTATTAAAAAAGGAGATTACATCGTTCTTGATCCAGATGGACTTGTAAAGAATGTAGTTCCGGGATATGAGAACTGTGATGTTACAATTCTTGGCTCACCGGCTATGGGTGCAACATTTGCTGACTATCTTGTACATGTTCACGAAGGTGGAAAGAATACAGGAATCGGTGGAGAGGGAATCGAGTCCTTCTTATATGTAGTTGATGGTGAACTTTCAGTAAAGAATGATGATCAGTCCGCAGAACTTACAAAAGGTGGATACATTTACTCACCAGCAAGTAACAACATTACTTTTGAAGCTAAAGGCGAGGCTACATTATATGTATACAGACGCCGTTATGAGCCAGTTGCAGGGCACAGTGCTCACACAGTAGTTGGAAATGCTAATGATCTTGAGTGGATGTCCTATGAAGGAATGGAGAACTGCTATGTACAGGATTTCCTTCCATCAGCTCATGACATCGGATTTGACATGAACATGCATATCCTGAAATTCCACATCGGAGCTTCTCATGGATATATCGAGACACATGTTCAGCAGCATGGTATGTATTTCCTGTCTGGAAAATCTATGTACAGACTTGGAGATGACTGGGTACCGCTTCAGAAAGGTGATTACTGCTTCATGGACGCTTATATTCCACAAGCTTGCTACGCTATAGGTGATGAGGGACGTGAGGAAGAGCTAGTTTACATCTACTCTAAAGACTGCAACAGAGACGTTGCTCTGTAATATATAGTACATAGCCTGAAGGATGTTCTTACACTGAAAATGATATTTAGCACATAATAAAATCGAATATAAATTATATACGATTGACATCATATGCCGGTATATACAGTAAAAAAAGCGAGCGGCATTGCTGGGAGCAATAAAGAAACTGTATGTACCGGCGTATATGCTATATAAGAGTTTGTCAATAATGTGACAAAATAGAAAAGATGAATTGAAAAAGTGTGAATTGGAAGATGCATAAATTAGAAAAATACTGCATGTAAAGAAAACACGTAGATAATTATATAGGTAACTATATGGTATATAAAGAGAGAAAATAAAGAAAAGGATGGTATGAAAGAATGAGACTTTCAAGAGAAGAGCTTAAGGGCTTAATGAAAAACAAGTTGATCCAGGCGGGACTTCGTGAGGATCACGCTGATCAGACAGCAGAAATTCTGACATGGGCACATGAGAGAGGATTTGCTTCACATGGTGCTGTTCGTGTTGAGTATTACTGTGAGAGAATCTTCAAAGGCGGAATCACACATGAGCCAAACATCACATGGAATCAGACGGGTCCTTGCTCAGGAATCATGGATGGAGACAATGGTATCGGTTACTGGGTAGCAACAAAAGCTACTGAGAAAGCTATTGAGATGGCAAAAGAGAACGGAGTTGCTATTGTAGGTATGGCGAATGTATCTCATACAGGAGCAATCGGATATTATACAGAGATGTGTGCAAAAGAAGGACTTGCAGCTATTACATTCTGCCAGTCAGATCCGATGGCAGTACCATACGGCGGAACAGAGCCTTATTATGGAACAAACCCGATTTCATTTGCTTGCCCGACAGCAGACGATCGTAATGTTGTATTTGATATGGCTACAACAGTTCAGGCTTGGGGAAAAATCCTGGACAAGAGATCACAGGGTGCTGAGATTCCTGCAGACTGGGCTGTAGATGAGGACGGAGCTCCTGTAACAGATCCACATAAAGTAAATGCTCTTGTACCGATTGCCGGTGCTAAGGGATATGGACTTATGATGATGGTAGACATCTTCTCAGGAGTACTTCTTGGAGTACCGTTTGGTAAACATGTAAGCTCCATGTATCATGACTGCTCTAAAGGACGTGAGCTTGGACAGACAATTATCGTTATCGATCCAGAGAGATTCTGCGGTGCTGAGCAGTTCAAGAAGAATATGTCTCAGACATGCGATGAGTTAAATGCTATGAGACCAGCTCCGGGATTTGACAAAGTATACTACCCAGGACAGAGAGCTCTTATGAGAAGAGACAAAGCTTATGCTGAAGGTGGAATCGAAGTCGTAGATGAGCTTGTTGATTATCTCAAGAGTGACGCAATTCACTTTGACAGATACGATCACAAAAACAGATTCGCTGACTAATTCATTTGTTTCGTGCAATTTCCAATGGACCAGGAAGTGGAGCATTCCTCTGCTTCCCAGGTTCCATCTCAAAAATAGATGATATCAAACTATAAAAACAATGAACTAGATAAGAAGGGAGAAATGACATGTTAAAGACAGTCGTAAAAAAAGGCAGTTACCAGGATTCAGTAGTTCTGATGCTTCTGACAAATGAGCTTTCTTCACTGGATGGAGTCAACAAGATTCAGGTTATGATGGCTACACCGGCGAACAAAGATATTTTTAAGGAGAGTGGACTTACAACAGATGAGTTAATTGACGCTACAGCAAATGATATGGTAGTTGTAGCTGATGTTAATGATGAAGCAGTACTTGATGCTGTAATGGACAAAGTTGAGGAGTTCTTAAAGAAACAGTCTACAGCAGCAGAAGGAAAGAAAGGTTCTGAAAGTGTAAAATCATGGGACGGGGCACTGAAGAAAATGTCCAATGCAAACCTGGCAGTTATCTCTATTCCGGGAGCTTATGCAGCATTAGAGGCTGACCGTGCACTGGATGAGGGACTGAGCGTATTCATGTTCAGTGACAATGTAACAATTGAGGATGAGAAAGCTCTGAAAGAGAAAGCTCATTCAAAAGGACTTGCAGTTATGGGCCCTGACTGTGGTACAGGAATCATTCAGGGAGTTCCGATCGCATTTACAAATAATGTAGCGAAAGGTTCTATCGGAATCATCGGAGCTTCAGGAACAGGTATCCAGGAGCTTACAACAATTATCGACAGACTTGGTGAGGGCGTTACAAATGCTATCGGTATCGGTGGACGTGACCTGAAGGCTGAGGTCGGTGGAATCACAATGATGGATATGATCGATGCAATGGAAGACGACGATACAGTGAAAGTACTTGTAATCGTTTCCAAACCGCCTGCAAAAGAAGTAAGAGATAAAATCTCTGCAAGACTTTCTAACTTCAGCAAACCAGTTGTTACTCTGTTCGTTGGAGAGAAGCCAGAGTATCATGAGGAGAACTTCTATCATGCATACACACTGGATGAGGCAGCTCGTCTTGCTGTAGGTCTTGTAAGAGGAACAAAGGTTCCGGAAGCTACTGTTGATGTAGATGAGTCTGAATTCTACAAAGCAGAAGACGGAAAGACGATCAAAGCTTACTACTCAGGTGGTACACTTGCAAATGAGGCAGCTATGCTGATCAAAGATGCAATGAACTGCAAAGTTCCACCAGAGGACGTTGAAGGATATATGCTCCAGTTAGATGGCAACGTAGTAGTTGACCTTGGAGATGATGCTTATACACAGGGTAAACCACATCCGATGATCGATCCTGCAAAACGTATTGAGTGTATGCAGGAAGCAGTAGATGATCCGTCTACAGGAGTTGTCCTTCTTGACATCATGCTTGGATATGGTTCACACGCAGATATGGCAGGATCATTGATCCCGACAATCAAAGAACTTCAGGCAAAAGCAGATGCAGCAGGAAGAAAAGTATTCTTCATCGCTACAGTATGTGGAACAAGAAGAGATTATCAGGGATATGATGAGGCAGTTAACAAATTAAAAGAGGCTGGAGTTATCGTATGTGAGAACAACAAGCTTGCATGTCAGACAGCTATCCACGCTATCGGAAGAGATTTCCAGGAGCCAGAGAAAGAGATTCGCGCAAAAGAGGTTGTTGCATGTGAGAAACATACACCAGCTGAGACATTAAAAGAGCTTCTTTCTGAGAAACCACGTATCATCAACATCGGACTGAAGAGCTTCGCAGAAGTTGTAGAAGAGTTTGGATGCGAAGTTGTACAGTATGACTGGGCTCCACCGGCAGGCGGAAATGTAAAACTTATTAAGACTCTGAACTTCTTAAGAAATTACGAAGGAATCGAAGAGAAGAACCGTGAAGTGATTGCTAAGGTTGTAGCCAGCCAGCCAGTATTAAAAGACAACGTTCGTGCAAAAGAAGTAATTCCAGAGTTTGCTGAAAATAATGGAAAAGTAATTCTTCATGCAGGTCCTCCGGTAGATTACAAGAATATGCCAGACCCGATGCAGGGATCTTGCGTAGGTGCTGTAATGTTCGAGGAGTGGGCAGAGACAGAAGAAGAAGCAAGAAAGATGCTTGAGAATGGAGAAATCAAATTCATCCCTTGCCACCACTGCAATGCAGTAGGACCTATGGGTGGAATCACATCTCCTAACATGGCAGTATTTGTAGTTGAGAACGAGACAGGAGCTAACAGAGCTTACTGTACAATGAACGAGGGTATTGGTAAAGTTCTTCGTTTCGGAGCTTATGATGAGGAAGTTGTTAACAGACTTCGTTGGATGAGAGATGTTCTTGGTCCAACACTTGGAAAAGCTCTTCGTTCTATGGAGAACGGACTTGCAATTAACCCACTGATCGCAAAAGCAATCGCAATGGGTGACGAGTTCCACCAGAGAAATATTGCAGCTTCTCTTGTATTCTTAAAAGAGATGGCTCCGCTTATTACAGAGATGAAAGACATCAGCGAGAAAGACCGCTATGATGTTATCAAATTCCTTGCTGATACAGATCAGTTCTTCCTGAACATCATGATGGCTACAGGTAAGGCTGTTATGGATGATGCACGTAAAGGAACAGACGGAACAATCGTTACAGCAATGTGCCGTAACGGATATGAGTTCGGTATCCGTATTGCTGGTATGGGTGACGAGTGGTTCACAGGTCCGGTTAATACACCACAGGGACTGTACTTTACAGGATATGATGCAGATGATGCTTGCCCGGATATGGGAGACAGTGCTATTACAGAGACATTTGGTGTCGGTGGTATGGCAATGATCGCAGCACCGGCTGTAACAAGATTCGTAGGTGCTGGCGGATACGAGGATGCTCTTCGTACAAGTAACGAGATGATGGAAATCGTTACAGACAGAAACCCGAACTTCACAGTTCCTACATGGAATTTCCAGGGAATTTGTCTTGGAATCGATGCAAGACTTGTAGTTGAGAAAGGTATCACACCAGTAATCAACACAGGTATTGCTAACAAAGTAGCAGGAAAAGGACAGATTGGAGCAGGTACAGTTCACCCGCCAATCGAGTGTTTCGAAAAAGCTATCGTAGCATACGCTAAGAAGCTTGGATTCGAGGCATAAGTCCGGAAGATAGGAGGCAGCCATGGAAAAGAAAAAAGTTGTCATTGCTCTTGGCGGAAATGCACTTGGTAAAGATGTAGAAGAGCAGAAAGAGGCAGTGGCTAAGACTGCAAAAGTAATTGTTGACCTTGCACAGCAGGGATTAGATATCATCGTAACACACGGAAATGGTCCACAGGTCGGAATGATCCAGAATGCTATGGACAATCTGGTTGTTATGCATGAGAATTATAAACAGGTTCCGCTTCCGACAAGCGTGGCAATGAGCCAGGGATATATCGGAATCGATCTTCAGAATGCAATTAAGTACGAGCTTTACAGCCGTAACATTGAAGGAAAAGTATCTACAATCCTTTCACAAGTAGAAGTAGATAAGAATGATCCGGCATTCGAAAATCCGACAAAACCAATCGGAAGGTTCCTTACTAAGGAAGAGGCGGAAGAAAATGAAGCAAATGGCGTGCGTTGTATGGAAGATGCAGGAAGAGGCTACCGTGTAGTTGTAGCTTCTCCGATGCCACAGAGAATCCGTGAGCTTGAGACGATTAAGACACTGGTAAATGCAGGACACATCGTGATTACATGCGGTGGCGGTGGAATTCCGGTAATCAGTGAGAACGGAAAACTGGTCGGAGTCAACGCAGTTATTGACAAAGATAATGCGAGCAGCCTTCTGGCAGCTCAGCTTGGAGCAGACTATCTGGTTATCTTGACAGCCGTAGAAAAAGTTGCGATCAACTTTGGCAAAGAGAATCAGGAATGGCTCTCAGATCTGACTGTAGAACAGGCAAAAGAGTATATCGCCGAGGAACAGTTTGCAAAAGGTTCTATGCTTCCGAAGATTGAAGCAGCAATTCGTTTTGCTGAGTCAGGAGAAGGAAGAAGAACATTGATTACACTTCTTGACAAAGCGGCAGAAGGAATTGCCGGAAAGACAGGAACTGTGATCCATCAATAATAGTTATATCAGATGTGGGAGTTATCCCACATCTGTAAGTAATGAGAAGAAAATAGGAGATGGAACAAGATGAATATACCAGTAAATCTATTTATGTGGATTATGGCGTTCCTTCCAATTGCGGCACTTCTGATCTTAATGATCAAGTGTGGCTGGGGAGCGACCGAGGCGGCACCGGTAGGATTACTGATAACGGTAGTTACTGGAGTTGCTTTTTATAAAGCAGACATTACGCTTCTTGCTTCCGAAAGTGCGAAAGGTGTGTGGAATGCACTGATCATATTGATCATTGTATGGACTGCAATTCTGATGTATCAGGTTGGAGATGAGGCAAAAGCATTTTTGGTAATCCGTAATGGTATGCGTAAACTTTTGCCAAATGAATTGCTTCTTGTACTTGCAATGGGCTGGATTTTTGAGAGTTTCCTTCAGGGAATCACAGGATTCGGCGTACCTGTTGCAGTAGGAGCACCTCTTTTGATCGGTATTGGTGTGAAACCGCTGTGGGCAGTTATTATCCCTCTTATCGGTCAGGCGTGGGGAAATACATTCGGTACACTTGGAGCTGCGTGGGATTCTCTGGCTATGTCAGCCGGACTTGCTGTAGGAAGCAGTGAGTATCTTACAACAGCTATGTGGACAGCATTTTTCTTATTTATCTGGACAGCAATCGGTGGTTTTGCCACATGCTGGTTCTACGGTAAAGGAAAAGCACTGAAAAAAGGATTTGTAGCCGTAGCAATTATGGCAGTCATTCAGGGAGGCGGAGAACTTCTGCTGACACAAGTAAGCACAACACTGGCTTGTTTCATCCCTGCAGTTATTTCATTGGTAGTCATTCTTCTTCTTGGAAGAACAAAAATGTATAAGGACGAGTGGTGCATTGAGGACAGCCCGATCATGAATCGTGATTTTGCTGCAGCCGATGGAGAAGAAGAAATTCCGGATATGACACTTGTTCAGGCATTTGTACCGTATTTTGCGTTATCTATTATCACACTGGTGGTATTACTTGTAAAACCACTGAACACAGTGCTTGGACAGTTTAAATTTGGATTTGCTTTTCCAGAGACATCTACGGGTTATGGTTATGTAAATAAAGCAGTAGATTGCTTTTCACCATTAGCTCCATTTACTCATGCAAGTATGTTCTTGTTTGTATCAGCGATCATTGGTCTTGTTTATTACAAAAAGCATGGCTGGATCGGTGAGGGTGGTACGAAGAGAGTGTTTGTGAAATCTGTATCTATGACAATGCCGTCTGGTATTGCCGTAATCGGACTTGTTATTATGTCAAAGATTATGGATGGTACAGGACAGACAGTCGTGCTTGCAAACGGAATCGCGAATGTGCTGGGAAAAGTTTACATTATCTTTGCACCATTTGTAGGACTTCTTGGAACATTTATGACAGGAAGTAACATGAGTTCCAATATTTTATTTGGAAGTTTCCAGATGACAACCGCAAAACTTCTTGGGGCTAATACAGCTGCAATTCTTGGAGCGCAGTCAGCCGGTGGTGCCATCGGAGCTGCAATCAGCCCGAGCAAGATTATTCTTGGTACGACAACAGCAAGTATCCTCGGAAGCGAAGGCGAAGTTATGAAAAAGCTTATGGCGATTACAATACCGGCTACAATCTTGATAGGAGCAGTATTGTTTGTTATGACAGCTTTATAAGAAAGTCTTGAATCTGGAAAAAGGAGTGCTGACAATGGAGAAGAATAGCTTTTTTAAAACTAAAGAAGGTGGACTGACATTAGCATTTATCGTAATTATGATTGCATTTGCTATTATGCTTTTCGGTTTATATACCGGGACAACCGCAGCCTGTGCAGTTGGATTTGTGATCGTGATGGCAGCTATGTTTTATTCACCGGTGAAAGTGTTTATCTTAACACCAAAACATAAGTAATTATTGTAACCAGAAAGGAAAAAAAGACTATGGGAACAGTAGCAATTGAAGAAGTAACAGGAAGAATTGCTGAAAACTTAGAGTATTTAAAACGTTTTACAGCAACACCAGGAGATGGATGTACAAGACTTCCATTTACGAAAGAGGCTAGAGATGCCGTAAATTACCTGAGAGAGGTTATGACAGAGGCTGGTCTTGAAGTACATGAGGATGAGGCCGGAAATATAATCGGTATCTTAAAAGGAGAGAATCCAGATCTTCCATGTGTTATGATGGGATCTCACTATGATTCAGTAGTAAACGGTGGAGACTTTGATGGAATCGCCGGAGTTGTATGTGCAATCGAAGCTGCAAGACAGTTAAAAGATGAAGGATTTACACCAAAGAGGAACTTTGCAATCGTTGGTTTCTGCGATGAAGAGGGTATGCGTTTCGGAACAGGATATTTTGGATCCGGAGCTATGCTTGGACACAGAGATGTCGAGTATTGCAAACATTACAAAGATACAGACGGAATTTCTATCTATGATGCCATGAAGGGATATGGACTTGATCCAGAGAAGATTGAAGATGCAAAATGGCCGGAAGGTTCTATCGGAAAATTCCTTGAGCTTCATATTGAGCAGGGACCGGTTCTGGATGCAAAGAATATTGAGATCGGTCTTGTAGATTGTATCGTTGGAATCCAGAGATATATGGTAACAGTAAACGGAAGAGCTGACCATGCCGGAACAACTCCAATGGACATGCGTCTTGATGCTGTTGATGCAGCAACAAAGGTTATTTCTAAAATCCCAGATTGGGCAAGAGAGAAAGCTGACGGAACAGTTGCAACAATCGGATACATTAACACGATACCTGGTGGAATGAACATTGTAGCTGAAAAATGTGAATTTACAGTTGACATTCGTTCTAAGAGCAACGACAATATTAATGATATCGCAAACAGAATTCGTGCAGCATTAGACCGTGAAGTGAAGGCTATGGGTGGATCCTATGACATCGATACAAAGCTTGTGATCGAGCCAGTTATGCTGGACGAAGGTATGCTTGACATCATGGAAGAAGACTGCAAAGCAAGAGGATATTCTTATATGAGACTTCCTAGTGGAGCAGGACATGATGCACTTGAGATCGGTCAGGTACTTCCGACAGTTATGATTTTCGTTCCAAGTAAAGACGGAAGAAGTCACTGCCCGGTAGAGTTTACAAAGTATAGTGAATTTGCAAAAGCTTCTGTTGTTATGACAGGTCTTGCTAAAAAGCTTCTTGCTGAGTAATCCGAAAAAATAATTATTTATGAATGGTGATTCGAAAGGCCGGAGGAAGAGATATCCTGCGGCCTTTCGAGAAAGAAACGGGGAAAAAGATATGGGCGAATTAAATCCGATGTACAAAAGAGAAAACTTACGATTGTTAAGAAGAGCTTTAAGACTGACTCAAAAAGAATTCATTGACAGATTCCTGTCGGATGAAGAAGGAAAGCCAACTATGAGCATCGCGACATTGTCTAACCTGGAGGCAAAAGACGGTCCCAGAATGAATGATGTCATTATCAGTGTTTCAGAACAGGTTGGAATTGATTCTATGCATTTTTCTATGCCATCAGAAGAATTTGCCGAGAAGATACATATTCTGTTACCGGATGATGTAAGCCCGGAAGCGCTTGGAAAGCTTCAGTCTAAAAAAGGCAGCATTAATCAACTTTTGAATCGCCTGACTATGTATTTTGCAGAGCAGATGTTTGATAAGAGTCTGAAAAAAGGGGATAAGATAGAGTCAGATCGTGTACTTGCGGCAAAACTTGGAGTTGGACGTTCGGCCGTACGTGAGGCATTGAAAGTTCTGGATGTGCTTGGCATGATTGATATCCGGCCGGGGCAGGGAACTTATATTAGTGGAAATGAAGCAAATTTTTTCGTCATCCCACTTTCCTGGTCTTTATTTATGAATGGCAATCAGACAGAGTCTATTTTGGAAGTGAGAGATCTTCTGGAAGTGAAAGCCGCTTATCTGGCAGCTGACTGCGTAGATGATCGCGCTCTGAATCGTCTGTATGATGTATCACATAAAATCCATCAGGCATATGTAGAACAGAATTATAAGAAGTTTCTGGATGCAGATTTGGAGTTCCACAGCAGTATTGCAGAGTGTTCCGGGAATACTGTAATTTACAGTATGCTTCAGACAATCAGTAATCTGATGCGTCATGTCAGTGAGACGGGAATGATTGACGGACGGCAGCTTCAGGAAATTTATGAAGAGCATCAGAGAATTTATGGTCTTATACTCGCAAAAGACGGAGAGGGTGCTGCAGAAGCTATGGAAGAGCACATGAAGAGATCAAAAGCCCGTTATAATTACAGATAAGATTACATAAAACTGTTTATATAGTCATTAACATGTTGAAAAAGAAATAAAAAAGTTTCGAATATAATATCGAAAAGGGACTTCCCTGCAAATTTACAGAATGATGAAGTGGTATTTGATTTGTACCGTACCTCACAGTATTGCCTCGAATTTCCTGTAAATTTGCAGAGGAGTTCTTGTAATTTTGAAAAGAATAAGATATAATATTGCGGATTGTGTTACTAAGAATAGAACATAATAAGTAACTAGATAATAGAATTAGAGGTGATAATATGGAAATGATAATAGATGTACTTGCAGATGCGTTGGCAGATTGTTTAAAGATGCTTCCATTTCTTTTTGCAGCATTTTTATTAATTGAAGGATTGGAGCATTATTCGACAAAATTGACAAGAAAGGCACTGGAAGATGTAGATAAAGCAGGTCCGGTTGTGGGGGCACTCGTGGGTTGTGTACCACAATGCGGATTTTCAGTCATGGCTTCTAACCTCTACGCAGGAGGGATTATATCGGTAGGAACATTGCTTTCTGTATTTCTTGCAACATCAGATGAAGCAGTATTGATCTTGCTTGGCAATCCGGATCAGGGAAAGACAGTTCTGACACTCCTTGCGGTAAAAGTTGTGATTGCGGTCGTAGCAGGATACATCATTGATCTTTTCCTGCAGAAACAAATTGCAACTCCAAAAGAGTGTGGAAATCTATGTGATCACTGTGGATGTCATGATCACCACGCCGGACTTTTAAAACCAGCACTTCGCCATACAATTAAGATATTTCTCTATCTTTTTGTATTTACAGCAATTTTGAATTTTATTATAGAAGTAATTGGGATTCAGACATTATCTGAATATCTTCTGGCAGATAGTATTTTCCAGCCAGTGATTGCAGCACTTATTGGATTGATACCTAACTGTGCGGCTTCTGTTGTGATCACGCAGCTTTATATCAGCGGTGCAATTTCATTCGCATCTGCCATTTCCGGTCTCTGTACCGGAGCAGGAATTGGATTGGTTGTACTTTTTAAGGTCAATCGGGATAAACGTGAGAACATAAAGATTGTACTCACTTTATATGCACTTTCAGTGATTGCAGGAATGGTTTTACAGATCTTCGGATTTTAAGTTGTCAAATTGTGAAAAATGCTGTCGATAAGCGACACGAATTGACAAAAAGTTAACATATTCGAAATTGATTTTCTATTTTGATGTGCTATAATAAATATGTTCACACTTGAGATATACCTTTTTGTGAGGAGGATTTATTATGGTAACAAAAAAAGGGACACCTGTAAAAAAGACAAAAGATGTAAAAATAGCTGCAAATGTTATGGCTGATTCGATAAAGACAGAAGAGAAAGCAAAGGCAGAAGTTAAGACCGAGATAAAGCCACAGACAAAAGAGAAAGTAGAGGCAGAAGCTAAGACCGAGATAAAGCCACAGACAAAAGAGAAAGTAGAAGCTAAAGTTGAGAAGGCTGCTGCAGATACAGTAGAAAAGATTACGAGAAAAGCAGTGAAAGGTGCAGGTGCGGCAAAGACTGTAGCAAAAGCTGTAACAAAGACTGCGACAAAGACTGTAAAGAAAGCTGCTAAGAAAGACATTATAATAAAAGCATTTGTTGAGTATTATGGTAAGCAGGTAGAAGAGAAAGACATCATTGCCCGTGTGAAAAAAGCATGGACGAGATCTGGTAAAAAAGTCGGAGACATTAAAGAGATGGATCTTTACATAAAACCGGAAGAGAATGCGGTCTACTATGTGATCAATGGAACAGAAACAGGAGCTGTAGAATTCGAGTAGGAAGATAAAAAGAAACAGATAGTAAAAGCTGGCTTTTACTATCTGTTTCTTTTTGTTATGTATAGCGGTCATGCCGCTGTTACGTGCTGAGTGGTGGGAAGCACACCAGCCACTTGTGGTGTTTATGTGGATCATATTACTTGTAGTGCCATTTGCAATCGTTTATGGTGCAGGCGATACATTTGAAACAGTATTGGAATGTATCGTGAATGATTATCTGACATTTATTGTTCTGTTATTTGTATTTTATCATCTGGATAAAAAGGCATACCGTAAAGATATTGCGGAAGGAAGAAAACCGGATATCAGCAGACCGGGAACCGAATTTTATATCGAAGGACTGCACAATATTATTTTACTTGCAGCATTTCTGTCAATTAAGACGACAGACAGTTCCATCCGTACAAAGAACCATTTTACGTGGGGAGCGATCAAAGAGGTTGCAGTTTTGTTTATCGGAATTTTTATTACTATGCAGCCGGCACTGATGCTGTTAAAATCTGTTGGACCAAACCTTGGAATTAGCGAGCCGTACCAGATGTTCTGGGCAACAGGAGCGCTGTCCAGCTTCCTTGACAATACACCGACCTATCTTGTATTCCTGACAACTGCGGGAACACTTGGATTAACAGGAGGTATTACAACGGCTCTTGGACAGATTCCGGTGAATCTTCTAGAGGCTATTTCCTGTGGAGCTGTATTTATGGGAGCAAACACATATATAGGAAATGCACCGAACTTTATGGTAAAAGCGATTTCTGATGAAAATGGTGTCAATATGCCATCGTTCTTTGGATATATCTTATGGTCGCTTGCATTCTTAGTTCCGGTATTTATACTGGATATGCTTGTGTTCTTTTTGTAGGAGGTTACGGATATGGCAAATAATAAAGATATGTATATAGAACTTGCGAATCGGATTTATGATCTGGATGGTGAAGTATATAAATGTGTAGGATCTTCCCTTGGAAGAACATTTACAGGAAGCAGAGAGAATACGATCCGTGCACTTAGTATGTTGATGTATACGAAGCCTGACGGACATCTCTTGCGAAGTGAGCTGGCAGATAAGCTGCATATCAATTATTATGATTCAGAGATTTTCGAGCAGGTACTAAAACGTCAGGAAGAAGAAAAATTTCATATTAAAGAGAAAGAGTGCTTTACAGAGTTTGATAAATATGGAAAAAAACGAGAAACATTGAAATCAAAGCTGCGGAATACGTATCGTTATCATGGACTTAACAGAGAAGATGCCATCTTCTTTCATATGAGCAATCTGATCTGCAATCTGGCACGAACAGAAGATTGTATTATAGTTGGAAGATGTGCGGATATTATTCTGCGCAATAATTATATTCCACATATCAGTCTGTTCATCAGCGCACCATTTGAAATGAGATTGCATTATATGATGAACGTGCGTGAGATGGATCAAAAGACAGCGGTGAAGTTTTTGAAAAAAATGGATCGCCAGCATAAAAAATATTACGAATTTTATACAAGTGAAAAATGGGGAACTCCTGAGAATTATGACCTGTGCATTAATAGTGCTAACTACGGAATCAAAGAGACGATAGAAATCATTGAACGTCTGATCATCAACAGGAAGAAAGCATAAGGGGTACAAGAAAGAGACTTTACGTGTGTTTCAGATACTGATATAATAAAGACGAATGAGACGGGAGAAAATAATTAATACGTAAAGGAGATAATAGAATGAATGAGACAACATTGGTGAAAGGCATAAGTGCGATAGGCTCCATGGATGGACCGACTTCAGTGTTCCTTGCCGGAAAGCTAAGCGTGGGAGTGTTTGCGGCTGTGATAGCAATCGGTATTTTAATTGGGTTTTTCGGCTTGAAGCTGGTGAAAGTGGTTGCGGCATTCCTGGGATTTCTGATTGGAGCTGGAGTGGGAGCTGGAATCTGTGCATTAGCGGGAATTGAAGGTATTGCATCCGTAGCAGTTATATTAGTCTGCGCGATATTGCTGGCAGTAGTGTCTTTTCTTGTATACAGGCTGGGTGTATTTGTGATGATATTCATCTGCTCTATGGGAGTGCTGGCAGCAGTGATACCGGCACAAAGTTCAGTCATTACTATTGTGGAACTGGCAGTGGCACTTGTGCTTGCGATTCTTGCTGCAATATTTGCAGAGCCGATGATCATTGTAATTACCGGTATAGCAGGTGGATTTCTTGCAGGTCCGGCGATTCTCGACCTTGCTGGAATTACAGATCCGTCATGGTTAAAATATGCAGCAGGTGCGGTTCTTGCATTTGTAGGACTTATGATTCAGTTCATGATGCAGTCAAGTAAGATTGGAAAGAAAGAGAGAATCAAATCTGAACATATCAAGGAACAGGTCTCTATGGAGAATGAAGTAGAGAAAGCCCGAATGATTCTGGATGAGGACGAAGCGAAGCCAGAAGAAGCAGAAGATCCGGAAGGATATCTGGATGAGGAAGAGGCAGAAGATCCGGAAGGATATCTGGATGAAGATGAGGATTTTTCAGATGATGAGTCAGAGGATATCGAGATCAGGGATTTGGATTTAGACGATATTCCATCTGACGAGGAGAGCGAGGAATAGGCTTATGAAACTGGACATGCATTGTCATGTAAAGGAAGGGTCCATTGACAGCAAGGTGAGCCTGGACGAGTACATTACACTTTTAAAAGAACGTGGATTTGACGGAATGCTGATTACAGATCATGATACGTATAAAGGATACCGACACTGGAAATACCAGATGAAGGGAAAAGTACATGATGATTTTGTAGTCTTAAAAGGAATTGAGTATGATACTTGTGACGGGGGACATATTTTATGCATTATGCCAGAAGGCGTGAAGATGAGACTTTTGGAACTCCGAGGTCTTCCGGTTGCAGTATTGATTGATTTTGTGCATAAGCACGGAGGAATTCTGGGGCCGGCACATCCATGCGGGGGCAAATATTTAAGCTTTACGAACACAAAGCGTTATTACAAATCACCAGAGTTATTTAAGCGGTTTGACTTTATTGAAGCATTTAATGCATGTGAATCAGCAGAGTCTAATGCGAGAGCCCTTAAGCTTGCACAGAAATATAAGAAACCGGGAATCGGTGGCAGTGACGCACACCGACCTAATTGTGTAGGTATGGGGTATACCATTCTGCCAGAGCGAGTGACATGTGAGACAGAGCTGATCGCACTGATCAGGTCAAAATCTGCAGTGATTGAGACAGGTGGCAGTCTGTATGGAAAGACGACAAAAGACAAGATGGGAAAGGCGGATAAGATTCTGACATATTCTTTCTGGTTTTATAATAAGGCTGGTACAATCATGCGTAAGAGAAAACGTATGCTGAATGGAAAGATTGAGAATCCTGTCGATCCGATCGATCCGATTGAGTTGAAATATATGTAATAAATAAAAAAGAAGTATTCTGATAAATGAGATTTTACTCAAAGTCAGAATACTTCTTTTTTAGTGCGCCCTTATAAGAGCTTAGAACAAACTTGCGATATGATAAACTACAAAACTTATGATCCAGGCAGTACACAGCTGATAGAGCAGGATAAAACCAGTGGATTTCCAGCTTTGCAACTCACGATGAATCGTTGCAATGGTTGCTGTGCATGGTACATATAACAGACAAAATGTCATAAGTGCATAAGCATTTGCCGGGCCAAAACCAATGGCACCAAGAGAAGCCGCCATTGCGGTCATTCCGTGGGCAGTCGTAATATTTTGAATTCCGAAGAGTACGCTGCAGCTGGAGACAACAACTTCTTTTGCGGCAATACCAGCGATCAAAGCTACAATAATCTGCCAATATCCGAGTCCGACCGGTTGAAAGACCGGTACGATCAGGCGTCCAATGACAGAACCAAAGCTTTCAGAAATATCTGTTACATATCCATGAGGACCAAAGTTTAAGATTGCCCACATTAAGATGGATGCGATAAATATAACAGTTCCGGCTTTGGTAAGATAATCTTTTATCTTCTGCCATACATAAATCGCAATCGTATGGGCACTTGGAGTTTTATATTCCGGCAATTCGATCAACAGGGCATGTGTCGCTTTGCTTCCGTCGATTTTGGACAGGATAAATGCTGTTGTAATTGCGATAATGATGCCGAGCAGATACATGGAATAGCAGACGGTCATGGCATATTTTCCAAAGAACATAGAGGAAAATAAGACATAGATCGGAAGTCTTGCACTGCACGACATAAATGGTGTGATCAGGATAGTCTTAAAACGGTCTTTTTTATTTTCAAGTGCCCGGGAAGCCATGACTGCAGGTACGGTACAGCCAAATCCGAGCAACAATGGAAGAAATACTCTTCCGGATAATCCGAGACTGCTCATAATATCGTCCATGACAAATGCGACTCGTGACATGTATCCACTGTCTTCCAAAAGCGCAAGAGCCAGGAAGAGAATGAAAATGTTTGGTAGAAATGTCAGAATTCCGCCAACTCCTGAAATGATGCCGTCTACGATCAACGAAGTCAACATCGGACTTGTATGGACAGTAGCAAGACCATTTGATACGAGATTTGAGAATACTTCAAGAGCAATCTCAAAATATCCTTTCAGCCAGTCTCCTACAGTAAAGGTGAGGAAGAATACAAATGCCATGATCAGAAGGAAAATCGGAAGACCAAGCCATTTTCCGGTCAGGTACTTATCAATTCTTTCTGTAGAGGCTGCCTTTTGGGCTTTATTGACAAGTACTTCATCAATAATTTCTTCAATAAAGTCATATTTTTGATTAATAATATCCTTTTCATAGCTTCTGTCTACAATTTGTTCCATTCCGGAAAGTGGATATTGATCCAGAATATTTTTATCCATTTCCAGATATTTGATGGCGTGCCAACGCATATTATCCATTTCCGGATAAGTTGCGGTGATCAAAGTAATCAGTGCGTCGATTTTATCTTCTATAAGGTCGGAATAGACCATGGCATATTCTGAGTGATGATTATGCCGGTGTTCAGAATGCATTCCTTTGTGATGATGAATAAAAGGTCCCTGGCTGGCATATTCACTGTGATGGGAAACGGCATGCAGCAGAATGGAAAGTCCTGTCTTTTTTCGTGCTGATACAGGGATTGCTGGAATTCCAAGCATTTCCGGGAGGCGGTGCAAGTCAATTTCCATGCCGCGGCTCTCTACAATATCCATCATGTTCAGAGCCAGTACAACGGGTTTCCCAAGTTCGATCAGTTGAAGGGCCAGATAGAGATTACGTTCCAGACTGGAAGCGTCAATGACATCTACAATGACATCAACTTCATCACTCATGATACATTCTCGAGATACAGTCTCTTCCATTGTATAAGAAGTCAGACTGTAGATTCCCGGAAGGTCAATGAGACGGAACTTCTGATCTTCATAGGTCGTGAAGCCTTCTTTCTTTTCCACTGTGACACCGGGCCAGTTAGCTACCTTTAGATTTGCACCGGTGTAAGCGTTAAAGAGGGTTGTCTTGCCGCAATTTGGATTACCGATGAAGCCTACATTAATGATTTTTTCCATTATTCCGTGACCTCCTTCACTTCGATGTGGTCTGCGATTCTTTTGCCAAGTGCAAATCGTGTGCCACGAAATCTGGCGGTAAGAGCACCTTTTTTATTGTTGTTCAATATTGTGATTTTGGCGCCTTCTGTCAATCCAAGCGCTTCTAGACGTCTCTCAAGAAGAAGCTCAATGTTGATAGAAAGAACCTGATAAGTTTTGTTATTTTTGCCTTGCTTTAAAGTCATCTTTTGTCCTTTTTATAAATTGTAAATGAGAATTATTTATCGGTTACTCCACTAACTATATCATCAATTGACGAAAACTTCAATGTGAAGTATACTGGATTTCATAAACATAAAAGGGGGACTTTATGCAGATTTATTACTTGATGTTATACTTTTTTGTGTATGGTTTTCTGGGTTGGTGCACAGAAGTTGCATATGCGACAACAAAGCAGAGAAAGTTCGTGAACAGAGGTTTCCTGAATGGTCCGATCTGTCCGATTTATGGAGTCGGTGTGACGGTAGTCGTCTATTTCCTGACACCGTATAAGGACAATTTGATTTTGTTGTATGCGTTGTCCACAGTGTTGGTGACAGTTCTGGAAGGGCTTACCGGATATCTGATGGATAAGATTTTTCATCATAAATGGTGGGATTATACAAATCAGCCGCTGAATATCGGTGGATATGTTTGCCTGATATTTTCCCTTGTGTGGGGAGTGGCATGTGTACTGATCGTCCGTGTGATTCATCCGGTCATTCATAAAATATTGACATTTATTCCACATACATTAGGGCTTGTAATGCTCGCAGTACTGGAAATCAGTATTTTTGTTGATCTGTATGTGACTGCGGCCGGAATCCTGAAACTGAATCATCAGTTGGAAGCTATGGCGAAGATTGCCGCAGAGTTGCATGAGATTTCGGATAAGCTTGGTGAAAATATCCATGAAGGTATGATGGATACGATGGAGGCAACAGAAGAAAGACGCAAGAAACTGGAAGCAGCAACAGCAGAGAGCCGCAAGAAGCTAGAAGCTGCGACAGAAGAAGGCCGCAGGAAACTGGAAAATGTTACAGAAGAAAGCCGTCGTAAACTGGAAAGTGCGACAGAGGAAGGCCGCAGGAAACTGGAAGCTGCAACGGAAGGCAGCCGCCGTAAGCTTAGTGAGGGGCGTACAAGGATTGGCGGAACCGCAGATGAAGCAAGGCAGCAGCTTCAGGCAAGAAGTGAAGAGCTTCGTAAGAAGTATGAAGAGTTGTCAGGTCAGGGCGGAGCCGTGTCCGGACGTCTGATGAAGGCATTCCCACGTATGGAATCCAGACAGTATAAGGAGACATTTAACGAGTTACGTGAGAAACTGAGATTGAAAGAAAAGATGAAGAGAAAAAAATAGTAGTACAAGGAGACTTTTTTAAGAATCTTCTGAGTATTCTTGATGAGATGGGGATGTCAGAAGAAGATGTACAGAAGGTAAATGTATATTTGACAGATATGAAGAATTTTGATGCAATGAATGTAGTGTATGAACAACAATTTTCAGCACCATATCCAACTAGGACAACAGTTGGTGTGACAGGACTTTGCGGAGATGCATTGATAGAAATTGAGTTGATAGCGAAGAAATAATCAGGTTGAGGAAGAACAGGTCGATGGATCTGTTCTTTTTTTCGTTAATGGCGAGTCAAAGTCCGAGTAGTCTTCCGACCTTGGTAATTGTAAGCAATCTCAGAAGGTATCTTTTGGATCTTTTTATGATTGTGTTGTGATAAGTTTAAAACTGGCTTGCTGTAAAATGTAAATACTGGCTATTTAATAAATACCAGTTTGCAGTATGATATGTATCATAGTTACGTAACACAGAGAAAAAATATTAGGAAAATAAGAAAAAAATCGGATGAAGAGAAAGGTGAAGAATTATGGCAGAGAATAGATATGAATTAAACAAGCAGTTAGCACAGATGTTAAAAGGCGGAGTTATCATGGACGTAACAACACCGGAGCAGGCAAAAATCGCAGAGGCAGCAGGTGCTTGTGCAGTTATGGCGCTGGAGAGAATTCCTGCAGATATCCGTGCAGCAGGCGGGGTATCCCGTATGAGTGATCCGAAGATGATCCGCGGAATCCAGGAGGCCGTATCAATTCCGGTCATGGCAAAATGCAGGATCGGACATTTTGTGGAGGCACAGATTCTGGAAGCAATTGAGATTGACTATATCGATGAGAGTGAAGTCCTTTCACCTGCAGATGATGTATATCACATCAACAAGAGAGACTTTAAAGTGCCATTCGTATGTGGAGCAAGAGACCTTGGAGAGGCACTTCGAAGAATTGCTGAGGGAGCTTCTATGATCCGTACAAAGGGTGAGCCGGGAACAGGAGACGTTGTACAGGCTGTCCGCCATATGCGTGTGATGAATGCTGAAATCCGCAGAATTCAGAGCTTAAGAGAGGACGAGCTCTTTGAGGCGGCAAAGCAGCTTCAGGTTCCGGTTGAACTGGTAGAATATGTTCATGAGAATGGAAAGCTTCCGGTTGTAAACTTTGCTGCAGGAGGAGTTGCAACTCCGGCAGACGCAGCACTGATGATGCAGCTTGGAGCAGAAGGAGTGTTCGTAGGATCTGGAATTTTCAAATCTGGTGATCCTGCAAAACGTGCCGCAGCAATTGTAAAAGCAGTAACTAATTATACAGATGCAAAACTGATCGCAGAACTTTCCACAGATCTTGGTGAGGCAATGGTCGGAATCAATGAGCAGGAGATTGAACTTCTGATGGCAGAGAGGGGCAAATAAGATGACCGTAGCAGTACTGGCACTTCAGGGAGCATTTCTGGAACATGAACAGATGCTTAAGAAACTTGGAGCAAATTATTTTGAAATCCGTCAGAAAAAAGATCTGGACAGATCATTTGACGCTCTGATTCTTCCGGGCGGTGAGAGTACCGTGATGAGAAAACTGTTACTGGAACTTGACATTTACGATGCTTTAAAAGAGAAAATCCTGTCAGGTCTGCCAGTCTTTGGAACCTGTGCGGGACTGATCCTTCTGGCAGATGAAGTGGAAGCAGGAGTTCCGTGTTTTGGTACTATGAATATTACGGCAAAGCGTAATGCATATGGAAGACAGCTTGGAAGCTTTCATACAGATGCAGAGTTTGATGGACTTGGCCAGGTGCCGATGACATTTATCCGTGCACCGTATATCGCAGAAGCAGGGGAAGATGTCAAGATACTGGCTGAGGTAGATGGTAAAATTGTGGCTGCCAGACAGGGAAGACAGCTCGTGACAGCATTTCACCCGGAACTGGACGGGGATACGAGAATACATGAATATTTTTTGAATATGTAAGAAAATGTGAGGCTATATCAGCTGGAAGCTGACTCCCACCTCTATAGGTGGCGAGAAACAAGCTGGTATCAGTGGTGGGAGTCAATCCCCCAGCTGATATAGCCTCCGGCAGGGCGCACATTGTCCGGTGGACAATGGTTTTGCGCCGACCGAAACGGAGTGTAGACTTGCAGAGGTGCGCAGTAGAAGTATGTCATTGCAATTGCATGATGCGCACCTCGCAGCAAGAATGCCTCATATATTTGCTTGATAAAATAGCTGCAACACATATTATTTAGAGTATTCTGCGTACGGTTTCAATGGGCAATTTTAACATTTCTGCAACTTTTTCAGCATTGCCTACATTTTCGTATAAATTTTTTACCAACTGTTCCGTTACCCGCTCTGTTACTTGCACCGTTACCTGTTCCGTCACCCGTTCCGTTACCCGTTCTGTTACTTGCTCTGTCACCTGTTCTGTTACTCGTTCCGTCACTTGCTCTTCCAGTTCCTGAAATTCTTCTGCCATTAATTCTTTTAGTGCCTCACACATACTAGGTTTCGCCTCCTTTATTGCCTCCCAGTTAGCTCTTGTTATTACTTCCATCGCTGCCTGATACAACTTTGAATTCTTTTTTTCTTCATATAATGGTTACATATAAATGTTATAGTCAGTTCTTCCGGTGGAATCTCACATACATGTTCAGTATCCGACTGATAAAAGCAACAATACCCATATACTTTATAAAAATCATTAATTGTCAGATAATCCTTCGGACTTTTATATTCCACAATATTATGCTTTCGAAATATTCTCCCTATATTTTTCTGGATTTTCTCATTGTCATGAACTTTTATTACAAGTTCATCAATCTGCAGGGGTTTCTTTGATAACAAATGTTCCGACTCAAATATTATTTTATCTGCTTCATCTTTGCAATAGAATATCTATGCCTACAGTTACATTTCTCTTCATATCGGATAGCAGTTTCGAACATGAAACACCGAAATGAGATGTCTTACGACTTAGAACTTTGAAAGAGTTGCAGATTGCTTCTCTTAAAGTGGTTATAGATTATCACGAAATGTGCGGACAATCAATTAATTTTATAGAATTTATAAAAACTTAAAGTATTTATAAATGGATGATGGAAAGGTGGAAAAAATATAAAACATACAAAACATAGTTGACAAGTTTGAAATGTGGTGCTATATTAATACCAACGACGAATACACACTACATTGATAGGAAAGGTAGGAAGATATCATGGCAAAGATTTACAACGGAACAATTGACTTAATTGGAAATACACCACTGGTTGAGGTTAAGAATATTGAAAAAGAATTAGGACTGGAAGCAAGAGTACTCGTAAAGCTTGAGTATTTTAATCCGGCCGGAAGTGTGAAGGACAGAATTGCAAAAGGCATGATTGAAGACGCGGAGGAAAAAGGACTTTTGAAGGAAGGATCTGTGATTATCGAGCCTACATCTGGTAATACCGGAATCGGTCTTGCGGCAATCGCAGCAGCTAAGGGATACAGAATTATCCTGACAATGCCTGAGACTATGAGTGTTGAGAGAAGAAATATCCTGAAAGCATACGGAGCAGAGATTGTGCTGACAGAAGGGGCAAAAGGAATGAAAGGTGCCATCGCAAAAGCAGATGAACTTGCAAAAGAAATTCCGAACAGTTTTATTCCGGGACAGTTTGTGAACCCGGCAAACCCGGCAGCACACAGAGCAACAACAGGACCGGAGATCTGGAATGATACAGACGGAGATGTGGATATCTTTATCGCAGGAGTTGGTACAGGTGGAACACTGACTGGAGTTGGAGAGTATCTGAAAGAAAAGAAACCAGATATTAAAATTGTAGCACTTGAGCCTGCAACATCACCAGTACTTTCAGAAGGTAAGAGCGGAGCACACAAGATCCAGGGAATCGGAGCAGGATTCGTTCCAGATGTACTGAATACAAAAGTATATGATGAGATAATTACAGTTGAGAATGACGATGCATTTGCTACAGGAAAACTTCTTGCAAAACACGAAGGAGTTCTGGTAGGTATTTCATCAGGAGCAGCTCTCTGGGCAGCAATTGATTATGCAAAACGTCCGGAAAATAAAGGTAAAACTATTGTAGCATTACTTCCGGATAACGGAGACAGATATTATTCAACCCCTCTGTTCGCTGAGTAAGATTAAAAAAGAGAGTGAATAGATATTGACGTAGGACAGCGGGCAAAAGCCGGCTGTCTGATACGTTAAACTAGAGGAGAAGATTATGAAACTTTCGATGAAGAGCAGATATGGCCTGCGGGCATTAATTGATCTTTCAGTAAATTCTAAAAATGAGCAGGTAGCATTGGGGGGCATCGCGGAGAGAAATAATATCTCTCCACAGTATCTGGAACAGGTATTTGCGAGCCTTAGAAAAGCAGGAATTGTCAAGAGTATAAAAGGATCTCAGGGCGGATATTTTTTAAATAAACCTGCAGAACAGATTACAATTTCAGAGGTGATCGAAGCCCTGGAAGGTGATTATAGAATCGAGGCTGAAGATGTGCCGGAAGACTGTGACTATAAAGCAGCACCGGAGGCAATACAAAAACTGGTCATAGACAAGGTGAATTACGAACTGGAGAAGATATTGACAGGCATTACACTTTATGATCTGGAAAAAGAGTACCAGACATATGTAGACTATGGACAGGATATGTATTATATCTAAAGATTGAAATTTGTTTCTTATGCAACAGATTAGTTTTTTATTCATGGTGGATGCGATATCCGTCAGTTTTTCTAAAGGAGACAGGCATGAAAAATCCATTACATTATCAGTTTTCAGAATATGACTGCGGACCGACATCTATGCAGAATGCCATCAGTTTTTTATTCGAACGAGAGGAAATTCCACCGGAAGTCTTGCGCAACATTATGCTATATTGTCTGGACTGCTATAGCAGTGAAGGAGTTCCAGGAAAAAGTGGAACGTCCTGCGCTGCCATGATGTTTCTGTCGAACTGGCTGAACAGCATGGGGAATCTTGGGATTCTCCCTGTAAAAAGCCGTTATCTGTCCGGAAAAGAAGTGTATCTTGGAAATGAAAGCTATGTTAATGACGCTCTCAGAAGAGGAGGCGCTGTTGTGCTGCGTCTGTTTTCTGATGAGTGGCACTATGTTCTTCTTACAGGCGAAGAGGGGGAACATGTCTACATGTTTGATCCGTATTATGATCAGGAAGGATATGGTCTTGATGACATACAGATTGTCGAAAATTGTCCGACGCGCTATAATCGTATTGTGCCGTGGAAATATTTTAATAAAATTGCGTTAAATGTCTATTCTCTGGGGCCTTATCAGGGGCGGGAGGCAATCATCCTTTTTAATAAGAACACAGAGCTTACGTCTGAGAAAACCATCGAATATTTTATTTAAAAGTGCTATTGACAAATCATAGCATTCTGGCTATGATAATAGCACTCGTCTAAGAAATTCTAATTTTCAGTAACACATCATGGGGTGTATCCCCAACGAAGGGAATTTATTTCTTCCCAGATTTCCAAAACGAGAAAACAGGTGAAGGGAGGTCTTTTTTGTAACCCATAAACAACAGATTCATTGATCATTAAGAGGAGAATTGCATATGGAGAAAAAAGGAGTTTATTTTGCCCGTAAGTTCATTTTGGCAGTAGGGGCGTTCTTTTTGTTACTCATTTTGCCGGCAGTGAATGCAGAAGCAAAGGAAGTATCCCTTGTAAAAGGGGATGCAATCAGGTATATGGGATATTCGACCCATTATTATTACGTGGATGGTAATCTGGCATTTTGTCTGGAGCCAGATATGAAATCACCGGGGAATGGTGCATATAGCGCATCAGAATTGGATCCGAAGTCACATCTTAGTAAAGCAATGTATTACATGTACGGTGGACCGGGATATGAGCAATATATCAAAAGTTCACTGACCGGAGGCTGGGGTGAAGATGCCAATGCTTATTGTCTGACCCATTGTGTATTATCATACATTTATGACGGCTGCGATCAGAACAGTGCGGCGTTTAAAGGCCTGAATGCAGACATTGCCAGTGCGGTAGTCATGTATGCAGATTATGTAAAAAATCTTCCGGATATACCAGATGCAGAGCTGGCATTTTCTGAAAATAGGCTGACGGCCTATTATGACCGGGAACAGAAATGTCAGAGAACCCAAAGTATTCGTCTTGTAGGGGATACGGCAAATAGTATCACCGTTCCGCTTCCTGATGGAGTCATGCTTGTTAATGAGACGAGGGGCACGAGCGAAGGTGGAAATGTGAAAGTATCGGGAGGAGACACATTTTACTTAAGGGCAGATGTTGCATATGGAAATGGAACGACTTGGAGCAGTGGTGAAATCAGGGGAGAAATTGCAAAATCATGGAAAATTCTTCTGGTCAAGACCGGAAATGGAAGTCAGGATATTGGGACAGCTTCTATGCAGCAGATTATATCATCACCAATCGAATTGCAGGTAAAATGGCTGGATAAGCCGGAGCTTCAGGTAGAAAAAAATGCAGATAAGTCCGGTAAAACTTATAAATTAGGGGATATTATTACATACACGCTGGATGTGACTCAGCAGATTGAAAAAGCCATTGCAAAAAATGTGGTGATCACGGATACGATTCTTACAGAAGGAGTAAAACTTCAGAAAAATTCAGTGATATTGTTAAATGAAAACGGTGAGAAAATTCCTGACGCAAAGATTACAGTGCAGGGGAATTCTTACATGGTTCATGCAGGGGAATTCCTGGAGGGACCGGAAAGCGGTCAGAAGTACACGGTAGAATATCAGGTTGCAATTACTGACGAGAGCGTAATAGGAAAAGAGATTGAAAATGAAGTAGTTGTGTGTTCTGAAAATGCAGAAGAAGTTAAAGACAGAGAGACTGTGAAAGTAGAAGAAGAACCAAAACCTGAGCCGGGGAAGCCGAAAGTGGAAGAACCGACACCGGAGGAGCCGAAAGTGGAAGAACCGAAAGTAGAAGAACCGCAGATACCTGTTACACCGGCAGTTACATCGGCGAAATCATTAAAAGCATCAACTGTGAAAACGGGAGATGCAGCAAATATAACAGGAATTATCCTAATACTGATTCTTTCTTGCACCGTGATTGTGCTGTGTGGTACAATGAACGCATGGCGAAAAGCTAAGAAACATCATAAAAAGCACTAATGGAAAGAACAGGAGGTTGTCGTGATGGGAATGACAATGACGCAGAAAATATTAGCTGCGCATGCTGGAATGGATCATGTAGAAGCCGGACAGTTAATAGAAGCAAAATTAGACGTAGTAATGGCAAATGATATTACAGGACCGATGGCACTGCCGATTTTAAAGCAGATGTCCGACACTGTATTCGATAAGAATAAAGTAGTATTTGTACCAGATCATTTTACACCGAACAAAGATATCAAATCCGCAGAGAATTCAAAAGCAATCCGTGAGTTTGCAAAAGCACAGGGACTGCACTGGTATTTTGAACAGGGAAAATCCGGAGTAGAGCATGCGATTCTTCCGGAGGCAGGAGTTGTTGCAGCCGGTGAACTGATTATCGGAGCAGACTCACATACCTGTACATATGGAGCACTTGGAGCATTTTCAACAGGTGTGGGTACCACAGATATCGCAACAGGAATGGCTATGGGAGAGTTGTGGTTTAAAGTGCCGGCTGCAATCAAATTCGTATTAACTGGAAAACCGGGCAAGTATGTAAGTGGTAAAGATATTATCATTCACATCATTGGAAAGATTGGTGTAGACGGTGCCCTTTACAAATCTATGGAATTTACCGGAGACGGAATTGCCAATCTGTCTATGGACGATCGTTTTACAATGGCGAACATGGCAATCGAGGCAGGTGCAAAGAACGGAATCTTCCCGGTAGACGACAAGACAATCCAGTATCTGAATGAGCATACAAAGAAAGAATATACAGTCTATGAAGCCGATGAGGACGCTGAATATGAGCAGGTCGTTGAGATCGATCTTGCAGAAGTCCGTCCAACCGTTGCATTCCCACATCTTCCTGGAAACGCAAAAACGATCGATGAGATCGAGGCTATGGAGCCGATCAAGATCGATCAGGTTGTTATTGGATCCTGTACGAATGGACGTATGGAAGACATGAGAAAGGCAGCAGCAATTCTCAAAGGTCATAAAGTACACGAAGATGTACGTGTTATGGTAATTCCGGCTACTCAGAAGATTTACAAACAGTGTATCCACGAAGGACTGATGGATATTTTCGTAGATGCAGGATGTGCAGTGAATACACCGAGCTGCGGACCATGTATGGGTGGACATATGGGTGTTATGGCAGCAGGAGAAAAGTGTGTATCGACAACGAACCGTAACTTTGTAGGAAGAATGGGACATGTAGATTCCCTGATTTATCTTGCATCACCGGAAGTAGCAGCAGCAAGTGCAATTGCAGGATGCATCGCAAATCCTGAGAAAGTGGAGGTCGTTGAATAATGAAAGCAAAAGGACATGTATTTAAATATGGAGACAACGTAGATACAGACGTAATCATTCCGGCAAGATACCTGAATTCTTTTGATGCACAGGAACTTGCAAGCCATGCAATGGCAGATATTGATCCGGAATTTGTAAATAAGGTACAGCCGGGAGATCTGATCGTGGCAAATAAGAACTTTGGATGTGGATCCTCCAGAGAGCATGCGCCACTGTGTCTGAAAACAGCAGGAGTAAGCTGTGTTATAGCAGAGACATTTGCCAGAATCTTCTATAGAAATGCAATTAATATCGGACTTCCGATCATCGAATGTCCAGAGGCTGCGAAAGGAATTGAAGCCGGAGACGAAGTGGAAGTTGATTTTGATAATGGTATGATCTATAATCGTACAAAAGGAACGGAATTTAAGGGACAGCCATTCCCGGAATTCATGCAGAAACTGATTGCAGCAGGCGGACTTGTAAAATATACAAATAGTAAAAAAGTAAAATAAAAGTGATGCCAGGCAGAGAATTACAGGATCATAGAAGGGTGGAACAGATGGATTTATATTATAAAAGTACAAGAAATTCTAATTTGAAAGTGACTGCATCGGAAGCAATTTTAAAAGGACTTGCTCCGGACGGAGGGCTTTTTGTGCCGGAGAAGCTTCCGGTACTTGGAAAGTCTATGGAAGAACTGAAGGATCTGAACTATCAGGATACTGCTTATGAAGTTATGAAGTGTTTCCTTACAGATTTTACAGAAGAAGAGTTAAGGAATTGTATTGAAAAAGCATATGACAGCAAGTTTGATGATGAGGCAATTGCTCCACTTGTAAAAGTAGAAGATACTTATTATCTGGAACTGTTCCATGGAGCAACGATTGCATTTAAAGATATGGCACTTTCTATCCTGCCACATCTGATGACAACATCTGCAAAGAAGAATCAGGTGAAGAATGAGATTGTAATTCTGACTGCCACATCCGGAGATACAGGAAAAGCTGCCATGGCAGGATTCGCGGATGTAGAAGGAACAAGGATTATCGTATTTTATCCAAAGAATGGTGTCAGCAAAGTACAGGAACTCCAGATGAGAACCCAGAAAGGGGCAAATGTAGATGTAGTTGCAATTCATGGAAACTTTGATAATGCCCAGAGTGGAGTAAAGCAGATGTTCGAAGATCAGGAACTTGCAAAAGAACTGGCTGATAAGGGATACCAGTTCTCATCAGCAAACTCCATCAATATCGGACGTCTTGTACCACAGGTCGCTTATTATGTATATGCATATACAAAACTGCTTGCAAATGGAGAGATTAAAGACGGAGAGAAGATTAATGTAGTCGTACCGACTGGTAACTTTGGAAATATTCTGGCAGCATACTATGCAAAGAATCTAGGTGTACCAATCGCAAAATTAATCTGCGCTTCTAATGATAATAAGGTATTGTATGATTTCTTCCAGACAGGAACGTATGATAAGAACCGTGAGTTTGTATTAACGACATCACCTTCCATGGATATCTTGATTTCCAGCAACCTGGAGCGTCTGATCTATCTCATCTGTGGTGAAGATTCAGAGAAGACAAAAGAGCTGATGGAAGAGCTTAAGACAACCGGAAAGTATACAATTACACCGGAAATGAAAGAAAAACTAGCTGATTTTGCTGCCGGATATTCTACAGAAGAAGAGACGGCAGAAAGTATTCATGATACCTATCAGAAGACAGGATATGTCATGGATACACATACAGCAGTTGCAGCTCATGTATGCGGACAGTATCGCGCTAAGAGCGGTGATCAGACAAAATGTGTCATTGCATCTACAGCAAGCCCATACAAATTCGTAAAGAGTGTGATGAGCGCTATCGATGCGGAGAATGCAAATGCAGATGAATTTGATCTTCTCCCAAAACTGCAGGAAGTATCCGGTGTTCCGATGCCACAGGCAATTAAAGATATTCTGGATGCAAAAATACTTCATGATCTGGAATGTGATGCAGATAAGATGAAAGAGACCGTAAAAGGGATTCTGAACGTATAGAAGAAAATAAATTTTGTAAGAGGATGGAGCTAAAGGAAGATAAATATTAGAACTATAGGTAAAATAGATAGAAAAATATATAGCTGTATAACGAAAGATATTGTAACGGATGAAGCAATTATCACAGATGAAAGAATACAGCATATAAGGGAAAGGCATCCTAATGATTACGAATGCTATTATGATGCAATGAAAGAAATAGTGGAAACGTTTATTAAAAAATAAGACAATTCTTTACAAAAGAGAATAAAAATGCTATGATAAGAATACAATAAATAAGAAGTTACTTGAGGTGGAGGAATTCGTACCCGTCCACACGCCGAGAGCTTGACAGGGGAAACCCGAGAGACGCAGGAGAATGGTACGCCTGCCAAGTAGCTTCTTAGTAAAAAAATAGTTACTCAGTATAAAACCTCTCCGAAGCTGACATGAAAGCTTGGAGAGGTTATTTGCGTTATTGATAAAAAAGTTTCAGCAGTCAGAAATTGCAAACCACATACTTGACTTATACCATATAGGGATATAAGGTGAATGTGTAAGAAAGAGTTCCATATTAATTTAATTCAAAGACAGATATAGAAGCAGGAGGCAGATTATGATAAAGACGGTATTAAAAGTAAATGGTATGATGTGTGGCATGTGTGAAGCGCATATGAATGATCTGGTGCGTAAGAATTTTCAGGTAAAAAAGGTTACTTCTTCAGTAAAAGATGGTGAGACAGTTGTGATCAGTGAGGAAAACTTGGATATCCCGTTCCTGAAAAAGGAAATCAAAGAGATTGGCTATGAACTGGTAGACGTCCATACAGAGCCATATGAGAAAAAAGGATTCTTTCATTTTGGAAAGAAATAATCGTAAGAAATAAAAACAAGAGAATAGAGTATCTCGGAATAAAAGGTTGGGAACACATGTCCCTGTGAAGTTTGAATGGATAACTTCGCAGGGCTTTTTTATAATAGAAAATTACATTTCCTATTATGAAAAAAGTCGTCATGCAGAAATCGTACTTGTAGTAAGAAAATCTTGTGGGAATCTTTAAGAAATATTTAGAATTGACTGCGTTTATTTTAAGAACCGGGTGATAAGCTTGTTACTGTAAGGAAGAGGAGGTAATGAACAATGAAAATACTGATTACAACAGACTGGTACAGACCTGTGATAAATGGAGTTGTGACTTCCGTGTTAAATCTGACAGAGCAATTGGAAAAACGTGGTCATGAAGTAAAGGTTCTGACGCTTTCCAGAAACTGTCATTCATATAAAGAGGAAAATGTGATCTATGCAGGATCGGTAGGTATGGGAAAGATATATCCACAGGCAAGGGTGAAGATTCCGGTTGTGGCGGGAGAATATATGGAAGAGCTGCTTGCATGGAAGCCGGATCTGATTCATTCCCAGTGCGAATTCTCTACATTTTTTCTGGCAAAGAGAATTGCAGGAGAACTAGATATTCCAATCATTCACACATACCATACTGTATATGAGGATTACACACATTATTTCTCACCACAGAAAGCATGGGGCAGGAGCCTGGTACAGATGATGACAAGAAAATTATCAGATCAGGTGGATGCCATGATTGCACCAAGTGGAAAGATAGAGCGGATTCTGGAAAGTTACCGGGTAAGCTGTCCGGTCAGTGTTGTACCGTCTGGAATTGATACAGAAAAATATAGAAGACGAATTGATGATGGAAGCAGAGAGGCGCTTCGGGAACGATATGGCATAAAGGAAGAAGAGATTGTTTTCGTTTATGTTGGGAGAATGGCAAAAGAAAAGAACATTGAAGAGTTGCTTTGGTATCAAAAAAGTGTACAAAACAATATAAAACTTGTCTTAGTAGGAGACGGGCCATATAGAACTACACTGGAAGAAAAGGCAAAAGAATATCAAGTAACAGATAGTGTAATCTTTACAGGAATGGTGTCGCCAGATGAAGTCGCCAGATATTATCAGATTGGAGATCTTTTCGTCAGCGCATCAACAAGCGAAACACAGGGTATGACATATGATGAGGCGCTGGCTGGTGGAGTACCGCTTTTATGTAGAAAAGATGACTGCCTGAAAGAGGTAGTTACGGAAGGAAAGAATGGCTGGCAGTATGAAAATGAGTCTATGTACCTTGAGTGTATACAGAAATGGAAGGAGTTCAGTGAAGATGAAAAGAGGAGAATGCGCAATACAGCAGTTCGGACAGCAGATCAGTTTTCAAAAGAGAGCTTTGCGAAGCGGGTGGAGAGGGTTTACCTGGCAGCGCTGGAAGAAAGAAAAAGACGGAATGTCTATGCAGCTTAATGATAGAAATCAAATGGCGAAAATATGGAATCTGGTCTCACTTGCCGGGTTATTGATCTGTGTAGCACTTGCATTTTGGGCATATAAAAATGGCATTCTGGATTCTGTGGATACATTACAGGCATTTATTGCTAAGTTCGGATATGGAGGAATGGCAATTTTTGTACTGATTCAGATTGTCCAGGTAGTCATTCCGATTCTTCCGGGAGGAATCAGCTGCCTGGGAGGAGTGATTTTCTTCGGGCCATGGCTTGGATTCGTATATAATTATATAGGAATCTGTATTGGTTCACTGGCAGCATTTGGAATATCCAGAATGATGGGACGTCCGGTTTTATATAAGATGTTCTCGGAAAAATTGGTTCAGAAATATGATTCCTGGACAGAAAAAGACAGTCGGTTCTTAAAATTATTTACACTGGCAATCTTTTTTCCGGTAGCACCAGATGACTTCTTATGTTATCTGGCAGGAACGACGAAGATGACATGGAAGCAGTTCTCGCTTGTCATTTTGCTTGGAAAACCATGTTCCATTGCACTTTACAGTCTGGGACTTACGACAGCATTTCGGATGATATTCTCAGTCTAATGTGTTATCGGTAGAAGGTAAAATGTTACACCTTGAAGAAAGATTAAGAATGGGGGATGAAATTATGAAGACATATATATACGAAGGTGGTTTTGGAATTGTTGCAAAAAGTGGTGTGGGCAGTGCAATCAAACACCAGAAGAATATGTTGAAGCAGGCAGATATTGAAGAAGCAAAAGGCTGGAAAGAGGCGGATATTGTACACATTAATACGGTATTTCCGGATTCCGTGCTGGCAGCCTGTCTGGCAAAAATGCAAGGTAAGAAAGTCGTCTATTATGGACATTCAACGATGGAGGACTTCCGGAACTCTTTTATCGGTTCCAACCGTTTCGCACCTCTTTTTAAGAAATGGATCTGTTTCTGCTACGGTCTTGGAGATATTGTCATTACACCGACAGAGTATTCCAAAGGTCTTTTGAAAAGCTATGGAATCCAAAAGAAAATCTATGCTGTTTCCAATGGAGTAGATACGGAATTTTTCCAATCCAGAAATAAAGAGAAAGAAAAACAGGAGATTCATGAGAAATATAAAATTCCAATGAATCGTAAAGTGGTTGTATCAGCAGGGCATCTGATTCAGAGAAAAGGTATTCTGGATTTCCTAAAGCTGGCAAAGATGATGCCGGAAACAACCTTTATCTGGTTTGGAGGCGGAAATGACAGCCTGGTGACACAAGAAGTAAAAGAAGCAGTAAAAAAGAAAAGTGAAAATGTAATCTTTGCCGGATATGTGGAAGCAGAAGAACTTCGGAACGCCTACTGCGGAGCCGACGCATTTGCATTCTTCAGCTATGAAGAGACGGAAGGGATAGTAGTGCTGGAGGCACTTGCCTGTGAAGTGCCGGTAGTCCTGCGGGATATCCCTGTATATAAAGGATGGATTCAAGATCAAATGCAGGCATATAAAGTACATAATCTGGAAGAATATAAGCATAATTTGATGCATATTTTCAAGAAAGAGCAAGAAGAATTAAAGAGGAATGCAAGAGAACTTGCAGAACAAAGAAGCATTCGAAGTGCTGGTGAAAGATTAAAAGTTGTCTATCGACTGTCTGGGGTGAATGAGGAGAAGAGACCAAGAAATTCATCGCTGAGATGGAAGAAGATATTATTCCAATTGATGGACTGATCGCATTTGCAGAGTCCGATGCAGGAGCAAAAGTATTTGGCGGACCGGAAAAAGCCAAAGGTGTAGCAGAGCACGGAAGAGAGATTAAAGCAGCAGGAGCAAAGTATTGTGACTGCCCGGCATGCGCAGCAGTAGAAGCAATCCTCAGTAAGAAAGAGGAGTTGTTGGGATAGAAATAATATAGAGGGCATTCTCGAACACATACTACGAGTATAAGGAATGCATCAAAAAGGGAATATGCTAAAAAGAAAGATATAGATGTCGTGGATTTGAAAACCGAATTTGCAATGTTTATATCTTTTTTATTTTGCATGAGCGTTAAAAAGAATATGCGTTAAATGAAGAGATGAATGATTGTATTGCAAGAAATGATACAAAATTATTGTATTATTTGTATTATGTGTTATAATACAATAAAAGCGAAGATATAAAATCCTTGTTGCAAGATAAGATAATGGATTCAGAAGGAGACAATCATGATTATTAAGATCAATACAAAATCAGAGACATCGATTTACCTGCAGCTGCGCAATGAGATTGTGAAGGGAATCGGAAAAGGTGAATTCGAGAGGGGAGAATCGTTGCCAACGGTTCGTCAGATGGCTATGGAACTTGGGGTAAATACAATGACCGTCAGTAAAGCATATCAGTTATTAAAGGCAGAAGGTTTTATCGAGACTGACCGGAGAAAGGGAACTGTTGTCTGTAATTTACGGGATTCTAGAAGAAGTTCAGATGGAGAATTTCAGGAGAAACTCGAGGATGAACTGGAACTTCTGAGCGCAGAGGCAACGATTCGAGGCATGGATCAAAATGATTTTATAGAATTATGCCGTAAGGCATTTCAGGGAATGGAGGTTGCATTTTCATGATTTTAGCAATCATATTCTTAATAACAGATCTTTTTATGGTGGGAATTGCCTATGCAGTGTATGGAAGAACAGCAATAGCAGGTTACAGTGATGGAATGGTTCTTGGAGTACATATACGACGTGAGAAGCAGGAAGATCCAGTGCTTGTAGAATTTATGAAAAATTATAAAAAAGATGTGCGGAAGGTTTATCTGGGACTTGGTATATCCGGAGTTGTTATTTGTGGATTGTGTTTCTGGTATACATCGATATTTATGTGTGTGTGGTGTGTATGGTTTCTGTGTTATATTGTGGGCGCAGTCGGTGTCATGTTCAGAAATCACAGGAAACTTTATGATTTGAAAATCCAATATAGATGGGGAACGTTGGGAGAAGATACAGAAGACAGCACGACAATGGCAGGGGTCGATACTAAGACTATGATGCATAGTGAGAGAATGAGTCTGCCATTATGGTATCATATTGTCTTGATTCTAATACTGGCAGTTCCATTTGCTTTTAAAGGCTTTCGAATTTATCTTGGAACGTTTTCCGAGAATTCACAGGGCTGGATTTTATTTTTAACCTCTGTAATTGTCGGCGTTGTATTTCTGTGGATTGCATGGATATTCAAAAGAGGAGCGAACCGGATTTACAGTGAGAATTCGGAGCTGAATTTCAGAATTAATTATCTGGAAAAGAGGAGCTGGAGTATCTGCTTTCTTGTGGCAAATATTTGTAATGCGATTGCCTGGCTCTATCTTGCGTATAGAATGACAAAAGAAGAATGGATTTATAATCTGGATATTATTATATATGTCGCAGTGACGTGTGTACCTGTAATAATTGCTATAGCAACTTCTATGTGGATTAAAAAACAAAAAAATGTACTACAAAGTGAAGATGAAACGCCAATGTATATGGATGATGATTACTATTGGAGAAATGGCTGGTATGATAATCCGGGTGACCCAAGATTATTTGTGCAGGACAGATTCAACAGTATGAATTATACAACAAACGTTGGAAAGCCGGCAGGAAGGTATATGTTCGGTGGCATTTGTATTGTAGTTGTAGTACTTTTGTTCTGGATGTGTATTGTCTTTTTAAGAATGGATTTTACACCGATTCGTCTTGTAGCAGATGGAACGGAAGTCAGAATTACTTCCGGATATACGAATACAACTATGAAGAAAAAAGAGATTCGGAGTGTAAAATTATTAGAGAACGGACTGCCGGAGGATTATTACAACCGGACAAATGGATCTTCAGACGAGAAACAGCTGCTGGGAAAATTTGAAGGAAAGAAGACTGGAAAATGCCGGATGTATGTGTGGCTGGACCAGGAAAATGTGATTGAAATTAAGGCGACAGATTATACCGTGTTTATTAATAGTAAAGATGAAGATGAGATGAATACATGGTATCAAGAATTGCTGAAGTGAATATAGAAATTCAGATAGTATATAAATGAGAAAAATAGTATGTAAATGAGAAAAAAAGTTCTTGCAATTTGATCATGGTTAGCATATGCTAATTGTGGTTAGATACTTCTAATCATTGTGTGAATAAATCATTTGAACTCCCAGATACCGGAAGTGGATCCAGCTTCCGGCGGAGTTCTGTAAAATGAAACGATGAAAGGGGATACGAACATGGACTACTTGGAAATTGAAAAAGTCATCGGAAGAGAAATACTGGATTCCAGAGGAAATCCGACAGTAGAAGCTGAGGTACATCTGGTAGATGGAACGATTGCCAGAGGCACAGCACCGAGTGGAGCTTCCACAGGAGAATTTGAGGCATTGGAACTTCGAGACGCTGATCCGAACCGTTATGGCGGAAAGGGTGTTCAGAAAGCAGTTGAAAATATAAATACAGTCATTAATGATACAATTACAGGTATGGATGCATCTGATATCTATGCGATTGATGGTGCTATGATCAAAGCAGATGGAACAAAAGGAAAGACAAACCTTGGTGCAAATGCAATTCTTGCTGTATCCATTGCCTGCTGCCGTGCAGCATCTATTTCCTTAGATATTCCGCTTTATAGATTTTTGGGTGGTATTTCAGGAAACCGTCTTCCGGTACCGATGATGAATATCATCAACGGAGGCTGCCATGCATTGTCTTCCGGACTTGATGTACAGGAGTTCATGATTATGCCAGTCGGGGCACCGAGTTTTAAAGAGTGTCTGCGCTGGTGTGCAGAAGTGTTCCACGCACTTGCATCAATCTTAAAAGAAAGAGGACTTGCGACATCTGTCGGTGATGAAGGAGGATTTGCTCCTGCATTGAAATCTGATGAGGAAGCGATTGAGACGATTCTGGAAGCAGTGAAGAAAGCCGGCTATGAGCCTGGACGTGATTTCAGAATTGCCATGGATGCAGCTTCTTCTGAGTGGAAGACAGGAACAGTCGGAGAATATAAGCTCCCAAAAGCAGGAACTGTTTATACGTCAGAGCAGTTAATTGAGCACTGGAAGAAACTGGTTGAGAAATATCCAATCATTTCCATCGAAGATGCATTGGACGAGGAAGACTGGGAAGGCTGGAAGAAACTGACAGCCGAACTTGGAGATAAAGTTCAGCTGGTTGGTGACGATTTATTTGTTACAAATACAGAGAGACTGGAAAAAGGAATCAAGATGGGATGCGCAAACTCCATTCTGATCAAGCTGAATCAGATTGGTTCTGTATCCGAGACACTGGAGGCTATTAAGATGGCACACAAAGCCGGATACACGGCAATTGCTTCACATCGTTCTGGCGAGACTGCGGATACTACAATCGCTGACCTGGCAGTTGCGCTTAACACATGCCAGATTAAAACAGGAGCACCGTCAAGATCTGAGCGTGTCGCAAAATACAATCAGCTTCTTCGCATTGAAGAGCAACTTGGAGATACAGCTGTATATCCTGGAATCGGAGCATTTAACGTAAAGTAGGAAAATGTAAGAAGATGAAGAACGTTAAGAGCACTTTCCATAAAAATGTTCTTTTCCTAAAATAACAGAATGCGAAACCTATAAAAAGACGTCTGGAACTTGTAGAAGAAATTCATACTTGTTTCAGGCGTTTTTTGCTGTCAATAAAAAAGTTCCTGTGATGCTCTTTTTGTGCTATGATAAGTAAGAACGTTTGTGAAAAAAGAGAAAATACAGAATTACATGGAAGGAAAAGAAAAAATGGCAAAGACCACTCAGAGAGGTAGTTGTGAGACTTGTACGTATTATACATATGATGAAGAATACGAAAGCTATATGTGTGATGTCAATATGGACGAGGACGAATATATGCGTCTGATCTCTGACCAGCATTATCAATGTCCATATTATAGAAATGGTGATGACTATCGCATTGTAAGACACCAGATGTAATCATTTGAAAATCTTATAAAATTGTATGGAATATACATTTAAAGTACATATCTAAAACTTTTATTAAAAACATTTCTCAGTGTGAAAAAGTATACAAATTTACGCTATAATTAGATGAACTAAAAATTACAGTCAAAATATAACTATAGGAGAATTTGAATGCTTCAAATACAACACATCAAAAAAGAGTACCGGACGGGAAGTCTGGTACAGAAGGCTCTGGACGATGTGAGTCTGAATCTGAGAGATAATGAATTCGTAGCAATCTTAGGTCCCAGTGGTTCCGGTAAAACCACGCTTCTGAATATTATCGGAGGACTGGACCGCTATGACAGCGGAGATCTTATCATCAACGGCATTTCCACGAAAAAATATAAGGACAGAGACTGGGATTCGTACCGTAATCATACGATTGGTTTTGTATTCCAAAGCTACAATCTGATCCCGCATCAGACGGTGCTTGCAAATGTTGAGCTGGCACTGACAATTTCGGGAGTCGGGAAGGAAGAAAGAAGAAAGCGTGCAGTGGATGCACTGGAGAAGGTGGGTCTTGGGCAGCAGCTTCATAAGAAGCCGAACCAGATGTCGGGAGGCCAGATGCAGAGAGTCGCAATTGCAAGAGCGCTGGTCAATGATCCGGAGATCCTGCTTGCAGATGAGCCGACAGGAGCACTGGACAGTGACACCAGTGTGCAGGTCATGGATCTTCTTAGAGAGGTGGCGAAAGACCGTCTGGTCGTTATGGTCACACATAACCCGGAACTGGCAGAGCAGTATGCGACCAGGATCGTCAATCTGAAAGATGGAAAGATTCGTTCGGACACCGATGAATATATTGTGGAAGAGGAAAATCTGGCACCGCCGGAGCATAAGAATATGGGGAAATCTTCCATGTCTCTTCTGACGGCACTGTCACTGAGTTTTAATAACTTAAGGACAAAGAAAGCAAGAACTCTTCTGACTTCTTTTGCAGGATCTATTGGAATTATCGGGATTGCATTGATTCTGGCTCTTTCAAATGGCGTCAACGCTTATATCCGGTCCATTGAGGAGGAGACATTGTCTGAATATCCGCTGCAGATACAAAGTACCGGATTTGATCTCACTTCCATGATGGTGGGTATGAATGGGGATCCTGAAAGCAGTGATGATAAGAAAAGTGGAAAAGATAAAGACAAGGTAAAGGTCATGCAGGTAGTCACCAATATGTTTTCAAAGATGGATTCCAATGATCTTGGAGCTTTGAAAAGATATCTGGACAGCGGAGAATCTAAGATTCATGACTATACAAAAGCGATAGAATATTCTTACAATGTGATGCCGCAGTTATTCCGGCAGGACGGTGACAATGTTCGTCAGGTCAATCCGGATCAGTCATTTTCCTCATTGGGACTTGGTGCATCGTCAGGTTCGAACAGCCTGATGTCCTCCATGATGAGTACCAATGTGTTCTTTGAGATGCCGGAAGATACGGATCTCTATGAAGGGCAGTATGATGTAAAAGCCGGAAGGTGGCCAAAAAAATATAATGAATGCGTTCTTGTGCTGACGCCGGATGGTTCTATGAGCGACTTCTTATTATATACATTGGGACTCAGAGACCAGGTTGAACTCGATGATATGATTAAGCAGTTCATCAACGAAGAGACAATAAAAACGCCTGAAAACATTGGAACTTATACTTATGATGATGTTTTGGGAAAGACATTTAAACTGGTAAATGCTTCAGATTATTATGAATACGACAGCCAATATCAGGTGTGGAAAGACAAAACTGACAATGCGGATTACATGAAAAAACTGGTCGAAGACGGTGAGAATGTAAAAATTGTGGGAATCGTACAGTCAGCCGAAGATGCGAAGGCTTCATCACTGACACCGGGAATTAACTATACCGCAGACCTTGTAAATCATGTGGCAGAACAGGCAAAAGACAGCGAGATTGTAAAACAGCAGCTTGCGAACCCGAATGTAAATGTATTTACCGGGGAAGAATTTGGCAATACAGATGGGAACAATGGATTTGACATGAATTCTCTGTTCAGTATAGATGAGGATGCCCTGAAAAACACATTTGATTTTGACAGCAACGCCATGAACAATCTTGGAAGTTCCATGGATCTGTCGGGACTTGATCTTTCCAAGGCATTTCAGATGGACGGAAATTCCATGGATTTGTCCGGTATGGTGAATCTGGATCAGGTAGAAATCAACATAGGCAATATGCCGCAGATGAATCTGGGAGATATTCTTACGAATCTGGATGTACAGGTCAATGCAGATGGCATGCAGAAAATGTTATCCGGCCTTTCGGAAGGTTATCAGGAATATGTAAAGAGCCATCCGGAAGCGGATTATTCCAATCTTGGAAATCAGATTGCAGAATATCTGACTTCCGATCAGGCAAAGGCCATTATTCAGAAATATTTGAAAGACATTCTGAAAAATAACGGGGAAGTTACGATTACACCAGAGCAGATTCAGGAACTGTTGACCAGTGTGATGAGTGATTTTCAAAGCTGGCTTGTAGAGCAGAACGCTAATCCGGGCGCAGAGGAATTTGGAACGTACTTCCAGCAGTATCTACAGACCGGGCGTGCCAATGCAATTGTAAATAAATGGGCCAATGAAATATTTGGAAATATAGATTTCAACATTTCAAGTGACACACTGCAAGCTATGGCAAAGGAACTGGCAGATGGGTATACTGCATATGCAAAGGAAAAGAATTATGCAGATCCGACAAAGATGGCAGAGAATTTTGTGAATTATATAAAGACGGATGATGGAAAGAGGCGTCTGAATCAGGGACTTTCTGAGGCAATCAATATGGACAGTCTCCAAAAGCAAATCAGCACGGCCATGAGTAGCTACATGGGTCAGGCCATGAGTGCATATACCGGTGCCATTTCTCAGGCAATCAGTACACAGATGACATCCGCTATGAGTCAGGTGACCACGCAGCTTGCCGGTGGACTTGAAACGGTTATGACATCTGCCATGAGCCGGATTGGAGAAAATCTGCAAAAAGCACTGGGAGGCTCTATGAATTTTAATGCCGATGCATTTGCAAATGCATTCCAGTTCAATATGACGGAAGATGATCTGACGGAACTTATGATGTCCATGTCTGGGACACAGAGCGCTTCCTATGATAATAATCTGCAGCAGCTCGGATATGCAGATTTCAGTCATCCGAGTTCCATTTCCATTTATCCAAAAGACTTTGATAACAAAGAAAAAGTGGTAGAGGTTCTGGATCATTATAATCAGCAAATGGAAGACGAGGGAAAAGAAGAACAGGTGATTTCTTATACAGATATAGTAGGAACAATGATGTCATCCGTGACCACTATTATCAATACGATCAGTTATGTATTAATTGCATTTGTGGCAATTTCCCTGATCGTATCATCGATTATGATTGGAGTTATTACCTATATTAGTGTGCTGGAGCGAAAGAAAGAGATTGGTATTTTAAGAGCCATTGGAGCATCCAAAGGAAATATATCACAAGTATTTAATGCAGAGACATTTATCATCGGACTTTGCGCCGGACTTATCGGTATCGGACTGACGCTTTTGATATTGATCCCGGGAAATATGCTGATACATGCACTTGCAGATAATGACCGGGTCAGTGCAATCCTTCCAATCGTACCGGCGATCGTACTGATTCTTTTAAGTGTGGTGCTTACCTTACTTGGCGGATTGATTCCTTCAAGGAAAGCTGCCAAGAGTGATCCGGTGACCGCACTTCGAACGGAATAAAAAAACAGTCCATACAATCTGAAAAGAGCGTATGGGCTGTTTTTTATCTTTTTTGTGTAAGGTATCTTGTTAAAGTCCGTAGTAGTAATAATATTTCTTCTTGATGTTGAAAATCAAGTTTGTTAAACGTAGAAAGAAGAGAACTTTCTTTTTTGGAAAGTAAAAGAGAAGGAGTAGAAGTGCTAATTTCTAAGACTTCATCTGCTGAAAGTCCATACAAATTAATCAGTGTTGCAAATGTTTGAAGATCTGGTTCAGCAACATTATTTTCATAACCGGAAAGGGACTTTTTGTTGATACCGGTTAGTTCCATCACTTGTTTCTGAGTGAATTCTTTGTTTTCTCGTGCATTTTTTAAGACAGCGCCAATATCTTTCATATGCCTAAAAACTCCTTTTTATCATTATATTAAGGTAAAGGAATTCTTAAACACCAAAAAGTCTTAAAAATAACGACAAAAATGTTAACGTCTTAGAATATAAGACGTATAATTGGAATGCTAGGATAGGCATGCAATGGGATAAGGCAGAAATTAAATAAACGAAAGTGAGGAAAAAACAAGTATGAAGAACAAAGTTCTTAAACAAATGCTTGCGTTTTCTCTGGCTGTCGCTCTTGTAGGGGGAAATTCAGTAGCAACTTTTGCTGCTGAGCCAACTAACGGAACAGAGTCAAGTGCAAATACGCAAGCAGCAACAGATGCAACCGCTGAAAAAGTTGCGGTAGTTAATTTCAACATTGAAAATGGTAAATTTGATAATGGCACAAACTATGCACAGTATAAGCTGAGAGCAGGAGATGAGCAGGATTTACCGAAAGTTACTGTAGATGACGGATACGAGTTCTTAGGTTGGAAAGTATCAGGAAAAAGTGACACAACTTGGAAAGCAAGTAAAAAAAGTTTTACTTTCGAAGATGCAAATGCAAACTTTTACCCAGCTACAGCGACAGAAGGTTATACTACAGTTACAGCAGACGTAAAGAAGGTAGAGAAGAAAAAAACAGCTCATATCACATTTAATGTTGATCCGGAAAAGGGTAAATTTACAGATCCAGCGAACGCTGAGTATGTAACATTTGATGATGATGAGTATTCAGAGACACAGTATAATGTTCCAAAAGTAGAAGGAATCAATGGATACACATTCACTGGTTGGAAATTATCTGGAGCAACAGATGGTAACTGGGATGCAGATGCAAAGACATTTGGAATTACAGGACTTGCTCATTATGCCAAAGGAAGTAATGACGGATATGCTACATTGGAAGCTCAGTTTAAGAAAGAAGCTAAGAAAGCTGATGCTGTTTTGCGTGTTCATTATGTAGATGAGAACGGTACACCATTAGATGGATCACAGTATATTGTTTCATTAACAAAGAATGGACCAGTAGGTGAAAAAGCAACATTTGCTGCAACATCCTTTACAGCTCCAGAAGGCTATGAATTAGTTGGTGATGTAACTGACGTGGAAGTAGCATATGGAAAAGACAAAGATGTTAATGTAAAAGTAAAAGCTATCAAAGAAGAAAAAGAAGCAAGAGATGTAATTGTAAACTTCAATGTCGCTCCAGAAGAGGGACAGTTTACAGATCCGGCAGGGGCTAAAGTTGTTACATATACAATTAAAGAAGATTCAGCAGATCAGTTCCTTGTACCTACAGTAGAGGCTAAAGAAGGTTACGAGTTTACAGGTTGGTTAGTAAACGGAAAAGAAGAAGGTTTCTGGAGTGCAGATGCAAAGACATTTGGAATTACAGGACTTGCTCACTTCCCAGAAGGATCTGACACAGGATACATTGTTGTAACAGCTCAGTTCAAAAAAGTTGAGGCAGCTAAGAGAAGCGTGACAATTAATGTTGCAATCGATCCTGAAAAAGGCGAATTTGTAGGAAGAGATGATAAGTATGCTACAATCACTTATACAGATCTTGATGAGTTTGCTGAGGCACCAATTCTTTTACCAGAAGTAAAGGCTAATGATGGATACAGACTTGCAGGATGGACAGTAGAAGGAAAAGAGTCAATCAAACTTGATGCAAATGCAACAAGTTTAGGATTTGCAGGCCTTGCTCACTTTAACGATGGAGAAAATGTTGGATACATTTCTGTAGAGCCAGTTTTCGAAGAAGTGAAAGAAAAAAAAGCAGCAGTAGTTAATGCAAATGTAGTTGTAGATCCTGAAAAGGGTGAGTTTGAAGGATATGACGGAGCAACAAAGCTTGAGAACAATAATCTTCAGGAAGCTGATGATACACTTGGATTCCTTCCAACTGTAACAGCAAAAGAAGGATATACATGGACAGGCTGGGAAGTAACAAATAAAGCAGGTGAAGTAGTATACACATTAGACACAAACACAAGCTCTATTGCGTTCCCAAAAGGAGTAGAAGATGACTACACAGTAACAGCTACATTTACAGAGAATAAGACAACAGCAGTAGTTAATGCAAATGTAGTTGTAGATCCTGAAAAGGGTGAGTTTGAAGGATATGACGGAGCAACAAAGCTTGAGAACAATAATCTTCAGGAAGCTGATGATACACTTGGATTCCTTCCAACTGTAACAGCAAAAGAAGGATATACATGGACAGGCTGGGAAGTAACAAATAAAGCAGGTGAAGTAGTATATACATTAGACACAAACACAAGCTCTATTGTGTTCCCAAAAGGAGTAGAAGATGACTACACAGTAACAGCTACATTTACAAAAGATGAGACTCCAGTTGATCCGGTAGACCCAACAGAGCCAGCACAGCCAGCTCAGCCAGCTACACCTTCTACAGACAAGACAGCAAACAATACAGCAAACAAAACTACTGACAATAAGAAGGTAGAGAAGACAGCAGCTAAGAAAGCAGAAACAAAGAACGAAAATAAAAAAGCTCCAAAAACAGGTGATGAGAGTATGCCAATCGCTTACATGCTTACACTTGTAGGAGCAGCAGTGGCAGCTATTATTGTTCTGATTAAGAGAAAAAGAACAATCTAGAAACTGTGAATAATCACATGAAACACAAAAGACGGTATCGAAGATATCGGAATAAAAAGAAAAAAGCCTATATCCTGGCAGCCCTGATCTTATGCATAGTCATTGCGGCGGTAGCAGTTTTTGCTATCAGCCGCATGGCTGGTAAAGAGCAGACATCAAAAAATCAGACAGAAGTAAAAGCGCTTGTTATTAATGCTGAAAAAGTAGACGAAAGCAAACTGAAAGATTTGATTGAAAGTGCCGGAAAGATTAATCAGAGTGTTTATACAGATGAAACAGTAAATACTTTAAATCAGGCAAAAGAAGAGGCCGAAGGAACGATTCAGGGAAAGCCAAATCAGGAAGAGGTAGAAGATTCATATTTGAATCTGGTAAATGCAATTCAGTCACTGCAGAAAAAATAATGATATTTAATGTAATGTTTAGATTTTATAAAATGAAAACTAGATAAATCTGCCTGTTGTAAAAAACGGGTAAATGAGTTATAATAATTCAAGAAGTAAGAACCTGGGATGCACGATAACTCCTGTTATTTTGAACCTACATCACTTTAAACGGGACTCTTATATCTTCGTAATATGTCGAGCCTTCATTATGCAGAGGATGGCAGAAAAGCGAATGCGGACACCCACCTAGCAGACAGCTAGGAGTCAAAATACAGGAACCGGCATTTTGGGGAACATACAAAAGATAAAGGACAGTCGTTTGCGCGGCTGTCTTTTTCTAATGTGAGGGGGGACATTTATTTAATTCCCCTTCTACTTGAGTGGGTGTTGAATCAATCATAGGACATAATGATTAGGGAGAGAATAGAGTTTGAAACATTTACGAGGAGAAAAGAGATTTTATTATGGTATGACAGTGCTGGTTCTGGTGTTTATTATTGCAGGACTAACAAGTAATCTCGAAGGCGGAGTCCGTGGAAACCGCCAGGAAAAAGAAGCATTTGACCAGAAGCCGGAAGAAGTACAAACGGAACAGGAAAATCAGGGAGAAGAGACGCAGGTAGTGTCTAATCCGAATATCCGGGTTCTTCTTATGACGGATGGATATAAGAATACCATTCATCCGTCTGTGACAGTCAGCTCAACATCTGGACTTTCTATTACGTATGGGGAGACAGTAGAAGAATGCGAAGCGGGGATGGAAGTGACATTTATGCCAGATGACAGCCGTTTTCAAAGTGGGAACATCCGGATCCAGGCAAAAGAAGGGGAGATTACGGTAAATAGCCTGAAGCGTGGATACGGGATTCCTTCTTACCAAGGCATACTGGAGCTTCGGACAACAGCGGAAGGAATTGCGATTATCAATGAACTCCCTGTTGAGAATTATCTGTGCCGGGTCGTGCCCAGCGAAATGCCGTCCGGTTATGAAATAGAAGCGCTGAAAGCGCAGGCAGTCTGTGCCAGAAGTTACGCCTACAGGCAGATGGCAGAATATGGATATCCGGAATATGAAGCTCATGTGGATGACAGTACGAATTATCAGGTCTACGGCAACAGTGCACCGGCAGACAGCGCAGATCTGGCTGTTCAGGAGACGGCAGGACAAGTCGTGCGTCTGGACGGAGAGATTGTGACGACTTATTATTATTCCACTTCTTGCGGAAAGACGACCAGTATGAAAGCATGGGGGAATGAGGAGAATGAAGGAAACCGATATCTTCAGTCTGTAGAAGTAAAAGATGAGAACGGTGATTATGAGAGAAATCTGCCATGGTATCGTTGGGAAGCGAAGATTCCGGCAAAGACTTTATCAAATTTGATTGGGCTAAATACCGGCAAAGATATTGGAACGTTGCAGAATATCAATATTTTGGAAAATGGACCGGGTGGGGTAGTATTAACAATAGAGTCTGTCGGTGACAAAGGTAGTGTAAGAGTCTCAACGGAAAATAAAATCCGGCGTGCTTTTGGAGGAAAAGGATACACAATTATAAAGCAGGACGGTACAAAAGTCAAAAGCAGTAAGCTTCTTCCAAGTGCATTTTTCACAATCAACAAGTCCGGAGATACATTTGTCATAAAGGGCGGCGGGTTCGGACATGGGATTGGCATGAGTCAGACCGGTGCGAATGAAATGGCAAAATGTGGAAAAAACTATCAGGAAATATTGACTTTTTTTTATCAAGGCGTCACCATTGGATAATTGTTCGTAGACAAAATGTATAAAATCGGATAAAATATAAAATTATGTAACTGTTCAGAACAGGCGGTATCACTGGGAAAAGTGGAACGCCGGAACATAAACAAAGCTAGGTAAAAGTGATGAAAAAGATAAAAGAATTATATGATGACATCATGGAGCTGACTGGAGAGATAACGAAAGACCATGTTGGGGCATACGCTGCACAGACAGCATTTTTCTTTATGCTCTGCATGATCCCGATTATATTGTTGTTACTGACTATGGTGCAATATACGCCCGTCACAAAGGCTGATGTCATGACGGCTGTGATTCAGGTATTTCCATCATCGGTAGATTCATTGATTACATCCATTGTCAATCAGGTCTATAATCAGTCATCTGGTATTATCCCGATTACGATCGTGGTAGCACTTTGGTCGGCAGGAAAAGGTGTACTTGCCATGAGTTCAGGACTGAACTGTGTGTATAATTGCCGTGAGACACGTAACTATTTTTTCCTTAGGATAAGAGCAACTGTTTATACAGTAATGTTTATACTCGTTATTATATTTTTACTTGTGTTGTCGGTATTTGGTAACAGCCTGAATATTTTTATTGCTGAGCATGTACCATTTTTAAGAAATATGGCCGACTGGCTGATCCGGGCAAGGAATATTATTACACCGATTGTAATGATTGTATTTTTACTGTTGATATATAAATTCCTTCCTAATAGAAGAGACACATATAAAAGGCAACTTCCGGGAGCAGTATTTTCTACGCTGGGGTGGATGGTCATTTCCTGGGTGTTTTCTGTATATGTGGATGTGTTCCAGGGATTTTCCAGTATGTACGGAAGTCTGACAACGATCATGTTGATTATGATGTGGATGTATTTCTGTATGTATTGCATTTTGATCGGCGGAGAGCTGAACATTTGGTTCGGGGAAAAGATTGATGAGAGTGAGGAAAGGTAACAGGATAGTATAACGAAAGGCGTAAAAAAATTAATCCTATAGAAAAAACCTATAGATATATGAAAAGAACTGATTTTACGCAAAATTTTCCTGGTGGTATCATAAAAGGAGATAGTAGATGCCGGGAGGGAGAAGAGATGGAAGAAAAAATAAATCTGAATGTCTGTTACAGAAAAGCATTTGAAGCATTAGGGAGTACTGGTTCTGTGCAGAAATTTACAGATTATATTACAGAATATGCGCCGGTTGTTTTGATTGTTCTGGACATTGGAGGCAAGATACTTGCAATGTCTCATAAAGGAGAATATAATAAAACACTGTTGCCGGAAGGTATGGACAGCAAACGAAGAGTAGAATTGATTTCACAGATGATCGAATATCGCTCGAAAGAGTCAAGGGGCAAATCCATGCTCATTCATGTATCGGAAGAATATTATGCTGTGAATGAAATTGTAGTTAAAGGAGATGCAGAAGGTTTCGTTATATCTATTCTGGATGCAGGAATTTATAATGCAAAAGATGCAGAGGAAACATGGATTCAGATGAATGATATTGTCTGTCAGGGACTTGGAATGTTAATGGAGCGTCAGGAACAACATTCTCATTCTCATATATCGACAATACGTCGTGTGATTGCCCGGTTATTATTTGAAGGCGAGGGGAAGCAGCTTCTGAATGGAACGAATGATATATATAACGAATATGTTGTTGCCCCATTTCGAGTAGCAGTTGTACGTACAGAAGTTTATAATAGTCTGCAACTTCAAAAGGCGGCTAATTATGTAAGTGATGTATATGAAAATGTGTTTGTTTATATAGAGGAGCAGTATGCTTGTCTTCTTTTCACAGATATACATACAGAAGAATGCAGAGACAAGATTTGTAAAGTTATGGATAACATGTGTGAAAAATATAAGCTGTTATGTTGTCTAAGCGGGAGCTTTAATGAGATTGAATTGATTGATAAGAAACGATTTATGTGTCAGAAAGCACTGGAGATTGCGCATGAACAGGAACCGGATAAAAGAAGTTTTCGTGAAGAAGATTATTATGTCCAGATAGTCTGTTCTTGTGCATTGCCTTATATTGGACATGCGAGATATCTGGAGCGTGAACTTACTGAACTAGCCAGCGAAGATGAGGCAAAGGAAACAAAATTCTATGAGACATTAAAGCAATACTTGCTTGTGGGTAATAATGTAAGTATGGCAGCAAAGAAAATGTTTATACATAGGAATACAATGATTTATAGACTTTCCAAAATTAATGAGATTTTGGGAGTGGACATTAATGAGCCGGGAATTGCTCATAAGATTTTAATTAGTATACTCCTGCGGGAACAGGAGAAAGAGGAGAAGTAGAGAATGGAGATTATCAAGGATTTGCCGGAAATCTTCGATGAGTTTGAAGACAAGAAAAAACAGTCATTTTTGAAGGTAAAAGAATATAAAGAAAAGCAGATTCCGATAATCGGTGCATATTGTTCGTTTTTTCCAAGAGAAATTGCAGTTGCCATGGGAGCAATTCCTGTGGGGCTATGTTCTTCAGCGAATGAAACAGTAGAGCTCGCTGAAACGGTATTGCCAAAGAATGTATGTCCATTAATCAAATCTAGCTATGGTTATGCCATATCTGATCGGTGTCCTTATTTTCATTTTGCGGATTTGGTTGTGGGAGAAACAACATGTGACGGCAAGAAAAAAATGTACGAATTGATGTCTGAGTTTAAAGAAGTTTATGTTATGGAATTGCCGAATACACAGTCAGAAGGCGGACTTAGATTCTGGCGGGAAGAGATTATCCGGTTTAAAGAATTTCTGGAAGAATATTTTCAGGTAGTAATTACAGAGAATGATATTCGACGTGCAATTGTATCGCAGAATAAGCGAAGAGAAGCATTGAAGAGATTTTATGGACTGATGAAGCTGGAACCAGTTCCAATGTCAGGACTGGAACTTGGTAAGGTGCTTTATGGTTCGAAATATCAATTTGGTCAGGAAGAGATGACAAAGGAGTTAAATGAATTGTCAGATCGTATTCTGGAAGAATATGAGAAAGGTCGTCAGCTAGAAAAGAGACCGAGAATCCTGATTACCGGCTGCCCTATGGGCGAAGATACAAATAAAATCGTAGAGGCAATTGAGAATAACGGCGGAGTTGTAGTCGGTTTTGAAAACTGTACTGGAGCGAAAGCAGTAGAGCGTATGGTAGATGAAGATGATCCGGATGTTTATGGTGCAATTGCAAGAAAGTATTTTAGCATAGGCTGTGCAATTATGACACCGAACAATAATCGTATCCATCTTCTTGGAGAAATGATTGATGACTATCATGTAGATGGGGTAGTTGAGATGATATTATCGGGCTGTCATTCTGTGGAAATGGAATCCATCAGTGTGAAGAATTTCGTGAATGAAGAAAAGCACTTGCCATATCTGGCCGTAGTGACAGACTATTCGAAAGGTGATGTAGGACAATTAAATACACGACTGGCAGCATTTGTAGAAATGATTCGTAAATAATTACAATTGACAAGGGTGCATTTATCAAATATAGATAGATGCACCCTGTTTTTGTGCAGATATAACATATGTCTATAAAGATAAATATAGATATAAACAATAAAAGAACGATTATATAGATACAATCAATAAAATATACAAAAACGCATGGGATAAATTGTGCACGATGCACAATTAAAACAAGAAAGATTGGAATTATAAATGAAGAAATTATTGAGAAAATTGTATAAAATAGGAAAAGTAATTTAGAAGGAGGAAAAAACGTTGATTGAGATAAAAAATCTGAAAAAGTTATGGGAAGACGATGGAAGCTCCGTTCTGGAAGGTATCAACCTGACAATTGAAGACGGAGATATTTATGCGTTAGTAGGTCGAAGTGGCGCAGGAAAATCTACACTTCTTCGCTGCATCAACGGTCTGACATCTTATCAGGAAGGAAGCCTGAAGGTTGACGGATGTGAGATCAAAGATTTGAAAGATAAAGAATTACGAGAATTCAGACGGCATGTTGGAATGATTTTTCAGCAGTTTTCACTACTTGAACGAGAGACGGTATATAAGAATGTCGCTCTTCCAATGCAGTGCTGGAAATATCCGAAAGACCAGATTGATAAAAAAGTAAGAGAACTTCTGGAACTGGTTGGTCTTGGAGATAAGATGAATGCAAAACCGAGAAATTTAAGTGGTGGACAAAAGCAACGTGTTGCAGTTGCAAGAGCATTGACTATGGATCCGAAGATTTTGCTTTGTGATGAGGCTACTTCAGCACTGGATCCGAAGACGACGAATTCAATTCTGGATCTGTTGATGGAAATTAATCAGAAACTTGGAATCACAGTTATCATTGTAACACATCAGATGGAAGTTGTAAGAAAAGCGTGTAATAAAGCATGCATTCTGGAAAATGGCAAGATTGCAGATGAAGGTACTGTAAAAGAAATCTTTATTAAACAGCCACAGTCACTGAGAAGGTTATTGGGCGAAGAAGAAGAAAAACTTCCGGATACAGGACACAATATTCAGATTTCATATCTGGTAAAGGACATGAAAGATGGAGAATTGTTCAGTACGATGACATCAGAACTTCAGTATGTATTTCCGATTGTGAATGGTTTGATTCAGGATTATCAGGGAGATCAGATGGGAATATTTGTAATCAATATTGATGATGAACATTTAGGTGTAGTTACAGATTACCTGAATCAAAAAGGAATTAAATGGCGCGAACTTTCAGGTGAGCAGGGAGAGACGGAGGTGAATGAATAATGTCTTTCACTAATTATACTTTTACACAGATTTGTCAGATGTTAGTAGTTCCGGCGTTTTTTGCAACAATTAAAATGCTGTTGATTTCAGGAGTTTTATCTACGATTTTCGGATTTGTGTTTGGAGTTATTTTGATTCTGACTGAAAAAGGCGGGCTTTGTCAGAATGTTGTGATTAATCGTATTCTGGATTTTCTTGTAAATACGATACGTTCATTTCCATTTATTATTTTGATGATTTCCATCATTCCATTTACAAGATTAATTGTTGGAACATCAATCGGAGAAACAGCAGCGCTCGTACCGCTGACTGTAGCATGTACTCCGTTTATGGCGAGAATTTTCCAGAACAGTTTTAAAGAAGTAGATCCAGCTTTAATTGAAGCTGCACAGTCTTTTGGAGCATCAAAAAGTCAGATTGTATTCAAGGTCATGTTAAAAGAAGCAGTTCCATCTATTATTTCAGGACTTTGTCTTGCGATTATTAATCTGCTTGGCTGTACAGCAATGGCAGGAGCAGTTGGAGCGGGGGGTCTTGGAGCAGTAGCTCTTACATATGGTTACCAGAACTTTAATAAGCAGATTATGTACACGATTTGTGTTGTTCTGATTATTCTTGTTGCGATTATTCAGTACTTTGGTGACTGGATTTATAAGAAATTAAAATAAAAACGGGGACGCCTGTTTTTATATAAAAACTAACAAACAAACAGGAGAATTATCAAGGAGAAAAAGAAAAATGAAGAAAAAGTTAATTAGTGTATTACTTACATTAGCAGTAGCTGGAACAATGTTAGCTGGCTGTGGAAGCTCAAAAGCAGATGACACAAAGAGTGAGGCTGACAGCAGCACAGAGAAAAAAGATATCACAATCGGAGTTCGTGCTGATATGGTAAATCAGTATGCTGCAGTAGAGGATAAACTGAAAGAACTTGGATACAATGTTCAGTCAAAAGTATTTGATGACAGTGTACAGCCAGATGTAGCATTAGCAGAAGGAAGCATTGACTGTAACTGGTATCAGCATGAGCCATACCTTAAGAGTTACAACGAAAAGAATGGAACTAATCTGGTTATGGTAGAGCCAAAGACATTTTATCCATTATTCGCAATGTATTCTGATAAATGGGATTCAGTAGATGAGCTTCCAGATGGAGCTACAATCGGACTTTGCAACGATGCAACAAACCAGGCAAGAGGACTGCATCTGTTAGAGTCTCAGGGACTGATCACATTAGATGATTCTGTAGAGAGTCCGACAATGTATGACGTAAAAGAGAATCCACATAACTTCAAATTCATCGAAGCTGAGATGTCTGTATTACCACAGTCTATCAAAGACGTTGATGCAATTTGCCTTGCAGCAGGACATATGGTAAATGCAGGACTTTCTGCAGATGGATATCTTTGCCAGTCTGATGACAATGACACATATGCTGTAGGATTTGCAGTTCGTGCAGAGGACAAAGATGCACAGTGGATCAAAGACATTGCAGAAGCTGTTCAGTGTGATGAACTTGCAGAGTACTTTAAGACAGAGAAACAGGGAACACAGATTCCTTGCTGGGAGTAAGAAGATAGTTCTATGGAATTAGCCGGAATGACGATGTACAAAACTCTTGTGATGACGATACTTGCGATTGTCGGGGGATTCTGTTATCAGCTATTGCTTTTTTCCTGATCTGGTGTATCTGCAAATGGGTCGTCCGAAAATTGGATAAAGATTATGCAGTTGTGGAATTAGTTGCATTGATGTATTCTAATTGTGGATTTATCGGAATACCGATGGTACAGGGGATTTTTGAGGCACAAGGAGTTTTTTATATGACTGCCTATGTAGATAACAGTACCATTTTCTATGTTGTTCTGTTAGAAGAAAGAGGTAAGAAAAGATGGAATTAGTAAAACTTGAGATGACGCCAAAAGAGAGGAAGATAGCTTACGCAAGAGGAGAAGAGGTGGACCGTATTCCGACGTCTTTAAGTGCAGGAGAGACAGCTCCTCCGTTATATGGGATTTCCATTCGTGATTATTATTTTTCAGCAGATGCCATGGTGGAAGTAGAAAGCCGTCTGGCAGAAGATTTTCAGGCGGATAATATGGGGATGGGACTGGGACTTCGGACGCTGGTAGAAGCACTCGGAACAAAGCTCGAGTATCCGGAGCACAGCGTTTCTTATATTGAAAAGCCGGCACTGGAAACCTTTGATGACCTGGATCATATGGAGCTTATTAATGTTGAAAAAGATGGAAGATTTCCTATCATAATAGAAGCATTTGAAAGACTTCAGGAAAAATATGGAAAAGAACGCGGAATTGGTAGTGGACTTGCAGGACCATTTACAACAGCTGCAAGTTTGATTGGAACTGAAACATTCTTAAAGAGTACGGTCAAACATAAAGAACAGGCCCACAAATTATTGCAGTATAGTACAGACTGTGTTGTAAAATGTTGTGAAGATCTTCATCGTAAACTAGGAATTGGGTTTACACTTTCTGAACCAATGGGCTCCAGAGATTTACTTAGTAAACGACAGTTTAAAGAATTTTTTGTCCCTTATATAAAACAGGCAGTAGAGCGTATGAACAAATTTCAGGGTTCAACTGGAATTCATATCTGTGGACATACCAGGGATCGCTGGGAAGAAGTTATTGGCACAGGAGTCAGTGGATTTTGGGTAGATAACTGTGAGAGTATTCAGGAATTGAAGGAATGCTATGGCGATAAGGTTGCAATCAGTGGAAATGTGCCACCTGTAGATGTATTGAAAAATGGAACATTTGAAGAAATTGACCAGGCAATTAAGAAATGTATTATTGAAGCTGGAGACAATCCGAGGGGATATAATCTCTGTCCTGGATGTACCACTCCGGTAGATACGACGAAGGAAAACATGATTGCATTTATGAATGCAGCTGCAAAGTATGGACGTGGTGCAAGAAAAGGTTATATGCCAAGAGGTATTACAGAGTTATAAGCAGTCGTGTTGAATATTATTTTGTACAGTAAGATAATGTTGTAGCCGGAAACACTCAACTATCATATATGTGATAATAAGTAGAAGAGGTACGAAAAGTATGAGAACGAGTGTGGCAGGTCCGATTTCAACAGCTATAGCAGTCAGGCCAGTTGAAAAGGTTCTTCGCGATACGAGAAAGAATCCGGAAATGTTCCGCCGATCGAAGTGATGAAAGATGGATCGATTGATGATGTCATTGAGGCATGTAAAGACTGCCTGAGAAAATGTGGAGATAATCCAAAAGGTTACATTTTGAATACAGGATGTCAGCTCCCGATTGGTACACCGAAAAGAAATGTAGAGGCATTTATCTATGCGGCAAGAAAATACGGTCGTGGTGCGCAGTTAGGAAAGCTTCCGAAAGGTATTCTGGAAGATTAAAATATGTAATTTGTGCAAATGAAGCGACAAAAATGATATTTTGAGGCAAAAAAGGGACACCGTGTTTCGCAGTTGGGGACGTAGTATTTTGAAAGTTTGCTACGTCCCCAACTAATCAAAAAATGCATAATTTTCCACATGAACTTGCAAAAAACTGGTTGATGAATCAGAATAAGGTATGATATAATTTTATATCAGAGAAAAGGCATTGTCTTATGACAGTGCTTTTTTGGGGTAAAATATAACGGGGAAATGAAATCAAGTAAAGAGAGGTTAAAATCATGAAACAAAAGAAAAAAATGTCTTTGGCAATGCAGATTTTTATCGCATTGGTTCTTGCAATTGTAGTAGGACTTCTGATGCAGAGTCATGCAGAATTTGCAGAGAGTTACATTAAGCCGTTTGGAACAATTTTTCTGAACCTTGTAAAGTTCATCGTAGTTCCAATCGTATTATTCTCCATTATGTGTGGGATTATCTCCATGCAGGATATTAAAAAAGTGGGAGCAATTGGTTTAAAGACCGTTGTATACTATATGTGTACAACCGCATTTGCAATCACATTTGGATTGATTGGAGGAAATCTGTTCAAAGGAATGTTCCCGGTCGTTGCAACAACAGACTTGACTTATGAAGCAACAGAGTCGGTATCATTTATGGATACAATTGTGAATATTTTCCCATCCAATTTTATTGCACCGATGTCTGAGTCCAATATGCTTCAGGTAATTGTGATGTCAGTATTGTTCGGATTTGCGATTATTCTGATTGGACCGGAGAAAAATCCACGTTTGATCCAGGGGTGTAATGATCTGAATGATATGTTTATGAAATGTATGGAGATGATCTTAAGATTATCTCCAATCGGAGTATTCTGTCTGTTGTGCCCGGTTATTGCAGTAAATGGTCCGATGATCATCGGTTCACTGGCAATGGTGCTCTTAGCAGCGTATGTCTGCTACATTATACATGCAGTTGTTGTATATTCATTAGCAGTAAAGACAATGGGCGGTATGAGTCCGATCGCATTCTTTAAAGGAATGCTTCCGGCAATGATGTTTGCATTTTCCAGTGCTTCTTCCGTAGGAACACTTCCAATCAATATGGAGTGTGTAGAGAACATGGGAGCATCAAAAGAAGTGACTTCATTTGTGCTTCCGCTTGGAGCAACAATTAACATGGATGGAACTGCAATTTATCAGGGAGTATGTGCAATCTTTATCGCGTCCTGTTATGGAATCAACCTGACACTTCCACAGATGCTGACGATTATTCTGACAGCAACACTGGCATCTATCGGAACAGCAGGTGTGCCGGGATCTGGAATGGTTATGCTGGCAATGGTACTTACATCTGTAGGACTTCCAGTAGATGGAATCGCTCTTGTAGCCGGAGTGGATCGTATCTTTGATATGGGACGTACAACAGTAAATATCACAGGTGATGCAAGTTGCTGCATGGTTGTCACAAATCTTGAGAAAAAGAAAGCATTAAGAAAAAAATAAGTATAGATGAAATGCAGGATTCGCTGATTGATCTTTGGAAAAAGAAAATATGGAATTTGAAATAGCTTTCGTGGGAGAAATCCTGTGAAAGCTTTTCTATTATAAAAAAAGTTTCTGGCAGGATGAGAACGCTTTATTCTGAGTGTGGCAAATTTGAATTGAAGTTATGGGAACCATAGGTTTAAGAAAAGTTTAAGTAATAATTGATTGTATAGAAGATGTCAAATATGTTATGATATACCCACTTCAAACATTCGAAAAAGATCAAGTTAATTTAAGAGCAAATCTGCTCTGATCATACGGACAGATTCGTCCGATATTCCATGTTTGAAAAAACAATTATTAATGATATAATACAAGGAGAAAAGTGTATGGAGAGAACCGAAAACTTAATCATGCAGGAAGACAGATGGAAGCCATTAAAGGAGATGAATCTCACGGATGATTTTCTGTTTGATGTGGCAACCACGGAACTGGAAAATTGCAAGACAATTATCGAATTATCTACTGGTTTGCGATTAAAAAGCCTCAAGTGGAAAGAAGGTCAGAAGGTTATTCACAATATTCCGGGAAAACGTGGAATCCGAATGGATTTTGTCGCAGAATCTGAAGATGGTCGCGTTTTTGATGTAGAGATGCAGAATCGGAAGGAAGGAAATAGTATTGCTATACGTTTGAAAGTCGATGCAAGGAACAGCCGGATTTATTACTTGGAGATGAAGTTATAAAATTATTCCTCAGTACAAAAGGGGAAAATGAAGACGAAGTATCGAAAGAATTAGTGGATTTTCTTCATTATATTACTGAGAGTAATGAACGTGGACTTCCAGAGGAATGTGATGAAAGACTTCGCCGTCTGCATGAGAGTATACAGGAGATAAAAACAAGTACAAGTGTGGAGGTCGAGTATATGAAGATGGAAGAACGAGAAAGACTGGTAAAAGAAGAGGCAACAGAGCGAGGTTTAAGAGAAGGAAGAAAAGAAGGAGAGGAACGGCTTGCCCGTTTATTAATAAATCTTTCAAAGCAAAATCGTCAGGAAGATAGCAATAGGGCGCTAAAAGATTTGGAGTATCGAAAGAAATTGTATGAAGAATTCGGATTATAAAAGGAGGTAGATAAAAAGGACATGGTTGTTCAGGTCATATCTGGATTTCGGGGATCCGGAAACGTAGATCAAAATCTTCAGATAGAAGGAGATACGCTTATAAAATATCTTGGAGCTGATGCATTTGTAGAAGTGCCGGATGGTATCCGGATCATCGCAGACAGTGCTTTTGAGTATTGCATGGAAGTGCAGGAAGTGCATTTGCCAGATTCAGTGGAACGAATTGGAAAGCATGCCTTTCAGGGGAGTGGAATCAAAAAGATACATTTACCGGAAAGCATAAAAACAATCGACATTTATGCTTTCAGCGGAACACCTCTGGAATATATAGAATTACCGGAGAATTTGCAGAAACTTGGGCACAGTGCATTCCGCTATTGCAGGATGTTAAAAAAAGTGAAGTTTCCAGAACATCTGGTGGAGATTCCTCATGATACATTTAATGATTGTGGAAAACTGCGGGAAGTAATACTGCCGCATGATACAGAAGTGATTGAGGCTCATGCATTTTCCGGGTGCGCGGCACTGGAACAGGTGGATTTACCGGAGAGTGTGAAACGAATGGAAGAAGGTGCTTTTGTGACTTGTGTCAGTCTGGAGAAAGTACATTTGCCAAAAGGACTGGAGGTGGTAGAACGCAAGGTGTTTTACCGGTGTACGAATTTAAAAGAACTTCATTTCCCAAAACGGGTGACAGAGTTTGGCAAAGGCATCTTTTCACAATGTTCTGCATTAAAACGAGTGTATATAGAAGGAAACCCGGTGGATGAAGAAGTGTTTCAGGACTGGGATATGTGGACAACTTGCTATGACATGGAAGAAATCATTGCACCGAATATGAGGATTACGAGATTTGCAAAAGAATGGAGAATGTGGGCGGCAGCAGGACTTGCAGATTACCTGGTAGAACAGGGAGATGTAAGAAGTGAAATCCTTGATTCTTATGTGAAGGATCTGAAAGAAAACCGGAGTTCCTATGAAGTCCTTTTATTAGAAAATAAAAAGTTATTACAGTTTTTCATTCATTACAATTTATTGACGGAACAGGCAGTGAACAGACTTCTGGATCAGTCACTGCAAAAATCTGACATGGAGATCCGTAGCATGCTGTTGAATTATCAGAATGAAATCCAAAATGAGGATAAGAAGGAGGAGACGGGCAGCCAGCTTGATCAGCTTCTGGCAGCGTTGTCATAATATTTATGAATATTAGGGAAGCAAAAGAGCAGATTGAACATGCGGTAAAATTGTATCTGGAAAAGGATGAAAAAGGCAGATATATAATTCCGACAGAAAAGCAGCGTCCGGTATTTTTGATGGGAGCGCCGGGAATCGGTAAAACTGCAATTATGGAGCAGGTTGCGCAGGAACTTGGAGTAGCACTTGTGTCTTACACGATGACACATCACACAAGGCAGAGTGCACTGGGACTTCCATACATTGTAGAAAAGGAGTATGGTGGAGAAAAATTTCAGGTATCTGAGTATACGATGAGTGAGATTATTGCAGCGGTTTATGAAGTGATGGAGGACACGGGGATACGTGAAGGAATCCTTTTTCTGGATGAGATTAATTGTGTATCTGAGACTTTGGCGCCGGCGATGCTTCAGTTCTTACAGTACAAGACATTTGGACAGCACAAAGTGCCTGAGGGCTGGATTATCGTAACAGCAGGGAATCCGCCAGAATACAATCATTCTGTGAGGGAATTCGATATTGCGTCCTGGGACCGCGTAAAGAGAATGGATGTAGAGCCTGATTATAGTGTCTGGAAAACATATGCTTATGAGCAGGGGATGCACCCGGCAATCCTGACTTATCTGGATCTGAAGAAAGATGCCTTTTATTCCGTGGAAAATACAGTGGATGGAAAGCATTTTGTGACAGCAAGAGGCTGGGAAGATTTAAGTCAGATCATGTGTCTGAGTGAAAAGAAGAATCTGCCTGTGGATCTGAATCTGATCAGCCAGTACGTGCAGGACGAGCAGATTGCCCGTGACTTTACAATTTATTATGATTTGTTCAAAAAATATAAAAATGATTATCAGGTGGACCGTATCTTATTTGGCATTCCATCAGAGCAAGTAAGACAGAGGGCGATGAAAGCATCTTTTGATGAGAGGATTTCTTTCCTTGGTCTTTTGATGGATGGAATTACGGATACTGTTAAAGAGACAATGGAGATGCAAAATGCATTGTTTGTATTTGGGAATTGCCTGAAAAAGATAAAAGCAGATGTGGAAAAAGGCCGAGACCTTGTTTCTTGTATCGAACAACAAAAAGAATGTTTAATGGAACAAGAAAAACAGAAAAAACGTGCCGGTAATTTATCCCGTGCCCAGGTGTGGGAAGATGACCGTGTGCTTGTTTATCTGGAAGAATGCCGGGAAAAAGCAGGCATACGGACTCCGGATGAAAGAGATTTTGTAATTCTCAGAGATTATTTTGCCCAGTTGACAGAAAGCTTTCAAGAGCAGACAAGAAAAGCATCGGGGTGTCTGTCCAACTCATTTTACTTTTGCGAAGATGTGTTTGAAGAAGGACAGGAGATTCTTGTATTTGTGACAGAACTTACGGAAAATGAATATACGGCCAGATTTATCAGTCAGTATGGATGTCGGGAGTATTTTAAACATAATAAGAATTTGATGTTCTACGAGAGACAGAAAAATCTTATGGATCAGATTCAAAATCTGGGGCTTGATCAGGTGTAATATTTATGTGTGTGGAAATAATAAAAGTGGCTTCAGAAGTTCTGAACTTTAGCAGACAGAGAACGTTGGTCAATATGAGGTTTCTGGAACCGGCAATTCGGATGCTGACGGAGAGTCCCTCTAAATGTATGCGTAATCGTTCATATGGTATGGGAACAGATGGAAAAAATCTTTACTATAATCCAGAATACGTACTGAGAGCATATCAAAAAGAGAAAGGTTTCGTCAGCAGAATGTATTTGCATTTAGTTGTGCATGGAATATTCAGACATTTCTTTGTAAATCCACAGATCGAGCAAAGAAAATGGGATCTTGCATGCGATATGGCAACAGAATATATCATCGAAAGCTGGAAACTGGACTTTGCAGACATTAGTGCCGGGGCAGATGAAAAGCGGGAACTTGACCGCATCCGGAAAAATGTGGGACTTATGAATGCGGAAAAGATTTATGGATATCTGAAAAAGACGAAAGAGTCAGAGATAGACCGGCTGGAGAAAATTTTCCGTCGGGATGACCACAGCTTCTGGTATCCTGAAACAAAAAACAGGAAAGATGTAATCCCGGTGAAATCGGGGCAGGTGAGTCAGAACCGGGAAGTCATGTTCTCGAATCAAAAATTGGAAGAGCTGTGGAAGCAGGCTGCGAAAAAGATTCAGGTGGAACTTGAGACATTTATGAGAAGCCGGAGTGGTGAAACCGGTGATTTTTTGGTGAATTTAAAGCTTGCGAACAGAAAGAAGCAGGACTATAGTGCATTCTTAAGAAAGTTCAACAGGCTTGGGGAACGTATGAAGATCAATGAAGAGGAATTTGATTATAATTTCTATACTTATGGAATGCAACTGTATGGAAATATGCCGCTGATCGAGCCGTTGGAGTACAAGGATGTCCGGGTAGTGAAAACATTTGTGACTGTGATTGATACTTCAGGGTCAGTGGAGGAAGAAAAACTTCGGAGATTTCTGGAAAAAACATACCAGATATTGAAAAGTGGGCAGAAAAGCGAAGACAGAGTGAATTTCCATCTGATCCAGTGTGATGCGTTGGTTCAGAAGGATGTGAAGATTACATCAGAGAAAGAACTGGAGCAGGTGATGGAAGACTTGACACTTTATGGCCGGGGAGGAACTGATTTCAGACCGGCATTTGAGTATATAGAAGAACTTCGAAAAAACGGAGAACTTACGAACTTGAATGGAATGCTGTATTTTACAGATGGAATGGGTGTTTATCCGAGAAAAAAACCAGAGTATCCAGTGGCATTTATATATGATAGTGAAGTTTTGGATAAGATTCCGGAAGTGCCGGCCTGGGTGATTCGTTATCTGATGGATGACATATAGAAAGGATAAATGTCTGTACGAATATATGGAAGTACTCAATTTGAAGATACGTGTAATTAATGTTAAAATGTATCAAGATAAAATACGTCAACAGATGGGAATGTCAGGAGAAAAAAAGCTTGCGGGCTATGAGGTATTTTCTAAAATATAGATTATGGAGGATTTATAGTATGGCATCTAAAGAAGAATTATTAGCAAAATTATCAGAGTGTGTAGTAGAGATGGAAGATGAGGAAGTCGTAGACGTTGCGAAAGAATATATTGAGTCCGGATATCCGGCGTTTGATGGAATCATGGAAGGTCTTGTAGATGGTATGAACAAGGCCAGTGAGCTTTACGATGCAGAAGAGTATTTTGTAACAGATGTACTTCTTTGCTCTGATGCGATGTATGCGGGACTGGATGTACTTCGTCCGCATCTGGAAAATACAGATGATCAGACAAAGAAAAAAGCAGTTATTGGTGTTGTGGAAGGAGATACTCATGACATCGGTAAAAACCTGGTAAAGATTATGATGGAGACAGCAGGATTCGAGATGTATGATCTTGGACGAGATGTTCCGCTTGACCAGTTTATTGAGAAGGCAAAAGAGGTAGATGCAGATTTGATCTGTATGTCCACATTGATGACGACAACTATGGGTGGAATGCAGACAGTTATAGAGAAATTAAAAGACCAGGGAATCCGAGACCAGTTCAAAGTTATGGTCGGAGGAAGCCCGATTTCCAAAAAATTTGCGGACGATATCGGAGCAGAGGGATATTCTGTGAATGCGGTTGAAGCTGTAAAAGTTGCGAAAGAGCTGACAGGAATTGCCTAGATAGAAAAGACAAAAGCTGTACTGGAAACGGTCTGAAAAGGTATAGGCCAGGCTAAATATAAAAGAATCCGAATAAGAATTCGAAAAAGGAGCTGGGGATTTATGGATGCAAAAGAACGAATTAGGAAAGCCATGCATCAGGAGCCGACAGACAGACCGCCATGTATCTGTCCCGGTGGAATGATGAATATGATAACGACAGATCTGATGGATGAGGCAAATGTAAGTTGGCCGGAGGCACATCTGAATGCCAGAATGATGGCAGATCTGGCAGAAGCTAATTATGAAAAAGGCTGCTTTGAAAATGTAGGTGTTCCATTCTGCATGACGATTGAGGCAGAAGCTATGGGGGCTCAGGTGACTATGGGCAGTAAGATTTATGAGCCGCATGTAACGGGATATGCGATCAATTCGGTCACAGAGTGGGAGACCATTACACCGATGAGTATGGAGGAAGGAAGAGCAAAGGTTGTGCTGGATGCAATCCGTATTCTGAAATCCAAAAACTTAGATGTACCGATTATCGGAAATATTACGGGACCGGTCAGCACAGCAAGTTCCGTTATGGAGCCGGTTATTTTTTATAAAGAGCTTCGTAAGAAAAAAGAAGAAGCACACCGTTACATGCAGTTTGTGACTGATGAGATCATAAAGTTTGCAAGAGCACAGATTGATGCCGGCGCAGATATCATTGCCATTTCCGATCCAAGTGGAACAGGAGAAATTTTGGGACCGAAGCTTTTTGAGGAGTATACGGTCAAATATAATAATATGATCTGGGATGCTCTTCAGAAAGAAACCATGGGAAAAATCATGCATATTTGCGGACAGATGAAAAATGTATATCCGCAGGCAGAACTGATACATTCTGACGTACTTAGTTTCGATTCCTGCGTATCTATGCGTGAGGCACGCGAACATTTAAAAAAGCACGCTCTGATGGGAAATGTCAGTACATGGACGCTGGAGTTTGGACAGCCTGAGAAGGTAGAGCAGCTTGCAGTAAAATGTTGGAGAGACGGTTCTAATATCATTTCTCCGGCATGCGGACTTGGAACGAAGTCACCACTGACCAATATTCAGGCAATCCGTCATGGAATTATGGAGGAAGCAGCTAATGTATAAATTACGTGTCGTTCAGTCTGGCAAGCAATACGATTATGAACCGGGAGCAAGCCTTCTGGAAATCTTGCTGGCGCAGAACATATTTATTGATAATCCGTGTAATGGGAAAGGAGTATGCGGAAAGTGTAAAGTACGCATCGTATCAGGAGAAGTAGGGGAAGTATCTTCTACAGAATTACGTTTCTTAAAACCAGAAGAAGTAAAAAGTGGTGTGCGTCTTTCCTGTATGGTTCATCCACAGTGTGATCTGGAAATAGAGCTGATGCAGAAAGAGCGCAAGCATGAGGTTCTATCAAAAGGATATGTGCCAAAATTCGAAAAAGACCTGGATATTGTCAAACAGGTCGTGAATATACATAAGCCACTTTTGACAGACCAGATACCATTTGAAGATCAGATTAAAGAACAACTTTCGGATGTGGAATTTCCATTTTCTGTATTGCGTGGATTCTGTTTCAAAGAAGGAGGTTACACGGCAGTTATCCATCGTGAAAAAGATGGCAAAAAAGTGCTGATGGATCTGGAAGAGGGAGATACTACAGATTCTATGTATGGAATCGCAATAGATATCGGAACAACAACCGTTGTTACTGCATTGATTGATATGCTGACCGGAAAAGAACTGGCAGATTCCTCTATGATCAATGCACAGAAGCATTTTGGGCTGGATGTCCTGACTCGTATTACTTATGAGATGGAGCATCCCAAGAAGGGGGTACAGGCACTTAAGGAAGCAATCGTTGCTTCTATCAATGAGATGATCGCAGATGTCTGTGGACAGACCGGAGTGAAGAAAGAACAGATTTACGAGGTCTGTGTAGGAGCGAACTGTACGATGATGCATATGCTTCTTGGTGTAGATGCACTGTCCATTGGAAAATCACCGTATGCACCAATGTTTGTAAAGGCAAAGGATATTGAAGCAGAGGAGATTGGTATTCATGCATCCAGAGGGGCAAGACTTTATTGTCTGCCGTCAGTATCATCTTATATCGGAGCAGATATTGTGGCAGGAGCTTATGTCTGTGAGCTTCATAAGGCAGATGAAAATGTTCTGTTTATTGATATCGGAACGAATGGAGAGATTGTATTTTCAGATCATGGAAGACTGCTCTCCTGTTCCTGTGCCGCAGGTCCGGCACTGGAAGGTATGAACATCAGCTCAGGTATGCGTGCGGCAGAAGGAGCTATTGAAGATGTTGAAATTAAGGAAGATGGCGTGAAGCTGAAAATTATCGGCAATGCCGATCCAATCGGTGTCTGTGGAAGTGGTATCCTGGCAGTGGTAAAAGAACTGGTAAGAACCGGACTTGTAAGAAAAGACGGCGCATTTATCAAGTTGAAGAATCTGGAAGAGACAGATTATCGTTACCCAATGATTGAGATGGATGGTATGAAACGTCAGTTTAAGATGACGGAAGACCTTAAGATCACTCAGGGAGATGTCCGACAGGTACAGCTTGCAAAAGGAGCCATTCTGTCTGGCTTCTATGCACTTCTTAAGAAGGCAGGAAAAGAGATGAGTGAGCTTGACAAGGTTATGATCGCAGGACAATTTGGAGCACATCTTCCGGCAGACAGCCTCATTGGAACAGGAATTCTTCCGGCAGAAGTGAAAGATAAACTTGTCTATGTCGGTAACTCTTCCAAGACCGGAGCTTATATGGCGCTCTTATCCGGTCAGGTGAAGCGAGAGATGGAAGAACTGGCTCATCATATGGATTATATGGAACTTGGTGCAACAGAAGGCTATGAGAGATTATTTGCCGATTGCCTTATGTTTCCGGAAGTTCACTAAAAATTGAAGAAACGAATGAGATAGGAAGTACCCGGATAAAGCGAGGGAATCCAATCTTGGTTATGCGAAGAGGTAATGTTAAAAATATGGGAGATATAAAAGATTTTAATTGTACATATGATAATTCAGCAGGAATTCGTTCAGAAGTGACAGAAGGACTGGGACTAACATTTCCGGATGCATACACACACTGTGATACAATGGTGACTCTTTCAAAAGTGTTGAAAGAGAAAGATAAAGCAGTTATATGTGAACTTCCATTTTGCCATACATTAGAGGCAGAGGCTATGGGAGGAATTATAAATCTTGGAAATGAGATTGCCGGTCCGAGAGCTGGAGGATATGTCTGTACAGATGTAGAAGAAATATTAAATCTGCCGGACATGGATTTCACGAAAAATCGGATTCAAGAGACTCTTCTTGCATGTAAAAAACTTCGTGAAGAAGGAGAACATGTTGTATTCGAAGTGGCAGGACCATTTACAATTTTCAATGTGCTGATCGACGCAAGATATGTGTTCAAGGGAATGCGAAAAAAACCAGAAGTGATGGAAAAGGTATTCTGGAAGCTGGGAGAACAGATTTTGAAATATATGGAACTGGTGAAAGAGTACGGGGGAGATTTGATCAGCTATGCAGATTCTTCTGGCGGAGTGAATATTCTGGGACCGAAGATGATGGAAGCTGTCACGGTGAATTTTACATACCCATTCTTGAAGAAAGTAGAGCAGCTTGCCGATGATAAGACTATGATTTTGCTCTGCCCGAAAACGACACTCGCTCTTATTGGAACAGAAAAAGCGAAGTTTGTGGATCATCAGTTAGAAGAGCCAATCGGATATGCACAGGCCTGCATTCATATGATCGGAAAAGCACATTTTGCCGGACAGATGTGTATTAAGAATGTTGGCTATCAGCTGAATCATGGGATTTTTAAAGAAGTAAAGTTATTGTAGTTAGTGGATTTTGTTTAACAGCATATTTATGAAATGTCAAAAGGACAGCCGATGTGAAAAAACACATGGCTGTCCTTTCTTGATAAATCAGACGAATTTATAAAGCTACTTACGTCTGTATACTCACTTCAAACATTCGAAAAAGATCAAGTTAATTTAAGAGCAGTTCTGCTCTGATCATACGGACAGATTCGCCCGATATTCCATGTTTGAAAAAATAACTATAAATGGTATAATATAAGGAGAAAAGTGTATGGAGAGAACCGAAAACTTAATCATGCAGGAAGACAGATGGAAGCCATTAAAGGAGATGAATCTCACGGATGATTTTCTGTTTGATGTGGCAACCACGGAACTGGAAAATTGCAAGACAATTATCGAATTATCTACTGGTTTGCGATTAAAAAGCCTCAAGTGGAAAGAAGGTCAGAAGGTTATTCACAATATTCCGGGAAAACGTGGAATCCGAATGGATTTTGTCGCAGAATCTGAAGATGGTCGCGTTTTTGATGTAGAGATGCAGAATCGGAAGGAAGGAAATATTCCAAAACGAACCAGATTCTATCAGGCATTGATGGACGCACCAATGTTGAAAAGCGGTGAAAAAGGTTTTGATAAGCTAAAACCGCTGTTTATTATTGTAATTTGTGACTATGATCCATATGGAATGAAGAAGTATTGCTATACGTTTGAAAATCGCTGCAAGGAACAGCCGGATTTATTACTTGGAGATGAGGTTACAAAATTATTTCTCAGTACAAAAGGGGAAAATGAAGATGAAGTATCGAAAGAATTAGTGGATTTTCTTCATTATATTACTGAGAGTAATGAACGTGGACTTCCAGAGGAATGTGATGAAAGACTTCGCCGTCTGCATGAGAGTATACAGGAAATAAAAACAAGTACAAGTGTGGAGGTCGAGTATATGAAGATGGAAGAAAGAGAAAGACTGGTAAAAGAAGAGGCAACAGAGCGAGGTTTAAGAGAAGGGAGAATACGAGGAAGAGAGGAAGGAAGATAGTATTAAGGCGTTGGAGGATTTGGAATATCGTAAGAAATTGTATGAGGAATTTGGCGTATAAATTGAAAAAAGAAGCTTCTATGGGAGAAATCCTGTGGAAGCTTTTTAAGCATGCCACTGAAGTATAATGAATTGTAATAAAACCCCGGTTTCATTGACTTTCTCAAGTCTAAATGTTATATTTGTTATGGAAAATTATGAAGAACGTTCGGTGCTGTTTTTAGAAGACAGGTAAAAGGGAAACAGGTGCGAGACCTGTACGAACTCGTCACTGTGAGTGAATACATAGATCATGTGTTAGCACAGAATCTGAGGTTGTGTTAGACATCCACTGGGAGACTGGGAAGGAGATTCTATGTAAGATTTACAAGTCAGGAAACCTGCCGATCGTTGGTACGGGAAATAGAAATTCCAGATCACGAGTAATTGATTGTGCCGAAATATATAAGGAACAGGAAATCTTTTACTTTTAAAAGTAGAGGATTTTTATTTTCGTGTAAATAATTCTTAATAATTCCCAAATTACAAAGAAAAACGGAATAAGGAGAGGAAAAGATGAAGAGAAAAAGTGCAGGCTTTTTAGCCGGAGTGCTGGTTGCGTCTATGGTGGCAACACCTTTGTCTTATGCGAACGTATATGCAGAAGATCAGGATGCGAAGGGTATTGTGCAACAGGAAACAGAAGAAGTATCAAGCGATACTGGTCATGCACAGGAAGAAAGTACAGCTGTTAAAGAGGAGAGTAAAGAAGAATTAAAAACAGAAGAGAATATAACATCTGAACAGCCGGAAGATAATGCCGGTGTACTGGAAACTGAGGCAGGTAATCCGGAAACGGAGATATCTCAGGACTCACAGATGACAGAGGCGGAAACGAAGGTGACAGAGACACCGGTTCAGCCGACAGTAGATATTGACGACGTAAAGGTATTGAAAAATGATGGGAGCGAGTATGGAATGTTCCCGGTTGTTGTTGACAAAATGGAAGTGAAAGATGATCAGGTTAAGGTTTCATTTCACACAGGAACTAAAAAAGTTTTTGACTGGTTGTATTTAGGACCGGTAACTGATACAGAAAAAAATAATTATATAGTAGGAAATAACACAGGAAGTACTTGTGAATTTTCTATAAGTGTACCATTATCAAAAGCGAACAGTTGGATTCCGATAGCTGTTGGACGTTCTGATAAAGGTACCTGGAGTGATAATTATCTCTGGATGAGTATTCCAAATCCTAAAGAACCTGTGATTAATTCTCAGCCACCGTCTCCAGAACAAAAAACAGATGAAGACGGAAATGGTGATGGTGAAAATTCCGGCAACAATGGTACAGAAGACAATGCATATATAACTAAAAACGATATTCAGGCTATTTATGCCAGTGATGATATTAAAAAGCCTGGACAGGCATATTCGATGATTAAGATTGCCGAGTCAGAAGCAAAGATTATAGGAGATAAGATTCAAGTATCTATCTGGGTGAAACCAGCAAGCAGTGGAAACTTTACATATGACGCAATTTATATCGGGCGAAAAGATGATGCAGAAAAAACTCCATTGGTTATGGGAGAAGTAGATAGTGTAAAAAATCTGGAAAAATTTACATTTGAAGTTCCGAACTCCATGGCGGGAGGAGAAGTGCATTTTGTTCCGAGAAAGAAAAAAGATGGAACATTTAGCATAAATAATTCCCTTGCATTAAAAATACCTGCTTTAGATGTATTTAAAAAGCAGACAGAGGTTGTAATTCAATCACAGCCAAAAGATGTAATTGCGAAGAATAATACACAAGTATCCCTTAATGTTGTGGTGAATGGTGATGAGAGTGTTAAATTAAATTATCAGTGGCAATATAGTGCAGATGGGACAAGCTGGACAGACTGTGATGGAATCAGCGCAAAGACAAATATATACACATTTCAGATGGCAATAGATAAAATCGGACAATATCGTTGTATCATATCTGATTCTAATGGAACAACTGTAACTTCTGATGTTGCAAAAGTGGAAAATCCATCTGCGCCGACTGTAACGGGCAGCAAGGTTCAGGTTGTCAAGACTGATGGCAGTGCATTTAAGATGTTTGTGGTAAATAAGTCAAAAGTTCAGGAAGATGGAGATAATTTAGAGATTACAATTTCGACCAAGAATGTATCTTTTGATAAATTATATCTGGGAGAAAAAGAAGATATAATCAAAAATTCAGTTGTAAAAGGAACTGAGTTGGCAGATGGAGGATATACATTCACATTTCAGGTGCCGGTAGCATACAGCGGAAAGGTTCTCCCGGTTACATTAGGAAAAGTGGATGGAACTTGGTATAGTAAACAGGATCTTTGGATTTATATTCCATATGAGGGAACTGAAAGTTTTCCAACTGCTACTGATGAAGTGAAGGTGATTGCCGGAGGTACAGGAAGTACATTTAATGATTTTGTAATTGTTTCTTCGAAAGCAGTATTGCGCGGAGAGAATATTCGTATGACGTTAGATGTGAAAGGAAACAAGTGGACAAAAATTTATCTTGGAGTACAGGCAGATACGGATAAGACACCGGTTTATAAAGGAACTTATGATTTAGAAAAAAATGTAACAACCTTCACATTTGATATACAGGCTGAAAAACAGGGAATGAACATTGCAATTACACCTGGAAATGAAAATTGGTTTACCTGGGCAAGAGATTTGTTCATAAACATTCCGAATCTGGAGAACAGAGTTAGTACAACTGCAGAAGGTGTATACAATTTATATGGTTCGGCTTATCCGACTACAAATTCATATAGTTTGAATTTTGAGAGAGAAAGTAGTGTTTCTATAAGTGGAGATCAGGCTACTGTTACTTGGGTGACACAGGCTGGTCTATATGACAGATTATATATCGGTAATACGGTGGATTCTGACGAAGTAAAGGAAGCAAACGCGATTGTTCCACAAGACCGCTCGGACATTGCAAGTGGATATAAGAGTTTTACTTTTACAATGCCAGTATCAGAACTTGGAAAAGAATTCAGTTATTCTGTACGCACAGTAAAAACAGGTGAGTGGTCAACGAAAGATGCAAGAGCATTTATTAATGGAATTCTTGAAAAAACAGGAGAATTACCAGATCCAGATCCGAATCCAACACCAGATCCAAATCCGGGAGTAGTAGTTCCGGCAGATGGAATCTATAAAGTAAATAATGTTGTATCTAGTTCAGCTATGTTTCGTGTAGTAGGCTGCACGTTGACGGTCAAGAATGGTAAGATGAGTGCAGTATTGACTTTGAGCGGCACAGGATATGATTATTTGTATCTGGGAACAGAAGAAGAGGCTGCAAAAGCAGACAAGTCTTTGTGGGTTCCTTTTAAAGAAGATAACAATGGAAAATATACTTATACAGTACCGTTGGAGTCTTTAGATAAAGAAATTGCAGTAGCAGCATTTTCACATAATAGGCAGAGCTGGTATGGCAGAACTCTTGTTTTCCATTCAGACAGTCTGGAAAAGATTGGTGATATCAGCAATGAGGGCAATGGTGGAACAAACGGAGGCAGTACGACTCCATCTGGATCTAATAACGGGTCTATTTTAAAACCGAATGATGGAAAAGCAGAGAATGAATCCAAGTATGAAGCAGATACAAGTGGTGCGACAAGTAAGGTAAATAGTTCTACTGTATTGGCAGATGGTGTATATACACCGGATCGTTTTACCTGGTCTGGTGGAACCGGAAAAGTTAAAATTTATTGTAATAAGATTACTATTCAGAATGGTCAGGTATATGCGACATTGGTATTTGACAGTGATCATTATCAGTATGTCAAAGCAAATGGAAATACATATTATACATCAAAAGGTGGCGGAACAGCGACTGTTACGATTCCGATTGCATTGAATCAGAATAATAAAATTCTTGGTATGACAGATAAAATGTCTGTGGCACATGAAATTGAGTATACAATCTTTGTTTATCTGGCAGCAGCTGGAAATGGAACAACTTTAGGAGGAGCATCGGCTAATAAACAGTTAGATGAAAAGGCTCCTGATATCATGGGATTAGCGTATCAGTCAGAGACAAAGCTTGATTATGCTGAATATTTCAAGATTTATCACTATGATCAGGGGATTACACTCCTTGAGATTGATATGACAAAAGGAACTGCAAATGATCCGGAGAAGCTTGCAGCAGAAGCTATCAATGCAGAAAATGAGACTGGTGAAAGTGAAGATGTAGCAAAAGATACAGATGCAGATCAGAGTACAGATTCCAAGGACGTAAAATCCGAGAATGCAGCAGAAGAAGATACAGCTGCTGTAGGAATTTCGGAGGATGGCGAAGAAAATCTGAATGGTATAAGTGAAGAGGAACTGGCAGCAGAGCTTTATAAAGGAAATGTTGTAAAATATCTTCTTGTTCCAGAAGGAGTTGAAGTCCCAGTCGGTCTTGACCAGGATATGATCGTAGTGCAGATGCCGACAGATAAGACTTATACATCAACAGAAGCACTTCTTGAGAAGATGGATGAACTTGGACTTACAGACAATGTTGCAGCGATTGGGGATAAGAAAAAAGACTGTAAAGTTGATTCTGTTGCAGAAAAGATGGAGAAGAAAGATGGAGAAGACAAGGCACAGGTTGTTTATGGTGGAAAAGAAGAGAAGCCAGATTTCAAGACACTGGTAAAACAGGAAACAAATCTTGCACTACTTACATCTGATATTCTTCCAAGAGAGACGGATATCACAGACCTTGAAGAAAATAAAGACAATACGGACTTTAAGGATAAAGATAAAAAATCTGATGAGAAAAAGAATGATAAATCAGATAAAAAATCAAAGAAGAAATCTGAAGACCAATCTGAAAAACAGAAAGAATTGACTGTAGAAGAGCAGATAGAGCGCTTCCAGCAGATGACTGAGAAATTTGCATTACTTGGAATTCCGGTTATCGTAGACCGTTCTGAGGATGAGCAGACAGATCTGGCTAAATATGAGTGGATCAAAGTCTACGGTGTACTTTTTGGATGTGAGGATCAGATGAATACATTATTTGATCAGGCAGTCAAGGACGCTGGTGATGATGCAATTGCCCAGGCAAGAGTTCAGACAGAAGAATAAAGGAAAAGAACATGAAGAAAAAAATATATAAAATAACAGCGCTTTTGCTTGCTACAGCCCTTATGGTTATGGGCTGTGGCTCTGCGAAAAGCGGTAAAGAAAGCAGTGACAGTACGAATTCATCGGCTCAGACATCCTCAGATAATAGCGATTCAAAAAAAGCAGAAGCCCCTCAAATTGACGGGCTGACGTATGAATCCACCATGGATCTGACGTATGCGCAGGAATTCGATGTATTTTATTACAAAGATGGATATAAGCTGATTGATGTTCATGAGGGACGGCAGTATCTGATCGTTCCGGAAGGCAAAGAGGCTCCGGAGGGACTGGACAGTGATATTGTTGTCATCCATCAGCCGGTTCAGAATATTTATATGGCTGCTACAGCAATCATGTCATTATTTGATGCATTAGATGCAATTGATACTGTGAAATTTTCTGGTTTAGAGGCTTCCGGCTGGTATATAGAAAGTGCGAAGAAAGCAATGGAATCCGGAGCCATGACATTTGCAGGAAAATACAGTGAACCGGATTATGAGAAGATTGTAGATGGAGATTGCAAACTGGCAGTAGAATCTACGATGATCCTTCACTCACCGAAGGTGCAGGAGATGATTGAAGACCTTGATATCCCAGTATTTGTAGATTATTCCAGTTATGAGTCTCATCCACTTGGAAGAACAGAGTGGATCAAAGTCTATGGAGCAATGTTGAATAAAGAAAAAGAGGCAGAAGCATTTTTTGATGACCAGGCAAAGGTAATCGAAGATCTGAAGGATTTTAAGAATACAGAGAAGACAGTGGCATATTTTTATATCAATACAGACGGTTCTGTGGTTGTCCGCAAATCCGATGACTACATTCCGACTATGATTGAGATTGCCGGTGGAAGATATGTGTTCAAGGATCTGAAGAATTCTGAGGGGAATGCGCCATCTGTAAAACTGACGATGGAAGAATTTTATGCAACGGCAGTAGATGCAGATTATCTTATTTACAACGGAACCATTGACGGACAGGTGAGTAGTCTTGGTGATCTGGAAGCTAAGAGCAATCTGTTTGCAGAGTTTAAAGCTGTCAAAGATGGAAATGTATGGTATACTGGTAAAAACTTATATCAGGCGACAGACACAGTCGGAGAACTGATTTCAGATATTCATCTGATGCTGACAGATGGTGATGCCAGCCAGATGACATTTCTTGAAAAGATGAAATAAAAGTCAAAAAATAAAAGAAACTGGTGGAGAAATATGCAAAATAAGGAAACAAAGCAGGAACAGTTAAGTTTTCATACTGAAAATTTCAGAAAAAGATCCAGATATACATTTGTATTTGTGTGTATGATCGCAGCATTTTTTGTCATTACAGTGCTAAATATTAATACGGGAAATGTACATATTTCTGTGCCGAAGATTTTGAGAATATTATTTTTACATGATGGAGAGGCGGTAGAGTACAGTATCATATGGAAGATACGTCTGCCGCGTATCCTCATGGCAGCATTACTGGGCGGAGCATTGTCTCTGTCCGGTTTCTTATTACAGACATTTTTCTCAAATCCGATCGCAGGACCGTTTGTACTTGGAATTTCTTCCGGAGCGAAGATGGCTGTCGCACTGACTATGATTGTATTTTTAAAATATGTAGGACATTTTTCATCTTACACATTAGTAGTGGCAGCATTCATTGGTTCGTTGATATCGACGGGATTCATTCTTTTGATGTCAAAGAAGATTCATCATATGGCATCCCTTTTGGTAGGAGGAATCATGATTGGATATATCTGTTCCGCAATTACAGATTTTGTGGTGACATTTGCAGATGATTCTGATATTGTAAATCTTCATGGCTGGTCACAGGGAAGTTTTTCCGGTATGAGCTGGGGAAATATAAAAGTAGCTGTAGTTGTAGTTGGAATTGCGGCAGTGTGTACATTTTTACTGTCAAAACCAATCAGTGCATATCAGCTTGGAGAAGCATATGCACAGAGTATGGGAGTGAATATTAAAGTATTCCGAGTTGTTATTATATTACTGTCAAGTATTCTTTCCGCGTGTGTGACTGCATTTGCCGGACCAATTTCTTTTGTGGGAATTGCAGTTCCATTTCTTACGAGAAAAGCGTTCGGAACATCAAAACCGATTGTGGTGATACCAGGTACATTTTTTATAGGGGCTGTATTCTGTATGATCTGTGATCTGATCGCTCGTATGGCACTGGCACCGGTGGAGCTGAATATCAGTACAGTCACATCGATACTTGGTGCACCGATTGTCATCTATATGATGGTGAAGCGCGAGAAAGGAAGAATGTAACATGGCAGATTATTATTTTAAAATGGATGATATGGCTGTTGGATACCAGGGAAAGACACTGATCCATGACATTAATATTGGGATTGATAAAGGTGAAATTGTAACGCTCATTGGACCAAATGGATCCGGTAAATCTACAATTTTAAAGAGCATTACAAAACAATTGAAATTAATTGGAGGAAAGGTGTTCTTCGATGACACGTCGCTTCAGGAAATGTCTTACAAAGAACTTTCTTCCAATATGGCTGTTGTTTTGACAGAACGTATCCAAACGGAGCTTATGACCTGTCATGAAATTGTGGCAACAGGACGTTACCCATATACAGGGCGGCTTGGAATACTGACGCCGGAAGATGAACAAATTGTAGATGAGGCAATGAAGGCAGTTCATGCAGAAAATCTGGGAAACCGCGATTTTAACGCTATTAGTGATGGACAAAAACAGAGAGTTCTTCTTGCAAGAGCAATCTGTCAGGAGCCGGAGATTATTGTGCTGGATGAGCCGACATCTTTTTTAGATGTACGATATAAATTAGAATTACTTGCAATATTGGAACGTATGGCAAGAAAAAAGCATATTACAGTCATTATGTCGCTGCATGAGATTGATCTTGCACAGAAAGTGTCGGATAAGATTATCTGTGTGAAGGGAGATACCATTGCACATTATGGAAAGCCAGAAGAGGTATTTAAGGAAGATACAATCCGCAGTCTTTATGAAATTGACAATGGTTCTTTTGATCCGGCATTTGGAAGCATAGAGCTTCCGAAGATAGAAGGAGAACTAGAGGTATTTGTAATTTCGTCCGGAGGAAGCGGAATCCCAATTTATCGACAGTTACAGAAAGAACACATTCCATTTGCAGCAGGAATCCTCTACAAGAATGATATTGACTATCAGCTTGCAAGACTTCTGGCAGTGGAAGTGATTACAGAAGAACCATTCCGGCAGATTAGTGATGAGACATTTGTAAGAGCAGTTGAAGTGATGAAAAAGTGTAAGAGAGTTATTGTAACAGATGTGCCGGTGGGAGAATGTAATAAAAGAGTCGAAGAATTAATAAAGTTAGCAAAATAGCAGGACGCGTAGTAAATTCGAGGTTTACTACGCGTTAAATGTATTATTTTTTGAAAAACAATCCTTCATATGTTACAATAAAAAAGCTATGGAGATTTAGAACTTAAAGGAGAAAAAAGATGAAGAACAAACAGATAATCGGTCTGGTTGTGGCTGGGGCTGTATTTATTGTGACAGGTGTTACAAGCGTATTGACGAATACTTTATCTGCAAATACAATGGCAGAAGATGTGACAACGATGCTGGCTGGAGAACTGGAATTTGATCCGCCGGCAGATGATTATATTGGAGTTGTGAATGTAGTGGGGACGATTCAGGAGCAGACGCAGAGCAGTGTATTGGATACATCGTCTGGATATCAGCACAATACAACAATGGATTATATTGACAATCTTATGGATGATTCAGATAATAAAGGGATTCTGCTGTATGTGGATTCTCCAGGTGGAGCGGTCTATGAGTCGGAAGAACTTCATGACAAGCTGATAGAATATAAAGAGACGACTGGCCGTCCGATCTGGACTTATATGGCACATTATGCAGCTTCTGGCGGGTACATGACGTCTGTAACCGGAGATAAGATTTATGCGAATAAGAATACGGTTACAGGATCTATCGGCGTCATTATGTCAGGGTATGATATGAGCGGACTTTATGAGAAACTTGGAATTCGTTATGTCAGTATTACGAGTGGTGTGAACAAGGACAGTTCCAAGCTGACAGACGAGCAGGTCGCAATTTACCAGTCACAGGTCGATGAGTGTTATCAGGAGTTCGTAAATATTGTTGCGGACGGAAGAGATATGTCGGCAGACCAGGTAAAAGCACTGGCAGACGGACGCACTTACACCGCAAAACAGGCAAAAGCGAATGGGCTTATTGATGAGATCGCAACTTACCAGGATGTAATGAATCAGATGGCTTCGGAGCTTGGAGCAGACGAGTTCTATACACCGAGCAGTGAGGAAAGCATATTGGCAGCAATATTTAGTAAAGCAGAAAAGCTTGTTCCAAAATCTGAGGCACAGATATTAAAGGAAACTGCCGAAGAGAAGGAAAGCGGGGTGCTGATGTATTATGCAGAACAGTTACAGTAATGAGAATTATGCCGGGTTCTGGGTGCGTTTAGCAGCATATGTGATAGACAGCGTCATTGTGGCAATTGGACTTCTCTTTGTGCGTCTTGCATGGATCGGAATCGGAGCGCTGATCAGTGGTACAATATTGGATGAAAATGTATTGTTTCATTATTCATTAAAAGATATTGTGTTGTATATTTTCAAAATCATGTATTTTGCTTTATTGACATGGTGTACTGGAACGACGATTGGAAAACGACTGATGAATCTTAGAGTAGTACCTGCTGACAGAAATGAAAAGCTTTCATTTGTGGATGTGTTATACCGGGAGACTGTCGGAAGATTCTTATGTGGAATATCTATCTGGATTGGATATATTATTGTGGGAATTGATAAGGAAAAACGGGGCTTTCACGATATGCTCTGCGACACAAGAGTTGTCTATGAGAAAAAAGTGAAAATGTATCCAGAGTATCTGAGTGCGGCAGGACCGCAGATGTCTGTACAGCCGCGAGAACCAGTGCAGACACAGAATTATGTACAGAAAAATGTGCAAGTGCAGAGTCAGTCACAGCCAGGACAACCGTATAGGGCTGTGCCAGATGGAGGATATAGTTTCGTGAGTGATGCCGGGCAAGTGAAAAAGGAGTTTACACAAGCTGAATCTGAAAAAGCAACCGGGTCAACAGGTGAAAATGTAACAAAAATAAAAGAAAACAGAGAAGAAGTAGAAGATAGTATAGAAGAAAACATACAGGAAGGGGATTTATAATCATGAAACGTCAGGACTTTTATTATGACCTGCCAGAGGAATTAATCGCGCAGGATCCGCTTGAGGATCGTTCCAGTTCCAGACTTCTTGTCCTTGACAAGGAGACGGGAGCTACTTCACATCATATATTTAAAGAAATTACAGGATATCTGAAAGAAGGAGACTGTCTTGTCATCAATGATACCAAGGTTATTCCGGCAAGACTGATTGGAGCGAAGGAAGGAACCGGAGCAAAGATTGAAGTTTTATTATTAAAAAGGAAAGAGAATAATATCTGGGAGACACTGGTAAAGCCCGGTAAGAAGGCAAAAGTTGGAACAAGAATCGTATTTGGAGAAGGTATTCTTGTTGGAGAGGTCGTTGGAATCGTAGAAGAAGGAAATCGTCTGGTGAAGTTTGAATATGAAGGAATTTTTGAAGAGATTTTAGACCAGCTCGGACAGATGCCGCTGCCTCCGTATATTACACATCAGTTGGAAGATAAGAATCGTTATCAGACTGTTTATGCAAAGCATACCGGATCCGCAGCGGCACCGACAGCGGGACTTCATTTTACACCGGAATTATTAAAAGAGATAGAAGAAAAAGGCATTGACATTGCGAGAGTGACACTTCATGTAGGACTTGGAACATTCCGTCCGGTAAAGGTAGATGAGATTACAGATCATCATATGCATTCTGAGTTCTATCAGGTTGACGAAGAAGCAGCCAAGAAGATCAACCGCGCAAAAGATTCCGGTCACAGAGTTATCTGTGTTGGAACGACAAGCTGCAGAACCATTGAATCGGCAGCGGACGAGACCGGACATTTGAAACCGACAAGTGGCTGGACAGAGATTTTTATCTATCCGGGATATAAATTCAAGATTTTAGATGGATTGATCACGAACTTCCATCTGCCGGAGTCAACACTGATTATGTTAGTATCAGCACTGGCAGGAAGAGAACACGTATTGGCAGCATATGAAGAAGCAGTAAGAGAAAAGTATAGATTTTTTTCCTTCGGCGATGCAATGCTGATTATATAATCAGCCTATGGGGTTAAGCCTTCCCATGCCAAAAGTAGGAATAGAAAACCCCGGAGTTGCCGCTCCGGGGTTTTTGCTCCGTGTCCAAATGGATACATTGCTTCTCTTTGCCTGTTATAACCGTATTTTCATCACATCCACATCAAGATTCCACAGGAACTTATCCAGATCTTTAAAGGAGAGGAATACAGTTGCTGTGTTCTCAAGCGGATGAATTCCCAGACTTTTGCATTTGCTTAAGTTTTTATCAATAAAAAATTCGACTGCATGGTCGGTATCATTCATGAGACCGAATGGAGATACGCTTCCCTGTTTGAGCCCGAGATATTTTTCGAGACGTTCTTCTGAGGCAAAGCTTAAGTTTCCGGCACCGAGCTGTCTGCCAAGAGACTTTAAGTCTACTTTAGCATTTTCATCACAGGTAATGAGAAAATGACGTTTTCCTTTTGCATCTCTGAGAAACAGGTTCTTGCACAGAGTTCCTTTCTCAGGAAGACCGAGGCGGTCCATGTCTTCCATTGTGTGTACGGGTTCGTGTTCTACGACTTCATATTTAATTCCGAGCTTGTTTAAGGCGTCATAGACGCGCTGCTTTTGTTCTGACATAAAAAATGGCTCCTTTCTTTGCTTGTTTTATTGTATCACAGAATGTAGATTTCGGCACGCGGATATTGAAAAGTCTGGCATCAATAAAAATCTTGAAAAAAAGACAATAGATGGAAGTGGCAAATGATTTGACAACCTTCACACAGATAGGTAGAATGAAGAGAGCGAACGATGATGAATTCAAGAATTTCAGACTGGAAGGGTAAAAAACTATGACGAAAAAACTCCGAAGAGGATATACCACAGGAACGTGTGCACAGGCAGCAACAAAGGCCGCGGTCACAATGCTTCTTGGAAATGTCAGCGTAGATCAGGTCACAGTGTCTTTACCAGGAAAAGAAGTGTTGACACTGAAGATTGCTGAGGCTCAAAAAGAATTTAATAAATATAATAAAAGTAATCCGGATATAGAATCTGTTTCCTGCGCAGTACGAAAAGACAGTGGAGATGATCCGGATATTACAAATGGAATTCTGGTATATAGTAAAGTAAGCAGAATAAAATCTGGTATAGTCCTGGACGGAGGCATTGGAGTCGGCAGGGTGACGAAGCCCGGATTGGATCAGCCTGTAGGAAATGCTGCAATTAATCGAGTGCCGAGACAGATGATTTTAAGAGAAGTCGAAGAGGCGTGTGAAATGTATGGGTACGACGGCGGAATTAAAATAGAGATATCCATTCCGCAGGGAGTAGAACTGGCAAAGAAAACATTTAATCCGAGACTTGGAATTGAAGGCGGTATTTCAGTTCTGGGAACAAGTGGAATCGTGGAACCGATGAGTGAACAGGCTCTGCTTGATACGATTGAATTAGAGATGAAGGTCAGGCGTGCAGGAGGAAAGAACTATCTCATTATGGCGCCAGGGAATTATGGGCTGGATTTTCTGCGGGAAGCATATGGAATTCAGGATAAAGATGTAGTAAAATGCAGTAATTATATAGGGCAGAGCATGGATATGGCAGCAGATTGTAAGTTTCAAGGGCTTGTACTTGCCGGACATATCGGAAAGCTGATCAAAGTATCAGGTGGAGTGATGAATACGCATTCCAGATGGGCAGACTGCCGTATGGATCTTTTGGCAACGGCAATGCTACGGGCTGGATTTTCCGCAGATCGCGCCAGAGCGGTTCTGGATTGCGTGACGACCGATGATGCGCTTGCACTTTTAAGTGAAGAAGAGCGAGAAGCTACAATCGGGCAAATCATGAGATCCATTGAAAAATATATGGAATACCGCATGGCAGATCAGATGCCTGTTGGGGCAATTTTATATTCAAATGTGTATGGAATTTTGGGAAAAACAAGTAAGGTAGATACTTTGATGCATTTGTGGGAGGAAGAAAATTAATGATACATTTTGTAGGAGCAGGACCGGGAGCGGTCGATCTGATTACGGTAAGAGGACAACGATATCTTAAAGAAGCAGATGTAATCATTTATGCTGGATCACTGGTCAATAAAGGACTGCTGGAATATGCAAAGGAAGGCTGCGAAGTTTATAATAGTGCCTATATGACACTGGAAGAAGTCATAGAGGTTATGATAAAGTCAGAAAAAGAAGATAAGATGACCGTACGACTTCATACGGGTGATCCTTGTCTTTACGGTGCAATCCGTGAGCAGATGGACATTCTTGATGAAAAAGGAATTGATTATGATTCCTGCCCTGGAGTCAGCTCATTTTGTGGAGCGGCGGCAGCACTGAATCTGGAATATACTCTTCCGGAGGTGTCACAGAGTGTTATTATTACACGAACGGAAGGAAGGACTCCGGTTCCTGAGCGGGAAAAGATCATGAGTTTTGCTGCACATGGTGCAACGATGGTTCTTTTCTTAAGTACAGGACTTTTGGAAAAGCTGGTAAAAGAACTGCTTGCCGGAGGATATGCATCAGATACGCCGGCAGCAATTGTGTATAAAGCAACATGGCCGGAGGAAGAGGCATATGTATGTACGATAGATACACTTGTGGAGACAGCAAGGAAACATCAGATTACAAAGACTGCACTGATTCTTGTGGGAAATGTAGTGACTCACAGCCATTATGAACGGTCAAAGTTGTATGATCCGGGATTCACAACTGAATTCCGGAAAGGAAGTGATTCTTAGATGAAAGCTGCAATTCTGAGCTTTACTGCAAACGGAAGAAAGACGGCTGGAAAAGTCAGGAAAGCTTTGTCGGCAGAAGACTGGCTTGTAGCAGAGAATGTCAAATGTAAAGAAGAGGCAGATTCTTATGAGGGAAGCCTGAAAGAATGGACCGGAGAACATTGGAAAGTATCTGATGTTTTGATCTATGTAGGTGCAGCAGGAATTGCAGTTCGGGCAGTTGCATCATTTGTAGTGTCCAAAAAAGAAGACCCGGCTGTACTGGTTATAGACGAGCTTGGAAAATACTGTATTCCAATCTTGTCCGGACACATTGGAGGTGCCAATGAACTTGCAGAAAAACTCAGTCAAATGCTTTCCATGGAGGCCGTGATCACAACAGCAACAGATTTGAATCAGAAGTGGGCGGTTGATATATTTGCAAAGAAAAATAGATTATATATAGAAGATATGAAACTGGCAAAACTCGTATCTGCAGATATTTTGGCTGGCAAACAAGTTTTTGCAGAGATAGAACCAGAATGCTCTGTCATAGGACAGATTCCAAAAGAATTAAAATTCATACATGAGTCAGACAGATGTGATTCAAGGGCTTTAAAGATCCACATAGGAATCTGTAAAAACGATGTACCTGCAGGAAGCGGAACACAGGTGTTGTATTTGATTCCTAAAGCTGTGGTTTTAGGGATTGGCTGTAAGAAGGGAACTGCTGCTGAAAAGATTGAAAAGCATGTAACACAGGTGCTTGAAGAGTATGGAATTTTTCCGGAATCAGTGAAACTTGCAGCAAGCATTGATTTAAAGAAGGAAGAGCCTGGACTATGTACATACTGTGAAAAATATGACATACCGTTTCAGACATTTTCGAAAGAAGAGCTGGAACAGGCAGAAGGGACATTTACAGGATCTGAATTTGTAAAACAGACCACAGGTGTTGATAATGTGTGTGAAAGAAGTGCTATGTGTGCCGGAGGGAAGAAAATTCTGGTACACAAGACAGCGCACGAAGGAGTGACAGTTGCTGTGGCAGTGGAGAAATGGAGTGTGTATTTTGAATAAAGTATATGTGATTGGAATGGGACCTGGTGCTTATGAGCAGATGACGGTTGCAGCGGTGGAAGCGCTAAAGGGCTGTGATGTGATTGTCGGGTATACAGTATATGTAGATCTTATGAAAAAATATTTTCCGGAAAAGGAATTTATGACAACGCCGATGAGAAAGGAGCCGGAGCGATGCCGGCTGGCATTTGAAGAGGCAAAAAAAGGGCGTGTGACAGCTATGGTGTGCAGTGGTGATTCCGGGATTTACGGAATGGCAGGACTCATGTATGAAATCGGAGAAGAATATCCGGAAGTCGAGATCGAGGTTCTTCCGGGTGTGACAGCAGCAATGGGGGGAGCAGCAGTGCTTGGTGCACCGCTTGGACACGATTGCTGTCTGATCAGTTTAAGTGATCTTCTGACGCCGTGGGAACTGATTGAAAAGAGACTTCGGGCGGCAGCACAGGCGGATTTTCTGATTGCTTTATATAATCCTTCCAGCAAAAAGAGAAAAGATTATCTTGCAAGGGCTTGTGATATTTTGCTTGAGTACAAAGAAGAAAGCATTATATGCGGTATTGTGAGAAATATTGCAAGAGAAGAAGAAAGTATGAACATACTGACACTGAAAGAGCTTCGAAATACCGAGGTAGATATGTTTTCTACCGTTTATATAGGGAATAAAATGACAAAAATAATTAAACATAAAATGGTTACACCAAGGGGATATCGATATGGCAGAAAATAAAATTTTAATATATGCAGGAACAACAGAAGGAAGACGGCTGGCAGAATTTTTAGTAAAAAGGGAAGTCAGTGTTCATGTCTGCGTGGCAACAGAATATGGAGAGAGTCTGCTGCCAGAGGGAAGTAATATTACAACAACACATGAACGGATGGATGAAAATCAGATGATAGAATTTATCAATGAATATCATCCTTCATATGTAGTGGATGCGACGCACCCTTATGCGATAGAAGTGACAGAAAACCTGCAAAATGCATGTGAAAAAGCCGGAGTTCCATATTTGAGGATTTTAAGGGATACAGGAGCTGAAAAGTCAGATTGCATTTATGTGGATAGCATGGAAGAGGCAATTGAATATCTGGAGCAGACGACAGGAAATATTCTGGCAACGACAGGAAGTAAAGAACTGGCAGCTTTTCAGAATCTCACAGATTACAAAAAACGTGTTTATGCGAGAGTGCTTTCAACAGCGAAAGTGGCACATAAGTGTGAACAGCTTGGGTTTACCGGAAAGAATCTGCTCTGCATGCAGGGACCATTTTCGGTGGAAATGAATTATGCAATTATGAAGAGCTATGACATTTCTTATATGGTGACAAAGGATTCGGGAAATATTGGCGGGTTCCTGCAAAAATATAATGCAGCGAAAAAGGCTGGTGTGAAAATCATCGTTCTGGGCCGTCAGAAAGAAGAGTCCGGATATACTTATGAAGAAATCATTGATCTGTTAAAAGAAGAGTATCATTTCAAAACAATGCAAAAAGTGACGCTTGCAGGAATCGGAATGGGAACAGAAGGTTCAATGACTGTGGAAGTTAAAAAGGCATGTGAGGAAGCCGATGTACTGATCGGTGCATCACGTATGTTAAAATCTGTTGTAAAAGAAGGACAGCAGACATTTGCAGCTTACAAACCGGAGGAAATTACGGATTATATTTTCAGTCATCCACAAGATGAAAATATAGTAGTTGTACTGTCAGGAGATCCTGGATTTTACAGTGGTGCAAAGAAATTGATTTTAACGATCCGTGACAGGATGAAAAAAAGTGGTGAGCCTGATCGTGTAAAGACAGAGATTTTACCGGGAATTTCTACAGTTTCCAGTTTGTGCGCAAAACTTCAGATCCCATGGGAAGACATAAAACTTGTCAGCCTCCATGGACGAGAGGAAAATCTTCTTGCAGCTGTGAAAAATAATAAGTATACGTTTACACTGACAGGTTCTGCAGCAGATGTCCGTAAGCTTGCAAAAACTTTGATTGATGCCAGACTTGGAGATTGTAACATGGCAGTCGGGGCAGAGCTTACTTATGAGGGAGAGCAGATTTTAAAAGGAAATGTGTCAGAATTCCTGGATTATGATGGAGACAATCTTGCAGCGGTACTCATTGCCAATCCATATGGTGGAGAAAATGCGGTGACTCATGGAATGAATGATGAAGAATTTATCCGTGGAGATGTTCCAATGACAAAAGAGGAAGTGCGATCCATCAGTCTTTCAAAAATGAAGATCAGAAAGTCGGATATTATATATGATATCGGGGCGGGAACCGGATCTGTATCTGTGGAATCTGCAATTCAGGCAGAAGACGGACAGGTTTATGCAGTGGAAATCAATCCGGAGGCAGCTGGTCTTATTGAGGAAAATGCCAGAAAATTTGCAGTGAGCAACATAAAAGTTATTGAAGGCAGTGCACCGGAAATATTAAAAGATCTTCCGGCACCAGACTGTGTATTTATCGGAGGAAGTAAAGGACGACTGGAAGAGATTCTGGAGCTTATCAGGAAAAAGAATTCACAGGCAAGAGTGGTATTAAATGCTATTTCACTGGAGACATTGGCGCAGACTCTGGAATATTGCAGAAAATATCCGATTAAAAATGACGAAATCGTGCAGGTCAATATTGCAAAATCTAAAGTAGTTGGAAGTTATCATATGATGACAGGACAGAATCCGATTTATGTTGTAAGTTTTGAATTAGATTAATGATACGGCCGGACTTTGAACAAGGAGTTAAACAGAAAAAATATGCAGCCAATCAATGATAAAGACAATAACAGAAATAGTAATGCAATTCCAAGATTATTATTGACAGCCGCATCCAGTGGAAGCGGAAAAACGATGATTACATGTGGAATATTAAAGACTCTGAAAAATCGTGGTCTTAATTGTGCTGCATTTAAATGTGGACCAGATTATATCGACCCGATGTTCCACCGGAAAGTGCTTGGAATCGACAGTTACAATCTGGATACCTTTATGTGCAAAAGAACAGGAGTGAGACAATCACTTCTTTCTCATGGAAAGAACAGAGATATCTGTGTTCTGGAAGGTGTGATGGGATATTATGATGGAATTGCCGGAATTTCAAAAGAAGCCAGCGCATGGGATGTGGCAGATACAACAGATACACCAGCTATATTGATTTTAGATTGCAAAGGAGTCTCTGTCTCTGCAGTTGCAGTTGTAAAAGGATTTTTGGAATATGAAACAGAACATCATATCAAGGGCGTGATTTTAAACCGGATCTCCCCGATGATGTATGCAAGGATGAAGCAGATGATAGAAGAACAGTTAAAAGTCCGCGTATATGGATATGTTCCGGTTGTATCAGAATGTGTTCTGGAAAGTAGATATCTGGGTTTGCAGATTCCGGAAGAAGTAGAGAAAATCGATGAAAAGCTGGAACATCTGGCAAGGGTGATGGAAGATACCGTAGATTTGGACGGAATATTAGAACTTGCCCGGAATGTATCAGCAATGCAGGAAGATACACAAGTCAAAGAGCATCTTTTGAACTTATCAGACACTTTGCAAAAAGGGATTCGAATTGCAGTTGCACATGATGAAGCATTTTGTTTTATCTATCCGGATAATCTGGAGATTTTAAAAAAATTGGGAGCAGAAATTGTCACATTTTCACCAATACACGACAGAAGCCTGCCTGAGAATATACAGGGAATTGTTCTTTATGGAGGGTATCCGGAGCTGTATGCGAAAGAATTAAGTGAAAATGATTCTATGCGTGAAAGTATCTGCCATGCAGTAACGTTGGGAGTACCATGTATTGCTGAATGTGGAGGATTTATGTATCTGCAGGAACGGCTGGAAGGTTCTGACGGGAAAATATATGATATGGCCGGAGCACTTTTTGGAAAAAGCTATAAGACAGAAAAACTGAGAAGGTTTGGATATATTATATTATCCAAAGGGACAGTTTTTGGTCATAATGTTGGAAACATTACAGCACATGAATTTCATTATTACGAATCAGAAGAATGTGGTCATGCATTTACAGCGAAAAAACCGATGTCCACGAGGGGATGGGAGTGTATGATCAGTACAGATACAATATTGGCAGGATATCCACATATTCATTATATGGGAAATCCACAAGTTGCAGAAGCATTTGCGGGTGCGTGCAGAAGATATAAAGAAAAAGATTAACAGGCATGATGGCAGGATAGACAAGAGGGATAGGAAGCTAAGAAGCAGGAGGTTATTAATAGATGACAAGGGAAGAGGAACTTGGAATTATTATAGATGGAATCGAAAATCTGGACAATGTGGCTATGGAAACTGCCCGGAAGAAATGGAATTCTATCGCAAAGCCATTACATAGCCTTGGAAAACTGGAAGAGCATATTATCCGGATTGCCGGAATTACTGGAAATGCCGAGGTAGAACTTAAGAATCGTGCACTGATAGCTATGTGTGCAGATAATGGTGTCGTGGAAGAAGGTGTGACACAGACCGGACAGGAAGTAACTGCAATTGTAGCAGAGAATTTTCTGGAAGGAGCTACCAGCGCCGCGATTATGTGTCAAAGTGCAGAGGTAGATCTGTTTCCGATAGACATTGGTATGGTTCGTGATACAAGAGTACCGAATTATAAAGTTGCTTATGGAACAAAGAATATGGTGAAAGAGCCTGCAATGACAAGAGAAGAGGCGCTTCAGGCAATCCTGACAGGAGTGCATCTTGTGAAAGAGAAAAAAGAAGCAGGATATCAGATACTTGCGACCGGAGAGATGGGAATCGGTAATACAACGACCAGCAGTGCAGTGGCGAGTGTCCTTTTAGATGAATCAGTGGAGACAATGACCGGGAGAGGAGCCGGACTTGACAGCGCTGGTCTTAGAAGAAAGATACATGCTATCAAAACAGCCATTGCAAAAAATGAGCCAAATGCAGATGATCCGGTAGATGTACTTTCAAAGGTAGGAGGATTTGATCTTGCCGGACTTGTTGGAATTTATCTGGGCGGAGCGTATTACCACGTTCCGGTAATTATGGATGGTTTCATCTCGGCGGCAGCGGCACTTGCAGCAGTGCAAATGTGCAATAAAGTCAGAGAATATATCATTGTGTCTCATGTGTCCAAAGAGCCGGGAATGCATATTCTTCTTAAGGCACTTGGGAGGGAAGCATCTATGACTTGTGATATGTGTCTTGGAGAAGGAACAGGAGCTGTTGCATTTCTTCCGGTACTGGATATGGCGTTGGCTGTATATGAGAAAATGAGTACATTTTCCGATATTCACATTGATGATTATGAAGAATTAGGAGATAAATAGAATATTCAAAGAAAGTCTGGGGATAAAATGATGATGCATGTAATAACCGGAGGCAGTGGAAGTGGAAAATCTGCCTATGCGGAAATGTGGCTGACCGGAAAACCGGAGAAAAGCGAAGAAAAAAAAGCGATATGCCCATATCTGTATATTGCGACCATGCGTCCATTTGGTGCAGAGACACAAAAGAAGATTGAACGCCACAGGCAGATGCGCGCCGGAAAAGGATTTCAGACGCTGGAGTGTTATGGAGATTTGAGGACGCTTGATGATTCTATCCAAAGGTGGAAGAGAAGTAAAAGTATCTTAGATATCAATAAAACTTGTAGGAACGAAAAAAATCAGGAGAATGCTAAAACAGGAGGAATTCTGTTAGAGTGCGTTTCCAATTTACTGGCGGATGTGCTATATCAGGAAGATGGAAGTCTTGCAGAGGATGAAGCGGTTCTGGAGACGATTGTAGAAGGAATCCGTTATTTGAACACACAGACGGAGCGATTGGCGATTGTGACGAACGAAGTGCATAGTGATCTGCAGGGTTATTCAGAAGAAACAAAAAAATATATCGGACTTCTCGGAAAGATCAATCAGGAGCTTGGAAAAATGGCAGATCAGGTAACAGAAGTTGTCTATGGAATCCCGATTAAGATAAAATGAGCAAATAGTAAAATGATGTTGGAGTCAAAAGCCCCAACTATGATGGAATATAGAAATAGGAAGGTTACAAAGTAGTATGAAAAAAATGTGGAATAGTTTTAAAATTGCATTTTCTATGTACAGCAAGATTCCCATGCCACAAAGTGAATGGACAGATGAAAATATGTCGCTTGCGATGTGTTTTTTTCCGTGGGTGGGTGCTGTTATCGGTCTGGCGTCATGGGTTGTCTATCAGGCAGGAGGCTGGCTGGCTGACAGGCAGGAAACTTTATCTTCTGGAATACCAGGCAGTAGTAATCTTTTTTTGACGATGTTATTAGTGCTGATTCCCATCTTTATTACTGGCGGAATTCATCTGGATGGTTTTTTGGATACACAGGATGCTTTAAGTTCCTATCAGCCGATGGAACGCAGACTGGAGATTTTAAAAGATTCTCATGCCGGAGCATTTGCAATTATTTCCTGCAGCGTATATTTTTTCGCGTACACGGGGATTTATTCTATGCTTACAGCTCATGCAGCGAAAGTAATCGCCATTAGCTTTATGCTGTCGCGTACATTGAGTGGACTTTCGGTTATCTGTTTTCCACAGGCGAGAAAAAAAGGACAGGGGCTTGTGGCAACATTTTCAGAAAGTGCGGAAAAAAGAGTGAATCGAAGAACGCTCATGATATATTTGATCGTACTTAGCTCACTCATGATTGTGGTGGGAAAATGGTCCGGAGCAGCAGCGGTGATTATGGCACTTTTTGTATTCTGGTATTATCATCACATGTGTATCAGAAAATTCGGCGGGGTCACTGGAGATCTGGCAGGGTATTTCCTACAAATGTGTGAAATTCTGATGGCGTTGGCAGTTGTAGTGATGGAACAGATTTTATCGTTATTAAAGTAGCTGCGAGGTCAATAGGATATACGCAGAGAAAGACGAGGCATGTGAAAAGAGATGATCATGATTATAGGAGGAGCATATCAGGGAAAACTTGCCTATGCAAAGGAGACGTTTCCGGATGTGCGCTGGACAGACGGAGAGCAGTGCGAAAAAGAAGCAATCTTTCAGTACAGGGGAATTTTTCATTTTCATAAATATATAGAACGATTGCTCTCGGAAGGAGAAGATATTTCCGAACTGGCGAAGCAGTTGAAGGAGAAAAATCCAGATTTGATTTTAGTGACGGACGAGATTGGATATGGAATCGTGCCGATGGACCCATTTCTCAGAGAAGTACGGGAAACTACAGGACGCATCTGTACAGAACTGGCGAAAGATGCAAAGAGTGTGATAAGAGTTGTCTGTGGAATTCCGACGGTAATTAAGGCGCAGGTCAAATAGTTTATCTTTGGTACTAGAAGTATGATGATGTTAGGAGCAAAAGCCCAAATTATGATAAATGGAAGCAGATTTATATGAGGAAATAAATGGAATGATACAACTATATTTAATTCGTCATTCTATGACGGCAGGCAATTTGAAAAAACGATATATTGGACGGACGGATGAATCACTTTGCCCGGAGGGAATTGTATTACTGGAAAGTTATATTCAGAAAAATATATATCCGGAAGTCCAGAGGGTATATGTAAGTCCCATGAAGCGCTGCATGGAAACAGCAAAATTGATTTTCAAAGAAAACTTTTATGAAGTAGAAGAACTCAGGGAATGTGATTTTGGTATATTTGAAAATAAGAATTATAAAGAATTGTCGGATTGCCCGGAATATCAGGCATGGATTGACAGTGGGGGAACCATGACATTTCCGGGAGGAGAGGATCCGGAAGAATTTAGAAAAAGATGTGTGCGCGGTTTTGAAAAGGTCATAAAGGAGTGCAGACATGATCAGATTAAGAGCGTCGCAGTTGTGGCGCATGGTGGAACGATCATGAGTATCATGGATCGATATGCCAGAGATGAGAATGGTCAGCCGGACGGCAGTTATTATGATTATCAAGTGAAGAACGGAGAAGGATATGAACTTATTATTGCAGATGTTTCTTCCGGTGATGGCGGGATTTGTGCTGGATCTGATGTTTGGAGATCCGGTGTGGCTGTATCATCCGGTGAGAATGATCGGTCATTTGATCTCAGGGGTGGAAAAAATTATAAGAAGCTTATTCCCTAGTGGAAAAACGGGGGAGCGGATCGGCGGAGGATTATTAGTCGTAATCGTGGTGGCAGTCAGTATGGCAGTTCCAGGAGGAATTCTGTATCTTGCATACCACATTTCCTTTTATCTTGGACTGGCAGTGGAAAGCTTTATGTGTTATCAGATCCTTGCAACAAAGTCACTGAAGGTGGAGAGTGACCGTGTCTATCAGGAAATTCAGACAGGAGATATTGCGAGGGCAAGAAAAGCCGTTTCCATGATCGTGGGACGGGATACACAGAATCTGACGATCGAAGGAGTGACAAAGGCTGCGGTAGAAACTGTTGCAGAAAATACGTCAGACGGTGTTATTGCACCTCTTTTTTATATGGTAATCGGCGGAGCTTTGCTTGGATTTGGTTATAAAGCAGTGAATACCATGGATTCCATGGTAGGATATAAGAATGAAAAATATCAGTATTTTGGCTCGGCAGCAGCAAAATTTGATGACGTAGTGAATTATATCCCGGCAAGATTATCTGCCTGCCTTATGATCCTGGCATCTGCAATTACGCACATGGACTGGAAAAATGCAAAGAAAGTATTCCTGAGGGATCGATATAATCATAAAAGTCCCAACTCTGCACAGACAGAATCCGTTATGGCAGGAGCATTAGATGTGCAGCTTGCCGGAGACGCCTGGTATTTTGGAAAGCTTTGCAAGAAGCCTACGATCGGAGATGCAATCCGGGAGATTGAACCGGAGGATATCCGCAGATCTCACACATTACTGTATATGACAGCAGTACTTGCGTTAGTGGCATTTGAAGTTGTGAAAGTGCTGGTATGTTTGTGGTATTTTACTGTACAAGTATAAAAGAACAGGCACAATGCATGGAATTGTCAATGTAATTGTAACCGCATAATAAGGCAAGAATGAATTGAGAATCAAGGAGAGAATCAAGTGCAAAAGAAACCAAGGAAACTCCATGGCGGAGATATTTACCGTCACCCGGACGTGATTGATTTTTCGGTCAATACGAATCCGTTGGGAACACCGGAATCGGTGAAATGTGCGGTACAGGAGAGCGTAGCAAAGATTGAGCATTATCCGGACGTAAGATGCGAAGCCCTCAGAGAAGCAATCAGCAGATTTGAACAAGTGAATATGGAAGAAATCCTCTGTGGAAATGGTGCGGCAGAGCTTTTTTTCGCGGCAGTGCAGGCAGTTTGGCCACAAAAAGCGCTGGTGATAGCGCCTTCATTTTCAGAATACGAAGAAGCTCTAAGAAGTTTTGGTGCAGAAGTAGAATATTATTATCTGTGTGAGGAAGATAACTTTCAGATTCGGGAAGATTATGTGGATAAGCTTTCGGAAGAAATAGATATGATATTTTTGTGTAATCCGAATAATCCAACCGGACAGACCATTGACCGGGATAGGTTGATTAAGATTCTGGATCGTTGTAAAAAGCAGAATATAGTTGTCATATTGGATGAGTGTTTCTTAGAATTCCTGGATGAACCAAACAGATATGAGATGTCAGATCTAAGGGGAGAATATCCAAACTTACTAATCATCAAAGCATTTACAAAAATATTCAGTATGCCGGGACTGCGTCTTGGTTATGCAATCAGCAGTAATCAGGATATTCTGGAAGAAATGTCCTGGAAGCTTCAACAGTGGAATGTGTCCGTTCCGGCACAGATGGCGGGAGTGGCAGCACTTGAAAAGCCAAAAGAATATATCAGACAGACAAGAGAATATGTATCTGGTCAGCGGGAGTATATGAGAAATATCATGAAGATGATGGGATATGTGGTATTTGCATCAAAAGCCAATTATCTGTTTTTCAAAGGAAGACCAGGACTTGAAAAAGAGGCACTGGAAGCAGGATTTCTGATCCGCGATTGTCAGAATTATGAAGGGTTGTCAGAAGGTTTTTACCGAATCGCAGTGCGGACAAAAGAAGAAAATGAGAGGTTGATCACATGGCTTGGAAGATTATGATACAGGGAACAATGTCCAATGCAGGAAAGAGTCTTCTCTGTGCGGGACTATGTAGGATATTTAAGCAGGATGGCTACAAAGTTGCACCGTTTAAATCGCAGAATATGGCATTGAATTCATTTATCACAGACAAAGGTCTGGAAATGGGACGCGCCCAGGTTGTACAGGCAGAAGCGGCAGGAATCGAGCCGGAAGTATCCATGAATCCAATCTTACTTAAGCCGACCAACGATGTTGGATCTCAGGTAATTGTAAATGGTGAAGTTTTGGGAAATATGAGTGCCCGTGATTATTTTAAATACAAAAAAGAATTGATTCCAGATGTGATGAAGGCTTTTCATAAACTGGAAGAAAATTATGACATCATTGTAATTGAAGGTGCGGGAAGTCCGGCGGAGATTAATTTGAAAGAAAATGATATTGTCAATATGGGGCTTGCAAAGATGGTAGATGCTCCGGTTCTCCTTGTCGGAGATATTGACCGGGGAGGCGTATTTGCACAGCTTCTTGGCACATTGCTTCTATTAGAGGAGGATGAAAAAGAACGTGTAAAAGGGCTGATCATCAATAAATTTCGCGGGGATAAGACGATTCTGGATCCCGGAATCGAGATGCTGGAGGAAAAAGGGAATGTTCCGGTTATAGGAGTAACGCCGTATCTTCATGTGGAGATTGAAGATGAGGACAGTCTGACAGAGCGTTTCACTTCAAAGAAAAGTGGCGGATTATTGGATATCGCAGTCATACGTACGCCAAGAATTTCTAATTTTACGGATTTTATGGCATTGGAAAATATTCCGGAAGTATCCCTTCGCTATGTGAAAAATGTGTCTGAATTCGGAACCCCGGATATGATTATTCTTCCGGGAACTAAAAATACAATGGGCGATTTAAAATGGATCCGTGAAAGTGGCTTGGAAGCATGTATTTTAAAAGCATCAGCGAGCGGAACTCCGGTTTGGGGAATCTGTGGTGGATACCAGATGCTGGGAGAAGTTTTATGTGACCCGGATCAGGTTGAGGACGGCGGAACGATGCAGGGCATGGGACTGCTGCCTTCGGAGACTGTATTTACCGGACAGAAAACACGGACAAGAGTAAATGGAACATTTGCACATGTAGAAGGAATCTTTTCGGAGCTTTCTAATGTAGCATTTGAAGGATATGAAATTCATATGGGTGAGACAACATACGTGGAAGAAGTTATTTCCAAGGAGCATATGAGCCGGATTCAGGATACAGTCAGCGGTAAGATCAGTGAGGATGGTATCTCAGATGGAAATGTATATGGTACTTATATCCATGGCATTTTTGATATGGAAGGTGTTACCGATGTAATTGTTAAAGCACTGGCAAAGAAAAAAGGGATTACACTGGAAAAAGCATCCGGTATGGATCTGAAGTCATTTAAGGAAGAACAATATGATAAACTTGCTGATGGTATTCGTTCACATCTGGACATGGAGCGGATTTATGAGATTATGAAGGAACATGTGGAGGAAAAGTAATGGCGATCGAATTAGAAAATGTACTTCCTTCTGAGATTGAGAAGAGGAGTTTTGAGATTATAACCGAAGAACTTACACAGAGTGGGATTGTATTGAATCCGGAAAAAGCACCGGTTATCAAGCGCTGTATCCATACTAGTGCAGATTTTGATTATGCGCAGAACCTTGTATTTTCGGAAAATGCAATTGCACGTGCAAAAGAAGCAATCCGTAATGGAGCATCCATTGTAACAGATACCCAGATGGGACGTTCCGGAATTAATAAAAAAAGACTGGCTCAGTACGGGGGACAGGTGTACTGCTTTATGTCTGATGAAGATGTGGCAGAAAAGGCAAAGCGCGACGGTACAACTCGTGCGGTAGCAAGCATGGAAAAAGCTTGTGAATTAGATGAAAAATTAATTTTTGCAATTGGAAATGCGCCGACAGCACTCATTCATCTGTATGAGCTGATACGTGCCGGAAAAATCCGACCAGAGCTGGTAATCGGAGTGCCGGTTGGATTTGTTAATGTCATTCAGTCAAAAGAATTAATTTTGGAATTGTCGGATACACCTTATATCGTAGCGCGGGGAAGAAAAGGTGGAAGTAATATTGCAGCATGTATCTGCAATGCATTGCTGTATAATCTTTAAGAACTCTGCCATTATAGTTTCTACAGACCGAATCCTGTTTCTGGTGTTTGCTGCGCCGCTTATTTCTGACTTTCATGGCAAACTCACCTAAAAAACAGGTTCAGACAGTGCCATGAAAGCCAGACTATGCTCGCAAACACTGCAGAACAGGACTCATGGTCTGGTAAAAAACTAAAATGACAGAGTTTTATAGATTTTGCAGGAAAATTTATAAATTGTGAAGGAGTGAGGAATGATATGGAGATTAAGTCAGCAGCTTTGATTGGTGTAGGTGCAGTAGGCTCATATTTTGCGTATGGGCTTCCAGCTAAGTTAGGAGACCGCTTTTGTGTAATTGCTTCTGGAAAGCGGAAAGAACGTCTGGAAAAAGAAGGAATCTATATTAACGGTGCGAGATGTCCACTGAATCTGAAAACAGCTCAGGAAGCGGGAAAAGTAGATCTGGTATTGGTTGCGACGAAGCAGACTGCACTTCCTGAGATTATGGATGATATCTGCGCACTTGTGGGTGAGAATACGATTGTCTTAAGTCTTTTAAATGGCGTGACCAGCGAGGAGATTATTGGAAATGAAATTGGTATGGAGCATATGTTATATTCTCTGATGAGGATTGATGCTGTCCGTGACGGCAATCATATGGAACTCCATTTTGACCGGATTGCCGGGGTATTCTTTGGAGAGAAGGATTATACGGAGCCGACAGAACGTGTACAGGCAGTGTTAGATCTTTTTGAAGGAACTTCAGTGAGAGCCAATTTTGTGTCGGATATTATGACAGATCTGTGGCTGAAATATGTAAGTAACGTTTCCCAGAATCTTCCACAGGCAATTCTTGGCGTAGGTTTTGGCGCATATAAAGATAGCGAACACGTGCGGGCTGTTGCAACTGGACTATGGCAGGAAGTGGTTCAGGTGGCAGCAAAAAAAGGTGTGCGGCTTCCGGAACGTTTACTTCTCTTTCACGGAACCGTGAAAGAGGCGAGGTTCTCAACTTTGCAGGATCTGGATGCAGGAAGACACACAGAGATTGATATTTTCGCAGGTGAGATGATGCGTATGGGAAAAGAGTATGAAATTCCTGTTCCATATTGTGAATATACTTATCATATGATCAAAGCCTTAGAAGAAAAAAATGACGGGAAATTTAACTATTAAAATTTGCTACTGATAAAACAAAAAAACAACCGTTTAAGCATAATAAACCACACTTGAAACAGAATCTATTGACTTGCTCTGTGAAAAATGTAGAATATAGTCAAACATATGGCACGGCCGTCCCATTGAATAAAGTCACATTTTAATAATTAACAGAGAAAAAGGTATATTCAGTGCAGATGAAATTTAAGAAGCACCGGATAATCTAAGAATGAGAAAGTGGGTTTCACAAATGGAAAATAAAAAGCGTTTTTCAATATCTCTGACAACTCAGATACTGATCGCTACTGCAGGTGGTATCGTGTTCGGATCACTGGTCGGCGAGTGGGCTTCTAACCTGAAGTTTATCGGAGATATCTTTATCAGACTGATTCAGATGTCAGTAGTACTGCTTGTTATGTCTGCTGTTGCTTCTGCAGTTGGTGGCGGCGATGGACAAGATGTTGGTAAGATGGGATTTCATACATTCAAATGGATCATTATCTTCACAGTTATTTCTGCTGGTTTAGGTGTAGCATTGTCTATGTTGTTACAGCCAGGCATCGGAGTTGAGATCGCAAGTGCAGCAGATGTAGCAAATTCATCTGTTGAGACGGGATCTATTCAGGATACGATCCTTGGATTTGTTCCAACAAACATCATTAATTCCATGGCTGAAGGATCCATGGTTCCATGTATCGTATTCTCTCTTTTCTTTGGAGTAGCTATGGGCGCTTACGCAAAAGAGAGTGGTAACCGTAATGTTATCGAGTGGGTACAGGGAATTAACGGTGTTATTACAAACATCATCAAAATTGTTATGAACGTTGCCCCGATCGGTATCTTCTGTCTGTTAGCTAATGTTGCCGGAACTACAGGATTTAAGGTAATCATTCCGATGCTCAAGTTCTTACTTGTACTTCTGATTGGTGATGCTATCCAGTTCCTGTTATTTGGACCATTTACAGCAGCAGTAACAAAAGTAAATCTTTTCAAGATGCCTAAGAAGTTTGCTAAAATGTCTATGATGGCAGTTACAACAACTTCCGGAGCTATCTGCCTTCCAACTAAGATGGAAGATGAGGTTACAAAATTCGGTATCAGCCGTAAAGTCGCTGATTTCACAGGACCGATTACGATGTCCATGAACAGTTGCGGTGCAGCTCAGTGTTATGTAGCAGCAATCTTCTTCATGGCTCAGTCCACGGGAATTCAGATGACGCCATATCAGATGGGAATGGCAATCCTTCTTTCCTGCCTGATGTGCCTTGGTACAATTTCAGTACCAGGAGGATCTGTTATCGTATATACATTCCTTGCAACATCACTTGGTCTGCCGCTTGAAAGTATTGCAGTATTGATCGGTATTGATTGGTTCGCAGGAATGTTCCGTACATTAATGAACGTAGATGTAGACGTTTTGATCGGTCTGCTTGTAGCAAGCAAGCTTGGTGAGCTTGACCGCGACGTATACAATGAAAAGAAGACTGTTACTTACTAAGACACAGTCATATAATTAGCCGTTTCGCTAAAAACATCATTCATAAATAACAAAGACCTCCGGCATACTTCGATATGCCGGGGGTTTTTGTTTCTAAAGTTTCATGATATAATTTGTGAAAAGTATTGTAAAGGACAGACAGGAGGAAGGATACGTGTCAATCAAAGATATCGTATATGCATTGATTGTAAATATCGCATTGCTTGCGATCATAGCGAATCTTTTATCCAGAATCCAGACAGTGCAAAAATTGATTCTGCAGGAAAAAAGAGGGTTGAAAGGAGATCTGATATTATCAATGATTTTCGCAGACCTGATTATTTTATCGACCTGCATCGGAGTGAAGATTACATCTTACAGTTTGAATACAAAAGTCATTGGAGCAATGTCTGCAGGACTTCTTGGAGGACCGTTAGTGGGATTATATTCTTCGGCCATTGGAGCAATATATGTACTTATCTTCTCGACACCGAGAGTATTTGCAAGAGGGTCTGCATTTGCTACAATTTTGTTCGGACTTTTGGGAGCAGGATTCTATCCTTATTTTCAAAGAGGCAAGTGGAAATATACGGATCTGTTCCTGTTAGCATGTTTTGCGGAAATCTGTGACATGGCATCTCTGCTTCGCATGACAGTATCACTGGAAGTAGCAGTAGATACAATTGTAGATGCTGCACTTCCAATGATTATTATGAATGCGATCGGGATGATTGTATTTATTTCCAATTTTAACGGGGTATTTATTTTTCAGGATCTGGAAAGCTCCAGACAGATTCAGAAGATGTCTGTACTTTCCCAAAAATGTCTTCCGCTTTTGCAAGATGGCGGGTTGAATAAAGCAGAAAATATGAAGAAACTATCCGATATCATCTTGAAGGAGACACAGTGGTCCGGCATTTTGTTTACAGATCGGGAAAAGGTTATACAGTGGCAGTGCAGAGCGAAAGATGAACAGGCAATTTTCTATCAGGCAAAGTATGGAGATCCAATTCCGGAAATCTGCAGACAGGCAATGGAAGAAGGAAAACTTGTCAAATACGAAGCACAGACCGGAGAGAAAAAATGGATCCATACAGCGCAGGATTACTCGATCAGTTCGGTGCCATTTCAGGTGAAGAATCAGCCGGTCGGAAGTCTGACGGTATGGATGAAACGCCAGTGGATGGACAGAAAAAGTGAAATAGAGTTGTTACAGCATTTGATGACGCTTGGATCTTCACAGCTTGCGGTATTAGAACTGGAACAGCAGAAGAATTTGCTTGCACAAGCCGAATTTAAGGCATTGCAGTTTCAGGTGAATCCACATTTTTTATTTAATGCATTGAATACAATATCGTGGGTATGCAGGGAAAATCCGGAGGAAGCGAGGGAACTTCTGCTTACACTGGCAGATTATTTTCGTTATAATCTAAATTATGATGCATATATGGTTCCGCTAAGAGAAGAATTGGAACATGTCAAAGATTACCTTCAGATTGAGAAGGCAAGATTTGAGGAGAAGCTCCAGGTGACTTATGATGTGCCAGAGAAAATGGAAATTCTGGTTCCAACGTTGATCTTACAGCCGCTTGTAGAAAATGCAGTGCGATATGGAATTGACCGGACCGGATGCCGTTATGTCTATATTGGAATTACTGAGGAAGCAGATGCATACCGGGTAGAAATTTCAGATCATGGGAAAGGATTTCCAGAAGAAGTACTGGAAAAAATAGCAAAAGATGAACCGGTAGGAAGCAGCATCGGGCTTCAGAATGTACATAAGCGTATGAAGAGTGTATATGGAGAGGAACGTGGACTTCAGATTCAGAGTACGCCTAAGGGAAGTACTGTGAAGTTATACTTTTATAAAGGGGTGAAGGAAGCATGAGAATAGCAATCGTAGATGACGAAAGACCAGCAAGAAGTGAACTGAGGCATCAGATTCAGGAATTACTGAAAGAGGCAGAAATAGTAGAAGGAGACAGCGGTGCAGCAGCATTACAGCTTGCAGGAGACGGAAAGTATGAACTGTTCTTTCTCGATATCAACCTGGGAGATATATCAGGCACCGTACTTGTAAATGCAATTCACAATATGCAGCCACAGGCAAAAATCATATTTGTGACAGCTTATTCCGAATATGCAGTTGAGGCATTTGAATTGGGGGTAGAGGATTATGTAATGAAGCCCTTTGACCAGAAGCGAATTCAAAAAGTGTTGGATAGGTGTAAAGTTGGCGGGAAAGAAGAAAATGTGCAGCATGCAGATTCACAAAGCCAGGGAAAACAGGCACCCATCCGCCGCCTGGCAATCAACAGTGACGGAAGAACTATTATTGAAAATGTGGAAGATATTATTTACATTGAGACATATAACCGAGGCTGCAAGATTTACACAACAGAAGGGGAATACTGCGAAAACAAATCTATCGGAGAATATGAAAAGAAGCTGGATCCGGAACAGTTTTTCAGGATTCACAAAAGTATTATAATAAATCTCGATAAAGTGCGGGAAGTATTCCCATGGGGAAGTAACAGCTTCAGTTTGCGCATGCGGGGATATGAAGATCAGATCCTGCCAATTGCCAGAGATAAGACCAGGATATTAAAACAGCATTTAATGGGTCTGTAGATCAGCTGAATTAATTTGACACGTAGTGAAATGCAAAAGCACTACGTGTCAAATTGCGTTTTACGATGCCGCTTTTATCGGCATCCGTCCAGAATCTCGAAAAATTCAGGGTAAGATACATCAACGCACTGGCTGTCGTGTATGATGGTATCTCCATCGGCGCTAAGTGCTGCAATTGCAAAGGCCATGGCAATCCGGTGATCCAGATAACTGTTGATCTTTGCACCGTGAAGAGCACGTCCACCTTGAATGATCATTCCATCGTCAGTCGGGGTTATGTCAGCACCCATGGATCTTAAAGCCTCTGTTGTCGTGTCGATTCGATTTGTTTCTTTCACTTTTAATTCGGCTGCATCTTTGATGATAGTGGTACCTTCGGCGCAGGCTGCCATGACGGCAATCATTGGAATTTCGTCAATGAGCGTCGGAATCAATGCACCTTCTATCGTTGTGCCATGCAGTTTACTTGTACGGACAAGAATATCCGCGCGAGGTTCACCTCCCTCAAGTGATTCGTTGACCAGAGTAATGTCAGCGCCCATATTTCTGCACACTTCCAAAAAGCCTGCGCGGGTTTTGTTAATTCCTACATTTTTTACAAGCAGCTCAGAATCCAAAGTTAAAAGTCCGGCTGCAATAAAGTAAGCAGCGGAGGAGATGTCTCCCGGTACGCAGATAGACTGACCGTATAGTTCCTGACATGGTTTTACATGTGCTGTGGCAGTACCGTCAGGGTTGACTGTGGAAGTGACATCAGCACAAAAGCTTTTCAGCATCAGTTCTGTGTGATTTCTGGACAAAGCCGGTTCTGTAACAGAAGTCTCGCCATCTGCATAAAGTCCTGCAAGAAGTATGGCAGATTTGACCTGTGCGGAAGCTACCGGTGAAGTGTAATCGATTCCATGCAGCGTGCCTGGCTCTATTTTTAACGGAGCACACAGATCACCGTTTACACTTGTGATATGTGCTCCCATCTGAGTGAGAGGTGTAATAACACGACCCATTGGCCGGGAGTTCAAAGATGCATCACCGGACATCACGCTTGTAAAGTCCTGGGCAGACAAAATACCAGACATCAGGCGAGTTGTTGTGCCACTGTTCCCTACATTTAAAATATCTTTTGGTGCGGCCAGACCGTGCATGCCTTTTCCGTGAACAATGATTTTCTCTGGAGTACGGTCAATTTGAATCCCCATAGACTGGAAACAGCCGATAGTAGACAGGCAGTCAGCACCTTCTAAAAAGTTAGTGATTTCTGTTGTGCCAAGTGCAAGTGCACCTAACATAATGGAACGGTGGGAGATGGACTTGTCTCCCGGAATCATAATTTCGCCATGCAATCCTTTGCATGGGCAGATAATTCTATCGCTCATATACAATATACCTGAATTTCTGCAGTAACTCTGCGGCCTTCTTAGAGGAAGACTCATCGTAGAATTCTATACGCAGAACCCCTTCTTCAAATTCTCTGTTGTGCACAATTCCTATATTCTTGATACTGAGACCATTCGAAGCGAGGATTGTTGCAATGGCTGCGATTCCACCAGCTTCATCAATAATATCACAGTATACTTCAAATGCCTTTTTAATCGGACCAGACGATGCTCCCGGAAGTGAATTCCGGTATATTCTAGAGGAATCAAACCAGTCATAGATCGCCTGCCCATCTCCGGAATCAATCATGCTCTTTACTTCTTCCAGATATTTAATATAAGAAGCAAGAATCTGTGAAATGTTGTCTTTATTCTTTAGACAAATGTGTTGCCACATGGTCGGTGAGGAGGAGGCAATACGTGTGATATCTTTAAATCCTCCGGCAGCCAGACGTTTCATCAACTCGCTTTTTGTATCGCTGTCCTTTACGTAATTGACCAGCGTTGCAGCAATGATATGCGGCAGATGACTGATAGTGCCTGTAATATAGTCATGTTCTTTGTAGTCCAGAATAATTGGAAGTGCATGGATCGTAGAGACAAGCTGCTCATATTTATCTATTTTTTCCTGAGATACTTTTTTTGAAGGAGTCAGAACAAAATAAGCATTTTCCAGAATCATTGCTTTGGAATTGGCATAACCGCTTTTTTCAGAGCCAGCCATCGGGTGTCCTCCGATGAAATATTTCTCAATGCCAAGCTTAATAACTTCCTCATGGATATTCGTTTTTACACTGCCTACATCGGTCAGAATACAAGCGTCGTTCAGATATTCTGTCAACTGCTTCAGATATGCTACATTAAAAGCAACCGGCGCGCATAAAAATATGTAGGAACAGTTGCGAAAATTATCATCAATAGTAGTTGCCGCAACATCAATGACGGATTCCTGGGTAGCGAGTGCCAGAGCTTCTTTATTTTTATCAAAGGCTACGATTTCGTAATCCGGAAAGTAGGTTCGAATTGCTTTTGCAAGAGAACCACCGATGAGTCCGAGACCGATAAAGCCGACCTTTTCTTTCATAGTAAAACCTCCTGGTGTTTCATAAGATAAAAAATATGTCTGTCAATTATTGTAACTTGCTTACTTATGATTTGTCAATGCTTTGTTACTTTAAAGCAACAAAGCAAAAACTGAATTTTAAGGCAAAAATGTTTGTACATCGCAAAAGTTAGAAAATTAATCAATATTTCATATAATATTTGCACAAAATAGTTGTAATAATTTGATTTGTTTAGTACAATATACACATGGGATATCAGGAAGAAGTATTATAAAGAATTCTTGAGAATTACTACATAATATAAGGAGGCAACCAATATGAAAGTTTACAGAACGGACGAGATCAGAAATGTTGTCCTGTTAGGGCACGGGGGCAGTGGTAAGACAAGTCTTGTTGAGGCCATGGCGTATGTATCAGGCGCAACGAATCGTATGGGAAAAGTAGCGGACAAGAATACGATCAGTGATTTTGATAAGGAAGAACAGAAACGTGGATTTTCTCTTAGCACTACCCTGACACCAATCGAATGGGAAAAGGCAAAGATCAATGTGTTAGATACTCCGGGATATTTTGATTTTGTAGGAGAAGTGGAAGAGGCAGTCAGTGCAGCAGATGCGGCAGTTATTGTCGTATCCGGTAAAGCAGGTGTAGAGGTCGGAACAGAAAAAGCCTGGGCACTTTGTGACAAGTACAATCTTCCGAGAATGGTATATGTAACAGAGATGGATGTGGATGATGCCAGCTTCAGACAGGTCGTTCAGGATCTGACAGATAAGTTTGGTAAAGTCATTGCACCACATTTCCAGCCAATCCGTGAGAATGAGAAACTGGTCGGATATGTCAATGTCATCAAGAATGCAGGACGCCGTTATACAGGTCTTGGACAGAGAGAGGAATGTGAGATTCCAGATTACTGTAAACCGAACCTGGAGATGTACCGTGAGAAGCTTCTGGAAGCAGTCGCAGAGATTAGTGACGAATATATGGAGCGCTATTTTGCAGGAGACGAGTTCTCGGTAGAAGAAATCCGTTCTGCCATGAGAACAGAGGTTATGGAAGGAAGTATTGTCCCAGTGGCTATGGGATCTAATGTCCAGGCACAGGGCGTCGCCAATCTTCTGTCCGATATTGTAAGATTCTTCCCAAGTCCGGACTGGAGAGAATGTGCAGGTATCAATCGCAAGACGAATGAGATTTATGAAGCAAATTATGATTTCGCAAGAGCCAAATCAGCTTATGTATTTAAGACAATGGTTGATCCGTTTATTGGAAAATATTCATTTATTAAAGTTTGCTCCGGTGTATTAAAAGGTGACGATACACTTTATAATGCAGATACAGATACAGATGAGAAGCTTGGTAAGATTTACACGATGTTCGGTAACAAACCTGTGGAAGTCAGTGAGCTGTTTGCAGGAGATATCGGTGCCATCGCAAAACTGACCGCAACAAGAACAGGGGATACATTGTCCACAAAGACAACACCGGTTCTTTATGGTAAGACAGAATATTCAAAACCTTATACATATATGAAATATGTAACAAAGAATAAAGGCGATGAAGATAAAGTATCTCAGGCACTTCAGAAAATGATGGCAGAAGATGTAACACTTAAGGTAGTCAATGATAGCGAGAATCGTCAGGCACTTCTTTATGGTATTGGAGATCAGCATCTGGAGATTGCAGTCAGCAAGTTATTAGACCGTTACAAATGCGAAGTAACACTGGAGACTCCGAAGGTTGCATTCCGTGAGACAATCCGCAAACAGTCTGATGTAGACAGCAAATATAAAAAACAATCCGGTGGACATGGACAGTACGGACATGTGAAGATGCGCTTTGCTCCGTCAGGAGACCTGGAAATACCTTATGAATTTGATGAAGAAGTTGTAGGAGGAGCAGTTCCGAAGAATTATTTCCCGGCAGTAGAAAAAGGACTTCAGGAATCTGTAGTGAAAGGTCCTCTTGCAGGATACCCGGTTGTTGGTGTCAAAGCTACACTTTACGATGGATCTTACCACCCGGTAGACTCTTCTGAGATGGCATTTAAGACTGCTACGATCCAGGCATTTAAGAAAGGATTTATGGAGGCATCTCCAGTACTTCTTGAGCCAATCGTATCTGTGAAAGTAACAGTTCCGGATGAGTACACCGGAGATGTAATGGGAGATCTTAACAAGAGACGTGGCCGTGTGCTTGGTATGACGCCGGTTGGCGCAGGAAATCAGATCGTAGAAGCAGATGTCCCGATGACAGGATTATTCGGATACTGCACGACATTACGCTCTATGACAGGTGGACGAGGAACTTATGAATATACATTTGCACGTTATGAACAGGCACCTTCAGAAGTACAAGAAGCAGAGATCGCAAAAAGGGCCGCTGAAGAATAGAAAGATAAGAAAAAGTTAATTAAAGTTTTAACAGGAGAAAAGCCCGTTTAGGGCTTTTTTTCTGTGATTAAAAGTGCTATAATCTCTATGCCTATATACGTTCGACTTGAAAAATAGTAATTTTCAGACATTCATTGAAAATATAAAGAAGAATATAACGAGGGATAAGAAATGAAAATAGTGATTATCGGCGATGGAAAGGTAGGTCATAAGCTGACAACACAGTTGTCAGAAGAAGATTATGACATTACCCTGATTGACCAAAATGCCGGGAAGCTGAAAGCAGCTTTGAACAATCTGGACATTTTCTGTATTAATGGAAATGGTGCGGATGCAGAAGTTTTAAAACAGGCGGATGTGCCGCATGCAGACATTGTGATTGCATGTACATCTACAGATGAGATGAATATGATCAGTTGTCTTCTGGCAAAGCGACTTGGTGCCAAGCATACCATCGCAAGGGTGAGAAATCCTCTTTATTATCGCCAGATGGAATTGTTGAAGGAAGACCTGCATCTTAGTATGGCGGTCAATCCAGAGCTGGCAGCAGCTAATGAGATATCAAGAATGTTGCTTTTCCCAGAGGCGAATAAAGTCGAATCATTCATGAAAGGAAGAGTGGAACTGGTAGAGTTCCCGATTTCTGAGATAAGCCCGATCGTGGGATTATCACTGGCAGAGATTAACAAGAAATATGAATTTCAGATTCTTGTATGCGCCATCAAGCGTGGTGAGCAGGTCTATATTCCGGATGGTAATTTTGTAATTGAAAAGGGAGACCGTATGCATGTGGTCGCATCACATCAGAATCTGAAATCGTTCTTCCGTGCACTTGGACACAAGGAAGAGAAAGTGAAGAAGGTTATGATCTGTGGCGGCGGTCATGTATGCTTTTATCTTGCAGTTCAGTTGCAGCAGGCTGGCATGCAGGTGAAGATCATCGAGCAGAATCAGGCAAGATGTGAGGAATTGTGTGAATTACTTCCGAAGGCAACGATTATTCATGGAGATGCGACGGATCAGGAGCTTTTGATTGAAGAGGGTCTTGAGAATGCCAATGCCATTGTTGCTCTGACCGGCATGGATGAAGAGAATATTATGATGGCACTTTTTGCAAAGACAAGAGGGATTAAGAAGATTGTCGCGAAAGTCAATGCAGATACAAGAGCACAGATGGTAGAGAGCCTTGGAATTGAGAGTACGGTTTCTGCCAAGAGCGCGACAGCAGATGCGATCCTTGCTTACGTTAAGGCAAGAATGAATTCTTACAGCAGTGCCAATATTGAGACGATGTATCGCCTGCTGAATGGTAAGATTGTAGCACAGGAATACATCATTAAAAAAGAATGTGATTTTACCAATATTCCGTTAAAAGATCTGCCTACTAAGCCGAATAACCTGATTGCATGTATCGGACGCCACAGAAAAATTATCATTCCGAATGGTGACGATCATCTGGAAGCCGGTGACAGTGTCATTGTGATTGCGAAAGAGCACACGATCAATGATTTCAAGGATATACTTGCGTAGGGAGTCATAAGATATGAATGGAAAAATGGTACGTTATATCCTTGGCAGAATGCTGGGGGTGGAAGCATTGCTCTTGCTTCTTCCGGCATTTGTAGGAATATTATATGGGGAAGAAAAAGAAGCCCTGTCATTTGTGATACCGGCAGTGATTCTGACATGCATTTTTGTAATAGCCGGAAGAAAGAGACCGGAGGGACAGGTGATTTATGGAAAGGAAGGGATGGTTGTTGTTGCCAGTGCCTGGATCACATGGTCCTTATTCGGAGCACTTCCATTTACATTGTCTGGAAGTATTCCGAATTTTGTAGATGCATTTTTTGAGACGGTATCTGGATTTACAACAACTGGATCTTCCGTTTTAAGAGACGTAGAAGCATTACCACAGTGCATGCTGTTCTGGCGAAGTTTCACTCACTGGATCGGAGGTATGGGAGTGCTTGTCTTTGTTCTGATGCTGACGAATCTGGACAAGAAGAATTCCATGTATCTGATGCGTGCAGAAGTTCCGGGACCGGAGAAAGATAAGCTTGTTCCAAAGACCAAAACGACAGCAAGAATTCTGTATGGAATTTATTTTGGACTGACACTGATCCTGGTCATTCTTCTTATGTTTGGAGGAATGAATCTGTTTGACAGTCTGATCCATGCGTTTGGCTCTGCAGGAACCGGAGGATTTTCCAATTATGCAGACAGTGTAGGACATTTTGACAGTGCATATATTGACTACGTTATTTCAATTTTTATGATTCTGTTTGGAATCAACTTTAACCTGTATTATTTTATGCTCCTGGGAGACTTTAAAGCATTCTGGAAAAATGAAGAACTTCGAGTGTATCTTGGAATTATTGCGACAGCAACAATTCTGATCACTTTGAATACAAATCAGATGTATGGCAGTATCATGAAAGCATTCCGGTACGCCTTGTTCCAGGTATCAACGATCATTACGACAACGGGTTATGCGACGACAGATTTCAATCTTTGGCCGACATTCTCCCAGTGTATTGTAGTGTTGCTGATGATCATTGGAGCCTGTGCATCTTCCACCGGAGGCGGTATTAAAGTGTCACGTCTCATGATTGTATTCAAAGGAGTAAAACGAGAAATCAAGCAGCTTGTGCATCCGAAATCTGTGAATCTGATCCGGATCAATAGAAAGAAGATCAGCGATGAGACTTTACGAGGGGTCTATGTATATCTGATGGCATATGCACTGCTGGCAATTGTATCTGTGTTGATCATTTCTCTGGATAATCAGGACTTTACTACGACATTTACATCTGTAATGGCAACACTTAATAATATCGGACCGGGACTTTCGGCAGTCGGACCGACCGGAAATTTTGCAGATTTTTCAATCTTGTCAAAGATTGTATTCTGTATAGATATGCTTGCAGGACGTCTGGAAATCTTCCCGTTCCTTACTTTCCTTACTATGTTTGCATGGAAGAGAAAGTTTTAAAAGGAGAAAGTTATGAAAACAAAGACAAAAGGTTTAATAGCCCTGATTGTGGTAATCGTTGCAGCAATTTATTATTATGTGACTATACCGGCAATCAACATTCACTCTACAGATACGTGGGGAGCAGTATTATTTCTAATCGTAATAGCTTTAATTGTGAAACTCTTTTTTTATGGATTCAGAAATCCTGCGAAAATTCGTATCAGCGATTTGAAAGAGAGCAAAATACTCCGGGCAGGCGTGATACTTTTGCTTGTGCTTGGTGCAGTTTATTTCATTGGAAGTATTTTATCTTCCCCGATTGTTAATGCGAAGAAATATCAGAAGCTGATGAAGATAGAGCAGGGAAATTTTACAGAAGATGTAGAAGAGCTTTCCTTTGACAAGATTCCGCTTCTGGACAGAGATACTGCCGCACTTTTGGGAGACCGTAAGATGGGAAGTATGGTAGATATGGTTTCACAGTTTGAGGCAGATGACATCTATTCCCAGATTAATTATAAGGATAATCCGGTGCGTGTAACGCCACTTCGATATGCCAGTATTATTAAGTGGTTTACGAACCGTTCAGAAGGAATACCGGCATATATTCGTATTAATATGGCAAATCAGAATACAGAGCTTGTAAAGCTGGATAAAGGCATGAAATATGTGAACAGTGAGTACTTTAACCGGAACATTTACCGGCATCTGCGATTTGCACATCCGACATACATTTACGGGGATTTGAGCTTTGAAATTGATGATGATGGTGTGCCATACTGGATCGCGCCGGTGAAAAAATATAACATCGGTCTGTTTGGCGGTGAGACGATCGGTAAAGTTGTGATCTGTAATGCTATTACTGGTGAAACAACGACTTATAAGACAACAGATGTTCCGGAGTGGGTAGACAGAGTCTATTCTGCAGATCTTCTTGTCAATCTGTTTGACTATTATGGAACACTGAAACATGGATTTTTCAACAGTGTGCTGAGCCAGAAAGACTGCCTGAAGACAACAGATGGTTACAATTATCTTGCACTGGACGATGACGTATGGATGTACACAGGCGTGACTTCGGTCAACGGAGATCAGTCTAATGTTGGATTTGTATTATCCAATCAGAGAACAATGGAAACAAAGTATTATGAATGTGAGGGAGCAACAGAAGCTTCCGCTATGTCTTCAGCAGAAGGACAGGTGCAGAATCTGAAGTATACCGCAACATTTCCACTGCTTCTTAATATATCCGGAGAGCCGACTTATTTTATCGCATTAAAGGATGATGCGGGACTGGTTAAGAAATATGCCATGGTAAACGTGCAGAAATATCAGATCGTTGCTATCGGAGACAGTGTGAGTCAGTGTGAGGACAATTATCTGAATCTGCTCTTAAGCAATGGTGTGAAAGAAGAAGCGAAGGACGGCAGAGAGATTGAGACAATCACCGGAGAGATTACAAAGATTGCACAGGCGGTCATTGATGGAACTTCTCATTATTATCTGATGATTGATGGTTCAGAGGATATTTTCGATGTGTCTGTAGTTGATTACATTGATGTAGTCCGGTGTGAAGCAGGACAGACTGTGACGATGGAATATAAGAAAGGCGAGAAGGCAGATACAGTTGTAAGCCTTAAAATTAAGTAACATTTGTGAATAAAATGAAAAATACAGCGGAAGGCTTAGAGCCCTTCGCTGTATTTTTCTATCTTTTGTCTGACGCGTTCTGCTTCATCACCTTCAAGAGGTGTCGGACAGTAATCGTTTTTATTACTGGAAGAAGACAAAGAACAAGGAATGATGTTAATGTTATCGTCATCGGCAACTTTACCGTCTGTGTCGATGGTAAAAGTCTGTTGGAAGATCATCGTATCCTTATCAGAAGGATTTTTATTTCCCCCAAAACAGAAGTTTCCCAGACTGTAGGCAATATATTTTCCATTATACTTTTCAATGCCTTCCAGTACATGTGGGTGATGACCAATGACAAGGTCGGCTCCTTCATCGATGGCCAGATGTGCAAGTTTTTTCTGGGTAGCATTTGGTGTGTATTCTTTTTCAATTCCCCAGTGGAAATTAACGATAATAATCTGTGCCCCTGCATCTTTTAAGGCCTGGATATTTTCTTTGACTTGCGTTGCTTTCTGCTCATGCTCGGCAAGTTCATAGATACCGGTAAGTCCGACTTTAATACCTTTTACATCCACCACAATGACATTTTCATAGCCAAATGTAGCAATGCCTGCGTTTGACAGATTTTCGATGGTATCTTCCTGGCTTTTTGTGCCGTAGTCTTTGCTGTGGTTGTTTGCAATATTGGCGGCTTCCACGGAACTTCCGGTTAAAATGTCAGTATATTTGGCAGGCCCTTTAAATGCAAAGGTTTTATCAGCCCGGCTCGTCTCTTCGGTCAGTGTTCCCTCAAAGTTTACAACAGACAAATCATCAGCTTCTAAGATAGAACGGACATTTTTAAAGAAATAGTCTGCGCCATATTCGTTGTAGTAAGCATTAAAGCTGGTGGACTGATCAAAACTTTCATCAGTTCCAAGTGTGCAGTCCCCCATAGAACTTATAGTGATGGTGGTAGGTCCCTTTGAGGAGCTGCCTTTTTTCCCCTTGTCAGAGTTAGTATCTGTGTTAATGACAAGTTCTTGCGTTTTTACAGCAGAAGTGTCAATTTTTTCTTTGGAAGAGGAAGTGTCCTTACTTTTGGCTGTCTGCTTCGGGGAAGTCTTAACGGCTTCTTTTGTGTCAGTATGTTTATGCAACAGATGACGGATGCCATATATTGTGCTAAATAGAATCAGACAGGCTGTACATAACATGCCTCCAAGCAGCATGGCGCGTTTTCTTTTTCTGCGTCTGAGGCGTCTGCGCCTGGCTTCCATCTGGCGTCTTTTTGATGCTTTGATTCCGGAATTGTTATCGCTCATAGTATTTTGTTACCTTTTCATTCGTTGTAGAAAATATGCATAAAAACAGACAGTCCATCTTAAGATAGACTGTCCGCTTGTTTCATTATTTGATCCATTTAATTTAAAAGAGTGCAGCCATCCAAATTAATGTCCTTTAATTCTGCTTTTTCTGCGCTGATACTTACATAAAAATTGATACCGCATTCCTCGGAGAGTTTTTTCAGACGGTCAATAAATCCCGGAATATTTTCAATGGAAATATCTGCGTGTTTTAAAATACCATCGATAAAAATGCACTCAATATCGTGGTTGGAGCTATACATTCCATATAAGAAACCAATGTACTCATCGGTATTCGTAATAGATGGAAAATCATCCATACAAATTGTACGGATATCAAATGCAACACTTGCGGTATCGCGATGAGTCTTTTTGATAAAAACGACATTACCTTTACATTCTTTCGCCTGCTTATTTGCCTGCTCGATCATTTGTTGTGTTTTTCCGCTGCCTTTAGGGCCAGTTAATAAATTTACCATGGCAAACTCTCCTTTATGTATAATATTATACCGGCATATCCAGTATCGAATAGTTGTTGTTTATATTATACACTAAAGTACAGACAGTAACAACCTGAAAAAAGAAGTTTTTAGACGATTCCATGAGAATTTTTGAATAATCTTAGAATAAGCATGACAGTTAAAGATAGAATAGGAAAAATGTAAACCTGCCAGAGATATATGGGTTTTATATAGATATATAGATAAATCCAATTTGACGAAGCGCTTATAAGCGTAGGATAATATAAAGATAGAAAGATGGGGGATTTATAACTATTGGAGAAATTTATGGAAAAAATAACAAGAGAAGAGCTATTAAAAGCGAAGATTCCGGGAGAAGAGACGAAAATTCAAGTGAAGACAGGATTCTGTGGATTTTGTGGTGGAGACTGCCTTTTAGATTTTTATATAAAAGACGGAAAAATCATAAAAACAGAAGGCAATTGTACACTTCCGGGAGCAAATGGACGTGTGTGCGTGAAAGGTGCTGCGATAAAACAGGCACTTTACAATTCAGACCGGATCCTATATCCGATGAAACGTGTCGGAAAACGTGGAGAAGGAAAGTTTGAACGGATTAGCTGGAAAGAAGCACTTGATACGATTGCAGAAAAGATGCAATCAGTAAAAGAGACTTATGGTCCGGAACAGACGATGGTCTATGTAGGACATCCGAAGTGGTTCAGACCACAGATAACAGAATTTGTAAATAAATATGGAACACCAAATTATGGAACCGAGTCCAGTACATGTGCTTATGCACTTATGATGGCCAACCAATGCAATTTTGGACAAAATATTATGCTGATGCCACCAGATTTTGGACGGTGCCGGACTCTGGTCGTATGGGGCGTGAATCCTTTATACAGTAATTCTGTCAAAGGCGGTGCCGGATTTTTACATGCAGTTGACCGGGGTGCGAAAGTGATTGTTGTTGATCCAAAGTGTACACCGACTACAGAATATGCACAGTTACATCTTCGTCCGATTCCAGGAACAGATGGCGCACTGGCACTGGGCATGGCAAGAGTAATCATCACAGAAAATCTGCATGATTGTGAATATATTGAAAAGTATACTTATGGATATGAAGAATATAGAGACTATGTTATGGATTTTACTCCTGAAAAAGTTGAAGAGATTACAGGAGTTCCGAAAAGCGATATGATAAGGACTGCCAGAATGATTGCAGCAGAGGGACCGACTTCCATTATGTTATCGGCATCACCAGTCGTACATAATATAAATGGGGTGCAAAATGGACGGGCAATCGGACTATTGATGGCGCTTACTGGTAATTTTGGGATTCCGGGAGGTTTTGCAGGTCCGGGACCTGCAAGAGCTATGCTGAAAGATTCTTTCATGGGTACAAAAAAAGACCGTGAGCATCCGGAAAAAGGAGTGAATTATGGAGAGTTTCCAGCGTGGGACAAATTAACTTCCAGAGAGCTGCAGGTAGAACATATTGCAGATTTTCTCCTTGGAAATGGCAAATATCCAATCCGTAATCTCATTTCCTTTGGAATAAACCATCATATGTGGCCAAGACCGGACCGGATCGAAGAGGGAATGAAACAGGTGGAATTTTTCTCCTGTGCAGATTTATATATGAATGATACATGTAAATATGCAGATATCCTGCTTCCGGCTGCTGTTACACAGGAACGGGAGCAGGTTGAACTGCTGGGACCACAGATGGTCTATTATCAGCCAAAAGTTGTAAAGAACCAGGGAGAAACAAAGAATGATATGGAAATTCTTTTAGAGCTTGCAAAGCGGCTTGGATTTACACTTGGCAATCCAACGTATCGTACTTATGAAGAATATCTGGAAGATCGGTTAAGTCCGACAGGACTTACATTGGACGAGTTAAAAGAACATGGTATGATGCCGGCAAAACATATTATGCCAGCCAGAACAACAGAGGATATCATGAAGGTCCATACGCCTACCGGAAAGATTGAGTTCGTATCTACGATTCTTAAAGCCTGTAAGAAAGAGTGGCATGAAGGAGTTCCGGCATATCATGATTTCCGGGAAACATTGCCGATGAAAGAGTATCCGCTTATATTAAGTACCGGAAGCAGAAAACCGCAGCTATTTCATTCCAGGACCTATCGGCTGCCATGGCTGGTAAATCTGGAGGATTGTCCGATTGTAGAATTACATCCGGAAGATGCCGAAAATTACAGCGTGAAAACAGGAGAGATGGTCACACTTGAGACTCCGGTCGGAAAGATGGATATGGAGGCAGTGGTGAATTCTTCTTGCCTCCAAGGTGCTGTAAATGTATATCATGGTGCCGGGAATTACGACATTAATCTTTTGATCGATGACCAGTACATTGATCCGATATCAGGATTTCCGGGATTCAAATCTTATTGTTGCAGAATTGTGAAAAAGGGGGCATAATAATGAGCAGAGTAGAATGTGATAAAGCACGGTGTTCCGGGTGTCTGGCCTGTATAGTTGCCTGCCTGGACCAACATTATGATGAGGCTGACGGATACGCAGTTCCAGCGAGAATATATGAGATGCAAAAAAGCGGGGACAGTGATCTCGAAATATATGTGACAAGGAGCTGTCTGCATTGCGAGGAGGCAGCCTGTTTAAAAGTCTGTCGTTATGGAGCTCTAAAAAGAGACGAAAGAGGTTTTGTAATACCAGTCAGAGAGAATTGCAAAGGGTGTAAGATGTGTCTGAAAGCCTGCCCTTATGATGTGCCAAGATTTGATTCTGAACATAAAATTGTCAAATGTGACGGTTGCTCTGTGAGGGTAGCAATGGGATTGGAACCTGCATGTGTAAGGGCTTGTAACACAGGGGCGTTAAAGCTTGTATAATAGATGAAGGAAATAATATAAAAGGTAGAGAGATGAATATAATAAAGAAATTAGAAGACAGCATTTGGGCAAAAGTGATTCTTGCGGTAGTTGTAGTAGTCATTGCATTTGCAGCCAGATCCATGCTTGAGAACAAGCATGAGGAGAGCAAGATTGACAAGCAGACAGCAGGAAAGACAATGCGTGAGACGAGTTATGCAGAGACAGTTCCGGAAGATGATCCTATTCTGAATGTGTTTAAAAATGCTTATCCGACAGCGGAAGTATTACTTGCCTGTAGAGAAGATGTGACAGATGATGGGCTGGATGATCTTGTTGTAATCTGTAAAATGGAAGAAGGTAACCGGACAATTGTTGTAACAGATAAGGGAGATAGTACGAATTATGATTTTTCAGATCCGATACCTGCACCGGTAGAGAATCAGAAAATTCAGTTTAAGAACATTGATAAAGAAGGAGAAATCGAGATTATTATTACTGGAGAAAAAAAAGGAGCCGTAGGTTATGCCATCTATCGTATGATAGACGGCCAACCGGTGGATCTTTTTGGAGAGGGAATGGAGGACTGCTGCTAAATGCAGAACTTGTAACCTTTTCCCCAGACAGTACAGATATGAGTTGGATGAGAAGGATCTTCTTCCAGCTTATCCCTTAGCTTTTTGATGTATACGAGGATGGTACTGTCATCGCAATTATCACTTCTCCAGACTTTGGAGAACAGCTCCTGTTTGGAAAAGATGTACTCTGGATTTTCAATAAAGAGATAGAGAAGGGAGAATTCCTTAGAAGTAAGGGATATCTCCTTTCCGTTTTTCAGTACAGTCTGAGAATCCATCCGCAGTGCGAAAGGACCTTTTTTTACTTCGGTAATCACCTCATCGGAGCTTGAAACATACTGATTCGTGCGCCGGACCATGGCACGGATCTTAGACACCAGTACAGTTTTGCTGAACGGTTTTGTAATGTAATCATCGGCACCAAGTTCCAGACCTTTGACCTGAGCCGAGTCCTCACCACGTCCACTTAAGAGGATGACCGGAGTATAGTTCTGACTGCTGCGGATCACCTTTAAAATGGAAAACCCGTCCTGATCCGGCATAATGATATCCAGTAAGATTAAGTCAAATGTATTGGCTTTCAGGATATCAAGTGCAAGTGTGCCGTTATCTGCACAGGTGACAGCGATATGTTCCTGTTTAAGGGTCATACTGACTGCTTTTAAAATGGAAGGTTCATCATCTATAATAAGAACCGAGATATCTGGCATTTTGTAAATACCTGCCTTTCTGTTATTGTAATCATGAAAAAACATATTAACATAAAGCTATTATATCTATGAAAAAATTTAAAGTCAACTATAAGGGAATGAGAAGAAATAATGAATAGGAAAAGAAAAGAATTGATTATTTCAGTGACCGGAGTGTTGCTGTTGCTGTTAAGCGCAGTATTCTGTTATCAAACTGTACGAGATGCAATCATTGATAATGAAAAAGAAAGTATTCAGAATATTGCAGAAGTCAGTTCGCATAGCTTAAAAGCGACTCTTCAAGGGAAAAGTAATCTCGTATATGCTGCATTATCTGGGGATATGGCAAGCGAAGAGAGTATAGAAGCAAGTTTATTGAAGATTGGAGAAAAGGGGAAATATATCCGTCTGGATCAAGTTAGTCAATTGCAAGACTGGGAAGTAGATTCCTGCGAGGAGGCAGGAAAAAATCCAGGACACGTTATTGCAGGACCAATAAGGAAAACATATAGCGGAGGATATGTACTTTATCTGACAAAAGCAGTCTATATGAACCGCAGCATTGCGGGATATGTTCAGATTGAATTGAATCTGGATGAGATTTATGAAGGAGAACAGGATCTTTCTAATCTTAATGTGGGTAATCAGGGATACTGTATTGTAAAAGATATTGATGGTACAACAGTCATGGCAGATGCAAGAAATGAAAAAGAAGAAATCTCATTTTCAAGTAAAGATGTATCCGGCTGTGAAGTTGTATGGTCTTATGAAGTAGAAGGCGGCTCGCCAAAGAAGACTCAGAAACTTGTGGCATACAATACCGTTGATTTCAATGGGGTTCAATTCGTGCTTTGCGTGGTGGAAGATTACAGGGATATTACTGCACCGATTGTGAAGATTGCTTTTTATTTGTCATTATTTGGTGTGCTGATTTTGATCTGGGTTGGAATTTTCGGATATCGGATTTTAAAGCAGCAAAAAGAAGAAGAGAAGCTTAAGATAGCGCTGGCACATGAAAAAGAACTCAATGAGGCAAATGAAGCAATGAAGAATCAGGAAAGTCTGATGCAGAAATATAATCATTCGAAAACGATGACATTTCTAACAGGAGCGCTGGCACATGAGTTTAATAATCTTATGACTCCGATTGTGCTATATAGTGAACTATTATCAGATAATGACACAGTCGTGCAAGAGATGCCGGAAGAGGTCTATGAATTAAACATGTCAGCAAAAAGATGTGAAGAACTGGCAAAACAGCTTTTGGATTATAGCAGACAGGGAAGAGCAGAGAGAGTATTATCAGAGTATAATGCCACATTTGCCGTGGAGAGCAGTATTAGTATTGTAAGCAGGCTGATTCCGGAGAATATTAAATTTGAGACATCTGTATGCAGTACATCTTATTATATAAAAGGTCAGGTGGGAGCGCTGAATCAGATCATACTGAATCTGGTAACGAATGCTATCCATGCAATCGGAGATAAAAAAGGACGCATAAAACTTCAGTTTGGATTAAGTGTAGATGATGGACAGATGGTAAGGCTTGTGGTAGAAGATAATGGCTGTGGTATTCCAAAAGACCTTCGAAAGCATGTGTTTGAACCGTTTTTTACAACGAAAAAAGATGGGAAAGGAACCGGAATTGGACTGACTGTAGTGAAACGTATGGTAGAAGAACACGGAGGCTGGATACAGGTGCAGAGTGAAGAGGAAAAAGGAACAACATTTATTATGAATTTTCCAAGAGTAGACGATTCTGAATAAGAGTTTATTACTTAAAAAGAGCAGCCACAATTGCGGCTGCTCTTTCGTAAATACTTGTTTAAAGAATATCTTATTCATATGCCTGACGATCTTTCAGGTCTTTATTTAAATAAGATGTAGCTGTCTTGGAGATATCTACTGCTTCATCATCGGAGATATCATCAATCTTCTTAGCTTCGTTGTACCAGTCTTCGAATGTCATACCAAGTGGGAACTTGTCATCAACGTTCTTCTTGATAAATTCATCAAAATCATCAACACCAGCATCTTTTGAAATATCTGTTGTCATGAATTTACTTACGTCACTGACACGAGGAATTTCCTCTTCCGGAATCTGTGGATACTGTGTGTAGTAGTTCTCAAAGTTTTCAATATTCTTTTCAGAGAAGTGCCATGTGATTGTACGTCCTTCAGCAACTGTCTTCATATAGATGGTACGAAGAGCTACATAAGGATCAACGTCAAATCCGTCTGCGAACATCATAGCTGCATTGTATGGATGCGTGTACATGTATTCGATAGCCATCTCATGGGCATATACAAGACGTCTTGCAAGCTCTGGGTGATTCTCTTTGAAATCGTTAGACATAGCATAAATACAGCAAAGTCCCCATGTATCAGCAGTAGCGTCAGAGTCAACATTAGCTCCGCCCCAGCCGATTCCGAGAATATGTCCAAATCCTTCGAACTCAGCGATGGAAGCATAAGGGTCGCAGCATGTGAAAGCATCAATCTGTCCGGCTTTCAGTGCGAACATAGCATCCTGAGATCCCATGTCTACGATGTTGTAACTGGAAGCATCAGCTGGGATTCCAAGCTTTTTGGACCATGTTAAAAATTCAGGATCGATTTCAGGTTCCGCGGTCATGGAAATTGTTTTGCCGACTAACTGGGAAGGATCTGTAATGTCGTTACTTGCTACGAGATAACGTGATCCACCCATGTGGTTCGCAGCAGCCATTGAGAATGGAGCGCCCTGGTTTACTGCACGGATCGCACCTTCGATACCCGTATATCCCACGTCCATAGCACCGCTTGTGAGTGCTTTCAATGTCTCACCGGATTTTGTTACATTTACATTCAGTCCTAAAGCTTTGTAAATACCGGCTTTCTCACCAATGATAGCACCGACCATGTGGTCACAGTTGAAGTATCCCATCTCGATGGTGTAGTTCTTATCTGCATCAGATAATTCGCCAAAATCAAATTTTTTGGCTGCTTCCTCTGGATTATATCCTGTTGCTTCTACGTCTTTAGTGGCTTGATTGTCTTTACTACTATCGTGACATGCAGTTACAGTAGGGACAAGGAGTGCCATAACAAGAAGTACAGATACAATTCTTTTTTTCATAGTTCTCCCTCCAAAATATTAATAATTGTTAATAAATATGTGATTATAATAGCAGATACAAAATGAAATAGAAAGACATATAAATGAATATTAATAATTTTGATAAAGAAAAGTGAATCTATTGGAAATATTAATAAAGTATAGAAAAATTCAATAAAACTATGAAAACTATCAATTCGACATTTGAGACGAGGAGATTTAAAATATATATCAGCAGGGAGTCAATCCCCCAGCTGATATAGCCTCCGGCAGGGCGCACATTGTCCGGTGGACAATGGTTTTGCGCCGACCGAAACGGAGTGTAGACTTGCAGAGGTGCGCAGTAGAAGTATGTCATGCAATTGCATGACGCGCACCTCGCAGCAAGAATGCCGAGGCATTCTTGAAATTAAAAAGACATTTTTTAGAAAGACATGGGGAAAAGAGGAAAAAGAGAATAATGAGATTGGATTACATAAGAAGTTTTATTAATGTTGTCAACTGTAAAAGCTTTTCTGTTGCTGCAAAAAAAGCATTTGTCTCACAGCCGACAATCAGTACTCACATCAAGCAATTGGAAGCGGAATTGGGAGTCCAGCTTTTGGTTAGATCAACAAAAGATGTGATATTGTCAGAAGAGGGAGTTCTGTTTTATCCATATGCAGTCAGGCTTCTGGAGACGGAAAATGAGGCACTGGCACATTTGAATAAGACGGACGCAAAAGTAAAAGGAACTGTAACGATTGCTGCTTCATCAGTTCCGGGGAATTATATTCTTCCGAGGATTTTGAAACAGACCAGACTTAAATATCCTGAGATTGATTATCGTATGCTGGAAGGAGACAGCAGTCAGGTGATCCAGTCGGTCTTAAGATTTGAAGCAGATCTTGGAATAGGGAGTATTTGTACCAATCATGAGAAATGTATGTGTATGCCGCTTCTAAAAGATCAGATTGTACTTGCGACACCGAATACAGAAGAATATCGGAGTCTGAATGGGGTATTTCCGCTTGATAAGCTGAAGAAAGAGACATTTGTTATACGGGAATCAGGCAGTGGAACAAAGATTGCATATGAAAGCATTGAGAAAGCGCTGAATCTGCATGCAAAGCCGTTGAAGATTGCCATGCAGGCAGAATCTTCCGATCTGGTCCGGAGAAGTGTAGAAGAAGGAATGGGAATTGCATTTGTAAGTAGTCTGGCAATTCAGGATTCTCTGGCATTTGGGAAATTATTGAAGTTTGAATTCCCGAATGTGAATACAGAGAGACAGATTTATCTTTTGTATCATAAAGACCGGATTATGACCCTTCCTATTACAAGTGCGATTAAGTCTATCAGGCAGCAATGTCAGAAGATTTCAGGATAATACTTTAATATGATTATCTTTTACAGAAAATCCTGCTCCCCCTGCAGGGTTTACCATAATTAAGAATGTGCAAAAAAAAGAAAGAAGCGTGTTTCGGTTGATGGAAATGCGCTTCTTTCTATATATGTAAAAAATATTCAAGAATTTGATGCCTGTAGTTTGTTCCACATTTGAAATTCTGGCATCAGATAGATAACAGGCAATCTGGTGTCCATGCCCTTTAATGTTACCTATTGAGCTCTCCACTTGAGAAGTACTTTCTCAGCAAGAACCATGATTGTATCGATCAGGAATCCGATAAGACCTGCGATGATCATGTAAGCGATGACCTTCTCAGTCTGCATCTTCCCCTGAGCTTCCACCATACAGTAGCCGAATCCGGCACTGGTCGCAATGAACTCCGCTCATATAACAGACATCCAGCCAAGTCCGATTGCAAGTCTCACACCAGTCATAACACCTGGAAGAGATCCCGGAAGGACGATGTCTTTTATGATACTCAGTGTATTTGCACCCATCGAACGAGCTGCATTGTAAAAGTCCTTGCTGATATCCTGTACTCCTGAAATTGTATTCAGAATAATCGTAAACACACCACTGAATGCAATCAGGAAAATTGTAGGGCCGTCTCCAATTCCGAACCATACAATTGCAAGAGGAACCCATGCCATAATCGGTACCTGTCTTAAAGAGTTCATAAATGGTGACAAAGCTCTTAAGATTTTAGGCGAGTATCCCATGATCATTCCAAGCGGAAGTCCGATGATGAATGCATAGAACGCCCCAGTCAGTACACGGCGCATCGTAATTCCAAGATTGCGAAGTACATACATATCTGATAAAGAATAGACAACTTCTTTGATAACATCTTCAAAATAAGGAAAGATAAAAGGTTTTGCTACAACATGTGCAGCTACAGTCCAAATTCCACAGATGAAGATCAGTGCAATCAGTGCAGCAAAGTTGTGGTGCCTTCCGCCCATCTTCCGCCAGCGATTACGATCTGCATTGTTGGTAGCAGCCTGCATTCTGTTGACCTGTTGATTTGCTTCATTATTACTGTTCCCCAAAATCTGTCTGCCTCCTTTCTTTGTCTATTTATTAACTTTTTTTTATAATATACAGTAGAATCATACCAAAAAGTGCAAATATTAAATATATTTATTAAGGAATAAAATATTATGTTTTGTTAATATTTATATTTTTAATAAACGAACAAAAATATTTGGTTTACATATATAATAGCAACGTATATTTGGACGAAAAATGGGAGGAAAGTTATGGAAAAGCCATCAATTGAGTACATTAGTGCCTGTGCTTGATGCGAAGTATTTGAAGGCTTGGTTCAAGCCTTGGAGAAGGAGTATGAAGGCAAAGTCCATGTAAAGGTTTACAAAGCGGGGGAAGACTTTGACTATATTCCGAAATACGGTGCAGTTACCAAAAGCATGGTTGTAATTAATGAAAAGAAAGCAGTCACAAAGCTGACGAAACCAGCGATACGAAAAGCATTTGAGGAGGCATTAAAGACATGTTAGCCGAATTTGGGGGATTTTTGGAGAAGATCATAGCATCTACATGGAATATGCTGAATAGTTCATCTCCTTGGATTATTTTTAGTTTTCTAGTTGCTGGATTATTACACGAATTTCTGAAACCGGAAAAGATTCAGAAGACAGCCATTGGTTCTGGAAAGATCAGTGGCGTGTTCTGGACAACTATATCAGGAATGTTTATTCCAATCTGCAGCTGTGGAACGATTCCACTTGGAATCAGTATGTATTACAGTGGAGCCTATCTTGGACCGACGCTGGCATTTATGACCAGTACACCGATGATTAATCCGATTGCATTACTTCTGGCTTATGGTCTTCTTGGAAAAGAGATTGCAACGATTTATCTGATTACAGGATTCGTGGCACCGATGGTTATCGGTATGATAGCCAATAAGTTTGCCGGAAATGAATTACATATTGGTCTGAGGAATAAGGAAATAAAACAGACCATATTAGAGAATGATGAAGATGGGGAAGAAGACGCTGTAAGCTCGGAACCGTTGATTCAGCTTGAATTTGAAGAGCCGGGCTTTTGGGACAAGATTAAATCCGGAATGCGTTGGTCATTTACGGAATTAAGTGTAACAATCTGTAAATATACCGTGTCTGGAATGCTGATCGCGGGGCTGATATTCAATGTTGTACCACAGTCATTTATTCAGGATTATCTTGGACAGCCGGGATTTGTATCACTGCTTGGAATTACCGTAATCGCTGCACTTATGTATGTATGTGCAGTTGGACACATTCCGTTTATTGCAGCGCTTGTTGCCAGCGGAGCAGCACCTGGAGTTGCCATTACATTTTTAATGGCAGGTGCAGGGACGAATATTCCGGAACTTCTGACAATCAGCAGAATGATTGGAAAACGTTCCATGATTATGTACTTTACAATGGTTGTCATAATTTCTAATGTAGTTGGATATTTAACGAACCGTCTTTTGATGCCGGGATTTACACCAGTGTTGGATTATAACCAGACACAACACACAATTTCTTATGCAAATAAGATGATTATTGGTTTCCCGGACTGGGCACAGCATATCAGCAGTGTGATTCTGATCTGCTATGCAATAGTTGCACTGTACAAATATATCAAAGGAAAGACTACAAAATAAGGCAGCGGTATAGATGAGGATTGATAAAACGATAGGTATCATTGGCGGAATATTTATACTGGCAGGTATTGGTTCTATGCTGTTCCTTCCAGGAGAGAAGAAATGGAATAAAGATGCAGATATCCGTGTGGGATCCGGAGCAGATATATCCGGTGTGATCATGGAGGAGACTTTACAGAAAATAAATGAGAAATATAAAGTTTCCACTTCCACGGAGAGCTCATCTTTTCAGGACTGTTGCAGCAATACTGCTCAGTGGGCGCTCAATGCCAAAGAAATTAATGTGGGATTTTATTGTCCACACATTGCAAAACATACCATTAAAAATAACGAAGATGTGGAAATCTACGGTCCGGTTCTCATGAATGGAGAGACTATTGTTTATAAAAAAGACTGGGCAGATGTAAAAAATGTAGGAATTACGCAGGGCAGACAGCAGGAAAAAGCACTTGCAAAGGCTGCGTACCCTCAGATTGAAGGATTTGATGAGATCACACAGAAAGGTATTCTGTATGCCATGGAAGATGAGCAGGTAGATGCAGCAATTCTGGATATTACAAAGGCGGCAGAAGTCAGCGATATTGCGACGATGCCTCTTTCAGATAACGACTACATTTCTTATGTATTGATCGTAGATAAGGAATTTGAACAGACGGAAGCATTTCGTAATTTTATAGAAAGCTATAACAAAGCAGTTGAAAAATTGAATGACCCGTGCTATCTGGCTAAAAAATTAAAAGTAAGTAAAGAATGGGTCGAAGAGAAACAGATCAAATTTTTGCCACTGGAAACAAAGAACTAGAGAAGGAGTCAAAGAAAAATGTCAATTTCAGTACAGGGAATATCAAAAAGCTTTAAAGGAAGAAGAAAAGGTGAGCCTGACAATCAGGTGTTAAAAGATGTTTCTTTTGAGATAGAAGAAGGACAGTTCGTATGTCTGTTGGGACCGTCTGGCTGTGGCAAGACAACAACACTTACAATTGTTGCAGGATTCCAGAAACCGACAGAAGGAATTATTGAAGTGAATGGGAATGTAGTTACAAAACCAGGACCGGATCGTGCATTTATGTTTCAGAATTATGCATTATTCCCATGGTTAAAAGTCGGTGAGAATATCGAATATCCGATGAAGAAGATGAAAGTGCCAAAAGAAGAGAGAAAGAAGAAGTTAAAAGAACTTTTGGAGATGGCACAGCTTACAAAATATGAGAACTATTATATTCATGAGATTTCAGGAGGTATGAAACAGAGAGTTGCACTTCTTCGTGCCCTTGCATGTGATCCGAAGGTACTTCTCATGGACGAACCACTTGGAGCGGTTGACTTCCAGATGCGTCAGCTTCTTCAGAGACAGCTTGAGGATATTCTTGGACAGAAAAAGACAACATCACTGATGGTAACCCACGATGTAGACGAGTCCGTATATTTAAGTGACCGTGTCATCGTAATGTCCAGAGACCATGGTAAAATCCTTGAGGATTTAAAGATTGATCTTCCAAGACCAAGAGACCGCACGAATCCACAGTATCACGCATATGTGGATCAATTAACAGAGATTCTGAAGTCTGCACTGAGCGGTGGCGTCTATACTCAGGAAGACAAAGACATTATGGAGTTTATCCAGGGAGTTGAGAGTGCGAAGAAGCCGGCAGCAGATACGGCAGGAGCGACAGCTTAAATAAATCATACAGACATTAGCGCTGACTTTTTAAAGAACATACAGAGATGAGCGCCTGTGTGAGAAGAGTCGGATGTAAGATGAATGGTTATGTGAAAAAGATAATAAAAAATATTAATAAATAAGGAAGAAATTGGGAAAATGTTAGACAATAATATACAGAATAATACACAGAACGAGAATAAAAAGGTAGTTCAGAACGGAATACAGAATGTACATCAGAAATTTACCGAAAGACAGAATGAGTTAAGATTATATATCATTAATTTTACCATTGATAATAAACGTCCATATAATCTGGAGAGCGATAAAGAAGTTACACGTCAGGTACTTCAGATGGATGAGCAGGAATATGAAGAGATTATTCAGTGCCTGATTGATAAAGATGGAATGGTCGTTGATGAGGAAGCAAAAAATGTAAACTTTATTTATCCGGTATCATCACTGGAGACGAATCACCGTGTAACTTTGGCGGATGGCCGTGAATTTACAGCGATGTGTGCGATTGACGCTATGGGAGCAGCATTTACATTTCATCAGGACACAGAAGTGCATTCAGTATGTGCAATGTGTGAAGAACCAGTCTATGTAAAGATTGTAGATGGAAAGGTAGCAGACTATTCACCGAAGACTCTGCATGCCCTTACATTTCCATTAGGGGAACTTGCAAATTGGGCAGGATCATGCTGAAACGTTATGAATTTCTTCTGCAGTTCTGCAGAATTCGATGAGTATGTTACAGAAATGGAGCTGGATCCGAATGATGTGATCAAGGCGGATATTGACCGGGCACTGATTGAGGCAAAAGCAACATTTGAAGTATAAAAAATTATATTCCAAGGAGGAAAAAAGACATGAAAGTAGCTTATTTATTTGAGTCAGAGCACGCAAGGGAGATTTTGGAGAATATGATCATTCCGCAGCTTGAGGAGGATCGTCATGGAGTAGAGGTTGCAGGAATGATGTTCTTCTTCGATAATGCATATATGCTTGTTGAGGGATCAGATATTGCTGCAAGACTTCAGGCATTAAGCGAGAAGACAGGCATGCTCCTTATGGCATGCGACAGATGCTGCTATCAGAGAGATATCGCTGACAAGCTGATCGCACCGGCAGGAATCGGATGCTTCCCGAATGTATATGCAGCACTGGCACCGGCTGGAGTTGATCAGGTAATTACACTGTAATTATTCGGAAAATTCAAAAGAGGTAAGAGCAACAGGATCAATGGGATGATGACCGTTGATCCTGTTTGTATGCATTTTAAAAAGTTTTCCATTAAATGGGGAGGACTTACAGAACTTTATAATCGCCTCCAAATTATCGTCCAGGAAACGAAGCGCGAAGCCACAGCCACTTTTAAATTCCTGAGGAAGCGGCATCAGTGCAGCACGAATGTCGTTTGTGTTTTCTTTCGCGCATTTGTCTGCGCACATAGCATCTGTAGTTGTATTGAAAGTCAGGATATAATAAAACTCTTTATGAGTAGTCATTGTCAAAAACCTCATTTTCATATGTAAAATTTTAAGAATGTCTCGGCACATCCATAATCCTTTTTAGCTGGAGTAAAGTTGTTGTTTGCTTTATCATGTACACACTGCCAAAGACTATATCTTAGTAAGAATTGTAGAACTTTCATCGCGGAAGGGCAAATCTTATTAGAAAATCCTATAAATAAAAAAGGGAAAAATGATAAAGAGTGATAAATGAAGAGATGATAAATGAAGATGGAAAATATGATTGAAAACTTCGGATTGAGTCTTGACTTATATTATCATTCTCCTTATAATAATGAAGAATATGAAAGAGACATGGAAGAGGAGTATTAAGAGCCTATCGTTTTCAGAGAGTTGCCGGCAGGTGCAAGGCAATGACGTAATCTCCCAACTCGCCTCGGAGTTCTTCTGCTGAACAGGTCAGACATTTATCGTAAGGACAACATAGGCAGGAGCGGGACTTCCCGTTACAGAAGCAATGAGTGCATATGAGAATTCATATGAAGAAGAGTGGTACCACGGAATCAAGCCTTTTCGTCTCTTTGGAGATGAGAAGGCTTTCATTTATTTTAGATGCAGTATTGCAGAAAGAGAGGAAATCAATATGTCTAAGATACCTTACAATCATAAGGCAATCGAAAAAAAGTGGCGTGATAAATGGGAAGAGAATCCGGTCAATGTCCAGTTTGATGAGAATGGAAAGAAAAAAGAAAAATATTACTGCCTGGATATGTTCCCATATCCTTCAGGTAACGGACTTCATGTAGGTCATTGGAGAGGATATGTAATTTCTGACGTATGGAGCAGATATAAATTACAGCAGGGTTATTATATCATTCATCCAATGGGCTGGGATGCATTCGGACTTCCGGCAGAGAACTACGCAATTAAGATGGGAGTTCACCCGGAGATTTCAACAGCAGCTAATATTAAAAATATTAAGCGTCAGATCAATGAAATTGCGGCTCTTTATGACTGGGACCGTGAAGTCAATACAACAGATCCGAACTTCTACAAGTGGACACAGTGGATTTTTGTAAAGATGTTCAAAGAAGGACTTGCTTATGAGAAAGAGTTCCCGATCAACTGGTGCCCATCCTGTAAGACAGGTCTTGCCAATGAAGAGGTTGTAGGCGGAAAATGTGAGCGTTGTGGAGCTGAAGTTACAAAGAAGAATCTTCGTCAGTGGATGCTTCGTATCACAAAATATGCAGACAGACTTCTAAATGATCTGGACAAGCTTGACTGGCCTGAGAAAGTTAAGAAGATGCAGGCTGACTGGATTGGAAAATCATACGGTGCAGAGGTAGATTTCCCAGTAGAAGGAAGAGATGAGAAAATCACAGTTTATACAACAAGACCAGATACACTTCACGGAGCAACATTTATGGTACTGGCTCCGGAGCATGAACTTGCTAAGAGCCTTGCAACAGACGAGACAAAAGATGCAGTAGAAAAATACATTTACGATGCATCTATGAAATCTAATGTTGACCGTATGCAGGATAAAGAAAAGACAGGCGTATTTACAGGAACATATGCGATCAACCCGTTAAATGGAGCAAAAGTTCCAATCTGGTTATCTGATTATGTACTGGCTGATTACGGTACAGGAGCTATTATGTGTGTACCTGCTCATGACGACCGTGACTTCGAGTTTGCAACAAAATTCAATATCCCGATCATTCAGGTTATTGCAAAAGATGGTAAAGAGATTGAGAATATGACAGAGGCTTATACTGAAGCTGTCGGAACAATGATCAATTCCGGTGAGTGGAATGGTATGGAGTCTGCCGTACTGAAAAAAGAGGCACCACATATCATCGAGGAGAGAGGAATCGGACGCGCAACCGTAAACTACAAGCTGCGTGACTGGGTATTCTCACGTCAGAGATACTGGGGAGAGCCAATTCCGATCGTTCATTGTCCGAAGTGTGGAAATGTTCCGGTACCGGAAGAAGAACTGCCACTTCGTCTGCCAGAGGTGGAATCCTATGAGCCGACAGGAACTGGTGAGTCACCGCTTGCTGCAATCGATGAGTGGGTAAACTGCAAGTGTCCACAGTGTGGCGCTGACGCTAAGAGAGAGACAAATACAATGCCACAGTGGGCAGGATCATCATGGTATTTCCTGCGTTATGTGGATAATCATAATGACAAAGAACTGGTTTCCAGAGAAAAAGCGGATGAGATGCTTCCGGTAGATATGTACATCGGTGGAGTAGAGCATGCCGTTCTTCACCTTCTGTATTCCAGATTCTATACAAAATTCCTGAACGACATCGGAGTCATTGACTTTGACGAACCATTCCACAAACTGTTCAATCAGGGAATGATCACTGGTAAGAATGGTATCAAGATGAGTAAGTCAAAAGGAAATGTCGTATCACCGGATGATCTTGTAAGAGATTATGGATGCGATTCCCTGAGAATGTATGAGCTTTTCGTAGGACCACCGGAGTTAGACGCAGAGTGGGATGACCGTGGAATTGATGGAGTAAACCGTTTCCTGAAACGTCTGTGGAATCTTGTTATGGACAGCAAAGATTCAGATGTAAAAGCTTCGAAAGAGATGATCAAAGAGCGTCATAAACTTGTCTATGATGTAACGACACGTCTGGAGAGCTTCAGCTTGAATACAGTCATCTCTGCATTCATGGAACACAACAATAAGCTCATCGAGATTGCTAAGAAAGAAGGCGGAATTGACAAAGAGACACTGTCAACAGTTGCAGTACTGCTTTCCCCATTTGCACCTCATGTAGCAGAGGAACTTTGGGAGCAGTTAGGACACGAAGGCAGCGTATTCAAAGCCGGATGGCCGACATACGATGAGAATGAGATGAAAGATGACGAAATCCAGGTACCTGTACAGATCAACGGTAAGACAAAAGCTGTCATCTCAGTACCAACAGACATTTCCAAAGACGATGTAATTGCAGCAGGAAAAGAAGCAATCGCAGATAAACTGACAGGAAATATCGTAAAAGAAATCTACGTTCCGAAGAAGATTATCAATATTGTGATGAAATAATTTGAGAGAAAATCTCACAACAGAATAAAGTGCTTGGAAATATTGAAAAGTTGGCTTGAAATCAAGGGTTACAGACATTTTTCTTCAAAGAAAAGGTATCGTAGAATACCGCAAAATATCGTAACAGATTTTTAAGATGGAGTAAATTTGGAGTAAAAGTTGAAAGAAAATGGAGTAAATATTTCAAAAAGACATTAGAGGAATAACACAGATAGTAGAGATATTGTCTGCGTTATTTTTATGAGGAATGATGTAAATACTTACAAATTATGATATTATGACAATGTAACAAATTGGAAGTTGTAAGGAGAAAGTATGTCAAGATTATTCAAGATTACCTGTATTTCAGTAATATGTTTTATAATGTTATCGGGGTGTTCATCTAGAGAAGAAAAAGTGGAGTTGATAGAAACAAATCAATTAGAACAATCAAAAACAGATGATAAAACAGAAGAAAAAGTGAGCGAGAGCAATGAGGAAGAAACACTTGATTTAAGTGGCAACTTTAATGGTATTACTGGTTGTGCAGTTTTATATAGTCCGTCAGAAAACAAGTATTCTCTGTACAATAAAGATATGGCAGAACAAGAAGTATCCCCATATTCAACTTTTAAAATTATCTCTACATTAATAGGACTACACAACGATATTATTAAAGATGAAACTTCCACTATGAACTATGATGGAACTCAATATCCAAATCCGGAATGGAACGAGAATTTGACTTTGAAAAAAGCGTTTCAGACATCTTGTATATGGTATTTTCATCAGATTATAAATAATGTGGGGGAACAAGAAGTAAAAAAAGAACTAAGTGAGTTGGAGTATGGTAATTGCGATGTTTCTGCATGGGAAGGAAGTAATATAAATCCATACAAAGAATTAAACGGATTTTGGCTAGGTTCATCTTTAAAAATATCGCCATATGAACAGGTAGAGGTTTTATTAAAAATTTTTGAAGGTAAAAGTTTCTATGATAGTCAGAATGTCGAAATATTAAAGAAAATTATGTTAATTGAAGATGAGCAAGAGAAAAAAGTATATGGGAAAACGGGTTCTGGCACAAATGGAGAAGCATGGTTTATAGGTTTTACTGAAAAGGGACAACAAAGAGAATATTTTGCTGTATATCTTGAAGATAGTTTGCAAAAAGAACGAGTTTCAAGTAGTCTTGCTCAAGAAATTGCTCTAAAAATAATAGAGTAAAGATATTTTATATTTAGAGGAAAGGGGAGTATAAATGGACGCAATAGGTTCATCAACAAAGTTAATGTGGTTTTTTGTTTTTATTTATTCATTTCCTATTCTATTGTTGATTTTGTCGGTAGCTATATGGTCTTACAAAAAGTTTAAACGATTTGCTTTTATATCGTATATTGCGGATACAACTTTAACTGTGCTTATTTTATTGGGGGATATTAGTAATTTGGTGTCAAGATTTATAAAAGGTACTCCTATGTATCATTTGAACTTATGGAATTTGTTTTTTCTGATTTTAAGTGTTATATTTATCATTATCAGCATTGGCTCTCGTTGTAAGAATAAAAAAATTAGTAATATTTTTATAAATATTACTACATTATTGTGTACTTTTGTTTGCGTTATTCAAATAAACACAATAAATGTGTAAGAATGATTAAACGTATTCCAGTTTGTCTATACCTAGTGAGGTCAAGGAACAAGGCGAAGCCGATACGCCGTAGGGCAGTCCTTGACGGAACGGACACAGCCAACAGCACCATGATACAGCAGAGGACTTGCAAGGTCAGAAACCTTGCAAGTCCTCTTGTCTGTTACTGGGCGTTATGTTTTAAGTAAAGTGCTTCTTTCGTCAGTTCTTTCTCAAATGCCTTGATGTGACCGTCGTGTATTCCGTTGTCGATATAAAAGCAGTCGTCAGCCTGTGAGTAGGAAAGCATGGTAACTTTCGGTTCATAACTCTTTGTATCAATTCCATAATAGTAAATCGTGGCGGTTGTTAATACCATGTGGATACTTTCAAAATCTCTTGTAAAAATGGTATGCCTGTCAGAATAGAAGAAATCAGACGGACATTCATAAAATTGAGAACTATCCTCTTTCAAAAATAAAGGTAATATGTGCATTGCATTTCCAGCACGATTGACAAGGACATAAAAGCGTGGAATGAGGGCGGCATATTGGGTCATCATGGCAATGTAGATATCGTCTAAATTATCAAGGAGGTACTCGGAGCAGGAGTTGTTATAAAAGACATATTGCAGGGCATTGTCATTTTGGCTTGTATGTTCCATAGGCACATTTTGTCCGTAAAGCCACCGCAAGTCTACATCTAAGGAGTCGGCAATCAGTTCCATTTTATCGGCTTTCGGGTTGTACTGTCCTGAAAGATAGGAACTGAACGCTCCTTTGCTGATACCAGTATCTTTGACTATATCTACCTGTTTTTTATTTTTTGCTTTCATGGCAAATTTAATCCGTTCTGCGATTGTATTCATCTGAAAAACCTCTCTTTCCATATCTCGTTATAACTTCTCATATCTTATCATCTAAGGACACTATACCACAAGTTCAGAAAAAAGAAAACAAAAAGTTTATAAAAAACTAAACTTTCTATTGTAAAACAAATGTGTCTATGCTAATATACAATTAAGTTCAGAAATAGCTGAACAATAAACGACGTCGTAATAGGAAAATAAAAATATGAGAAACTGACCTATCGGTTCAACGGGGAGAAAGGAACGTGTATGCAGATTACATTGACAAAAGAACAGGTAAAAGAAGCCTTTGGAGAACTTCGTTTTATGGGTGCGGATAACTGTTACCGCTATGATAAAGACAGTAAGAAGAAAACAGAGGAAGTGGAAGCATTAAAACTTCATCTTGGAAGCATGAAGCTTGGGAACAGCGTGGATATTCGCTTGGAAGCAACGGAACTTCCGAAGATTGAGCCTTATGCGGTGGTGGAACTGGAAGAACCAGTATATGCCCCTTATGTGCAGAGAGGAAACTTCCCAGTATTAGTGGAGAAGATTACCTGTAAGGGTATCCGCCCTGTTCCAAACAAAAATATGTAGGCGGTCAAAGTTCCTGCCCTCGTTCTGACGTACCAAACGGCAGGTTGAGGGCAGGGCAATGGCAACGCTATTGCAGAGAGGAGGTATGGTAATTTTGGAAGAAAGAAGCGGGAGTTTTCTTCCAGAACTCCCCTATACTAACAGGGGAGTAATACGACAGAAAGAAGCATTAAGTGCCTTGATAGACTGGTGTCAGATAACCATTAAGGAAGTTCCGTTAGAAGCAGTTATAGAAGATGTACTGAGAATACCATTGGAACTTATGACCGTAACAGGCTATGAAAAGGGGATTGCAGGACATGAGGTTGTGGCAATCTTCGATAATATCAAAGTGCTAAAGCCGACAGGAAACGCACAGTATCAAGGCTTTCAGATTTTGATGAGTGGGAAAGGCTGTCGCAACTATGAGAATTTTTTACAACTCAATGAGGAAACATGGTTTGATTTCTTGAACAGAGTTTGTCAGTATCATATCAATGTTCCTCGGATTGATTTGGCGATAGATGATAGAAAACCTTATTTGAGTATTCCCGATTTGATTGTACGGACAAAAGAGGGATTGCTTTCCACAAAACTAAGGGAGATAGATTTTCACGACTCGGGAGAACTGAAAGAAGAAGTGTTTCAGAGTAAAGGTGGTAGTCTTTATCTCGGCAGTTCAGCCAGTAATTTGAGATTGGTATTTTATGAAAAGGGATATGAACAGAATAAAAAGTATGGAACAGAATTAGACGAAAATTGGAATAGATATGAGTTGAGATTTCGGCAGGAAATGGCGGTAAGTGTAGTACAGGAATTATTGAGATATAGAGATGTGGCAGGACTGGCAATGGAAGTGTTGAACAGCAAAATACGATTTTTAGAAAAGCCGACAGACAGCATGACAACACGAAAAAGGCTTTATCCAACCTATCAAGCGTGGGCGGAACTGATGAAAAATATAGGCAAGGTGAAACTTACCATGCAACCACAGAAGAAAAGTCTGCAAAAGGTATGGGAGTGGTTGGAAAAGTATGTTGCCCCGTCTTTGAAGCTGTTTGCAGAGGTTGGGAAGATAGAGCAGAGAGATTATATCGGTAATCTCGTAGCAAATGGAGAAATGAATATCACACAGAAGCAGTTGTATGATGATTACATAAAAGCAAGAAAATTAGAGGAAAAGGGGTAATCGTATCGAGAAAGCATTACTAAATATAAATGAATTTTGTGAGTATATGGGGATTGGGAAAACAAAGGCAAGAGAACTGTTGAACAATCCGAAAAATAGATTTACAGTACGCATTGGTAATCGGTTGTATGCAAATAAGAAATTACTTGATGAATGGCTGGAATATCAATGCAAAAGGGCTTGAAAAGAAAATGGGGTGTGGATATAATGAAAATTGAAATATTTACTTTACCATATTTCTTTCAGTAGAAGAAAGGAAAGTTGGTATGGGTAAAGATTTAAAAGGAAAAGAACTCGGTAAGGGAATTTCACAGAGAGCAGATGGACGCTATATTGCAAGATTTACAAGTAAAACAGGAAAACGTAAAACGCTTTATGATTTTAAACTGAATGAATTAAAACGGAAGTTGCGAGAAGCGGTTTATGAAGATGAACATGGTTTGAATGGCAACGGCGAAAGTATCACTTTAAACGCATGGTATGTAACGTGGACGGAGTTGTATAAGAAGAAAACAGTTAAAATGACTACGATATATAAAAATCACAGTTACTATAACGCAAGAGTGAAGAACTCTATCGGAAAGATGTATTTGCAGGACATTAAAACATATCATGTTCAAAAATTCATAAATGAATTGATAGATAGCGGTCTTGCACATGGAACGGTGTCGAACATCAGATTTATGCTGAGTGATATGTTTGATAAAGCAGTATTGAGTGAATATATTAGAAAAAATCCCTGTATTGCTGTGGAAATGCCCCCAAAAGTGAAAAAAGAAAGACGTGTATTAACAAGAGAGGAACAGAAGAAATTCTTTACATTTGCTTCTTCTTATATACATATCAATGTTCTGAAATTTGCTGTGACAACAGGTTGTCGGATTGGAGAAGTGCTTGGGCTGAAATGGGAAGATTGTGACTTTGAAAAAAGAGAAATTACAATCAATAAGACAATTCATTATTCAAAGGCTTCCAGTCCCGTCGAGGGTTCAAAGTTTTCCTACACAACTGCAAAAACCATATCCAGTAATCGTGTTATTCCTATGACAGATGAAGTGTATGAGATTTTACAAAATCAGAAGATAAAGCAGACAGAGCAGAAGATGTGGAAACGCTCGATATGGAAACAGCATAAAGAATTTCAAAACTTGGTATTTACCTGTTCGGACGGTTCGCCCGTTTATTATTACAACGTCAATAGTGCAATCAAAGACTATGTGGCAAAAATCAATGTAATAGAGATTGAATTGGCAAAGGAAGAAAAGAGAGAGCCGAAGATATTTGAACTGTTTACCTGTCACACTCTGCGACATACATACGCTACAAGGTGTTATGAAAATGGAGTAGACCAACAGGTAGTGCAGAAACTCTTAGGTCACTCCACATTAGCAATGACAACTGATTTATACACGCACGTCTCAGAAGAAAAGAAAAAAGAAGAAGTAGCCGAACTGAAAATATTGGCTTAAAATTGGAGTAAAAATGGAGTAAATCAGAAGATAGATAGAGAAAAACAGCGTAAAATCAACATTTTTGAGTAGATATAAATATTGTGCAGAAATAAGTTAAGTAATGATTAGTTAGAAATAGCATCTTAAGCTTTGCAGGAGCTTAAGATGCTATTTTCTATATGTACAATTCAGAATTGCGATGAGTAAACTACAAACTGTTAATATAATCATAAATTCTTCATATGTACTAATATTTCTTGATAGACAATAAAAACTTAATACAGTATATATGGATTGTAAATCATATGAGAAAATGATAAAATTATTTATTATGAAGTAAACATTAGATAAAGGAAAGAGTTATGGGGATTTTTTCAAAGCCGGAAATTATAATTTTAAAGGAGTCAAACAGTGCAGAGGAGCATTTGGCAAAACTGGAAGAGTTACTTCCAAGAGCGACTGGGAAAGTAAAAGAGAATATTCAGAAAGAAATAATTCTCACAAAAGCAGGAATTGATGGAGAGAAGAAAGTTCTTTATGAATTAAAAAATAGTAATCTGGATTTGGTTGTATTGCAGGATATCTGTATCCGGGCAAAAAATGGCAGGGAAGCACAGATTGATTTCGTGATTGTAACAAGCAAGCTGATGATTTTGCTAGAATGCAAGAATCTTGTGGGAAATATAGAAATTGATTCAAAAGGAAATTTTAGCCGGACAATACAATACGGAAAACGTTACTGGAAAGAAGGTATTTATTCTCCGATTACTCAGAACGAGCGTCATATGGAAGTGTTGAAAGAATGTAAATCCGAAGAGTGGAATGCTGTCATGGGTGCAATGGTTAGAATGAGTTTTTCATCATTTCATAAATCATTAGTTGTGTTGGCAAATGAAAAGACGTACTTAAATGACAGGTATGCGAAAAAAGAAGTGAAAGAACAAGTAATAAGGGCAGATCAATTAATTGCGACCATTCGGAGAATGAATGCTGAGTCAAAACTTCCAAAGTCAACAAAAAAGGAAATGCTTGGATTTGGTGAAAAAATGTTGGAGAGAGATACGGGCGAAAGAAAAGATTACGCTGCCAGATATGAAGAGTTAATTGATTTAGTCGAAGCGGAAGAGCTGGAAGTAACTGAAAAAGAAGAGGCGGCTGTAGATGCTAAAACCGTTGTTGCAGAATCAGCGGCTGTAGAGCAAAAGGTCATGACGCAAATAGAAGAAGAGCCAGCAATGATGAATCCTACAATACTAGAAGAAGTGCAAATGGAGATACCTGCAACAACAGGGAAGATTATATGTCCGGTATGTGGCGGAGAACTTGTGCTTCGAACGGCACGCCGCGGAGCAAATACAGGAAAACAATTTTATGGCTGTTCCAGTTTCCCGAGGTGCAGATACATATTAAATATTGCTGAAAACTTAGAAAAATCAGATACCAGTCATTCGAAGAAGTAAGAAAATATATGAACGGAATTAAAAAGAAAGCGGAAGGTGAAAAATATGGAATTGATGGAATTATTAAAGCTAAGAAGAACTTACCGGAGATTTAAGCAGAAGCCAATATCGGATGAGATCATTGATGAAATGCTGACTGCAGCCCGCTATGCGTCAAGTGCGGCAAATTTACAGCCATTAAGCTATGTTGTTGTGAAGTCGCAGGAGAAGGTAAAAGAAGTATTTGAATATACGAAATGGGCAGGTTATCTTCCGAAAGAGGAAGGGCAGCCGAAAGCCGGGGAAGAACCGGTCTTATTCATAGGAATTATAGAAAATGAGAATATTAACCGGGGGCAATATTGTGATACAGATGCCGGACTGGCAATCAGCAATATGACATTGGCGGCATGGAACCATGGAGTAGGAAGCTGTATCATTGGGGCTTGTGATAAAGCAGAACTTTCCAATATGTTTGGACTTAAAGAAGAACAGAAGATTCATACAGTTGTAGCATTTGGTTATCCGAGTCATACAAGCAAAATGGAAGACGCAAAAGACGAAAATATCAAATATTATCTCGATGAGAATAAAGATTATGTAGTACCGAAGCGAAAACTGGAAGATATCGTGAAATATTTGTAGGAGCTGACGCAGAATAGTTACAAAATATCAGGATTTGGAGGAGCTATATTTTGGTTCTTTATTTTTCAGGAACAGGAAACAGTAAATATATTGCAAAACGGATTGCCGAGGCAATACAGGAAAATGCAGTAGATTTAAACATGAAAATAAAAGAAAATGATACATCGCCATTGCAGACTGGCAGAGATGTGATTATTGTGACACCGACTTATGCCTGGCGTATTCCAAGAATTGTATCAGAGTGGATTGATAAAACGGAATTCATTGGTGGAAAACGTATCTGGTTTGTTATGAATTGTGGCAGTGAGATAGGAAATGCAGCAAACTACAATCGGGAGCTTTCAGAACAAAAGAAATTTCAATATATGGGAACGGCACAGATTCTCATGCCGGAGAATTATATTGCCATGTTTGATGCGCCAAAAGCAGAAGAAGCATGGAAAATTGTAACAAAAGCAGAACCTGTCATTAAAAAAATCATTGCATATATCAAAGCCGGAAAAGAGTTTTGCCCACCACGTAATAATCTATATGACCGTTTTATGAGTGGACCGGTAAATCCTATTTTCTATAAATTTTTTGTGAAAGCCAACGCATTTCAGGCAAATGATTCTTGTATCGGTTGCGGACAATGTGTAAAAAAGTGTCCGCTTAATAATATTCACCTGGAACAGGAGAAACCTGTCTGGAGTAAAAATTGTACGCATTGCATGGCATGCATTTGTTATTGTCCGACTGAGGCGATTGAATATGGAAAGAAGAGCGTCGGAAAACCAAGATATTATTTTGAAGCTTTGTAAGAAAAATTAAAAAGCACTATTAATTAAAATGCAATTATTAAGAGGGAGGAAGAGCTATTATGAAAATCGTGATTATTAATGGAAGTGCCAGAAAAGGAAATACATTGACAGCAATCAATGCATTTATAAAAGGAGCGGCTGAAAAGAATGAAATCGAGGTGATTGCTCCGGATAAGTTACATATCAGCCCATGTAAAGGCTGTGGTGCCTGTCAATGTCATAAAGGCTGTGTGGATCAGGACGATACGAATCCAACGATTGATAAACTGGTGGAAGCAGATATGATTCTTTTTGCAACACCTGTATACTGGTGGGGAATGACAGCGCAGTTGAAACAGGTCATCGATAAATGCTATTGCCGTGGACTGCAGTTGAAAGAGAAAAAGATTGGGGTGATTGTAGTAGGCGGCTCACCGTTAGATAATATACAATACGAATTGATTTGTAAGCAGTTTGATTGCATGGCAAGTTATTTGTCATGGGATATGCTGTTCCAGAAATGTTATTATGCAAATGCAAGAGATGAACTTGCAAAAGATGTAGATGCAATTCAGAAGCTGGAGAATCTGGGAAAAAATGTATAATACAAAGAAAAGTATAGCATACTACCATCTTCCGGGGCTGTTCGAATTTTATGAATTGTACCGTGAATTTTTGCCTTTATTTCGCAAACATCGAGAATATTTTTATGACTGGTGTGAGATTGGCTCAATTTACGGAGCCCCGGCGGACTGTATCTGGGGTGGCGGCCGGGCCGGTTTCGGAGAACAGGAACCGGAAGAGGTTCTGGAATTGATGCAGGAATATGGGATTTCATCCCGTCTGACATTTAGCAATTCATTACTTAGAGAGGAACATTTGTCAGATAAAAGGTGTAATGAACTTTGTGCATTATTTGAAAAGAATGTGGAAAATAAAGAGACTAAAGTAAAGAAAAACGGGGTAATTGTTTATTCAGATTTGTTGCTGGAATATTTGAAAAAGAATTATCCTGGGCTGTATTTTGTCTCGTCAACAACGAAAGTGTTGACAGATTTTGAACAGTTCTTGAATGAAGTGAATCGAAAAGATTTTCAGTATGTTGTACCGGATTTTAGGTTGAATGAATCTTTCGACAAGTTAAATACGTTGTCCCAGATGCAAAAAGATAAAGTGGAATTTTTGTGTAATGAATGCTGCTGGTTTGGCTGTAAGGACAGGAAACGCTGTTACGAAGCAGTCAGCCGCAAGAATCTGGGAGAGAACAGTTTGGAGCATCACTGTACTGCGCCGGATATAAATCATGGTTACCGTTTTTCAAAGGCAATGACCAATCCGGGGTTTATAGGAATTGATGCTATTCAAAATATCTATCTGCTAATGGGATTTTCGAATTTCAAAATCGAAGGTCGGAGCCTTGGAAGTGCTTTGATTTTGGAATTTTTGCTTTATTACATGACAAAGCCGGAGTACCAATTACATGTCAGGGAAGAAATATATCTGGATAATATGCTGGATTTATTTTAGGAGAAGAAAAATGGAATCATTTGGAAAAGTTAAAGAAGAATCAAATGATGAAGGAAATGTCTACTGGATTGCAGAGAACTTTGAAGAATTTTGGAAGATGTTGAAAAACTATTGAAATTAAAAGAAAAGGGAAACTAGAATAAGCGGAGAAATATTTATGGATAGACAGGATGAAACATTGCAAGGAAATGAAAAGATAGAGGTGGCAATACAAGCTTTGCAAAAGGAAGCGACTCAGGAGCAGCTTGCACATACGCTGACTGTGATTCGAAGACGTATGAAGGACTCAGGGCAGGTAATCGTAGCGGTTGAGCCATCTATTGGAACTACGCAAATGAATCTGAAGATGATTCAGACTTCCGACGGTGCAAACTGGTGGTATGCGTTTACAAGTTTTAATGAAGAAATGAAAGGTGCAGACAGTGTAAAATCGACATTTCTTGTAGATATAGATAAACTATTTGATGCAGCGCTTACAGTACCGGAGATTAAAGGAGTGATTTTGAATCCATGGAATAGGACGCTTATGTTGGATAAGGGACTGATTCGAATTATCAAACCGGAGTAAAGAAAATTTTCTTTTAAAAAATATAAACGTTCAAAAGAAGAAGGATTCATTTTATAACAGTGTGAAGAAAATCCGTATGACAGAACAGGGGAGAAGTGTATGAAGCTGAGAAATGTGTTGATTGTTGTAAAGGATATCGAAAAATCTAAAAAATTTTATCATGATTTATTTGGTCTGGATACGATACTGGACAATGATGGAAATGTGATTCTGACAGAAGGGCTCGTCCTTCAGGACGAAAAAATCTGGAAAAGCTTTCTGGAAAAAGAAGTCATTCCGGAAAATAATGCCTGTGAACTTTATTTTGAAGAATCAGATATAGAAGCATTTGTAGAAAAGTTGGAAAAGTTATATCCGGACATCAAATATGTAAACCAACTGATGACTTATAGTTGGGGACAGAAGGTTGTGCGTTTTTATGATCTGGACGGAAATCTGATTGAAGTAAGGACTTTAGTATAAGAGAATTCTGAAAATAGTAAAGATAAAAACAAATAGATAAAAAATACAAATAAAATAATCAAATATATTGACAAAATAACTCGCGCGTGTTAATATAAAACCATCAAATAACAGATATGAAATATAAGACAAACGCGAGTTGTAAATATTCATAAAGTTATTTGAAGTGTATCGGGAAAGAAAAAGCAGATAAGTTTAGTACCGATACTCCCCCTAGATTATGAAAGGAAGGTACGGACCACCGAACACAGAAGATTAAAGAATGAAAAAGAGAAAGGAACAATTGAAGATGATTGAACCAACACAGTAGGGGCGGATATCAATAAAATAGTTGGTATCCGCTTTTACTATGTCTGTTTCACATAAATAAAAAGGAGCAATCTGCAATTTTGACAGTTTTGCTCCTATACTTTTTATAAGTTTAAGCGATATACTTTAACTGGACGACCTTTTGAAGCAGTGGAACGGGTATGTGCAATCGTGGCAGCGCCGCCATTTTCAAGATTGCGCAGGATACGGTTGGCATTACGGACAGTAACACCAAGGTGATTTGCCAGTTCATTTGTAGTTATTTCATAAGATCCATTCATCTTAACAATTGATATCAGCTTCTGGATTGTAAGTGTAGATAACTTACATTTCTCGGCAATCTGAAAGATATCGTCTGGAAGATTCTGCTGGAAACTCGGAAGCTGGGAAGAACCAAGCGGTCCGATAATCTGGTTTGACTCATTCATGACGAAGCTTCCGGTTGAACTCCAGGATTCACGCAATGCATTTTCAGCATGCTTCTTTGCTTCAGTAATACTGTTTCCAATACCATACCCAATTGCTGTTGAAATGCCATAGTCATCTTTTAATGCAGAATCCAGATATTCTACTTCAAAATTTTTTGTCAGCATAGCTGCGACACGATGAGTAGTATAAATATAATAAATTTCAGATTCAGCCTGAAATACTGCATCGATCAGAAGGGCTTTTGCAACTTTCTGGACAGCATCCTGAACACTGTCATCAGATTTTTCGCCGGAAGTTTTATTGCGGTCAGCAATTGCAATTGCAACCGGAAGATTTTTTCTGTATTTTTCCAGTTTAATCTGTGCAAGAAGTTCTTTGATCTGGGACTCCAGCTGATTTTTTACCGGATATAGGAAGTAGTTCGGAACGCCTTTCTCGTCCAAAAGCGGCATGGTGCTGCTGTAAGCGCACAATACCATATCAATCTTGCCGGCTTCCCAAAGTTCGATTGTCCGAAGTGCAATGTTCATCTCCACCATTGAAAAATCACCGATTGTACTTTGGCTAGCCCATTTATCCATTGTTAAAGCAAGATTATTAAGATCCATTTCATGAATCAGATAATCGGCAGTGGCTTCAACCGGGTGCTCAGGATCTTTTACGATTGGAAGCATAAAGTCGAAAATACATCTTGTCGGATCCAGGTCTCTCCGCTCAAGAAAAAGCTTGACCAGGGCATGGTAAAAAGAAATCAGGTCAGCATGAAAGGAGATGACTGGTTTCTGGAATTCCCCAATATGATGTTCGATTGCTGCCATGGCAGTCGTTCCGCTTATCATAAATCCATCAGCAGTTTTTTCATATTTTCTATAAATATCTGTAATGTGATCAAAATTCGTATAATCTGCAATGGTCACAGTACAGTCTTCTTTAAAATCTTCAAATGCCTTTTCAACAAAAGGATGAAGGTATTTACTTGTGATAATCACGATTTTTTGTTTCATAGTACTCGCCTCCCTTGTATATTCTAATTGAAATGTGTGCATAATTCAAGTGACTAAATGAAATATTGCACAGTTTTTTTGATTTAAATATGGGATAATTGCACAAAATGTTAATCGCTGATTAAAATTATCAAATATAGTGTAAAAATGATTGACGATTTTATTAAGCATTGCTATAATTATGCCATAAATATTCCATAAGTATTCTGTAAATATTCTTGAAGTATTCCGGAAATGTGCTGGATATGTTCCATAAATGACATTTACAGAAATTAAGATTGGTTTGAAGGGAAAAGGTGACTGTTGTGAATAAAATAAATGGGAGTAATTTCACACAGCTGAATCAGGTTACAAAGGGGTAAGAACATGTAAGGCATGAGTCTGCCCCTTGTTTTGCGTAAATGTATATATATTTACGCGTCCATATAAAAAGGAGGAACCAATATGAACTATTATGAAAGAGCTCAGGAGCTCAACGAAGAAACGATTGCAAATCGCCGCTACTTCCACACAAATGCAGAGGTTGGTCTTGATATGCCAAAAGCAAAGGCATATGTTATGAAAAAGCTTACTGAGTATGGGCTTGAACCTAAGGAGTGTGGTTATGGAGTTACCGCGACATTAGGTCACGGCGGAAAATGTATTATGCTTCGTGCAGACATGGATGCTCTTCCGATGCCGGAAGAAAGTGGAGAACCATTTGCATGTCCAACAGGAAAAGAAGCTCACGCATGCGGACATGACTTCCATGCAGCTATGCTTCTTACAGCAGCTAAGATGCTTAAAGAGAATGAGTCTGAACTGGAAGGAACAGTTAAATTTATGTTCCAGCCGGCTGAGGAGAACTTCCTGGGAAGCAAGAATATGATTGAAAATGGTATTTTAGAGAATCCGAAGGTAGATGCAGCCCTTGCTTATCATGTGGCAGCAGGAAAAATGCCGGTAGGAATCTATATGTATAATGACAACGGAACTATGATGTATTCTGTAGATGGATTCCAGATCGATATCAAAGGAAAAGGTTCTCACGGAGCTTATCCACAGAATTCTATCGATCCGATCAACATTGGAGTTCATGTATATCTTGCATTAGAAGCTATCATGGCAAGAGAGGTTGATCCTACCAAAGCATGCGTTATGACAGTAGGTCAGTTCCAGGGTGGAACAGCTGAGAATATTATTCCGGATGCTGCAACACTGAAAGGAACAATCAGAAGTAATGATAAGCAGGCAAGAGAGCTTATGGTCCGCAGAATGAAAGAGGTTGCAACAAAGACAGCAGAAAGTTATGGGGGAACTGCCGAGATTACAATGCTTTCAGAAGTACCGCCGCTTATTTGTGATCCAAAACTTACAGATGAATTTGTAGGATACATGAAGGAGATGAATATTCCGGGAATGATGCCTTATCCGGGAATTTCTGCAAGTGCTTCAGAGGATTTTGCATCAATCGCAGAAAAGGTTCCATCAACATTTATGTATCTGTCAGCAGGATATCCGGATGAGAGAGGCCAGTACGGAGCTCATAATCCAAAGGTTCAGTTTAATGAGGGTGTATGCCCGATCGGACCAAGCTGTCTGGCATACTGCGCAACTCAGTGGTTAAAAAATAACAAATAAATAAATCTAAAGAAAAATGAGAGAAAAGGAGTAATTATCATGGCAAACGAACAACAACAAACACAGCCGCAGGTAGCAATTCCGCTTCCGAAGGGCAAAAAGAATGCAGTTCAGATTGGATGTATCTGTATGATGCTTTCCGTAGCAATGTATGGACTTGTATTTGCAACACTGACATCTCCAATTCTGGAGAGTGTTAACGCAATGGGATATGTATCCCTGTTTTCTATTTTTGCCGGAATGGGAGTGTCTATTATGACTCCTATTGGTGGAAAACTTGGAGACTTAATCGGACGTAGAAATATTGTAGTGATTCCTGGAATCATCTGCGCAGTATGCGGTATTGCATTTGCATTTGTACGTTCCTTAGTACCACTTATGATTCTTCGTCTCTTAATCGGATTTGCACAGGGTGCATTTACAGCAGCTCCATACATCATTGCTGGTCTGATCAATGAGAGAAAAGATGTTCCAAAGGCAATGGGTATGCTGGCAACAGCAATCGCTGTCGGAGGATTCGGTGGAAGTATTATCGCAGGGATCCTGACAGATATGGGACTTTTAAAAGTTGCTATCCTTATGCCTGCAGTACCACTTATTCTTGGAGTTGTACTGATTGGTATGAATATGCCAAATGTTAAGAGAGAAGGAAAAGTTGCAATTGATGTTCCTGGTATCATCGCACTTGTAGTAGCACTTGCAGGTATTCTTCTTGCCTTGAACTTCGGTTCATCTATGGGATGGGGAAATCCGATGATTATCGCAGGTTTCGTAATCGGTATCGTAGCATTAGTTGTACTTGTAAAAATTGAAGGAAAATCAGCAGAGCCGCTGATTCCTCTGAAACTGTTCAAAAACTCACAGTACACAGTACTTCTGATTATTGGATTTATCTGCTACTTCTATCAGAGTGCTATGAACGTATACGCACCAATCGGAGCTATGAAAGTTATGGGAGCTTCCACAAGTGCAGCAGGAGCTCTTCAGATGCCACGTACAATCATCACAATCTTCCTGCCAACAATGGCAGGTGTATGGGTTGGTAAGAAAGCATCTAATGCTTGGAAAGCTATGGTAGTTGGAACATTATTCGTAGCAGTGCCAATGGCAGTTATGGGATTCACAACACCAAGTACATCAATCATCATTTATTTTGTAGCACTGGCAATCACAGGTATTGCTGAGAGTTATCGTTCCGTATCTATCACACCAAGTGCACAGGCAACATTACAGCCGGCTGACATGGGTGTAGGTACATCACTTGTAAATTTCGTAAACTCACTTGCAAACACAATTGCAGCAGCAGTATTCGGGGCTGCTTACAACTTAAGTACAGCAGCAGATCCTACAAATGTTGCATATATTCAGAATGGTGTGAATTCAGTATTCCGTCTTGCAGCAATCGTAGCAGTAATCGGTCTTGTACTTGTAATCTTCGTAGTAAGACCTAAGATGACAGCAAAAAAAGCTGAGTAAAAATCATAAAATAGAATCGTAAGATTTTAGGATCAAAACAAATAAAGACACGTAAAAATACGGCGGGGTGATCCTGCCGTATTTTTTTTGTATAATAGGAAATCGTATTTCCTATTATGCTAAAAAGCCTCCGGCAGGATGGCATGAAGTATCATTATATTTACCGGATGTGGAAAGTCTAATATTATGAAACTGGAAGATACTTTTTATATATGTTACTATGATTATATTAAAATTGAGGCATTCTTGAATTATACACAAAAATAATTGAAAGGTATGATTTTATGAGACGAAGAGACAGAGAGATTACAGATAAACAGGAGATATTAGAAGTAATGAGAAAATGTGATGTGTGCAGGATAGCACTTCATGATGGAGATTATCCATACATCGTTCCGCTCAACTTTGGGCTTCAGGTAGAAAATGATATGCCGGTACTTTATTTTCACGGGGCACTGGAAGGAAAAAAATACGAGTTAATAGAAAAAGACAACCGGGCATCTTTCGAAATGGACTGTGGACATCAGTTGATTTTGGATAAAGCTCAGGGAAACTGCGCCATGGAGTATGAAAGTGTAATTGGTCAGGGATATATCGAGATGCTTAACGAAGAAGAAAAGTACGAGGCATTAAGGATATTAATGAAGCAGTACCGGAGAGAAGATTTTCCGTTCAATGAAAAAGTGATTCCAATGACAGCGGTATTCCGCCTCAGGGTAGAATCCATGACCGGAAAAAGAAGGGCGAAGAAGAGCAATAAATTGAAAATATATGCCATGAATGCTATCGATAATGCCTATGCACCATATTCTGATTTTAAAGTCGGAGCATGCGTTGAATTAACTGACGGGCAATATATAACCGGTTCCAATGTCGAAAATGCATCATACGGACTTTCAAATTGCGCAGAACGAAGCGCCATATTTGCAGCATATTCCAGAGGCTATCGGAAAGAAGATATCAAAGCCATGGCAATTACTACCCATGCAGAAAAACTCACCATGCCTTGCGGAGCCTGCCGCCAGGTACTAAGTGAACTTCTCCTGCCAGACGCACCAATCCTCATCGCCAACGACAAGGAAGAAAAGATCCTCACCATGCGTGAACTCTTGCCATACAGCTTCGGTGAAGACGACCTGAAGAAATAATTAATAACTTGATTTTCCTTTCTGGATTCAGAATTATATCGAATTACATCTTGCTTTTCAATGAGTAAAATATAATTTAACGTAGTGGATAATAAAAAAGCCGTCTGCCATCGCTATGCGACTTGAGTATAATGGAGATAAGACACATGTAATCATGGAAGCTAATGCTGAACATGATTACAGTTTTAAGTGGCTTATCGAAATGTTATATACTCGGAGCATAGCGATGGCAGACGGCTTATATATTATGACGTGACATTCTTGAATTTACTCATACCTCTCATCAATCACACGTTTCGTCTTCTTCTCACTTCTCGGAAGCAGTCCGATCTCAACGACTTTTACAAGTGGTGTGAAGCCGATGCGGCTCTTAACTACGGAAGCAATTCTTTTGCTCAGATCCTGGAAGTCTACTGTTCCATTTGTCTCAACATAGATACGCATGGTATCTTTTCCGTCCAGATGTGAGATGCGAATCTGATATTCGCTGGAAACTTCAGAGAATTCTTTCAGAATCTCCTCAATCTGACTTGGGAATACATTGACACCTTTAATCTTCATCATGTCATCAGTACGTCCCATGATTGTATCAAGACGTGGGAATTTGCTTCCACAAGGGCATTCTCCCGGAATGATACGTGACAGGTCATGAGTGCGGTAACGGATCAGAGGTGCACCTTCTTTTACAAGAGTCGTGATGACGATTTCGCCAAGTTCTCCGTCCGGCAGGACTTTTCCAGTTACCGGATCAATGATTTCAATGTAAATGTAATCGTCCCAGTAATGCATACCACAGTCATGTGAGCAGCTGATTCCGATTCCTGGACCGTAAATCTCAGTCAGACCGTAGATATCGTAAATCTCAATTCCAAGCTCTCTCTTGATGCGGTTTCTCATTTTTTCGCCCCAACGCTCGGAGCCAATGATTCCCTTTTTTAAGTGAATCATATCTTTAATTCCACGTTTCTCGATTTCCTCTGCCAGAAGAAGTGCATAGGAAGAAGTGGAACCAAGAACAGTTGTCTTCATATCCATCATCATCTGAAGCTGTTTGTCTGTGTTTCCGGGTCCCATAGGAACGACCATAGCGCCCAGTTTTTCAGCGCCGGCCTGAAAACCGATTCCGGCAGTCCACAGTCCATATCCCGGTGTGATCTGAATACGATCCATGTTCGTCATGCCTGCCATTTCGTAGCAGCGCTTGAACATGATTGCCCAGTCATCCACATCTTTTGCTGTATATGGAATAATGACCGGAAGCCCGGTTGTTCCGGAAGAAGAGTGGATTCGAACAATTTTTTCTTCAGGAGCAGTCATAAGTCCAAGTGGGTAAGCGTTTCTTAAATCATTCTTTTCAGAAAATGGAAGATTTTCGAAATCTTCTGCGGACTGAATGCTGGATACGCCAGCTTCTTTTAATTTTTTTCCATAGAAATTATTGGCATTTAATAAAGCCTGAATCTGCTGGTTAACTTGTGCAATTTGATTTGATGAAATCTGCATAGTGATAAATCCTTTCTATGTTATATAATTTATGCGTAACGTAGTGCTTTTAAATTCATTTCATGGAATTTCTCCGGCAAGGTCTTTTTCATTACTTCTTCTATTTCCTCAAGGGAAAAATCTAAAACTCCGGTGCGGATAGCTGCACCTAAAAGTACCATGTTCAATACTTTCTGAGAACCGATTTCCCGGCAGATAGTATCTGCATCGATAAGAGTCAGATTTTCCACATGTTTCTTCAGATAATCGATCATCGGAGGCGCGTCGTAGGAAGAGCCGCTTAGTGTTGCGGTAACTGGTTTGATCGCGTGGGTACTGACGACAACCTGCCCATGTTCTTTCAGGTAAGGCAGCATTCGTACCGTCTCTCCAGGTTCAAAGCCAATAATAAGATCGGCAGTTCCGGTTTTGATCATTGGGGAATATAGATTTTTTCCCATACGCAAATGACTGAAAACGCTGCCGCCACGTTGTGCCATACCGATGGTTTCAGCACTCATGACAGGAATGTCTTTGCTCATAGCTGCTGCTGCAAGGAGCTTGGAAGCGAGGACAGTTCCCTGACCGCCGACACCACACAGAACAATATTTCTGTTTGTTACGATATCGGAAGTGTTTATAACATTTGCTGTAGTTGTATTATTTACGATATTATTCATGATCGTCACCTCCCGCAATTGCACAGACCGGGCACACCTGGCTGCAAAGATGACAGCCGGTACACATAGAAGCGTCAATGCAGATTTTTCCATCATTCATCACAATCGCCGGACAGCCCAGATCACGGATACATTTTTTACAGCCGATACAGGAATCCTGATCGACATGAAGCGGAGCTTTTGGCTTGGTAACGGCAATACAAGGAGCTTTGAAAATGATTGCTCTTACGCCGGATTTTTCTGCCATGCGTTTAACACAAGAAACAGAAGCTTCCAGTTCCAGAGGATTGATGGTCTCGATCTCGGTGACACCAATTCCTCGCAGTACCTGTTCAATATTGATTTTCTGGACAATTTCTCCCATGACGGTCCGTCCGGTGCCAGGGTGTGGCTGGTGGCCGGTCATGGCAGTTGTAGAGTTGTCGAGAACAACGAGTACCATATTTGCCTGATTGTAGACTGCATTTACTACGCCGGTGATCGCGGAGGCGAAAAATGTAGAATCACCCACGAATGCAAAGCAGGTGGTATCGGGTTCTACTTTTTCTACGCCCTGTGCAATATTGAGTCCGGCGCCCATGCACAGACAAGTATCAACCATGTCAAGAGGCATGGCATTTCCAAGTGTATAACAGCCGATGTCACCGCAGAAAATCGTTTTCTTACCTTTCATGGCAGTTTTGACTGCGTAGAAAGAAGCCCGGTGTGGACAGCCGGCACACAGAACCGGAGGACGTACAGGCAGAGCCGGAGGATCTGGAAGTTCCTGTGCTTTTGACGTGTCTAATCCAAGAAATGTATGGATATAATTAGAGATGCTGTCTCGTGTATTTTCTCCGGCACAGGCAGTATCACCGCTCAGCTTGCCAATGATCTTCGTATTTAAATGATATTTCCCGCAAATATAAATTAATTCACGTTCGATGACTGGATCTAATTCTTCCAGACAGAGCACTTCGTCCAGTCCGGTTAAGAACTCGACTGCCAGTTTCTCAGGAAACGGGTGCGGTGTAGAGACTTTCAGATGGCGTACCATACCAGTCTCTTTTAATGTCTCCATAGCGTATGTATAGCTGATTCCTCCGGAAGCAATCCCTTTTTTTGAGTCGGCATATTTGTCACAAGCCGGAATCAGTTTGTTCTTTTTATAAGAAGAAAAAACATCGGAAAGCTCTTTGTTCCTGGCTTCAATTTTCTGATGATTCATAAAAGACAGTTTCGGGAAAATGACCCAGCGCTTGGAATCCTTGATAAAGCCTTCCGGTTTGTTGTGGTAGTATTCGGATTTATCCTTGATATCGATGGTTGCATAGCCATGACAGACTCTTGTGGTCGGACGGAGGAATACCGGTGTTTTATATTTTTCGGAGTATTCAAATGCTTCTTGAATCATCTCATAAGCTTCCTGGGCGGAAGAAGGGTCGAAACAAGGGAGCTTGGAAAATCTGGAAAAATGTCTTGTATCCTGCTCGGTCTGGGAAGAAATCGGTCCCGGATCATCGGCAACGAGAATGACCATGCCACCTTTGACTCCAACATATTCCAAACTCATAAGTGGATCAGATGCAACATTTAAACCGACCTGCTTCATAGTGACGAGAGAACGCGCTCCGGCGTAAGCAGCGCCGGCAGCCAGTTCCATAGCGGATTTTTCATTGACAGACCATTCTACATAGACATCATCCGGGCGGTATTTTGCGGCCGTCTCAAGAACCTCGGTAGAAGGTGTTCCTGGGTAACCTGCGACCACATTTACACCGGCAGCTACAGCGCCGAGAGCGATGGCGGCATTACCCATTAAGAATTCTTTATGCATAAATTCACCTCATATTATTTTTATAGATATGATAGCAATGAGATTATGAAAACAGACGAACCTCATAGCAATCGAAATATATAAAAACAGTATAGTACGTTAAAGCGAGAAATTCAATTGTAGAATCTTTAGAAAATCTTTCGAATTTCTGCATGCTGTTTTTTAATATTCATTTTTATGATATTTAAAACAAGAGAAATTATAAATATCTTGAAGAAAAGTGAAAAAGGAGGAGTCAGATATGATATACTTGGAAAAGCAATTAAGGTGTTGGAAAGTGAGAGGAATATAAAAATATGGAAATGAATCATGTGCTGATTGTTGAAGACGATAAGGAAATCCGGGAGGGTGTTGAGATATATTTGAAAAGCCAGGGATATGTAGTATTCCAGGCGGCAGACGGAGTCGAGGGACTGGAAGTAATTGAGAAGGAAGAAATCCATCTGGCAATTGTGGATGTGATGATGCCAAGAATGGACGGGATCCAGATGACGGTAAAGCTTCGGGAAAAATACGATTTTCCGGTGATTTTTCTGTCTGCAAAATCAGAAGAAGTGGATAAAATCATGGGGCTTAATATGGGAGCCGATGATTATGTAACAAAACCATTTACTCCATTAGAGCTGCTTGCAAGAGTAAATTCACAGCTTCGCAGATACCGGAGATTTATGGAAAAATTAGGAGACAAAGAAAAGACGCAAAACATTCACGTGATCGGAGGTCTTGAACTAGATGAAGAACGAGTGGAAGTTCGTGTAGATGGGGAGCTTGTAAAAGTAACTCCGATGGAATATAAAATTTTATTATTGTTAATGAAGAATCCTGGAAGGGTGTTCTCTGCAGACGAGATTTATGAACGTGTGTGGAATGAACGTGCAGTCAACACAGACACGATCATGGTGCATGTGCGGAATATTCGTGAGAAAATTGAGATTAACCCGAAGGAACCAAAATATTTGAAGGTGGTGTGGGGAGTTGGATACAAAATTGAAAAACAGGCATAAATTAGCTATATTTTTTATCATGATTACAATATTGATTCCATCATTGGCAATGATGACCGGGTATTTTGGATGGTATCAGATGAAAACTGAGACGAAGACAAAAGCATTTAAAAATGCAGAGAAATCGTCAGATTTTCTGGGACATTTTCTGGAGAGTACGTATCTGCTCTATAATACAGAAAGTGGAAGAAAGTACGCAGATGATGTTGAAAAATCTCTGTATGATTCTTACAATGCAGAAATGTCAGAGTATTCACATTTGAATTCTTACCTGGACTATCGGGTGCTTGATGAAAATGGCGGTGATGTTGAAAAAAGTACGGTCAGTTCAGGGAAGAATCTGACAGAAAGCAATCTAAAAAATTATGCCCTTGGAATGATTATTTCGTATGATGCAAATGGGAAACCAAGTGTCAACATTAAGAAAAGTGATTATGCAAAAGAACAGACGGTAACCATGAGAAAGCTTATCGGGAATTATTTTCAGGACAGCTGGCTGTCTCATTGTGAAGTGACGATTTATCCTGATACGGATGAGGATTATGAGGAAGTAGCCTTGCAGACACCGAAGAACCGAACATACTTGTTTGCAATGTCAACGGAGAATCTGAGGGAGTACATCAATGATTATAAAATCGGAAATCCGGATTCGTATTATGCACCAGATGAAATGAATCATACAATTTTGTTGTGGATGCTGGTCGTAGCGGCTGCGGCATGGCTATATCCTTGCTTCAAGACTTTTCAGACAGGAAATGAAAAAATCTTCCATGCTCCGTTGGAGGTGACTGTGATTGCAGCTTTTGTGCTGATTGAAGTCTTGATGAATCAAAGCGGAGCATTGTTAAGCCGGAAGAAAGGGTATCCGGATTTCTTAGACTGGATGGTGTGGCTCGGAACATTTGCAGCCACATACTGGATCGCAGCGAGCCTTAGAAGAGTCATACCGCTGGGAATAAAAGGATACTTGAAACAGCAGACCATGGTCGGACGCCATTGGAAGAAAATCAAAACGATAGGGAGCAACGGAGAAGATACTGCAAAATCCCTTGGAAAAAGATTTAAAGCATTTGTTGCAAAAGTATGGAAATCGCTGCAGGAAGTAGATTTGACGGATAAGAGCAACAAAATTTTACTCAGAATCGTTATTTGCAACTTTGCCGTATTATTTTTAGTATGTCTTTTCTGGGACTATCGCATGCAGGCACTTGTCATATATTCCATTATATTATTCTTCATTTTGCGGAAATATTACAAAGACATAAAGCGAAAATACGCCAGACTTTTAGAAGCAACCGGAGAATTGGCAAAAGGCAACATGAATGTGGAAATCAAGGAAGATCTTGGCATGTTCAATCCATTTAAACCAGAGATTGAAAAGATTCAGGAAGGCTACAAAAAAGCAGTGGAAGAGGAAATAAAAAGCCAGCGTATGAAGACAGAACTCATTACAAATGTGTCCCACGATCTGAAAACACCACTGACAGCAATCATTACTTATGTTAATCTTCTGAAAGATGAAAAAGACGAAGAGAAAAAGAAAGAGTATGTCGATGTGCTGGAACGAAAATCCATGCGCCTGAAAGTGCTGATTGAAGATTTATTCGATATCAGTAAGGCAAGCAGCAAAAATGTAACATTGAATCTGACAGATATTGATGTTGTGAACCTGTTTAAACAGGTGAAGCTGGAACTGGATGAAAAAATCGAAAAAACAGATCTGGAATTCAAATGCAATTATCCGGAAGAAAAGATGACGGCTGTTCTGGATGGACAAAAGACATACCGGATCTTTGAAAACCTGATCGTGAACGTTACCAAATACGCAATGCCACATACAAGGGTATTTGTGGATATTTTCAGAGAAGAAAATGAAATCGTAGTACAGATGAAAAATGTTTCGAAAGATGAATTGACATTCAATCCACAGGAGATTACCGAGCGTTTTGTACGCGGTGATGGATCCAGAAATTCAGAGGGCTCCGGTCTGGGACTTGCAATCGTAAGAAGCTTTACAGAACTGCAAGGTGGACACTTCCATGTTGAGACAGAGGCAGACCTGTTCAAGGCAGAGATACGGTGGCCGTGGAAAAATAAATAAGACAATTAATACAATTTCAATTGGGGACGGGGTTTTTTTAAAAAAACCCCGTCCCCAATTGAAGTTTAACCTGTCCCTTTTTGAATTGTACAATTTTGGTATACAGTTTGAAAAGGGAAAACTTGCGGGCATACTGGATATTATCAATGAAATTTGTTATAATAGTGACACATATAAAAGCAGGTGATTCGAATGAAGATGGAAAAGAAAGATCCGCTATATCGAAGTTTCGGCTATGCCTTTCAGGGAATTTTTACTTGTGTCCGGAAAGAACGGAATATGAAGATTCATTGTGTGGCGGCAGTGCTTGTTGTGATTGCGGGTGTGATTTTGAAGATTTCAGCGATTGAGTGGTGCATCTGTATGGTGCTGTTCGGACTGGTCATGGCGCTGGAACATGTGAATACGGCAGTGGAAGCGGTGGTGGATATGGTGACAGAAGAATATCACCCGTTGGCGAAAGTTGCGAAAGATACCGCAGCAGGAGCAGTGCTCATTGCGGCAATTATGGCAGCAATCGCAGGGGGCATTATATTTTTGCCGAAGATAGCGCAGATATTGCAGTAATCCAATTTAGAACAAAACTTCCGTGATATAGAAGTTTTAGAATAGACGTAAAGGAGATATGACTTATGGAAAGATTAGGAGAAGGATTAAAGAAACTGGCACTTGCAGGAATTGGAACAGCAGCGTATGCAGTGGAGAAATCTGCAGATATTCTGGATACTCTTGCAAAAAAAGGTGAGGAGACAGTTGAGCAGGGAAAGGTGCTCAACAAAGAGTTAAAGCATAATGTGAAGTCTACGATCAAAGATTACAAAGCTTCCAATGGAAAGATGCATACGGTACATGAGGCAGAGGTTGTAGAAGCGGAGGTCGTAGAGGACGATGATATTCCAGGTTCAGCAGCTGAGGTGGAAGATGTCGATGACCATGAGAAAACGGAGACAGAAGAAGCCGAAGCTGAAACGGACAGTAAGATGGAAACTGTAGAAGAAACTGAGACAGAGGAAGAATAACGTGTCCGAAAAGAAAAATGAAAATGGATACAAAGGAAGATTTCGAGAAATAGCGGCGGTTCTTCACAAGCATGAAATTTCAAAAGGAATCACTCCGGAAAAGTTGAGGTTGATTTTGGAAGACTTGGGACCGACTTTTGTTAAGGTCGGTCAGTTGATGTCCCTGAGATCAGATATTTTACCGAAGAATTATTGTGATGAATTGCAGAAGTTGTGTTCCGATGTACCTCCGATGCCTTTTTATGAGGTGGAGGAGGTGCTTCGGGACTCTTTTGGATATGAGTGTCAGGAAGAATTTGAGTGGATCGATGAGACACCGCTTGGTTCAGCGTCTATTGCGCAGGTGCATCGGGCACGGTTAAAAACTGGAGAAGAAGTGGTCATTAAGGTACAGCGAAAAGGTATTTATGAGACCATGGCGCGAGATATCGGACTCATGCACAAGCTGGTATCCCTTGTTCCACCAATCAGTATCACTGACATGGTGGATTTTAAAATGGTATTGAATGAGCTGTGGAAGGTCACTCAAGAGGAAATGAATTTCATCATTGAAGCCGGGAATATGGAAGAGTTCAAAGAGAAGAACAGGGACGTTGCATTTGTGGATACGCCGGTTCTTTTTAAAGAATACACCACGTCTTCGGTTATTGTGATGGAGTACATTGATGGTTACGCCATTGATGATAAGGAACATTTGCTGGAAGATGGCTATGATATGAATGAAATAGGAAGCAAATATGTGGACAATTTCATCAAACAGGTCATGGACGACGGTTTTTTTCATGCGGATCCGCACCCGGGAAATGTACGAATCCGGGATGGTAAGATTGTCTGGATCGACATGGGTATGATGGGACGACTTACAGAACGCGACCGGGAACAGATTGCCAAGGCAGTGGAAGGTGTTGCCCTTAATGATATCGGCATGATCCAGGATGCTGTGCTGGCGCTTGGAGAATTTCGCGGAGAGCCAGATCCAAGCCAGCTTTATAAGGACATTCGAGGTTTGATGGCAAAGTATGGAACGGCAGATATGGGAAGTATTGACGTGGCAGAAGTCCTTCAGAATCTCATGGATGTCATGAAGGAAAATAAAATCACCATGCCCCACGGACTGACTATGCTGGTGAGAGGACTTGCTCATGTAGAGGGGGTACTTGCGGATATCAGCCCGCAGATTAATATGGTAGAGATTGCAGCATCCCGGCTGAAAAGTCAGTTTATCCAGAAGCATGACTGGAAAAAAGAAGCAAAATCCGGGGCGAAGAGCATTTATCTGTCTATGAGAAAAGCAGTGGATATTCCGGCTCTTGTGGCAGATCTTTTAGACGGTTACATGAAAGGTCAGACGAGGATCAATCTGGATCTGCATGCAGGAGAAGACCTGGCGAATTTGTTGCGCCGCGTCACGAGAAATGTGGTCATGGGTCTTTGGGTCATGGCGCTGCTTATTAGTTCCAGCATTATCTGCACGACAGATATGAAGCCGAAGATTCTGGGCATCCCGGCACTTGGTGCAATTGGATACTTAGGCGCATCTGTAATTGTACTCTATGTGTTTATAAAACACATTTTTTCAAGAAAATAATCGAGTCTGAGGCAGAGGCAGCCTGAGGCTTGGAAAAATATGCTGTAATATCTGAAAAGTGATAAGGAATAAAATATGAGGAGAGGTTAAAATGGAAGTACAGTCGGTTATTAATGAGTCAGCATTAAAAGAGGCGAGAAAATATCTGATCAAGCCGGGAATCCGTAAGATCAGTGCAATTGCCAGTGCAGCATTTGTGCTGCTGGCAGCATATTGTATGTTGGCAGGAAGACCGTCTACGATGCTGCTGGCAGTATTTGCAATTGTCATTTTTTATGGGGAATTAAAAATGATCGAGAGCAGACAGATTAAAGGATTCCTGAAAAAATTGGATGAGCTTTATGGAAAAAAAGAAGTGATCGCACCAATTGTATTTCGTGATGCAGATATTCTGATCCAGAATCCGCTTTCCGGTGGGAAAAATACAGTCAGATATGAAGTTATGGATACATTAATTGAGACAGAGCATTATTTCCTTCTCTTTACAAAGGAATGGCAGATCACAATCATTGCGAAAGATGGAATGGATTCAGGAGAAAAAGACAGGTTCTTGAAAATGATGGAAGGAAAGATGCCGGGCTTAAAGAGAAAATATGGAAAGAAATAATCCAGAATATATGTAAAATGGAGAAAATACAGAAGTAGAATTTAAAGGTAATTTTTATTATGGAGAGAGATCTGACGAGTGGCAGTCCTTCTTGTGCTTGTCCGACCAATTGTTGGGATTATGTCTACTCCGGCGGAGGCAGTAGAAGGGACAGTTCGTTATCTGACTATTTGTTTTATAGGGATTCCTTTTATCACAGCTTATAATATTATCAGCTCCATTTTCCGGGGGATGGGGGATTCTAAGAGCCCGATGTATTTTATTGCGGTGGCATGTGCGGCCAATATCGGACTGGAGTATCTGTTTATTGGATTGCTGGGGTTGGATGCAGCCGGTGCTGCCCTTGGAACGACGAGCGCACAGGAGTTGTATCGATGGTTGTGATTTTGAAAAGAAAGGGTGGAATTCGTTTGGAAAAATCGGATTTCAGACCGAAACGCATGACCATGAAAAATATTTTAAAGGTCGGAGTTCCGGTGTGCCTGCAGGACGGTTTCATCCAGGTATCTTTTGTTGTAATCACGATTTTTGCAAACCAGCGAGGACTGACAGATGCGGCAGCAGTTGGAATTGTGGAGAAGATCATCAGTATTTTATTCCTTGTTCCATCGTCTATGATGTCTACAATCTCAGCACTTGTGGCGCAGAATATCGGAGTGGGAAAACACGACCGTGCAAAGCTGACATTAAAATATGTGCTGATGATTACGGTGACATATGGATTAATTATGACGATTATCGTACAGTTTGTGTCAGTTCCGCTGGTAGGATTATTTACAAATGATGGTGCAGTTGCAGTAAGTGGAGCCGGATATCTTCGCAGCTATGCGTCAGTGCATTTTAAGGATACGCTGTTCCCAATGGGATGTGCAGCTCCGGCAGGCTCACTCATTTCTGTAGTGATTTGTGTTGGCGTCTTTATCTGGCTGGAGCACCACGAGGATAAGTATCAAAATATATCAGGTGGGAGATGAATCCCACCTCTATAGGTGGTGAGAAACAAGCTGGTATCAGTGGTGGGAGTCAATCCCCCAGCTGATATAGCCTCCGGCAGGGCGCACATTGTCCGGTGGACAATGGTTTTGCGCCGACCGAAACGGAGTGTAGACTTGCAGAGGTGCGCAGTAGAAGTATGTCATGTAATTGCATGACGCACACCTCGCAACAAGAATGCCGAGGCATTCTTGAAAGTAAATGCATTGATTTCAACATCTGTAATGTATCGTTTATTGGTCTCAAATTTCGTCTCGTTTTTTGCACCTTTTCTATTGATTTTGCAGTTGAATCAAGATAAAATCGGTTGTAAAAGTGAGGCAAAACGGAACAAAAAAGAGGAGGCGGAATATGAATCAGGCAGATATTGAAAAATATGCATTTTTGTATTTTTGTGGAGAGAAGGACAGAGATATTTTACTTGAAAATAGAAAAATGACATTTGAGGATTTGGAGCGGTTTAGTTATCTGACAGATCTTTTCGGGTTTCAGAAATATCATGCACAGATCTGGAACAAATTTTCCGGGCAGTTTGAAGAAAAATTCGAGGCGCTGGAACATTTATATGAAGAAAGTGCAGATATTGTTCGAGACAATTATATTTCACAAGATCAGGAAGATTTAAACGATACTGACCAACAGACACAATGGAAAAATAATTTCTTAAGAAATGCACCTTGCCATAACTTAAAGTTATGACAAACTGCGCTTTTTATGTATTTTTCAAATCTTCTTTTCTCTTGTATAGTGTAATGCATGAAGAGGATAACAGAAAAACATGGGAAAAGGAGATTTTGATATGATTCAGATAAAGTATGATATTGTAGGTTCTTTCCTCCGCCCGGAGGCAATTAAAAAAGCGAGAGCAGAGTTTAAAAGTGGTGCAATCACAAGAGAAGATTTGAAAAAGGTTGAGGACGAGGAGATTGCAAAGCTGGTTAAAAAAGAAGTGGAGCATGGTCTTTCATTTATCACAGATGGAGAGTTCCGCCGCCGCTGGTGGCATCTGGACTGGCTGAAAGAGTTCGATGGATTTGATACAATTCATTTTACGAAGGAAATCAATGGAACGAGTAATGAAATCGAGCTTGGAACAGTGACAGGAAAGATTTTCTATGACAAGAATAAGGTTCACCCGGAGGTGGAAGCATGGGATTATCTTCACAGGCTGGCATCCCAGTATGAAGGTGTGACTGCGAAGAAATGTATTTCCGGTCCGAATATGATTCTGATCGATCACTTCCTTCAGCTTGGCAACAAAGAAACTCCGTATTATGGAAGAGATTTAAAAGCTTTGATTGATGATATTGCAAAGGCCTATCAGGAGGCAATTTTGGATTTTTATGATCATGGATGCCGTTATCTGCAGATTGACGATACTTCATGGACCTACCTGATTGATGAGAAGTTTTTACAGAAAGTAGAAGCACTTGGCTATACGCAGAAAGAGGTGTTGAACTGGTTTTGGAATGTGTCCACAAAAGCACTGGAAAAGAAGCCTGTTGATATGGTTGTTGCAACACATTTCTGCAAAGGAAATTTCAAAGGGAATCCGTTATTTTCTGGATTTTATGATGCAGTGGCACCAGTCATTGCAGACATTCCGTATGATGCATTCTTTGTAGAGTATGACGATGCGCGATCAGGTTCTTTTGAACCTTGGAAAGTGTTAAAAGATAAGGACGCTCTCTTTGTGGCAGGGCTGATCTCCACAAAGAATCCTGTTCTGGAAGACCATGATGAAATTAAGAAACGTTATGAGGAAGCAAAAGCGGTAGTGGGAGAGCAGATTGCACTTTCCCCGCAGTGTGGATTTGCTTCCGTGGAAGAAGGAAACTGTATTGACGAAGAGACGCAGTGGAAGAAGATAGACCTTCTTGTATCCTGCAAGGACTTCTTATAAAAAATCTGTTTGCCAGGCAGACTGGAAATTCACATTGAGGATTATGAATGAGTCTTGAAAATAGAGATCAGCTGACTAAATGAGAAAATCACTTATTTAGTCGGCTTTTTAGCGTGTGTGCATATGACAAAAGGGTCTGGAAAGCTTAGCAGAGTGCCGAAACTCCACAGTTTCTTAAGGAAACTCATAAATTTTATTAAGATATTCTAAAATATGTTGCTATTTTATTTTCTGCGTATAAAATAGGTACTATGAACAAATTAAGCAGAGAGAAAATGTGTAAAAAAGAGAAAAAAGAAATCTTAAGAATTTTATTGCCACCGATATTTACATTTTTGTTGAATTCTGTGGTATACTGGGGTGCACCCTTAATTAAAACAGGAATTGCAGCACGCAATCTGTCGAGTTCTGTTGACAGGATTGTTCCATTTATGCCGCAATTCATCATAATTTATTTTGGATGCTATATATTCTGGGTTGTGAATTATCTACTCATTGCGGCGCAGAAAGAGGAACACAGGTATCAATTTTTTACTGCTGACTTTTATGCGCGGCTGATCTGTTTTGTCTGTTTTGTATTTTTCCCAACTACAAATACAAGACCGGAACTTACAGGCAGTGACATTTTTACTGGTGCAGTTCGTTTTCTGTACCAGATTGACAAGCCGATAAATTTGTTTCCGTCCATTCACTGTATGGCGAGCTGGTTTTGCTGTATAGGACTTAGAAAATGTAAAAATGTTCCAAAATGGTACCAGAATTTGTCTGAGAGTATCGCAGCTCTGGTATTTATTTCTACCCTTGCACTCAGACAGCATGTACTGGTTGATGTATTTAGTGGAATTTTGGTGGCAGAAGTAACATGGCAGATAAGCAGACGTACGAATGGATATCGGATTTATCAGAGAATCATTGAAAATATGTCAGATTGGCTGCAACATATCATTAACCGGCTGAAACATGTATGGAAGGATTCGTTTTTTCGGGCTAAAAGGAAACAGCCGACAGGGGGAAGGAAGAATGGCAGATAAGAAAAAAATGATATTTAATATAGTATTCCTGATCCTTGTATTTGCCGGAACACTGTATGGCGTCTTTCATGGGGAGGATCTGGGAAAAATCGTCCACATTGTGAAGACAGTGAATCCGCTTTGGCTGATTCCGGGTGTGATCTGTGTCGTGATTTTTATCTGGGGTGAATCCATCATCATTTTTTATATGATGCATACGCTTGGAATCAAACTGAAAAAATGGACCTGTTTTTTATTTTCGTCGGTCGGTTTTTTCTTTAGCTGTATTACTCCGTCAGCGACAGGCGGACAGCCGGCTCAGATATACTATATGAAAAAAGAGAAGATTCCGATTCCGGTGTCTACGCTTGTTCTTATGATCGTGACTATTACATATAAGCTGGTACTTGTGGTAATCGGAGTTACACTGACAATTTTTGGTCAGGGCTTTATTAAGGCACACCTTTACCGGGTTCGTCATATTTTTTATCTGGGGACGGCACTCAATGTATTCTGTGTGTCAGGAATGCTGGTACTTGTATTTCATCCGATGCTTGCAAGATCAATTCTTGTAAAAGGACTTGACCTTCTGGAAAAAATGCATTTGATGAAGAAAAAGAGTTCAAGACTTGAAAAGTTGAATGCTTCTATGGATCAGTACCGTGCGACGGCGGTGTATCTGCGGGAGCATGTATGGGTGCTTGTGGAAGTGTTTGCAATTACAGTATTCCAGAGATTTGCATTGTTCGCGGCAACCTGGTTTGTATATAAAGCATTTGGACTCTCTGGAAGTTCTGCATTTGTCATCATTATATTGCAGGGAACCATCTCTGTGGCTGTGGATATGTTGCCACTGCCAGGAGGAATGGGAATCAGCGAACAGTTATTTTTAAGAATATTTTTACCAATATTTGGAAGTAAGTTATTGCTTCCGGGAATGCTCTTAAGCCGTGGCCTGGGATATTACACCGAGCTGCTCTTAAGTGCACTGCTTACAATTTTTGCAAATTTTACAATAGGAAGAAATGTTAAAAAGGGATAAGAAAGTTGAGGAAAATGAATGATGTTAGGTGTATATGATTACACAGTAGTGCTGACTTATGTAAGTGTATTGATTTCGATGGGAGGAATGCTGTTTTCTATGAATGGTTATCCGAGAATGGCGATTGTCTGTCTGGCACTGTCAGGATTTTGTGATATGTTTGACGGCAAGATTGCCCGGACGAAAAAAAATCGTACTGAAGTGGAGAAAAAGTTTGGAATTCAGATTGATTCGTTGGCAGATATTATCTGTTTTGGTGTGGGTCCGACATTGATCGCATATCGTATGGGAATGAACCATGGTATCGGAGTTACGATTCTGATGTTCTATGTGCTGGCAGGACTGATCCGTCTGGCATGGTATAATGTGTCTGAAGAAATCCGTCAGGAAGAGACCACGGAAAACAGGGAATGTTATCAAGGACTTCCGATTACTTCTATGGCAGTTGCACTTCCTATTTTATATGTGTTCCGTCCGATACTTGGCAAAGATTTTATCATTGCCTTGCATGCGCTTGTACTGATCATCGGACTTTTATTTATCACAAATTTCAGACTCCGCAAGCCGAAGAAGCTGGGACAGACTGTCATGGTTGTCATTGTCGCACTGGCAGTGCTGCATGGACTGCATATCTGGTAGAGAATTCCTGCAAAGCCAGGTGGAATCATGAAAGAATATATGAGAGATTGAACATTAAGTGAGGGAAAAGACATGGCTGTGACATATATCACTCGTGATGGAATGAAAATAGACGGAACGACTGGACAGGATCACCTGTTAGAAGTTATTTATGGTCATGCGCTGACCAGAATGCTGCTCCGCCCATTTTTGTCTCCGGCAGTTTCTGATATTTGTGGAAAGTTTTTAAGTACAAGACTTTCCAGGAGGATAATCCCTTCCTTTGTAAAAAAGAATCACATTGATCTTGGCATTTATGAAAAGCAGGAATTTAATTCCTATAATGCATTTTTTACAAGGAAGATCAAGGCGGAGCAAAGACCGATCAATGAACAGAAAAATATTCTGATTAGCCCAAGCGACGGAAAAGTCACTGCATATCCAATCACGCAGAAAGGAAGATTCTGGATCAAACACACACAGTACTCGGCAGCGCAGCTTTTAAAAGATGAGCGTTTGGCAGAACGTTATATGGGCGGCTGGATTTATGTGATCCGTCTGACCGTGGATGATTATCACCGGTACTGCTATGTGGCAGATGGAAGAAAGTCAAGACAGCGGAAGATTCGCGGCGTACTTCATACAGTGAACCCAGTGGCAAATGATTATTATCCAATTTACAAAATGAATTCGAGGGAATACTGTCTTCTAAAGACAAAGGAGCTAGGAACAATCCTTCTTATGGAAGTAGGAGCTTTGATGGTTGGAAAAATCAATAATCATGAAGAAGATTCTGCTCAGGTAAAACGTGGTGACGAAAAAGGAATGTTCGAATTCGGTGGTTCTACGATTGTGGTGATGACAGAGCCTGGCATGGCAGAACCGGACAAGGATATTATCCACAATACAAAAGCACAGGCAGAGACATTGGTAAAAATGGGCGAGCCTATTGGTTGTAAATATGAATAATTCCGGGCGTTAAAAAAATATAATCTTATGTTGACATTATAAAAAATGAGTGTTATATTACAAGTAGAACAAAAAGAGTTCTGAAGCAATCGAGAAATTATGTTTTATGGCAGATATGATTACCCCACAGGTAAATTCCTGTGGGGTGATTTAAGATATCAGAGGGTATCAGAATACAATCTGCAGACATTCTTGAATATGAAAAACAGCAAACTAAGGGAGGAACAGATTATGTCAGCAAAAAGAGATTATTATGAAGTCCTAGGAATTAGCCGGGATGCAGACAAGAACACAATAAAAAAGGCATATCGGAAACTGGCAAAAAAATACCACCCGGATACAAATCAGGGAAATGCACAGGCGGCAGAGCGCTTCAAGGAAGCAACAGAAGCCTACAATATATTAAGTGACCCGGAAAAGAAAAAAATGTACGACCAGTTTGGTCATGCTGCATTCGATGGAAGCGGTGCAGCAGGTGGTGCTTATGGTGGCGCTTATAGCAGAAATGGAGGCGGTACTTACCAGTATGCAGGACCGGACGGTACATTCCATGAATATCATTTTGAAGGAAATGGCGATATGGACGATTTCCTGAAGAACATTTTTGGAGGAAGCTTTGGTGGCTTTGGCGGCGCTACAAGAAGTTCTTCGAAAGGATCAAGGAGTGGCTTTAGTGGAAGTGGCTTTGGAAGAAGTGGCTTTGGCAGCACTGGTTTTAGTGGAAGTGGCTTTGGCGAAAGTGGATCGTATGGAAATTACAGCCAGGACGGAGCAGATGTTACAGCAGAAATTACAGTAGGATTTGACGAAGCTGCCTTTGGTTGTGAGAAAGTCATACATTTGACGGGAAATAATGGAAAAGCAGTAGGCAAAGCATTGGAGGTAAAGATTCCGGCCGGCATTGATACGGGTAAGAGTATTCGGCTTCGCGGAAAAGGAAATCCGGGAATCAATGGCGGAAAAGCAGGAGATCTTCTTCTGAAAGTGAAAGTCGCATCAAAACCAGGATATGAACGGAAGGGCATGGATGTTTACACAACAGTCAGAGTTCCATTCACAACAGCAGTACTTGGCGGTGAGGCGAAGGTTGAGACGCTTCACGGAAATGTATTGTGTAAGATTAATCCGGGAACTCAGTCCGGAACAAAGATTCGTTTGAGAGGCAAAGGAATTGTTTCTATGAAAGATAAGAATCAGCATGGAGATCAATATGTGACGGTCCAGATTGATGTGCCGGGAAATCTGAGTGAAGAAGCAAAAAGAAAATTAAGAGAATTCGAAGTAGCATGTAAGAAAGGACAACAAGGTGTAGCATAATAATAAAAGAATAGATCAGCTGGGAGATGACTCCCATCTCCATAGGTGGAGAGAAACAAGCTGGTATCAGTGGTGGGAGCCCATCCCCCAGCTGATATAGCCTCCGGCAGAATTGCAGAGGTGCGCAGTAGAAGTATGTCATGCAATTGCATGACGCGCACCTCGCAGCAAGAATGCCGAGGCATTCTTGAATTACAGTATAGATTTGTAATATAGATTTACAGGATAAACCTCCTAAACCTACAGTTTAACGAATTACTGTGTTCGTGTATTGACGCTTTCTTAAGAAAAGCTTATAATGAACAAGGATATTGCCTGCTTAGATATTGCCTGCTTAGATATTGCCTGCTTAGATATTGCTTGCTTAGATATTGCTTGCTTTGAATCTACGCTTTAAGCATAGATAATATAAGGAAAGCAGGCAGATTATAAAGACATGTAATTGTATATGGATACAGATTATGTAAAATATATGCTAAGGAGAACAAAAAATGAAGAAAATTATCTTAACCGGTGACAGACCAACAGGACGTCTTCATGTGGGACATTATGTAGGATCACTGCAGGAGCGTGTGAAATTGCAGAATTCCGGTGATTATGATGAAATCTATATTATGATTGCAGATGCTCAGGCATTGACAGACAATGCGGAACATCCAGAGAAAGTAAGACAGAATATTATGAATGTGGCACTGGATTATCTTGCTTGCGGAATCGACCCGGCAAAATCTAATATTTTCATTCAGTCTATGGTTCCGGAACTGACAGAGCTTACATTTTATTATATGAATCTGGTTACAGTGTCCAGGGTACAGAGGAACCCTACAGTAAAAGCCGAGATTCAGCAGAGGAATTTTGAGGCAAGCATTCCGGTCGGATTTTTCTGCTATCCGATCAGTCAGGCAGCAGATATTACGGCGTTTCGTGCAACAACTGTACCGGTAGGAGAGGATCAGCTGCCGATGCTGGAGCAGTGTAAAGAAATCGTACACAAATTCAACAGCGTGTATGGTGAGACACTGACAGAGCCAGATATTATTCTTCCATCTAACAAAGCATGCCTGAGACTGCCGGGAATCGACGGTAAGGCAAAGATGAGTAAATCACTTGGAAATTGTATTTATCTGTCAGATGAAGCAGAAGACATTAAGAAAAAAGTTATGTCCATGTTCACAGATCCGAATCACTTAAGAGTCGAAGATCCAGGGCAGGTAGAAGGCAACCCGGTATTCATTTATCTTGATGCATTCTGCAAGCAGGATTATGTAGACGAATTTCTTCCAGATTATGCAAACCTGGAGGAACTGAAAGAACATTACAAACGCGGTGGACTTGGAGATGTAAAAGTAAAAAAATTCCTGAACAATGTAATGCAGGCAGAACTTGCACCAATCCGCGAGAGAAGAAAATCATGGGAGAAGAGACTTCCGGATGTATACGACATTCTCAAAGAAGGAAGCAAGGTTGCAGAGGCAAAAGCTGCAGAAACACTTCGAGATGTAAAAAATTCTATGAAGATAAACTATTTTGAAGATCCAGACTTTTTGAAATAATTGGAATTGTTTTGACGATTACAAAAAGGGACAGGTTAAAGTTTAATTGGGGACGGGGTTTTTTTGAAAAAACCCCGTCCCCAATGATATATTTTCAAAATTGTATATATAATATTACTAGCGATTTTGAGTAGAAAGAGGTTTTTAAATGCATACGTTAAAGAGATTTATTCAATATTATGCGCCATACAAAGCTGTTTTTTTCTTAGATCTTGCCTGTGCAGCGATAATCAGCCTGGTGGATCTGGCTTTTCCTCAGATTTTGCGGACACTTACGAGGACGTTGTTTGTGGAAAATGCGTCTTCAATTATGCGTAATCTTGTACCGATTGGGATTGTGTTGTTCTTGATTTATGTTCTTCAGGCATGTTGTAAATATTATGTCAGCTATCAGGGGCATATGATGGGAGCGCACATGGAGCGCGATATGCGCCAACAATTATTTGATCATTATGAAAAATTATCGTTTTCTTATTATGATCAGAACAATTCCGGACAGATGATGAGTAAACTGGTATCGGATCTGTTTGATATTGCGGAGTTTGCGCATCACGGACCGGAGAATTTATTTATCTCGCTGATTAAAATTATCGGCTCTTTTGTATTTTTATTCCTGATCAACTGGAAGCTTGCAATCCCGCTTCTTGTAATGGTTGTATTTATGATTTTCTTTTCGGGCAGCCAGAACCGGAAGATGCAGACAACATTTATGGATAACAGGCAGAAAATCGGGAACGTGAATTCCAGTTTGCAGGATACGCTTGCCGGAATCCGTGTCGTACAGTCTTTTGCAAATGAAGAGATTGAGCGGGAGAAGTTCATGGAGAGCAATCATGGATTTCTTTTATCTAAGAAAGCGAACTATCAGTGTATGGGAAGCTTTATGAGTGGAAATCTGTTCTTTCAGGGCATGATGTATCTGATTACGCTTGTATTTGGAGGCTGGCTCATAGCCCATGGTCAGATGGAAGTAGCTGATCTTGCTATGTATGCGCTTTATATCGGAATCTTTATTAGTCCGATTCAGATTCTTGTGGAGCTGACTGAGATGATGCAGAAAGGTCTGTCCGGATTTCGGAGATTTCTGGACGTGGTCGAGACAGAGCCTGAGATTACGAATGCACCGGATGCAGAGCTGCTTGATGACGTGAAGGGAGATGTGAATTATGAAAATGTTTTCTTTCATTATAGTGATGATGACACGCCGGTTCTGGAAAATGTATCGTTCCATATTCCGGCTGGAAAATCAATTGCATTGGTTGGTCCTTCTGGAAGTGGCAAGACAACAATTTGTTCCCTGCTTCCAAGATTTTACGATGTAACAGGTGGAAAGATTACGGTTGACGGAAAAGATGTGAGAAAGCTGACCCTTGAGAGTCTGCGTAATCAGATTGGTCTTGTGCAGCAGGATGTTTATCTTTTCTGTGGAAGTATCCGTGAAAATATTGCATATGGTAAGCCTGACGCTACGATGGAAGAGATTGAAGATGCGGCAAAGAAAGCCAATATCCATGACTTTATTATGGAACTTCCGGATGGATATGAAACATTTGTCGGAGAAAGAGGAACCCGGCTTTCCGGTGGACAGAAGCAGAGAATTTCTATTGCCAGAGTTTTCCTTAAGAATCCGCCAATCCTGATTCTGGATGAGGCGACCAGTGCATTGGACAATGAAAGTGAACGTTGGATCCAGCAGAGTCTTGAAGAGTTGGCAAAGAATCGTACAACCATTACAATTGCACATCGTTTGTCCACAATTCGTAATGCAGATGAGATTCTGGTCGTTGCTGACAATGGAATAGCAGAGCGTGGAACACACGATGAGTTAATCGCACGTGGCGGTATTTATGCACATTATTATGAAATGTCATAGTTTTTACAAAATGTAGATAAAATTGGCACATAGATTTAGATAATATGGAAATTGATGTGTCACTTAGAAAATGTTATTATAATAACAATCTTTACGATTTAAAGTATTTAGAGAATGAGGTACGTACTATGAGTTCATTAGATAAACAGATAGATTTTACAGAAAACTCATGCAAGGATTTTATTGATGTTCTTGCAAGCAGTGCCCCAATTCCGGGAGGCGGCGGAGCGTCTGCTTTAGTTGGAGCAATCGGAGTGGCACTCGGCAATATGGTGGGAAGTCTTACTGTCGGTAAGAAGCGTTATGCAGATGTAGAAGAAGATATTATCCGTTGTAAAAAAGAAGCAGATGAAATTACAAAGCGGCTTCTTGAACTTGTGGCAAAAGATGCCGAGGCCTTTGAACCATTAAGCAAAGCGTACAGTCTGCCAAAGAGTACGCCGGAAGAACTTGCAAAAAAGGAAGAAGTTATGGCAGTTGTGTTAAAAGATGCATGTGAAGTACCGCTTGAAATTATGAAAACCTGTGCAAGAGGATTAGACCTGATGAAAGAGTTTGCTGAAAAAGGAAGCCGGATTGCACTTAGTGATGCAGGAGTCGGAGCAACACTTTTGAAGTCTGCACTGCAGGGCGCGTCATTGAACATTTATATTAACACAAAATCTATGAAAGATCGTGTATTAGCTCAACAGTTGAATGATGAGACAGACAGTCTCAGAAAAACTTATGAGAAGAAGGCGGATGAAATATTTGAAAACGTATGCAATGAGATTCGTTAAGTCACGGTAATGAAAAAGGAGAATCGTAAAATGGCACAGATACTGTTAGGTAAAGAAGTAACTGCTTCATTGAATGAGGAGATTGAAGAAAAAGTAAAAACATTAAAAGAGCATCAAGTGATGCCGAAACTTGGAATTATCCGAATTGGTGAAAAACAGGATGATATTGCATACGAGCGCAATGCTGTAAAGCGTTGCGAAAAATTATCTGTGGCATATGAAAAGTTTCTGCTTCCGGAAGATGTAACGGAAGAAATGGTGATTGATACGATCCAGAAACTAAACAAGGCGGAAGATATTCACGGAGTATTGGTTTTCCGCCCGTTGCCATCTCATCTGGACGAAGAGAAAATCTTAAATACATTGGATGTAGAAAAGGACGTAGATGGAATTACCAATCTTTCCATGGCAGGTATATTTGCCGGAAAAGAGATGGGCTATGCGCCCTGTACCGCAAGTGCATGTATCAGGCTCCTGGACCATTATGGAATTGACTGTACCGGGAAAAAAGCAGTGATCGTAGGACGAAGCCTTGTAGTCGGAAAGCCGGTATCTATGATGCTTCTGAAGAAAAATGCAACAATTACAGTCTGTCATACAAAGACTAAGAATATAAAGCAGGAAGTACAGGCTGCAGATATCGTAGTTGCGGCAGCAGGAAGTGCAGGCTTTATAAAGAAAGAACATTTAAGAACGGGACAGGTTGTTATTGACGTGGGAATCAATGTGAACGAAGAAGGCAATCTGTGTGGAGACGTAGCATTTGATGAGGCAGAACCGATTGTAGATGCAATTACACCGGTTCCAGGAGGAGTTGGCGGAGTCACGACTTCAATTTTGGTGGAGCATGTGGTAAATGCAGCACTTTTGAAAATGAAAGCCAGTGAGAAATAGTATAACAAATATGTGAAAAGGTTAAAAAACATCAAGGAAAAGGTTAAAATTATTTCTTGAACTTTCTGATAAAAAACGTGCTGTGCAAAGAAAGGTTGTTCTTTTTGAAAAAATAGTATATAATATCTTAGTGTTAACCCCAAAACAAACAAGAAAGGATTACATTTATGAACATGCATAAGAAACGGATCGCAAGACGCGGGGCAGCCTTTGTCTGTGCGTTCGGTGTCGCACTGTCAGCAATGCCGGTGCATGCAGCGGAGGTCAAAAGCCTTGAAGATAAGACCAGTAATCTTCAAAGTCAACTGGAAGGGATTAATCAGGATTTGGTTACGATCAGCAATAAGATTGCTGAGACAGAAGCGGAAATTGAAGAGTCGAACAATGAAGTATACCGCCTGGAGGCATCACTTCAGATTTCTCGTAATAACGAGGAAAAGCAGTATGAAACGATGAAGACTCGTATTAAGTACATGTATGAAAATGGTTCAGAGACAATGATTACTATGCTGTTTACTGCAGACAGTATGGGAGACTTCCTCAACAAAGCCGAGTTCATTCAGAACATTACCGATTATGATAAGGAAATGTTGGAGAACATGATGGAGATACGTCAAGGTATCGAGACGCAGGAAGAGGATCTTAAGAGCCAGCAGCAGGAACTGACAGATTTACAGAGTCAGTTAAATACTGAGCAGCAGAATCTTCAGGCGAAAGCAGCAGCAACTTCCACAGATCTTGCGACTGTGAATGCGCAGCTTCAGGCAGCGCGTGAGGCGGAGGCAAAGCAGGAGGAAGAAGCGCAGAAAAAAGCACAGGAAGAAGCGGCAAAGCAGGCATCAGCTTCCACTGGAAATAATACTTCCGGAAGCAGTTCCAATAATAACAGCTCTTCCAAACCATCTAATTCCGGAAGTAATAATAACTCCGGGAGCAGTTCCAGTCATGGAAAGTATAATATTCCTTCCGGTGGTCTGACCCCATCCAAAGGGAGAATCTGGTTTAACGGACATACTGAAACCTATTATTCACAGAAGGTACTTCCGGGAGCAGGACTTAACATTCCGGGACGTCATATTGCGAGTGACGGAACAATCCGTGACAAAGATGGTTATATTGTACTTGCCAGTGATGACTATCCAAAAGGAACCGTGGTCGAGACATCTCTTGGAGCTGGAAAAGTCTATGATAGTGGAAGTGGAAAAGGTAATATTGATTTGTATACCGACTGGTAGGAAAAGAAAGAGTGAGAACTCATATGACAGAAAAATTGCTCAGACCGTGTAAGGTCTGAGCAATTTTTTGCCATATAGAATGTGTACTAAATTTTTGGCTGATACCGCATATTGGAAACGTTGTAGATTGTGATAAACGCCTTAGGATCCACCTGATTGATGTATTTCATCAGTTTCTGGTATTCTGTTTTATCCACAATGGTGATAATTTCGTTATGCTTTTCCATTGTGTAAGCACCGATGGCTTCATAGATAGTAGCCCCGCTGTGAAGTTCATATAAAATGAAGTGGCGCAGCTCTTCTTCTTTCCGGGTGATGATGCAGACGCGCCGTTTCATATCTTGATTGAAGATAAAGTGATCCAGTACGATTCCGTTAAAATAAGTACCGAGGACACTTAAAACTACAGTTTTCTTATCGTACACAAGTGCTGCGGACAGAGCCACACACATACCGGACAGTGACATAGCTTTTCCGAGATCCATATGCAGATATTTGTTCATGATTTTGGCAACAATATCCAGTCCGCCAGAAGAGGCATTTCGATTGAACAAAATTGCAAGTCCGACGCTTACGACCAGTATATAACAGAGTACATCCAGTTCCTGGCTGTCGGTCATGGAGTAAAAATCCGGGAAAATCTTTTCGAAAAGCCCCAGAAACAGTGGAAGCATAATGCTTGTATAAACAGTTTTTGCTCCGAATTCCCGACCGCATGTAAAGAATCCGATAATCAGAAGCACTACATTTAAGATCATAGTGATTGCTGACAATGGAAGCGGTACAAAGTTTGACAGAATGATTCCAAGACCAGAGATACTGCTGACAGAAGCGTGGCTTGGTACAAGGAAGAAGTAGACTGCAGCGGCAATAATTGCCACAGCAAGCGTCAGAATCAACGTTTCCTTTACAGAGTCTGCGTATTGATTTTTCTTATTCATATGTAACAATCCCCCACAAATAACATTTGCAACATTCATTTGCAAAGTATATTTTAACTGGTTCTGTGTGGAATAACAAGGTGTCTGTTGTATAAAATTGACAGAGATTTATAAAGAGCAGTATAATTAAAAAAGTAATAGCAAATGAGGGGATGGATTGGGAGGAGATGTATGGGAAAAAGAAAAGCCGTTTATTGGATCCTTCTTGCTTTGATAATGGTTACAGTGACAGGTTGTGGCTATACGCTGGAAGAAAAGAGAGAAATGAAGCGTTATGAAAAGCAAGGACGGGGAAATGCGAAAAATTATATAAGAGAAAAATATGGAATCGATGCAAAGATTACAGAGATAAACTGTGAGAAATACAGTTCCAGTCCGGTGCCGGATTTTTTCCCTTCTCCCACCGGAAATGTATTCGTGAAAATGAAGTACAAGGGGGCAGATTTTTTAGTTGCGATATCAGGGCAGAAAAAGAATACGGACGGGCTTGATAATTATCAGTTTCAGGAGATTGCCACAGCATTTGCACAAGAAATGTATAACATCACAGGACTTCACGCAGAGAGTGACTATGTATGTTATGGTGAGTATGGAACGGTAAAAGACGAAAAAAATGGAATGATCCACACATTTTATGATGGGGAAAATCTGGCAGAAGTCTTACAGAAGGAATCTGCAAGAGCTGTTGTATCTTATGCCAATCAGGACGTAGAACAGATTCCTGTATCGCAGATAAGCCAGAAGACAGGCGTTGATACAATATTGCTTACGGATTACGAGAGCCGGGAAGCATATCAGACGGTTCGGTGTCCATATTATAATCTGGCTGGCTGGCCGATTGAAAATGGAATAGAGAATCAACTGTATCTGATGAATGGATATCGTGTTGTGGGTGCGGGTGAAGATACCTATGTAAAATGTGAGAAAAAAATTCAGGATGATATTATCCTGATTACAGAAAATCCAAAGGATCAGATCATACTTGAAAAAACCAGTCTGGATTCACAGAAGAATTGGAATGGGAATGGATTTATTGATGCGAAGCAGGTAGCCAGTGCCTATGCATTTGATACAAATTCTGAAAAAGTATATGTGTATTTTCCAGTGGAAAAACTGGACACGAAAGAAGTGAAAGAAGCTCAGTTAGTCAAGCAGTATCAGTACAAAGGAGAAACATGCTATGACAATATCATCAGCAAAGTGACTGATGATGGCAAGTATATTCATGGCATCGTCTATACAAGAGACGAGACGGAGATAAAAATATCCGTGTTTATAGATAAGTAGGTGAAGAAAGCAATGAAGAAATTACCGAGTGCTCTTGACACAAAATAAAAATCGATTTATACTAGGCATTGTAAATAAAAGGGGAGCTTGTGATAGCAGGCTGAGAGGAAGTCTTCAACTTCGACCCAGAACCTGATTTGGATAATGCCAACGTAGGAACGTATAAGATAATGTTACGGGAGATACATTGGTGTATCTCCTTTATTATGCATAGAAAACCACGTCTTTTCTTCTAAGCCAGGTGCGAATCATAGAATATAGGAAATTTTGAGAGTGAACAGAGTTCATGAAGGGGTGCACCACCGCGGGTGTATTTCTTTGTGAACTCTGTTTTATATAATAGGAAATTACATTTCTTTTTATATAAAAAGCCTCCGACAGGATGCGCACTCGCATTTCCGGAAAGGAGCAGCCATGATTACAGTCAATGGAGAGAACAGAACGCTGGAACATCCAGTGTCGGTAACGGAATACTTGAAAGCATGTAATTATATTCCGGTGCAGGTAGTAGTAGAATTGAATGAGGAGATCATCAAAAGAGAAAATTACGATACAACTGTACTGAAAGATGGAGATGTTGTAGAGATTCTGCATTTTATGGGCGGCGGAAGCTTCTAAGCTTCACGATATGCGAATAGCAGATATCATAATTTATGAGTAAACAAAGAAAGGTGGATAAAAAAATGACAACAACAAACACAAACGAAGACAAATTAATCCTGGGAGGACATGAATTTACTTCCCGTTTTATTATGGGATCTGGAAAATTTTCATTGGAGCTTATGAAAGCATGTATTGAAAAAGCAGGAGCACAGATCGTAACACTTGCTTTGCGCCGTGCTAATGAAGGCGGACTTGATAATATTCTGGATTATGTGCCGAAGGACGTAACACTTCTTCCGAATACATCCGGTGCCAGAAATGCGCAGGAAGCAGTTCGTATTGCAAGACTTTCCAGAGAGCTGGGTTGTGGAGATTTCGTAAAGCTTGAAGTTATTCACGATTCGAAATACCTTCTTCCGGATAATTACGAGACAATCAAGGCAACAGAGATCCTTGCAAAAGAAGGGTTTGTTGTTATGCCATACATGTATCCGGATTTGAATGCAGCCAGAGATTTGGTAAATGCAGGGGCAGCCTGTGTGATGCCTCTTGGTTCTCCAATCGGTTCAAATAAGGGAATCTGTACAAAAGAGTTTATCCAGATTCTTATTGATGAGATTGATCTTCCAATTATCGTTGATGCAGGAATCGGTCGTCCGTCACAGGCATGTGAAGCTATGGAAATGGGTGCGTCAGCAGTGATGGCCAATACTGCTATTGCGACAGCAGGAGATGTCCAGGTTATGGCTGAAGCGTTTAAAAAGGCAATTGAGGCAGGAAGAAGTGCTTATCTTTCCGGATTAGGAAGAATACTGGATAAAGGAGCAAGTGCGTCTTCACCATTAACAGGATTTTTGCATGAGTAAATTGCACTGATAACAGAATACAAGTATAAAGATATACAAGAAAAGATATACGAGAGGATCAATGTAACAGCGATGGTAGAAACAATGCAGACCAGTAAAAAAGATGGTCATTTTAATGAAAGTATTGTAAATGAAGAAATACTGGAAGATATGAAAAAGAATCGTATCGATCATATGAAGTATCTTCCGGATATGGAGCAGTTGGAAGAATCTGATGTGATGGATCAGGTTATTTCTGCAATGAAAGCATATGATTATGATAAATATACAGAAGCAGATGTAAGAAGAGCACTGGCGCATGATAACCGGACACCAGAGGATTTTCAGGCACTGCTTTCGCCGGCAGCACTTCCGCTTTTAGAAGAGATTGCGCAGCAAGCACAGATTGAAACAAGAAAGCATTTTGGAAACAGTGTGTATATGTTCACGCCAATTTATATTGCAAACTACTGTGAAAATTACTGTATTTACTGTGGATTCAACTGTCATAATAAGATTCGCCGTGCACAGCTTAATGAAGAAGAGATTGAAAAAGAGATGGCTGCTATTGCCAAGACCGGACTTCAGGAAATATTGATTCTTACAGGTGAGAGTAAGACAAAATCTAATGTGGAGTATATTGGAAAGGCATGCGAGATTGCACGAAAATATTTTAAAGTGGTAGGTCTTGAAGTATATCCGATGAATTCGGATGAGTATGCATACCTTCATAAATGCGGAGCAGATTATGTGACAGTCTTCCAGGAGACTTACAATTCAGATAAGTATGAAACATTACATCTAGCAGGACATAAAAGGATTTTTCCATATAGATTGAACACACAAGAACGTGCACTTATGGGTGGCATGCGAGGTGTTGGCTTTGCAGCGCTTTTAGGACTGGATGATTTTCGCAAAGATGCTTTCGCGACAGGTTATCATGCATATTTGCTTCAAAGAAAATATCCGCATGCAGAGATTGCATTTTCTTGTCCAAGATTGTGTCCGATCATCAATAATGATCGCATTAACCCGATGGATGTTCATGAGCCGCAGTTACTTCAGGTAGTTTGTGCATATCGTCTGTTCATGCCATTTGCAAGTATTACGGTGTCTACAAGAGAATGTGCCCGTGTTCGTGATAATCTGGTAAATATTGCAGCGACCAAGATATCCGCAGGAGTCAGCACAGGAATTGGAAGTCATGTGGAAGATATCGAAGATAAAGGTGACGACCAGTTTGAGATTTCAGACGGAAGAACGGTGGATGAAGTGTTCGATGTGCTGAAAAAGAATGGTTTACAGCCAGTTATGAATGATTATATATATTTGTAGATGTGAAATGTCAGACTACAAATAATTATTTTTTTTAATGATTGCAGGGAACGGAGGTTTTTAGTATGAGAACGCGAGAAGAAGTTTTGCAGTATGCGCGATCTTTCCCGAATGTGTATGAAGAAAGACCATTTCGCGATCAGGGCTGGCAACTGGTAAGAGTAAAAGGAAGTAAGAAAACATTTTTATGGATTTATGAAAGAAATGGATATGTTAATTTAAATGTTAAAGTTGATCCGCAGTGGAGAGATTTCTGGCGCAGTACTTATGCCTCTGTTATTGCAGGGTATCATCAGAATAAGGAACATTGGAATACCATCATTTTAGATGGTTCTATTCCTGAAAATGAAATTCAAAGAATGATTTCCGAGAGCTATGATCTGATTACGGACAGCCCGACGAAAAGAATCTATGAGGCAGTGAAAAAGATTCCAAAAGGTCATGTTGCGACTTATGGTAAAGTTGCAGAGCTGGCAGGAGATGCAAAGATGGCAAGAGCAGTTGGAAATGCGCTTCATAAGAATCCGGATCCGGAACATATTCCTTGCTTTCGTGTGGTCAATGCGAAAGGAGAATTAGCCGGTGCATTTGCCTTTGGAGGAGAAAGTGTGCAGGCACAATTGCTGGAAGCAGACGGGATTGAGGTAATCGATGGAAAAGTAGATTTAAAAAAATATGGGATATAACAAAAAATAAAAAGTAAAAGAACCCAACGTGCCGTTTAAGATATGGAATGCGTTGGGCTCTTTTATTTTTTTCGCTTTAAAGCAGAAAAGAACAGACAAGAAAAAACATGGCATGATATTATAAAAATAACATTTGTGGCAAAACAGACGAAAGTCCGCGGTGCAAAGCTACAGGGCCTGTGAAATGGCAGCAAATTAGAATCATTTAAATTTGATGTAAAACGAAGAGGTAAAATCAGGATTGAAGTAAGAAATCTGCATCAGTCAACACCAGATCTGGAACAGATGAACGGTGAAGAGTTCCCTGTTACATTGGGAAAGCAGGTGGAAAAAACCCGGCAGTCACTTCATGCATTAGGCACTGCCTATTACCATATCTCCAGATTGAATTTAAAAACAAAGAAGGTTGAACTCGTCAAAAGATCCAGGAAGATGGATATGGATTTTGAAGAAAATAGAGTAGATTGGGATCCTCAGTTCGATATTATTAAAGATATTATAGAAAAGCCATTTGTACAGAAGTATATAGATTTTTTTGATATACAAACCATGGCAGCACGGCTTCATAATAAAGAATCTATGCCTTCCGAATTCAAAAAGAAGAATGGATCATGGTTTCTTTCCATGGTCGTTCCTCAGAGTTATGACATAAATGGAAATGCTACATCAGTGCTGATCGCAAATCGAGATGTGACAGATGAAAAACTGCGGGAATTAAAACAAGAGGAGGAATTGCGGGAAGCAAAATTAAAAGCAGAATGTGCAAATAAAGCAAAATCGACATTTCTGTTCAATATGTCTCATGACATCAGAACTCCTATGAATGCAATCATTGGCTATGCAGATCTGGAGTCCAGACATTTGAAATAAGGCTACCGCAATCCCACTGGCTTTAGACGGTGGGTTAAGGTAGCC